>Ga0308309_10000812_pt1 | contig 18879 bp, 18 predicted proteins | sample HubBroMetageWFT5_FD_192491 | JGI IMG/M metagenome (GOLD analysis project Ga0308309, IMG submission 192491) | Warmed and freeze-thawed soil microbial communities from the Hubbard Brook experimental Forest, New Hampshire - Hubbard Brook CCASE Soil... | ecosystem: Environmental > Terrestrial >...
GAGGGTGCTGAATTCTACCAAGGCATATCCAGTTCAATTCTTGGTGGGTACCAAATCACCCGTGCCCCCGGAAGCTCGCACATTGACCAGCGCCAAGTGCGACGCGAAGACGTTTATCGAATCATCGCGTAGCCTCGCCAATTATCTGTTTGAGCAGCATACCGGCGCGATTTCGCCTGGCCTCTTATGTGTAATTGATGCCACTGCAAAAGGTCTGCCTGCATTGATCCTGATGAAGCTTGAGCGGGAGCGAGGCGCGGAGCTTCAGCTTAGTGGAGAACCAGGACACCAAACATTTGAAATGTCCGTTTTGAATGATCTCGTGCTGACAGATGGTACACGCTTGTTCAAATCCGCGATGTTTATCCGAACCGGAGACGGGGAGGATGAATTCCGAGCGGCAGCGTGTGACAACCAGCAAAATGTACTCTCCAGCGACGATCTCGCGAAGTTCTGGATGAGATTCTTGGCATGCACCTTCTTAGTGGAACCTCGTGTAGCGACACAGCGTTTCTTCGAATCTGCGCTTGAGTTCCTTAATACGGCGGTCACAGACCCAGTAGCCAAGGGCGATATGTATGATCATCTCCAGTCACAGCTGAAATCACAGCGCAAAACGTTCGCGCCGAAAACCTTTATCGAGGAATTTGTGCCCAAGGATTATCAAACGCCATTTCGGGCGCATTTGGAGACCCAACACATTCCGCTGACTGCATTCTCGAAGGACCTCGCAGACATCGAGACCAGATTGCAGAGGCGGTCGTACGCAACGAAAAGAGGGGGCATGATCTCGGTGCCTGCAGACATTGCCGACATCGTTGAGATCCACCCAAACGACATTCTGGTCAAAGACTCGGTTCTGAAGGTGAAGTGAGCGACGTAGAAAAAGCTAGGCAAACTTGGATCCGGGAGCGTCCAACGCACGTGGCTTTTGCCGATCTTGTGAAGGCTCGGCTTGAATCCTCGCTTAGACCACTTGGCATCTGGTTCGAGGTTTCGGCTAGGGCAAAGGAAATCGACAGCCTCGTGAAGAAGTTGCTTGCGAAGCGTCATCATACATACGAGACCTTGCCGGACAAAGTTGGTGCCAGAATCGTCATCAGATACAGAGCCGATCTGGAGTCTGTAGTTGCAGTGGCCAAAGGCTTATTCGACGGCGAGCAGCCGGATGACAAAGTTCGCGGCCTTGGTACAGATCGCGTAGGTTATCAGAGTGTGCACCTCGACAACGTTCGCCTCCGTGTCGGAGATGCCGACGCGATAAAATATTCACCCACTTCGTTCTGGGTGGAATTGCAAGTTAGAACACTTGCGCAGCATCTGTGGTCCGAGATGTCGCACGACACCGTCTACAAGAATGATGAGATGGTGGCGGCCTTACCAGATGATGTAAAGCGGCGAGTGAATTTGATGGCCGGACAGATTGAAGTGGCAGACAGAGAATTCGACCGCCTGAATTCGGAACCTGGTGCGCAACCAGCAGTGCATCTGCTGCATGTGCTCGAGAAGCACTACTATCGGCTGACGTCGCGTAGGCCGGATCCCGAGTTGTCGCTACAGGTATTGAATGCTTTCATGCCTCTGGTGAAGGGCAACATAAACGAGTTTGCAAACCAGTTGAGCGAATTCCTTTCTACGAAGCAGACAGTTCTGGAGCAAGTCTATTCGCAAGCGACCGAAGGTGGCATTGAAAACACCCCATCGTTTCTCTTCCAACCCGAAGTTCTCATGATTTACGACCTGCTATTAGCAGAGCCGATCGAAACGCGACGCCTCTGGAACGAAAACTATCCGGAACCTGAGCTAGAACGCATTGCGAATGCGTTCGGCTTGTCGCTCGACTGACTGCACGTTTCTCCCCTAACAGAAAGTCGATGTCCTCGCGTCCCATGCCGGGGCAAGGTCGCTCGCTCCCCTACACGACTTGGCTGAAGAGCGTAATGACACGATTGCTGGTTGATCTTCACTCTGCGGTTTCAGTTACAGGTGCCTTGAAATCTTTCATTCTGTTCCGCAGCACGGGATCGAGGAACTGAAGCTGTGCTTGCTTGGCACCAGGGACAACAAAGGTGAATATCTCGGTCTTGTATGCCGCCAGAGCCTTCTCATATGTTTGGTGCATCAGTTTCAATCTCCGGTCGTATAGCTCGATTGCCGCATACGCAACAAGCAAGTCGGCAACCCGAGAGGCCTTCTCGCAGCAGTGCTCGACTATAAAGTCAAGGAAACGCGAATTCGCCAACCGAATGAAATCACTTTCCAATCTGCCTGTAATCCTCGGGGCGTACTTAGAGCCCACTTCGTCATGTGTGCGCCGCTCATGGAAGAGCACACGCCCCTCCGCAGAGAAGTACCGGATCAGAGCATCGGCGATAGTTCGCCTATCGAAGCTGGCGGAATTCCCGATGATTTCTGTCGCGGCGGGCAATCCGTCAGGGGCAGCAAGAGCCTGCTTCAGCACGTCGGTGGCATCGTGCATTAGGCACGCCGCGTAACCTGTCCGCGCGTTCCATTCATATTTCTCCTGCTGGGCAAATTCTCCCGATTCCACCCACAGTTGCGCCGCTAGAAAGTCGTGTATCGTGCGGTGTACGAACTCGTAGCCATCTTCCGCAGGCACTAAGATTCCGTAGAATTGCGCAATTTCCATCAGGGCTTCTCGTGGGTCGACTTTGTCCATACCCAACAGACCGAGCTGCTTTCGCGTGTTCTCCTCGGCCCTTTGTCGCAGGACGTAAGGAGACTTCGCCGTGAATGCAATATTCTTGAGAATTGTCACACGGTCACGGCCGTCCAATGGAGTTGACCGTTCCCTGTCGATACGCTTTTGATCGTCCCACTGGAGGCAGAGCACATCAAGGGCGCGCTGCAACAGTCGTAAACCACTTCGTGGCTGAGCACTCGTCGAGCTTGTCCTGACGATGCACGCGAGGGTCAGCAGCAGAGGATGCGAGAGAAACTCGGCAAAACCTCGCTCTTCGAGCTGACTGACGACGGCTTCTGGGTCTTGGCGAATAACAGCAAATGCAGAAAGAAACACGCCCACAAAGCGCACCTGATCGTCTCTCGTGAACCTCTCAAGTCGAACTTCCGGCGCATTTATTTGAGAGACTTGATAGTACTCTCGGCAAGTCAGATAAAACTTTCCAGCCCGGCGTGCTTGGTACTGGAGAAGGGCCTCGGACACACGTCTACGTTGATCGGTGTTCACCTCGTCATAGCCGTCTACGAGGAGCAAAGTACAGGCTCTGTGTTGCGTTTTCTGAATTCTCGAACAAGCCTCCACGTACTTTTCCAGATCCTCAACGGCGTTTGGTCTGCGGAGCGTTATGAGTACCGGCAGCACATCGTCTTTCTTTACCGTGGTGCGGAAGATACGGTGCAGGAAGGTTGTTTTGCCCCACCCAGGGCCGCTGAAGATCAGCGCGTCTTGGTCACGCCGTAGGAAGTCGTCAATCGTGATCGTTTTTTCATTGAAAGCTCGTCCCTGCAGGATGGAGCGGCTAACTCGGTCACCCCAGGAGTAGGACTCAGTGCTCGAGTCATCCGCGTCCAGAGGGACTATGACGCGAGTGGGTTGATATATGTTGTCGAACGGCAACGGGGTGCGCATGCCCAAACACTGCACCGAGGCTGTTTGCGTAAGAGCGGTTGCTTGTAGGCGTTTGAACCACTCGGCAAGTTCTACGCCTTGGTTATCCTTGCCAAAAAGCTCCAGAAACTTCTCTTCCGCGTGCGACAGCCCAGCATTAACGCTTTTGTAAAGCTCCGTTCGAAAGTGCTTTATCTCATTCTCTCGCAGCCCTTTGCTTTGACTTGTCTTACTATCATATTGATCATGATGGACCAGACAGAGGAACGCGAGGTTGTCAAGCTCCTTGTTCTCGTTGTTATGATCAAGGTGAGCTATCTGACCGGCCTTTACTTCAACATCGCCGGAGAGACCAAAGCATACGCAGCAGCGACGGCGAGAAAGCAAAATAACCTGATCCTGAGTGTCTCCTGGAACGGCAATTCGTGCCACTGTAGGTCTCCCGCCTTATTTTTATTCATCGTAGCAGGCCAGCAGGCTGTAGGGCACATTTTTCAAACATCACCATCACGCCAACTTTTCTCACCTCCGGAAGTCGATTCGCGAATGTTTCCACATGGTCTCCGATCTTCAGCAACTCAATCGTTAAGTCTCATGTCACTGTTCCTGCTGCAGAAATTCGCTCGGCTTGCCTCGAAGAGGGCACATTCGTGGCAACCGAAGGGTTATCAAACACAATTAGGACGTTACGAACCCATTGTCTCGACACCACAGTGTCGGTAGATTTGGGTTCCCGTTGCTAAACCACGGAAGCCGTCGCGATCACTTGAACCACGGCCGCGAATCTCGCTTCAATCCCTTTTGCATTCGTAGTGGCGTACCCCAGTTCCCCTGCCATGTTCTCCAGTTCTCGTCGCCACTCCGCCGGCAGTGCGGCACTGGGAGGAAAGGCGTGAGTGGCTCGCTCCATGAAAATCCGCTCCGCCGCGACTCGCGTTCGTGCATAGTCGAGCTTGCCCAGCATGTCCACCAGCAGGATATCCAGAACATCCCGCGCCCGGTCCTCGCGATGCGGTCCCGTGCAAGCATGAAGCTTTTGGGCCACCTGCTCGTTGATGCCCAAGCACCGCACATGCGGCGTCATCGGTAAGCCCATCTCCACCAGCCCAGCAATGCCTGGTTCTACCAAGTCCACCTCTGGCGCTTCTCCCGGACCGAGATCTATATCGACCGTCTGCCAGGCCCGCGTTCTGTAATTCACCGCGACTTCTACGCGCACCGTGTCGGCAAGTTCCATCTGATGCATCTCGGGCTTCAGCCGGAATGTGAACTCATCGAATCCCAACTCCAACACCTCTTCCAACCGGCGGATGCGCTCTGTCCGGCTACCCTCCAGGCCCAGGTCGAAATCCTTAGTGGCGCGAGCCGCGCCGGCGAAGCGGAGTTCCATCGCAACTCCACCTTTGAGGTAGTACGTTTCGATCACGCCCTTCTCCACAGCGTGCTCTAGCGCTCCGCACAGCGCGTGAAACGACACCCACCTTCGCAAACGTTCCTGGTCGAGCCCTTGCTCGCGTGCGACACGGGCAAGAGTCTTCTCCAGACGTTCTAACCGCTTTGCGCTCACCCCGTCGCATGCTCCTTACTTGCCTGGACACTTTTGCCGCCATGCGGGTGCTGCTTCAATTGACGCGTGAGCCGGTTCGCTCCTGCCGCGCTAATATACCCTTCCTTGCGCGCATCTTTAATGGCCTGGCGGGCAAGCCCTGACCTTCCCGTTTTGTGCAGCACATCCAATACACTCTTCTCCACGGTCGTCACGGGTAGGCCTTCGTGCACAAGTACATCGGTTGGCGTCAATTTGCCACGATGAATTACGATCCACTTGGGCTTCCGGCGCCGGAATCTGACACCTTGGGGAACCGTAATATGGACTCGCGACGGGTTCACGTCGGAGATCCCAAACACCGCCCACGCGGTTTCGTGAGAGAGGGCGACATTTTCGGGTCCGTGACTCGCGCGCACCCATAAGACCGCTTCCCGGTATTGCGACAACTCATCGGAAGGGTAGTACGGGATTCGATAGACACCGCGCGCCACACGTTCCAGCTTTCCGCGCTGAGTGAGGCGGGCCAGGACAGAGTCCACGATGCCGATGGCACGGGCCTGGCTTGCGGTCACCAACCCATCATTCTGCTCGGCTAGGGCAAGCAGCTCGTCTAAGCGTGAACGCGGCATGTCCGCAGTATGCCCCCCAAAAGGCCGTATGTCAATATAGTTCCATACTGGAAGTAAAGTGACACAGCGCTTATGGGCTTAGTTCGACTGTATCTAATACCTACACCAAGAGATACGTCAAGTTCCCCGATGTAGGCTCCGCATCTTCTCTCCACTGCGTCCTATTCCGGGTGGACGCCGCTTGGCCGCGGCTCCGGCGGGCGTTTCGGACTGCGCCGGTTTCGCGCCAAACCAGAAACCAAGAGCGGTCTTGGCACTCACCGCGCTTTCCCTCACGCCCTGCCACCCTCCTTCGGCCTCCGTTCTGTCCCTTTCACCAGTATCGGCTTGTTTTTTCCCGCTGCGCTCTAGTGAATAAAAAAACAAGCCGATACCGGCAGAAAGGGAAAAAACATGAAATTAGAAGAAGTCAACCTCAAGACCAAAGAAGCCGTAGATTACCTCGTGCAATCGCTGGAGGCTGGGCAGAGTGCAGTGCTCACGCAGTATCTCGGAGCGATGGCCAAGTTTCGCAACTACAGCTTTGGCAACATCATGTTGATTGCGAGGCAGAAACCCGATGCCACCAACGTTGCAGGATTCCGCACTTGGAACTCGCTTGGCCGCTTCGTCCGGCGTGGCGAAAAAGGCATTTTTATTCTCGCTCCAATGGTCGGCAACAAGCGCAAGAAGGATGAGAATGCGGAACCGACCGAGGATGCCAAAGAGACTCAGCGCACGTTGTACGGTTTCCGTGGCGTGTATGTGTTCGACATTTCTCAGACCGAAGGCAAAGAACTGCCCACGTTGACCGAAGTCAATGGCGACGTGAGCGGATACCGCGAACGCTTATTCAAGTTCGTCGAAGCGCAAAGCGTCGAGATTAGCTTCTCCGAGAGAATTGCTCCCGCCAAAGGTCTCTCGTATGGCGGGAAGATCACGCTGCTTTCCGGGATGCAGCCCGCCGAGGAATTTTCCACCCTAACACACGAGATCGCCCACGAGATGTTGCACCGGGGCGACCGTCGCACCCTGACAACCAAGCAAGTCCGCGAGACCGAGGCCGAAGCTGTGGCCTTCGTGGTCTGCCAAGCCATCGGGCTTGAGACGGGAAGTAGCTCGGCTGACTACATTCGAATCTGGCATGGAGACGCCAATCTTCTGCGCGAGAGCTTAGAAGCCGTTCAGCAAACTGCTGCCGTGATTCTCGGGGGCATTGCCCTGGGCATTGCCCCCGAGCCTCCGGCGGTGACCGCAACCGCATAACCGGAAAACACCAGAAATTCAGGCGCATACGCACAACCTGTGCGCCGATCACCGCCAACCAGAAGTGCAAGCAAACGAGAGGAGAAGAAATCATGCAAGCTACGCAACATGCAGTTACGAACAACGAATATCGCAACATCTCAATCGCCGCATTGGTCGAGTCGGGCACGAATCCACGCAAGCGGTTCGATCCGGCTGCCTTGGAAGAACTAGCCGCGAGTTTCAAGACGCAGGGCGTTCTCGCGCCCCTGCTGGTGCGGGAACTGCAGGAAAGCAAGTACGAAGTCGTCGCCGGAGCGCGTCGTCTGCGGGCCGCCCGCATCGCGGAACTCGAAAACCTTCCTGTCCGCATCGTCAAACTCACGGACGCGGAGGCCATCGAAGCCCAGGTGACTGAGAATCTTCAACGGGAAGACATTCATCCCTTGGAGGAAGCCTTGGGATTCCGGGCACTGCTCGATCTCGGACAACCCACCTACACCATCGCCAGCATCGTGGCTAGGACGGGCAAAAGCGAGGCATATGTCTATGGCAGGATCAGACTCGCCGACCTCATCCCGCCCGTGGCTGAGGCGTTCCTGAAAGATCAGATCACCATCGGACACGCCTTGCTGATCGCCAAGCTCCCGGCTGCGCAGCAGCAGGAAGCCTTCACCGCCGCTTTTCGCGGCATGTGGACGAGCGAGGGCAATACGCAAGTCCTCATCCCTGTGCGCGAATTGGCGGCGTGGATCGAGGCCAACATCCTGCTGCAACTGGCATCCGTGTCGTTTGACAAACAGGATGAAACGCTGGTGCCTGAAGCAGGATCGTGCGCTAATTGCCCGAAACGAACTGGCTTTAACAAGCTACTCTTTGCCGAAGTTCGTCAGGACAGTTGCATCGATCCCCAGTGTTTTCGTCACAAGCTCGACGTTCACATATCGAAAACGCTCGAAAGCAAGCCGAAGCTGGTGCAGATTTCTTCGACATGGAATTCCCGCGAGGGCGCTCCCTTGGGACGGAACCACTACGTGGAACTCCAAATCAAGAAGGCCAAGACCAACGGAGCAGCGACGAAGTTGTCGCCAGTCCAGAAGCCTTGCGAGAAGATGACGGAAGCCATCGTCATGGATGGCGGCAAACGCGGACAGATCGTCAAAGTCTGCGCCGACCTGGCTTGCCGCTTGCATCACCCCGACACTCCTGCCCCCGAACAGCTTGCGCGGGAGAGGGCCGAAGAACGCAAGCGCATCGAAAAAACCAAGCTGGCAATCACCACTCGACACCGCGTTCTGGCAGCGGTGCTGGAGCGGGTGTCAGCGCCACTGAAGAAGGCCGATCTTCTGACCGTGGTTCATTACGTCATCGGCCAACTGCCCTACAACCAAGTACCCACGCTGGCGAAGCGGCACAAGGTCGAAGAAGGCAAGAGCACGAAGACTCCGCAGGAGCTTCTGGCAAAGCGTGTCAGCACCTATGACGAAGCCGCGCTCTGCCGGACATTGCTCGAAATCAGCTTGCTCGACTCTGCCTACATGCGTTCTGGCGCATCCGACGATCTACTCTCGGAGGCCGCGAAGCGGTATCGGGTGGATGTCGAAAAGCTGGAGAAGGCTGTGGTTGCTGAGTTTGCGGCGAAACGCAGTAAGGAGGCCCCGCCAAACACCAAGCCCAAAACCAAGTCTCTGACCTAACGGAGTCGAACGAGATTGAGCGGAGTGTCCCGTGCACTCCGCCCAATTTTTGGCAAGCCACTCTTCCCAGCTTGCGGAGTCCCCTCACGGGGACTCCGTTATTTCTTTATAGCCCGCCGCTATCAATCCAAGACGAAGAAATCTTGGACTCTTTCCTTCCGTCTGCTTAGTCTCGCCCAAGCTAATCAGTCGCGCTCCGGCAAAACAGCGCACAACATAAAGGAGAGCACCCGAGTGAACAGGATTCGTCTGTCTCCAACCAAGATTTTTCCATTCGTACTGCGTCATCCCATCCGTTGCACCGCCACTGCACTTTTCATGATAGCTCCGGCTTACGCGCAGCAGAACGGCGATCCCTGGGACAACGCGGTCAATGTTCTCAAAACGGCGTTCACCGGGCCGATCGCCACCGGACTGAGCCTGGTCGCGATCGTTGTCGGAGGCTTGATGTTTGCCTTTGGCGAGGGCCAGTCGAAAAAGGTCTTCGCCGGCATCGTATTCGGCATCGGCATGGCCGTGGGCGCGGTGAACTTCATGGCATGGCTGTTTCCGTAATCAGCCGCCATGCGCACGAACCGGGTTTACAAGGTGATGAATCGTCCACTGACGATTCTGGGAGCGGAGCGGCGCCTGTTTTTTGTCGCTCTGCTTTCGGGGGCGGGAATCTTTAACCTCGTGCACAGCCTTGCAGGTGGGGTCCTGCTCTTCGTCGTCGGACTGATCGCCGCACAGAGGGCCACCAAGTTCGACCCCGAGATTCTGCGAATACTGCTGAACTCGGCCAAGTTCAAATCGCGTTATGACCCCATGAAATGGGAGCCGCTTGAAATACGGATCAATTCGAATGTTTAAGTTGAGCGAAATCGTCAAGGACTGGAAGGAATCCGGAGCTCTGCAGGCGCATATCAACCTCTATGGCTTCTGGGACGAAGAAACCTTTCTGACCAAGTCGGGCGATCTGGGAATGGTTCTCCGGGTTAAGGGCATCGACTACGAAAGCCTGGACCACGCCAGCCGGGACCATGCCGTCAAACGGCTAGAAGCTGCCCTGCGAGCCTTCGACTCGCGCGTGCGGGTTTATCAGGCGCTGCTCAAAGCGAACGAGCCTTCCATCCCGCACCGGGAATACACCAATCCCCTGGTCAAGGCGGCCATCGACCAGCGGATGGCCTACTTCGCGGCCAAGGCCGACCAACTGTACTCGATTGATGTCTATTGGATCGTCGTGGTTCAGGGCAGCTATGCGAAGAGCACACTTTGGGAAGCTCTGCGCAAAGCGCCGGCCGACATTGGCGGCTCTTTGCGCGATGTCCTGGCACTCTTTTCCCGCGACCAGCAGCGAACATTTCTCCGTGCGCAGATCGAGCGCGACCATCTGCTGCTTCGCCAGAAAGTCTCAGGTTTGATTGGGCAGCTCAGCGATCTCGTTGAGATCCAGCTGCTAGGGGCCGAAGAAGCCTTCCGCCTATTGCGGCGCTTCATCAATTTCGGCCCCTTTAAGATTCTTTGCTCGCACCTGGCAGGTAGCCGGTATCTCGACTTCCAGCTCTGCGACTCGGAGCTTGAAGCGCACCGTGGCCATCTGTGCCTCGACGACTACTACGTCAAGGTTTTCACCCTGAAGGAACTGCCCAGCGAGACTCGCCCGCTCTTGCTCCAGGAACTGTTCGAGATTGGCACCAATTTCCACGTCGTTACCGAATGGAGGGCCATCGACAACGGGCGCGCGCGGAAGGAAATCGCCTCGCGCCGTCGGCATCACCACAACACCAAAACCAGCTTTCTGTCGAACTTGGAGGAGAAAAAGACTCAGGGGCCACAGGACGAGCTGGTGGATGACTCAAAACAGGCTGCGGTTGAAGAACTGGGCGAGTGCCTGAAAGCCATTGGCAATGACGGGAAATACTTTGGGGAATTCACACTGTCAATCGTCCTCTATGACAAAGACCCCATGAAGATTGAGGAAGCGATTCCGGAATTCCAGAAAGTCTTCACCAGCCACGATGGCCTCCTGTATGAGGAGCGTTACAACCTGCTGAACGCCTTCTTTGCCACCGTTCCAGCCAATTACGCCTTCAACCTGCGCAAGCAGGAGATCCTGAACACAAGCTACGCCGATCTCTCCTTTCTATTCACCATCGACCAGGGAAAACAGTCGAACGAGCATCTGGGGAGCGAGTACCTCGCCGTCCTCGAAACCGACCACGCAACCCCTTACTACTTGAACCTGCACGACCAGGATGTCGCCCACACGTTGATTCTGGGCTACACCGGCTCGGGCAAGTCTTTCTTGCTCAACTTCCTGATCCAAAATCTGCAGAAATACGACCCGCTGACCTACATCTTCGACCTCGGTGGGGGCTACGAGAGCCTCACCCAAATCTTCGGAGGCTCTTACCCCAACGTTGGTCTTGAATCCGGGGTGTTCACGATCAATCCCTTTTGTCTTGAACCATCACTCGAAAACCTCAATTTCCTGTATCTGTTTGCCAAGGTCCTAATCGAAGGGAACGGGAAATATGAACTGACTGGCCATGACGAAAAGGGTCTCTATGCTGGGGTCGAGCGGATGTACAAGCTTGAACCGGAGAGTCGAACACTGACCAATTTTGCCTCGATGCTGGGGCCACTCGGCGAGCGACTGCATCGCTGGACCCGCGCCGGCCAATTTGGCTACGTCTTCGACAACGATAAAGATACGCTGACCTTCAGCCGCTTCCAGACCTTCAACTTTGACGGTATGCGGCAGTACCCAGATGTGCTGGAGCCGCTGCTCTTTTACATCCTGCACCGCGCCTCGAACCAGATCGAGGACTCCGCGCTCACCGCCACCTTCAAGGCCTTCATCCTCGATGAGGCCTGGATCTTTCTCCGGAATCGCACGATCCGTGACTACATAACCCGAGCCGAAAAGACCTGGCGCAAGAAGAACGCCGCCATGATCTTGGCCACGCAGTCCGTCCATGAACTGGTGGAGTCGGACATGCTGGCGGTGGTGAACGAGTGCTGTGCGACGAAAATCTTTCTGGCCAACCCCAGCATCGATCACAAGCTCTATGCCGAGATCTTCCACCTCAACGACACCGAACTTGAACTGCTTTCGAGTCTTGTGCCCAAACGCGACCTTCTGATCAAACAGCACGCGAGTTCGAAGAAGGCCCGTCTGAACGTCGATTCGCTTTCCTACTGGATGGCGACCAACAACCCGAAAGACAACGTGCTGAAACGCGACTACCTCGCCCGCTACGGCACGGTCGAGGGTCTCAAAAAACTGGCCCAGGAGTTTCCGTTCATCTCACAGTCCGCATAACCGGAGAAGCCATGAAACGTTACAAGTTGATCGCTGTTTTTCTGGCCGGGGCATCGGTCCTCGGCTTTGCCGAGAACGCTGCCCGCGTCGTCCACTACCACTCGAACGAGATCGTCGCCATACGGGCGAAGATGCGCTACACCACGCTCGTCCAGGTTCCCGCTGGCGAGAAGATCATGGAGGCCGCGACTGGCGACAAAGACTTCTGGATCATCGAGGCGGTCCAAAACTACTGCTTCCTGCACCCGGCCAAGCCGGGGATTCATTCCAATCTCAACCTGATCACCGACAAGGGCAACGTCTATTCGTTCACCTTGGACGAGGTGGACAGTGGCGATCCCGATCTGAAAGTGGTGATCGAGCCGAGTGATCCTTCCATGCTCTCAGCCATCCACTCTTCGTCCAAGTTCATTCCAGCCGGTGACGTTGACGTCTTCAGAACGCAGGCTATGGCGGCGCGGCTCGATGCCGGACATCAGCTCTCCCAATTCAAGAATGAATATCCGACCAAGTCGCTAAAGTTCGACTACTTCTATCGCAGTCAGAAACCGTTTAACGTCGAAGCCATCTATCACGACGCGGACTTTACCTACGTCAAGTGCACGGCCACGGAGAAGTTCGCCGTTTATGAGTTGAAGGATGGCAAACCGAACTCCATCACCTACGAACTGCGGGATAGCACCTACGTTATTCCGAAGGTAGTCGATCAGGGCTACCTCCAGATCGGCAGGAAGCGCATGAACTTCGCGCGCAGGGAGCAGTAGGAGGGGGAGAGTCCATGACAGAACAGACTGAGCAAAAGATCGAACAGCAACAACCTGACCGGCCTAAGCTGCGGGACAAGACGGTTAAGCCGGAAGGCACCATTCCCAAGCAGGCGCAGACCTACGTCATTGTTGGAGTCTCCATCGTGATCGTCATGGCCGTCCTGTTCTCGAACAAACACGCGCTGCCAGCGGCTAAGAGCCAGCGAACGGAGCCCACGGTTGTGATCACTGAAGGCAATGACAAGAAGATCAGCGACTTCGGACAGGAAATGACTGACGAGCAGCGTGCCGCGCAAAAGGCGCAGCTCGAAAAGCAGATGCAGGCCCAGGTACGAAGCCTCGAATCCGCATCTGTGATGCAGCCAGGCGACACTCGGCAACCCATTGGTCCCCAATATGCTGGGGCAGCGCAAAATGCACCAGCCACACCGCCCCCGGACCCCATCGTCCAGCATGAGCGCGAGCTGGCGTACAACTCGCGTTTTGCTTCCAACTTCGCGTTCTCTACGGAACGAGTCTCAGCCCAGGTCCAAGGTATTTCACCGCCGCAGCCGGTTGGCGTTGCGCCGGTTTGGCCTGAGGCCATTTCGGGCAATGCGACCGGCCCGTCCCCGACGCCCGCGTCGGGCCAGCCCGCTGACAAGCGCCATGCAAGCGTGAACGTGAACTCCGCTGAGGGTCAGCCGTACGTTTTGTTTGAGGGGACTGAGCTTGAGACCGCTTTGGTTAATCGCCTCGATGGCGATTTCGCCGGACCGGTAAAGGTCATGGTCACGAACCCCGTCTATTCCCATGACCGCCAACATGTCTTGATTCCCGAAGGAACGTTTGCTTTGGGCGAAACCAGCAAAGTGCAGGGTTTCGGCCAACGCCGGTTGGCGGTGGTTTTCCACCGGCTGATTATGCCGGACGGTTACACCGTGGATCTTGACCAGTTTCACGGCCTCAACCAGATCGGTGAAACCGGCCTCAAAGACCAGGTGAACCATCACTACTTCCAAATCTTCGGGGCGTCCATCGCTCTCGGCATCATCGCTGGAGCCGCGGAGAGCTCGAACAGCAACGCCGGTCTCTCTCAGACCGGCAGCGAAGCCTATCGCTCGGGCGTCGCAGGCAGCATTTCCCAATCCAGCACCCAAGTCCTGGATCGGTTCCTGAACATTCAACCGACTGTCACCATTCGTGAGGGCCACCGCGTGAAGGTTTACTTCACGCAGGACCTTCTTCTTCCGGCCTACGAGAACCACTTGGTTCCGCCAAACATTTGAGGACGAACACCATGAATTTCGCAAGACTCCTACCCCTGACCGCCTGTCTACTTGTGGGCTGCAATTCTCAGCCCCACCAGCAGAAACCGACTCCGGTCTCGGCGCAATCATCACCCGCTGACGCACAGGCCGTCGAGCTGGAGCGCCAGAGTGAGAAGCAAATGCCGTGCTCCGCGGAGTGGCTGAAGACCGCGACGGAGGCCCAGAAGAAGGATTGCCTGAAACAGAGTTCCATCAATGAGGCCATGAATGCACTGAGCACTCGCTCGTCTTCCAAGAAGACGACGCAGAGTGCGACCACCAATAAACACTAAACAGTCCCTTAACGGACGCCCAAAGGAGAACCACCGTGAGAGCAGTGAGGTATTGCTTTTTCTCTTTCACCCTCTGCCTGGCGGTCACGCCGTGTTACGCGCAGTGGGCGGTGTTTGACGCCAGCAACCTTGCCGAAGCTGTCAAGGAGTTCAAGCAGCTTCAGCAGGTGTACACCACCGCGAACCAGACCCGAGATCAGATCATCCAGGCATACAACCTCGCACACTACATGGCGCAGATGCCGCAGGACCTTGCTCAGCGATACAAAGCACAGTTCGCGATGTGGACCAATCTCAACGCACCAAACACCTACGGGAACACGTCGGCTTGGGTCAACGCTTTGAATACCGGACTCTCGCAACAGTCATTGGCTGGCTATTTGGCTGCCGTGGTTCAGGTCAATCCTTATCCGCAGTCCGGTTTCGGGCAGCTCGACCCGAATACGCAAGCAACCATCCAGAACCAGTACGCAACTTCGGACCTCGCACAGGGCATGACGACCGGCGCCCTGACTACGCTCGGCCAAGTCCGCTCGCACTCGGAGTCCCTCACCCAACAAATCTCCAATCTCGAACGCGACTCATACTCGAACGACCCAAACCAACAGTCTGAGATGGCGGTTCTGGCAAAGGTTAACGCCGCGAACTTGATTCAGCTGCACTCGCAGCAGGACACGAATCAGTTGCTCTCGGCGGGCATTCAGCAGCAGATGGTGGCACAGAAGCAGGCTATCGATGCCCAAAACCGCACCATGAACCAGGCCATCTACTTTCTGCAGAATTTCGCGGGCACAATGCAGAAGATCAATAACGGCGTGAGCCAAAGCATCCAGAGCATTTCCTTCAGCACTGGCGGACACTGACCATGCCTGTGAATCCTTTTTCGTTCTTGGCCCAAGCCATCAGCGATCTTTTGAACTCGAACCTTGGTTTGTTCGAGTCCATGGGGCTCAGTTTGTTTCGCGGACTAGCGGTCGTCCTTTTGGCCTGGTTCGGCATCAAGGCGGCCCTGAACAGTGCTCAGGGCCACCCTGGATTCAACTTCGCGAAGTTCGCCGACCTGCTGCTGCTGATCTCCTTTGGCCTCGCCATGGAAACCTACTACAGCACCGAAATACCGGGATTTGGTTACAGCTTCAGTGAACTTGTCACGAGGGAAGCCCAGTTCCTCTCCAACCAGATCGAGAGTAATCAGGCCGACCAAATTTCAAACGCGATCACCACGGCAGAAGAACAGCTTGGCAGTCCACCCGGAATCTTTTCTTTTCATGAGGCTCTGACATTCTTTGCCGTCTACATCGCACTGGCAATCGCCCAGGGTGTTGCATTTGCAGTCATCGCCTACGGTCTGGTGGCCACCGCGGTTTGCGTTTTGATCGGCCCGATCTTTGTCCCCTTCTTGATCGTGCCCAAGCTCGATTGGCTCTTCTGGGGATGGTTCAAAGCCTTCCTCGGTTTTGCCTTTTATCAAGTTGTAGCCGCGGCTTTCTTGTTCATCTTCGCCAAGGTGCTTTTGGGATTGTTTGGGGTAATCGGTCCGCTGTCGATCTCAAACGCCTACGTGATTCTGCCGGCCCTCATCGTCACTGTCGCCGTCTGCGTTTACGGGTTGCTCAAGATTCCTGACCTGACGGCAGCCATTCTCAGCGGTCGGACCGGCATTTGGGTGAACCTCTTTGAGTAGAGCTATGCGAAAAACAGACAATCAGCCAATTTCTGAAATGCGGTTCAGCCGATCCGAGGCCGCTCACAAATACCTGGAGCTTTATGGTGACCCGATCGTCATCAATACTTACCTCAAGCTGACGATCCTAATCCTTGCCGCAGTCTCCCTCAGCACCCTCACACTCTTTTATCGAGCACAAGCCGCTTTGAGCAGCATCAAGCCGCTCGTCATCCGCATTAACGATGTAGGACGCGCCGAGGCGGTCAACTACCAGAACTTTGCCTACAAGCCCCAAGAGGCCGAGAACCGCTACTTCCTCTCCGAGTGGGCGCGCGCCTACTACAGCCGTAATCACTACACGATGCACAAAGACTTCACCAAAGCGCTCTACTTCCTGAATGGTGATCTGCAGAATGCCATCCTGGAAAAATACAAAAAGGAAAAGGTGATCGAGTCCTTCCTGCTCGATCCCAGCCAGCCCAACATCGACATCGAGGTCAAAACCGTCGCTATCGAGGACTTGCGGCAGCCGCCGTTCAAGGCTCGGGTCGAGCTCTACAAGATCTTCACCAGCCCGCTCGACCACACGGAGCAGAAACGCGAGCTCTGGACCGCCAACGTCGTCTACACATTCCGCGACCAGGTCCGTAACGAGATGCTGCCCATCAATCCGCTGGGGCTGACCATCACCTATTTCCGCGAGGACCAGGCCTTCCGGGAGTAGCCGCCATGACTTGTATCCTTATATATAGTTCGTCGCTCGCCTCGCAGCTCGGTTTTCTTCCCAGGTTCGGGTGCTTGCCGTCCGCAGTCCCGCGATTCCGCCGACCGATTCCGTCCCGGCACACGTCGCCTCGTCTCTTTCCCGTCTCTCCTCAGGCACCGCGAAGGGAATATCAGGCTGCGCCCGGCGGCACGGCGGTGCTCTGCTTCGGCTTCGCCGCCCTTCGGGTCTTGGTTCCTCCCACTGCGCGGGCACCCTCCAAGAAAGCGCGCCTTGGCACTTGGGAGCAGCCATCCCTCCCGTCCGTCCCGGCTGAGTGCCCCGAGTAGATCGGGAGAAAGAAACGGAGGATTCAATCGTATGTACCAGAACAGAATTTCGCTCATGGGCTTTACCGGCAAGGACGCGGATGCGCGAACCACCAAGAACCAGACGGCCTACGCTGTCCTCTCGCTCGCCACCAAGACTTCCTACAAGGACAAGAAGTCTGGCGAGTACGTGTCGCACACCGAGTGGCACCGCGTCGTCGTGTGGGGAAAGCTCGGCGAGTTCGCCAGCACGCTGAAGAAGGGCACGCATCTGCTCGTCGAAGGTGAACTGCGTAGCCGCGAGTATTCCGACAAAAAGAACTCGGACGTCCAGCGCCGCGTGTGGGAAGTGCGGGCTGATTCGATCCTGAAGCTCGACCGCGCCGAACAGGCCCCACCCGACGACCAGCTCGATGCCGGGCCGGCCGAGGATGAGGAGCCGTCCTAACCGACGGCTCCCTCTGGGAGAGGCTGCTCCCCGCCCTCAGCGGCCTCTCCATTTTTTCCTTGCTGAACAGAAGACGGCGGCCAAGGAGACAAGATGCTAGCCAACGCGATCTTTGTCGCGACCGTGATCTTTCTGGCGCTGGCCTTTACGCTCATGGGCCAACTGCGCTTCCTCATTCCTTGGCGTGCCCTGATCTGGCATGAATACTGGCGCGGCATCCTCTTCTATTGCTTCCTGCTGTTCTCGAACATTCTTGGGCTGACCATCTGGGTCGAGCGCAAGCTCTGGCTACGCGATACCGGACGGAAACTCAAACATCTCGATCAGGAGATTCGCAGCGGGCAGAACGAACTCTCGACTGAAATTCTTGCCCGCTTCGGCGAGGAATAAATCAAGGGAGGACTTCACCTATGTCCAGAAGCCGCGATCGCCACTATTACGAAGATTCCGCCGATATGGTCGAACGCATCCGGCGGGCCAGGGAGGCTTTTGAGAAAAGGGCCAAAGCCTTCCAAGGACCCGACTGGCCCCACTACGAGAAACGAGTCATCGTCGGCCAAAAGAAAAAGGAAGACATGGACCCCAGCATCTTTCAGGACGATTCAACCGCTGCCTCCGCTGGCACCGAAGTCGTGTCCTCGTCTTCGTCCCTAAGCGCAGATATCGCTCCTGAAGGTAACCCTGCCAACACGGCAGTTCAGGCGTCCTCTTTCTGGACGACGGAGCGGGAGACCCCAGAGACATCCGCAGCCGCTGACACCAAGGATCAGGCAGCGACGCTGGCTGGACCCACTAATGAATGGGCCTCGTCATGAGACTCGACATCCCACGCGACGAGCGGCGATACGTGAGACCCGTGGAGCCAGAAGTCACGCCGCCACCGGCACTCCCTAAAGTCGTACCTGCCAAAATCGAAGTTCCGGAGTCTCCACTCACTCACCGGATTGAAAGACTTCAGCAACGTGCTCGCGAAAACCATGCGCACTACATAGCTCAGCCGCGGCGGGATCGTTCCATCGAACCCGAGCATGAGCGCCCCGATAGACCCCGCCAAGGCGAGCATCGCCCCCGGCGCACGCGAGAGGGCGTGGCGGTCAACATTCGCGGCCTCCGCCTTCGCCCGGAGGAGCAAACCTTGTTAGCCGAGGCTGGCCGCTTCCGCGTGCTTGCGGTGAAGGATATCGTCAAAACCATCTATGGCGGCGACGAGCGCGCCGCGCGAATCGACCTTCGGTTTCTGCGTGACTGGGAGGTAATTCGCCTCGATTCAGTCGCCGCCAGAAATGACGGCCGCTGGGTGCCCCTACGGCGGATCGAAGTGGTCACTCTGACCAAACAGGGCCTACTCCTGGCCCATGAGACCGGCAAGTTTACTCCTGAACA
>Ga0308309_10000813_pt1 | contig 18866 bp, 16 predicted proteins | sample HubBroMetageWFT5_FD_192491 | JGI IMG/M metagenome (GOLD analysis project Ga0308309, IMG submission 192491) | Warmed and freeze-thawed soil microbial communities from the Hubbard Brook experimental Forest, New Hampshire - Hubbard Brook CCASE Soil... | ecosystem: Environmental > Terrestrial >...
ATCACGGCCGACACCTGGCCCGGATTCTTCGACGTGTTCTTCGGCGCGCAGTATGCCGGCCTGCTGCCGGTGCCGGTCTCGATCCCCGTCGGAATCGGCGGCAAGGACGCCTATCTCGATCAGTTGCGCCGCCAGCTCGCGGCGTCGGGCGCGGTGGCGGCCGTGGGCGTCGACGATCTCGCCGGTTTCCTGGCCGACGCCGCCCGGGAATTCCCTGCTGTCCGCCTGCACGGCGGCCTGGCCGTGCTCGAGGCGCTGCCGGAGAAGCCGGTCGATCTCCGGCCGCTGGGGCCCGCCGACCTCTGCTACATCCAGTTCTCTTCAGGCAGCACGCGCCATCCGCACGGCGTGCAGATCACGCAGAGCGCCTTGATGGCCAATCTCGCCGGCATGACGGGCTCCGCCGGCCTCGACGTGGTCGCGGGCGATCGCGCCGCGAGCTGGCTGCCGCTCTATCACGACATGGGCCTGATCGGCTTCACGATGGCGCCGCTGTCGAGCCAGCTCTCGATCGACTATCTGACGCCGCGCGACTTCGCGCGCCGGCCGACGCAGTGGCTCAACCTGATTTCGCGCAACCGCGGCACCATCGCCTACAGCCCGAGCTTCGGCTACGACCTCGCCACCCGCCGCGCCGCCAACCAGTTGCCAACCGACCTCGACCTCTCGAGCTGGCGCCACGCCGGAATCGGCGGCGACATGATCCGTCCCGACGTGCTCGACCGCTTCGCGGCGACGTTCGAGCGGGTGGGCTTCGACCGCAGGGCCTTCATCCCGAGCTACGGCATGGCCGAGGTCTGCCTCGCCATCACCTTCTGCCCGCACGGCACGGGCGTGCGCACCGACGTGATCGATCGCGCCGCCCTGGCCGACAGCCAGCGCGCGGTGCCGGCCGCCGATCCCGCGGACGAGCGGCGCGCGCGACGCTTCGTGCTGTGCGGCGAGGTGCTGCCCGGCCATCGCCTGGAAGTGCGCGGCGCGGACGGCAAGGTGCTGGCCGACCGCGAGGTGGGACGGATCTTCGTCGCGGGTCCCAGCATCATGCCGGGCTATTTCGACGAACCGGAGGCCACGCGCGACGTGCTGTCGGACGACGGCTGGCTGGATACCGGCGATCTTGGCTACACGCTGGCGGGCGAGGTCGTCGTCACCGGCCGCGCTAAGGACCTGATCATCGTCAACGGCCGCAATGTCTGGCCACAGGACATCGAATGGGCGATCGAGGCCCGCAAGGTCGTCAAGAACGGCGATGCGGCGGCCTTCTCCATCGATACGGTCGACGGCGAGCGGGTCGTCGTAGCGGTGCTGGCGCGCGTGTCGGGCGAGGAGGCGCGCCAGGCGCTGGCGCGCGACGTGGCGGGCGCCGTGCGCGAGGCGATCGCGGTCGATTGCGACGTCGTCCTGGTGCCGCCGACCGTCGGCCTGCCGACGACGTCGTCGGGCAAGCTGTCGCGCGCCCGCACCAAGGCCAACTATCTCGCCGGCCTCTACGCACCCAAGACCGAAGCGGCCTGAGCACGTATTTTATTCCTCCCCTTCGCGGTTTTCGCGAAGGGGAGGTGCCGCCGTCATACGGCGGCGGAGGGGTCATGAGTCAAAGGATCATTGTCGCCCATGACCCCTCCACCCGCTGCGCGGGCACCTCCCCTTCGCGGACTCCGCGAAGGGGAGGGAGGGCGGTTACAACGTGACCCGGCTGGTCGCTGTCACCGGCGCCACTGGCTTCGTCGGACCGCATCTGGTTGCCGCCCTGGCGCGTCACGGCTGGAAGATCCGCCTGCTCATCCGCCGCTGGTCGCCGCTGCCCTCGCTCGCCGGTGTCGAGGCCGACCTCGTGCTGGGCGACGTCGCGGACGAAGCAGCGCTTCGCCGCCTGGTCGACGGCGCCGACACGGTCATCCATGCCGCCGGTCTCATCAAGGCGCGTCGGTCCTCCGACTTCATGGCGGTCAATCGCGACGGCACGGCGCGTGTGTCCGCGCTCGCGCCCACCGCGCGGTTCGTCCTGCTCTCGTCGCTGGCGGCCCGCGAGCCGCTTCTCTCTCCTTATGGCGCCAGCAAGCGCGCGGCCGAGGAAGTCGTGGCCGGCCGCTCCGGACCCTGGCTCGCGGTGCGGGCGCCGGCCGTCTATGGGCCGGGCGATCGCGAGACGCTCGCCTATTTCCGCGCCGTCGCGCGGGGGGTTGCCCCACGGCCGAACCTGCCCGATGCCCGGCTGTCCGTCATCCACGTGGCGGACCTGGCCGATGCCCTGGCGCTGGCCGTCGAGCAGCCGGCGCCCGCTTCGGTCTGTGAAATCGACGACGGCCGGGAAGGGGGCTACGGCTATAACGACATGCAAGCCGCCGCCGAAGCCGCTTTGGGACGGACGGCCCGGACACTGGCGATCCCCCGGATCGCGATGGATAGCATCGCCCTGGTGAACCGCGTCAGCCACGTGCTGGGCGGGCCAGTGCAGATCCTGACGCCCGGCAAGGTGAACGAGATTTTTCACAGCGATTGGACGGTCCATGACCGGCGGCTTGCCGCAGCGATCGGCTTCAGGGCGCACTACGACCTTGCCGGCGGGTTCGGCGACACGATCTTGTGGTATCGCCGCCATGGATGGCTCTAAACGCGCGCGGACGGCGCGGAGGCCCTGTGAAACACTGCGTAACAAATTGTTATTTCACAAAGAATCGCTCCTTTGCCACATCTGTCCTGCCCGAACCCCCGGGACCGGAGAGACACTTTTGCGCACTGCCCATCAATTGACCGTCGAAAACGACGGCATCGTCGACACCATCGCTCTAGCGCGCGGGATTTTGCGCGCGGACGTGATTCGAGAGATCTGTCTTCACTTGGAGCCCTACCAGGCCGGCGAGAAGCCCATCACCGGCGAGACCGTGATCGCCAAGGACCTGACCATCGATTCGCTCGCGATCATGGACATGGTCATGGAGCTAGAAGATCGCTTCGACGTTTCGATTCCCATGAGCGTCATCGCCGAGATCCACACGGTCGACCAGCTCGCCGACACGATCCAGGACCTGCGCGCCGCTCGAAGCTAGGCGAGGCTAAGCACCATGGGCCTGTTCGACCGCCATGCCGGCTTGCTCGAGGCCTATCGTGACGTCCGCACGACCGGGCTCGATCCGTTCCAGATCCGCATGGAGCGGGTGCTGTCGCCGACCGAGGCGATCATCAACGGCAAGCCGACCTTGCTGGTCGGCACCAACAACTATTTCGGCCTGACCTTCGATCCGTCCTGCATGGAGGCCGCCATCGAGGCGATCCGCGCCGAGGGCACCGGCACGACCGGCTCGCGCATCGCCAACGGCAGCTATACCGAGCATGTGGCGCTGGAGCAGGAGATCGCCCAGTTCTACGGCAAGAAGCACTGCATGGTGTTCACCACCGGCTACCAGGCCAATCTGGGCGTGATCTCCACCCTGGCCGACCAGGGCGATTTCCTGCTGATCGACGCCGACAGCCACGCCTCGATCTACGACGCCTGCAAGATGACGCGGGCCGAAGTCGTCCGCTTCAAGCACAACGACCCGTCGAGCCTGGAGGCCCGCCTGCGCCGGCTGGGCGACAAGCCCGGCAACCGCGTGGTGGTGCTGGAGGGCATCTACTCGATGCTGGGCGACAGCGCCCCGCTCAAGGAATTCATCGAGGTCTGCAAGAAGTACGGCGCCTACGTGCTGGTCGACGAGGCCCATTCACTGGGTGCGCTGGGCGACAATGGCCGCGGCCTCTGCGAGGCGGTGGGCGTGCTCGACGACTGCCATTTCATCGTCGGCACCTTCTCCAAGACGCTGGGCGCCATCGGCGGCTACTGTGTGTCGGACGATCCCGACTTCGACATCCTGCGCGTCACCGTGCGCTCCTACATGTTCACGGCCTCACTGCCGCCCTCGATCGTGGCCTCGGTACGCCAGGCCTTGCGCGTGGTGAAAGCGCGGCCCGAGCTGCGCAAGCAGCTCTGGGACAATGTCTCGACGCTCTATGACGGGCTCAAGGACCAGGGCTTCATCCTCGGTCCCGAGCACGGCCCTGTGGTGGGTGTTCACCTGCCCGATCGCATGACCGCCATCGGTTTCTGGCGCGCCATGCTGGAGGCTGGCATCTACGTCAACGTCGCCGTGCCGCCGGCCACGCCCAACGGCGTGTCGCTGCTGCGCTGCTCGCTTTGCGCCGTCCACACAAGCGAGCAGCTCGAGCATATGGTCGAGGTCATGACCGGCATCGCCCGCCAGATGGGTGTCCTTCCGCCGCCGAAGCTGCGGGTCGCCAGCGGTCGATAGGGTCGGCGCTACCGCTGCTTCGAAGCAGAACTGGTTTCCTCGGCGGGCGGGCCAGCGCAGTAGTTCCGAGCGAGAAATTCCAGGAATTGCCGGTCCTTGGCGTCCCGGGCATGAGCGTGGGCGCGTTCGACGGCCGGGCATTCGAAGGGTCGCCACTCGGCGCCGCCGCCCAATGGATGAAACAACGCGCCTTGCCGGTCGAAGCGAAAGTAGGTGTAGAAGGCGAGCGGTATGCGAGACCAGTCGTAGCTCGGCATCACGCCGTCCCGGACGTATTCCTCTCCCCCGCCAAACTTGAAAAGAATGCGGCCCGCCACCGGCTCCGATCGCTTGGAAGGCCACGGCGCCGGCAGCGTGGCGGCATCGACGATGCCGGGCCTGAATTCGCGATCGATGAAGCGGCCGAACAGCCAGAGATCGATGTTGAAGGACAAGGCACTCGTGGCAACGATGGCGGCGAACAGGATCAAGGGCCGTTCGGCATGCTTCAGCCACGCCGCCGGTGCGGGCAAGGCAAGGACGAGCGCCAACGCCACCACATAGAGGCCTGTGTGGCGCGCCCAGGGGCCTGTCTTCAGGCCCGTGCCGGCCGCGGCGCACCATAGTCCGAACGCGGCGACTGCCAGTACGGCGAGCGGCAAGAACCGCCAACGCAGCCGCAAGGTGTCGGCTCCAGGCACCAGCAGCAAGAACCACAGGACCGCAATCATCGGAAAATACACCAGCGTCTTCAGCATCCAGACGGGACTGAGGTAAGCGAAGCGATTTGTCTCCTGGACTGCGCCGTCCGTCGGGTTGGTCGGCGGCAGCCAGCGCGCCGCCACCAGGTAAAACGCCAGCAGCGCCACCGAGAGCACGGCGACCGCGACCAGGCTCCGCGTCGGCAGGCGCTGGCCGAACAGCGGCAGCACGAGGCCGGCGGCGACAAAGAACAAGCCCATCAAGGCGAGCGCGGGATGGGTGAATGCCATGACGGCGCCCAGCAGCAGCGTGGCCAGCACGACGCCCGCGGTCGAGCGGGCCGGATCGCTCACCAACGCCAGCCAGATCAGCCACAGACCGACGCCGAAGATCAATTCGGTCGGGAAGTAGATCATCGCCAGCGCGAGCGACAAATAAAGACGCGAGAACAGCCGATCGCGCTCGACGGCGCGCAGCACCAGCCACAGGACGAGCGGGACCGCAAAATAAAGGACATGCGCCAAAGTCAAATAGGCGCCGGCATCGAGGTCGAACGCGTCACGGGCCAGCCAGGCCGGTCCGTGCATCGCCAGAACCGCAGCGGCGCGGCTCGCGATCTGGCTGGCATAGAGATCCCAGAGGCTGCCAAGCCAGCCGGACGAGAGGATCACGGCGCCGTCGTCGTGCATCAGGCAATGCGTCCAGGTCCCTAGTCCGGCGGCCAGCAGGAACGCCGCGAGGAGCGCCTTGTCGCTTCGATCCATGAGGCGGCCTTCGACACGCGGTGTACGCCACCGGGTCTCAGGACGAACATCCTCTAGCGGCTGCCTTAGCAGGGTCACAGCCGCAACTATGCCGTGTTTTGGCGCCCTGCTGACGGCGATGGACGCCTGCCCGACCGGTTACACACGGTTGTCACAACGCCCAATCGTGGCCGGGCGTAGCGTCCCAAGCACGCTGCCATCCATTCCCTCGTCATCTCTGTCGGACTGGGCGATAAAGGCGCGTTATGTTCAGGCTGGCGCATCTTTCCGATCCGCATTTGCCGATGCCTACGGCGCGCACTGTCGAGCTTTTGGGCAAGCGCGCGACCGGCTACCTCAACTGGTGGCGGAACCGCGTGCATCTGCATGTGCCCGAGGCGCTGGCCGGCATCGTGGCCGACATCAAGGCCGAGAAGCCCGACCACATCGCGCTGACCGGCGACCTGGTGAACATCTCGCTGCCCACCGAGTTCAGCCGCGCCGCCCATTGGCTGGCCGGGCTGGGCGGCCCGCACGACGTGACCGTTATTCCCGGTAACCACGACGTCTATGTCGCCACGGCGTGGCCCGAGAGCCTGGGCCTCTGGGGGGCCTACATCGCGGGCGACGGCCAGCCGCCGGCGACCGGCTTCGACGTCTTTCCGACCTTGCGCGGGCGCGGCCCCGTGGCGCTGGTTGGCCTCTCGAGCGGAGTGCCCAAGCCGCCTCTGTTCGCCACCGGCACGCTGGGCGAGGCGCAGATCGCGGCGGCCGAGCGGATGTTGGCCGATCTCGGGCGCGAGGGCCTCTGTCGAGTGGTGCTGGTCCACCATCCGCCGCTCACGACCGAGAAGCACTTCAAGCGCCTGACCGACGCCGCCGCCTTCCAGGCGATGATCCGCCGCGCAGGCTGCGAGCTCATCCTGCACGGCCACAATCACCGAAGCGAAGTGGCGCGCATCGCCGGACCTGACGGTCCGGTGCCCGTGGTCGGCGTCACCTCGGCCTCGGCGGCGCCGGACAGCAAGTATGGCCGCGCACGCTACCACTTGATTCACATCGAGCGCGAGAACGCGGGCTGGCGGATCGGCGTCGAATTGCGCGCCCTGCGCAAAGACGGCGCGGGCTGCGAGCCCGATGGCGACCTCGTGTTCCACAGCGGCCGGACGCTTGCCGTGGTAGCTTGAGGCAATGGCCTCTCCTGACATCGTCGTGTCGCCGGTCGGCGGCAAGTCCGACCTCAAAGCCTTCATCGACCTGCCGAAACGGCTCTATGCCGGACACAAGGGCTACATCGCCCACCTGAACGTCGAGCGGCAGGAAGCCTTCTCGCCGAAGAAGAACCCGCTGTTTCGCCATGTCGAGGTGCAGTTCTTCCTGGCGCGCCGCGCCGGCCGGGTGGTCGGACGCATCACTGCGCAGATAGATCGCGCCTATCTCGAGCTCTATGCCGATGAGACCGGCCATTTCGGCTGCCTGGCGGCCGAGGATGATCCGGTGATCTTCGCCGCCTTGTTCGCCGCCGCCGAGGACTGGCTCCGGTCCAAAGGCATGAAGCGCGCGACCGGTCCGTTCAACCTGTCGGTCAACGAGGAGGTCGGCCTGCTGGTCTGGGGCTTCGACAGCCGCCCGGTGCTGATGGTGCCCTACGATCCAACCTATGCCGGCGCCCGGGTCGAAGGCTGCGGCTACGCCAAGATCAAGGACCTCTTCTCCTACGATTACGACGTCCAGAACGCGCCTGAGACGATCGGTGCCAGGCTGATGGCACGTGCCGGCATGGCGGGGCGGGTCAAGGTGCGCACTGCCAACATGAAGATGTTCGACGCCGAGGTCAGGACCCTGGTCGGCATCTTCAACGATGCCTGGAGCGACAATTGGGGCTTCGTTCCCTTCACCCAGGCCGAGATCGATCACGCGTCCAAGGCGTTCGGGCCGGTGATCGTGCCCGAGCTCGCAGTATTCGTGGAGGTCGACGACGAGGCGGTGGCCTTCATCGTGGCGCTCACCAACTTCAACGAGGCGGTCGACGGCTTCAACGGCAAGCTGGGCCCTCTCAACCTCGCCAAGCTCCTGTGGCGGCTGAAGATCGCCGGCGTCGGCAGCACGCGGGTGCCGCTGATGGGGGTGAAGAAGAAGTTCCGCAACCATCCGCTGATGGGGGCAGGGCTCGCCATGATGGCGATCGACCAGCTCCGGCAGAACGGCAAGCGGCTGGGCAAGACCAGCGCCGAGCTGGGCTGGATCCTCGAGGACAACAAGGCGACCAACAACATCATCCGCTCGGTCGGCGGGGTGCATTACAAGACCCATCGCCTCTACGAGAAGGCCCTCGGTTGACGGCAGAATGAACGCCCCGCCATCGCCCGTCGTCGCGCGGCCGCACTCCGCCTTCGCCCCCTTCGCCAACCGCACCTTCCGCCTGCTGTGGACGGCCAACGTCCTGTCCAACGTCGGTGGCTGGATGCAGACCACGGGTGCTGCGTGGGAGATGACAAGCCTGACGCCCGAGCCGATTTTCGTGGCGCTGCTGGCCGCGGCCGGCACCTTGCCGATGTTCTTGTTCTGCTTCTTCGCCGGCATTTTAGCCGACCGGTTCGACCGCCGGCGCTACATCATCGTCTGCCAGGTCTGGATGATGGGCGTGGCCGCGACGCTCGCGGTACTGGCCTGGTTGGGCCAGCTCACCCACTGGAACCTTCTGGCGTTGGCCTTCTGCATGGGCCTGGGCAACGCCATGAACGCGCCGGCCTGGCACGCCGTGGTGCCCGAGATCGTCTCCGGCCCGCTGCTGCGGCCGGCCATTGCGCTGAACAGTGCGGGCTTCAACCTCGCGCGCACCGTGGGGCCGGTGCTCGGCCAGATCCTGCTCGGCCTGGTCGGCGTCTTCCTGCTCTTCGCCATCAACGCCTGCACCTATGTCGGCGTCATCTTCGCCATGGCGCGCTGGCGCCGATCGGCCGAGGCGCGCGCCAGCCAGCGCCGCGAGGGCTTCCTCGAGGCGGCGCGCACCGGCATCGCCTTCGTGCGCGGTTCGGGCGAGCTCAAGGCGGTGTTCGCCCGCGGCCTCTGCTTCTTCGTGCCCGGCATCGCCATCAGCACCCTGCTGCCGGTGATCGGCCGCTTCGAGCTCGGCCTCGACGAGTTCTCCTTCGGCGTCCTCTACGCTGTGTTCGGCGTCGGCGCGGTGGCGGGCGCCGTCCTGATGTCGACCGTCAACCGGCTGCTGAGCCCTGACCGCGCCAACATCTGGGCGATGGGGCTGCAGGCGGCGGCGACGCTGACTGCAGCGCTTGCCATGACGCCCACCGTTGTGGGCGCGTGCATCGCCGTCGTGGGGGCCTGCTGGATCACCGTGATGGCCAACAACGGCACCGCCGTCCAGATGATCCTCCCCAACTTCATGCGTGCAAGAGGCATGGCGGTACACCAGATGGTGTTTTTCGGCGCCATGGTCGTGGGCTCGCTGTTCTGGGGAAAGATCGCCACGCTGTTCGGCACGCAAGCCTCGCTGATCGTGTCGGCTGTCGCGTTGGTGCCCTTCACGGTGCTCGCCGCATCGATCCGCTTGCCGGGTTCGCCGCTGCCTCGCGGCTGACACGCTTGTGTGTTTTTTTGAACACAAGACGCCAAAGAATTTCCCAAGCGGGGAAGAATCTACTTGTAACCGTGTCGATTAGTTGTATTTACGGAATCAAGACGCCCAACGCACGTGCCGCTGGCCCATAGTGGTTACGCAACGACGGAAAGTGTTCTTTTTGGCAGCGCCGGTTTCGAGCCGGGTCCGGGAAGGAGCTTCTGATATGTTTGCTTACCGCGCGGGGCGTTCCCCCCGCTATTATGTCATTTGCCCGGTGAATTTCGACCGGGCCGCCTCGTTCGACCTCCCGCTTCTGCGGACAAAGACCCCGTCGAGTATCGGCTGACGCACGCTGCCTGTTTGGCACCGTACGTCGCGTTCGACGACTTCCACCGAACCAGTCTGACTAATTGACGGGGAACCCCCCAGCGATGACCGAGCGTATTTTTCGTTATCTCCGAGAGCAGCAGCCCGAGACGCCGTGCCTGGTGGTCGATCTCGACGTGGTCGAGAACAACTTCCGGCGCATGCGCGAGCTGTTGCCGGCGGCCCACATCTTCTACGCCGTGAAGGCCAACCCGGCGGCGCAGATCCTGGCGCGCCTGGCCACTGCCGGCTCGAAGTTCGACACCGCAAGCCGCGGCGAGATCGAGCTCGTCCAGGCGACCGGTGTCGCCGTGGACCGCATCTCCTTCGGCAACACCATCAAGAAGGAGAAGGACATCGCCTGGGCCTACCAGCAGGGCGTGCGCCTGTTCGCCTTCGACAGCGAGGCCGAGCTGCAGAAGCTCGCCCGCGTGGCGCCCGGTGCGCGCGTGTTCTGCCGCGTGCTGGTCGATTGCGGCGGCGCCGAGTGGCCGCTCAGCAAGAAGTTCGGCTGCGCGCCGGAGATGGCCAAGGACCTGCTGCGCAAGGCCAACGAGTGGGGGCTCGATGCCTACGGCGTCTCCTTCCATGTCGGCAGCCAGCAGACTGACCTCGAGCAGTGGGACAAGGCGCTGGGCCAGGTCTCGCAGATGTTCTTCGCGCTGGCCGAAGAAGGCGTCGACCTGCGCATGGTCAACCTGGGCGGTGGCTTTCCGGCGCGCTATCGCGCCGAGGTCAACAGCATCGAAGCCTACTGCGAGGCGGTTGGCCGTGCGCTGGTGCGCCATTTCGGCAACCGCATGCCGGAGGTCATCATCGAGCCTGGCCGTTCCATGGTGGGCGACGCGGGTGTGATCCAGAGCGAGGTCGTGCTGGTCTCGCGCAAGGCGGCCAACGACCGCAAGCGCTGGGTCTACCTCGACATCGGCAAGTTCAGCGGCCTGGCCGAGACCATGGGCGAGAGCATCAAGTACCGGCTGCGCACCGGCCGCGACGGCACGCGCGTGGGGCCAGTGGTGCTGGCCGGCCCGACCTGCGACTCGGCCGACATCCTGTACGAGAAGACCGAGTACAAGATGCCGCTGTCGCTGAAGCCCGGCGACAAGGTCGAGATCCTCTCGACTGGTGCCTACACGACGACCTACTCGTCGGTCGCCTTCAACGGCTTCCCGCCGCTCAAGGCGATCTGCATCTAGCCCTCGTTTCCATACTGGAACGAACCGACGGGGCCTTGAGAAAGGCCCCGTCGCCGTTTATCGACCACTCACAGTCAGAAGCGGGGGACGCTGAAATGGCGAAGAAAGTCGCGCGCAAGTCGAAGGACAAGGCTTCCAGGAAGCACGCATCGTTTTCCGGCCGCATGGTGATGATCGGCTTCGGCTCGATCGGCCAAGGCGTGCTGCCGCTGATCTTCCGGCATATCGACATCAAGCCGGAGCAGATCACCATCATCGCGGCCGACGACCGCGGCGGCCTGAAGGAGACCAAGCGCTTTGGCGTGACCTTCATCAAGAAGCGGCTGACGCGCGAGAACTTCCGCCAGACGCTGGACAGGCGGCTGGGCAAGGGCGACTTCCTGGTCAACCTGTCGGTCGAGGTCGCCTCGACGGCGCTGGTCGAGCTCTGCCAGGAGAAGGGCGCGCTCTACATCGACACCTGCATCGAGCCCTGGCCGGGCGGTTACACCGACCCCAGCCTGTCGGTGTCGCTGCGCTCGAACTATGCGCTGCGCGAGAACATGCTGAAGCTGGTGCCCCAGTACCGTGGCGGGCCGACGGCGGTGATCGCCCACGGCGCCAATCCGGGCCTCGTCTCGCACTTCGTGAAGAAGGCGCTGGTCAACCTCGCCAAGGACAGCGGCCTCGGCGTGGCGAGGCCGACCACCTGCGAGGGCTGGGGCGAGCTCGCCCGCGACCTCGGCGTCAAGGTGATCCACATCGCCGAGCGCGACACCCAGGTCTCCAAGAAGCCCAAGAAGCTGGGCGAGTTCGTCAACACCTGGTCGATCGACGGCTTCGTGTCGGAGGGCAGCCAGCCCGCCGAGATGGGCTGGGGCAGCCATGAGAAGGACCTGCCGTTCGACGGCGCCCGGCACGAGTTCGGCTGCGGGTCGGCGATCTACCTCAATCGGCCGGGCCTGGTGACGCGCGTGCGCACCTGGACGCCGATCGAAGGGCCGTTCCACGGCTTCATCATCACCCACAACGAGTCGATCTCGATCGCCGATTATTTCTCGCTGCGCCAGGGCGCCGAGGTCGTCTACCGGCCGACCGTGCACTACGCCTACCATCCGTGCGACCAGGCGATCATGTCGATGCACGAATGCGCGGGCAAGAACCTGCACCAGCAGAAGAGGCAGCGGCTGATCGTCGACGAGATCACCGACGGCCGCGACGAGCTCGGCGTGCTGCTGATGGGCCACAACAAGGGCGCCTACTGGTACGGCTCGCAGCTCGACATCCACGAGGCGCGCGAGCTCGCGCCTTACAACAACGCGACCTCGATCCAGGTCTGCGCGCCGGTGTTGTCAGGCATCATCTGGGCGTTGGAGAATCCCGACCGCGGCATCGTCGAGGCCGACGAGATGGACTTCGCGCGCAACCTCGAGATCTGCATGCCCTATCTCGGGCCCGTGGTCGGCAAGTACAGCAACTGGACGCCGCTCGCCGGGCGCGGCCAGCTCTTCCCCGAGGACATCGACAATTCCGATCCGTGGCAGTTCAAGAACTTCCGCGTCGTCTGATCCGCGCTTGCCACAAGTCCTGCCGGATCGCATTTGAACTGCATCCGGGGGCGGGCCAATCTTGGACGTTTCGGCCAGATTGGAGAGCGTGAGCAGTGGGCGAAAGAGGGCAGATGAGCCGGCGCGGGCTGCTGCGCGCATCGCTGCTCGGCAGCGGCGTGTTGGCGGGCTGTTCGACGGCGCCCAGCGGATCGTCCTTCGAGGCCGGACCGCCGCTCGTACCGATCCGCGCGCGGACCGACCGGATCTTCGACATCGCCGTCTGCCTGCGCCCGTTTCGTCCCGCCGGGCCGCGCGTGGACGTCGAGCGTCTGGGCGACACGCTGGTCGTGCACAATTACGGCCACGGTGGCAGCGGCTGGTCGCTCTCCTGGGGCTCGAGCGCGCGGGCGGTGCGCGTGGCCATGCAAGCCAGTCCGCGCGAGGTGGCGGTGATCGGTTGCGGGGCGCTGGGGCTCACCTCGGCGATCCTCGCGCAGCGTGCCGGCGCGCGGGTGACGATCTACGCTCGCGAGCAGTTGCCGCTAACGACGTCGGCCCGCGCCACCGGCGAATGGACGCCCGACTCGCGTATCGCGCTTGCCGATGCCGCAGGACCGGGCTTCGCAGCAGTGTGGGAGGAGATGGCGCGGACGGCCTTCAGGGCGCACCGCGACTATCTCGGTCTGCCGGGCACGCCGGTGGAATGGATCGACCAGTATTCGGTTTCCGACGAGACCCCGCAAAGACGTTCTGTTAGCGGACCAAGCGCGCCGCCCGCCCTGGACTTCGCCGTCTACCGCCACCGCATCGACGATCTGGTGCCGAAATGGCGGCGGGTGCCGGCCAACGCAACGCCTTTCAAGGCGGCGACCGTCTCGCGCGGCGAGATCATGATCTTCAACATCGCCGACTACGGCCATACCCTGTTGAACGACTTCTTCATTGCCGGCGGCCAGTTCCGGCGGGCCGAGTTCCAGGCGCCCCCGCAGATCGCCGCCCTGGGCAAGAAGGTGGTCATCAACTGCACGGGCTACGGCGCGCGGGCGCTGTGGAAGGACGAGACGCTCACACCGGTGCGCGGCCAGATCGCGCGGCTGATCCCGCAGCCCGACGTGCGCTATGGGCTGGTCTACCGCCAGGTCCTGGCCGTGCCGCGCCGCGACGGCATCGTCGTCCAGTCCTTCGAGGGCGGTGACATGAAGGGTTACGGCGACGCCAACGAGACACCCGACCGCGCCGAGGCGGAGCAAGCGGTGACGACTCTGGCCGAGCTGTTCTCGCCGCCGCGCTGATGTGACCGCGCCGTGATGGCGGGCTTAGCGCCAGTGTAGTACGCCTGCCTCGTAACCAGAGGAGAAGAGCGAATGTCATCGATCGCCACCGTCGCCACGCAATTCTTCGACGCCTGCGAAAAGGGCAAGGGTTGGGAGGCGTGCAAGTCGTACTGCAAGCCCGACGCCACGTTCGCCTGTCAGGCCGAGCCGCTGGCTGAGATTCGTGCGCTCCAGCAGTACGCCGACTGGATGCAGGGATTGATGAAAATGATGCCCAACGGGCGGTACGACCTCAAGTCGTTCGCCACGGATGCCGAAAGAAACAACGTGACCGCATATGCCGTGTTCTCCGGCACGCATACCGGAGAGGGCGGGCCGCCGCCGACCGGCAAGAGCACCCGATCGGACTACGTCTATGCGATGGAGTTCGACGGCGACAAGATCCGGCACATGACCAAGATCTGGAATGCCGGCTGGGCGCTGAAGGAACTGGGTTGGTGAAAGCCACGGTCCGCGCGTCAGCCCCGCTTTAGGCGAGATACGTCGCCGACACGCCTCCGTCGACGGTAAGCGTGTGGCCGTTGACGTAGGCGGCGGCCGGCGAGGCGAGGAAGACCGCGGCGCCGGCGATCTCCCACGGCTCGGCCCAGCGCTTGGCCGGGCAGCGCTCGCGCAGTCGATCGCCGGCCGGCGTGGCGATCATCGGTGCATTGGTCTCGGTGGCGAAGAAGCCGGGCGACAGCGCGTTCGAGGTGATGCCCGTGGCCCCAAGTTCGGCGGCAAGCGCGCGCGCCAGCGCCGACAGGCCGCCCTTGGCCGCGATATAGGACGACGCGCCCGGCACGGCGAGGTTGGCCACGATCGAGGTCACCAGGATCAGGCGTCCCCAGCCGCGCTCGATCATGCCGGGCACCACCAGCCGGACCACGGCGTGGGCGGCCGTGAGGTCGACATCGATCAGATGGGCGAAGGCGTCGGGCTCGATCTCGGCGAAGGGCCGGCGGTCGCGCTCACCGACATTATGCACCAGGATGTCGATCGGCCCCGCTCGGGTCATTTCAACCTGCATGGCGGCCCGATCGGCCATGTCGAAGCAAAGCGCCTCGGCTGAGTGGCCAGCGGCGGCCAGCTCCTCGAGACGGGGCGCGAGCCGCTCGTGCGAACGGCCGTGCAGCAGCACCTTGGCGCCGGCCTCGGCCAGCCCCTTGGCGATTTCCCAACCCAGGCCACGGCCCGAACCTGTGATGAAAGCGGTGCGGCCATCGAGCCTGAATCGGTCGGGAAAGGTCGACATAAGGTGGGACATTCGTCTATTGCGGCAGCCCGACTTAGCTTTGTATTGGCAAATGCTGCAACTGCCGAAAGTCATTGGTCATCGCGGCGCGGCCGCCTATGCCCTGGAAAACACCCTGGCCTCCTTCCGCGAGGCCCGGCGGCGCGGCGCCACCTGGGTCGAGACCGACGTCGTGCTGACCGCCGACGGCGTGCCGATCCTGATGCACGACGGTTCGCTGAAGCGCACTACGGGCATCGACCGGTTGGTGGCTGAGACGAGGCGCGCCGACCTGCCGGCCGATGTGCCGACCTTCGAGGAGGCGATCGCCTGTTGGGGTGAATTGGGGCTGGGCTGCAACGTCGAGATCAAGCCCACGGAGGGTCGCGAGGCCGAGACCGCGCGCGTGGCGGTCGCGATCCTGCGGCGCTGCTGGCCGAGCCATCTGCCACAACCGTTGCTGTCGAGCTTCAAGGACGCCTCGCTGGCCGCCGCTTACCAAGCCGCCCCGGAATTCGCCCGTGCCCTCCTGATCGAGCAGGTGGCGGACGATTGGCGCGCGCGTGCCCAAGCCGTGGCGGCAACCGGGATCAATACCGACGGCACGCGTCTCACTGCCGTCCGCGCCGTGGAGATCCGCAAGGCGGGCTACGCGCTCGGCGTCTACACCATCAACGACGGCGACGTGGCCAAAGCCTTGATCGGCATGGGGGTGCAGTGCGTCATCAGTGACGTGCCCGACGTGATCTTGGCGGCGCTCGGCTGATTCGACGCCAAATTGAGGGGTTGCGTTCTCCACACAGGCTTGGTGGACTGTCTTCAGACCGCAATAAAATAGACACATCGCAGTCTTGCGGCCCGTCGATACATCGGCGGGGTTCTCAGGGAGGTTTGGCAATGACTCGGATTCTTCTATCGTCCGTCGCGGCGGCGGCGATGTTTGCCAGCGCGTCCGGAGCCCAGGCTCAGACCGAAATCCAGTGGTGGCACGCCATGGGCGGCAAGCTCGGTGAGACGGTCAATGAGATCGCCGAGGGGTTCAACAAGACCCAAACCGACTACAAGATCGTACCGGTCTTCAAGGGCTCCTATACCGATACCATGACCGCCGTGATCGCCGCCTATCGTGCAAAGCAGGCGCCGCACATCGTGCAGGTCTTCGAGGTCGGTACTGCGAACATGATGGCGGCCAAGGGCGCGATCTATCCGGTGTATCAGCTGATGGCCGATGAAAAGGAGCCGTTCGATCCGAAGGCGTTCATCGGCCCGATCTACGGCTACTATTCGACGACCGACGGCAAGCTGCTCTCCATGCCGTTCAACTCCTCGACGCCGGTCTTCTATTGGAACAAGGACCTGTTCCAGAAGGCTGGCCTCGATCCCAACACGCCGCCCAAGACCTGGAGTGAAGTGGGCGACTTCGCCAAGAAACTGGTGGCCTCCGGCGCCAAGTGCGGCCTGACTGCCGAATGGCAGACCTGGATCCTGCTCGAGAACTACGGCGCCTGGCACAACCTGCCGTTCGCGACCAAGGAGAATGGCTTCGGTGGCCTGGACGCCGAGCTCAAGTTCAACGACGAGCCGAGAATCAAGCTGATCGGGATGCTGGCCGACTGGACCAAGGACAAGCGTTTTGTCTACGGCGGCCGCGAGGGCAAGCCGACGTCGCTGATGACCTCGGGCGACTGCGGTATGGAACTCGCCTCGTCGGGCACGGCGTCCCAGCTCTTCGCGTCGCTCAGCCCTGAGAAGGTCGGCATCGCGATGATGCCCTACTCGCCGGAAGTGAAAGCCCAGCCGCAGAACTCGATCATCGGCGGCGCCACGCTGTGGGCGCTGCAGGGTCGGCCGAAGGCGGAATACAAGGGCGTCGCCAAGTTCCTGAGCTACATTTCGAGCCCGGCCGTGCAGGCCAAATGGCACCAGGAGACCGGATACGTGCCGACCACCCTGGCCGCTGCGAAGCTCACCGAGGATTCGGGCTTCTACAAGACGCATCCTGGCCGCGACGTCGCGGTGAAGGAACTCACGCTCAACCCGCCGACCGACAACTCCAAGGGCTTGCGGCTCGGCAATTTCGTGCAGATCCGCGACGTCGAAGACCAGGAACTCGAGGCGGTGTGGGCGGGCAAGAAGGACGCCAAGACCGCCCTCGATGACGCGGTCAAGCGCGGCAACGAGCTGCTGCGCAAGTTCGAAGCCGCCAACAAGTAGGCTACTGGCGTTGCCGGCTCTTCCTCCTAAAACGCCCTCTCCGCCCGCGTCAGCGGGGGGAGAGGGAGGGGACCCGCGCGCGAGCGCGGGGAGGGTGAACTGCGCGGCGAAGAGGGCGTATGACGGGCGCTGGGTGTCTTAACCATGGAAAAGCGCGTCACCTTCAACGAACGCTGGCTGCCCTACCTTCTGGTAGCGCCGCAGATCGTCATCACCCTGGTCTTCTTCTTCTGGCCGTCGGGCCAGGCTATCTGGCAGTCGTTGCTGGTCGAGGACGCCTTCGGCGGCAACTCGAAGTTCGTCTGGTTCGACAACTTCCTGCAGCTCTTCAGCGATCCGGCCTACTACGCCTCGGCACGGGTGACCGTGGTGTTCAGCGCGCTCGTCGCCTCGATCGGGCTGGCGCTGTCGTTGCTGCTGGCGGTGATGGCCGACCGCGTCATCCGCGGCGCCACCGTCTACAGGACCTTCCTGATCTGGCCCTATGCCGTTGCGCCGGCGGTGGCGGGCGTGCTGTGGGGCTTCCTGTTCAACCCCTCGGTCGGCGTCGTCTCCTGGATGCTGCAAGGCCTCGGCATCGAGTTCAACTACGTGAGCAACGGCAGCCAGGCGCTGCTGCTGGTGGTGATGGCCGCGGTGTGGAACCAGCTCAGCTACAATTTCCTGTTCTTCCTGGCCGGCCTGCAGTCGATCCCCAAGTCGCTGATCGAGGCCGCCGCCATCGACGGCGCGGGGCCGGTCCGGCGCTTCTGGGACATCATGTTCCCGCTGCTCTCGCCGACCGGCTTCTTCTTGCTGGTGATCAACATCCTCTACGCTTTCTTCGGCACCTTCGGCGTGATCGATGCGCTCACCAGGGGCGGACCGGGCCAGGCCACCAACATCCTGGTCTACAAGGTCTACAATGACGGCTTCCGCGGCCAGGATCTCGGCGGCTCCTCGGCGCAGTCGGTGATCCTGATGATCGTGGTCATCGTGCTCACCTTCGTGCAGTTCCGTTTCATCGAGCGCAGGGTCCATTATTGATGGTCGAGAACCGGCCCTTCCTGACCTGGCTCAGCCACGCCATCGTTCTGCTGGGCGTGATCATCATCGCTTTCCCGATCTGGATGACATTCGTCGCCTCGACCCACGACCAGGCAACCATGCTGCGGTCGCCCGTGCCTCTTCTGCCTGGCTCGCATTTGATCGACAATTACACGCAGATCCTGACCGTGGGTTTCGGCCGGGGCTATAGCGAGACGCCGATCTGGCACACGATGATGAACAGTATGATCATGGCGTTGGGCGTGGCGCTGGGAAAGATCGCGATCTCCATCATCTCCGCCTTTGCCATCGTCTATTTCCGCTTTCCGCTGCGCCTGACCTTCTTCTGGGCGATCTTCGTCACCCTGATGCTGCCCGTCGAGGTGCGCATTGTGCCGACCTATGGCGTGGTCGCCAGTCTCGGCATGCTCAATTCCTATTCGGGCCTGATCATCCCGGTGATCGCCTCGGCCACCGCCACCTTCCTGTTCCGGCAGTTCTTCCTGGGCGTTCCCGACGAGCTCACCGAGGCGGCGCGGGTCGATGGCGCGTCGCCCATGCGTTTCTTCTGGGACATCCTGCTGCCGATGAGCCGCACCACGATCGCGGCCCTGTTCGTGATCCAGTTCATCTACGGCTGGAATCAGTATCTCTGGCCGTTGCTGATCACGACCAAGGAGAGCTTCTACACCGTG
>Ga0308309_10000816_pt1 | contig 18795 bp, 19 predicted proteins | sample HubBroMetageWFT5_FD_192491 | JGI IMG/M metagenome (GOLD analysis project Ga0308309, IMG submission 192491) | Warmed and freeze-thawed soil microbial communities from the Hubbard Brook experimental Forest, New Hampshire - Hubbard Brook CCASE Soil... | ecosystem: Environmental > Terrestrial >...
TAGTCTTTACGGTCAAAGGCCATTGTTCCTTTAATCTCGCCTACGCCTTTCCCCTCGGTGTCAGACGTTAGCAGCAGAGCGTCGGGTTTAGTCACTCCGCGAATCGTAAAGTTGCCCTGCACCTGGAAGGTGGTTGGACTCGTCCGCACAATCTTCGTTGACTTGAACGTGATGAAGGGATCGTGCTTGACGTCAAAGAAATCTTTGCTTTTTAGCTTGTCATCCTTCATACCGCTGCCTGTATCCACGGTAGCTGCCTGAATCTTGATGTCCAAGACGCCTGTGGAGATATTAGGAGACGTAAACGTTAAAGTAGCGTCCCACTTATCGAAATGACCCTCTATATCCACCGATGACTTCACGTAGAACTTAATCGTGCTTTGCTCCGGCGTAATGACGAAAACGGGAACCTGCGCTCGGCTTAGTGGCGAGAGCAAAGCGGACGCTAAGAGGCAGAGGACAACTATTCGCATGGAATCCCTCCTTGCACAAGAGCTGTGCGACGTTCGCGGCCGTTTCTCATTCCAGTGGTTTGCACAAGCTACTTGCGAGTCGGCGAAGCCTTGGTCAGTTCGTCGTCCAAAGGTTTGGCGGCCGGCGGAGCGACCTGGCCACCTTCGACGATTTCCTTCGCAGTGATCGATTTGCCGTAAAGAGCTTTATTGGCGTCATCGTCGGTGTCCATCGATGCGCCTTCCAGCGAGACGCCGGCAAAAAGTCCGCTGCTTCGCGAATATGTCAGAACGTCCACGTGCATCGAAGCGGCGTTGTAACCCGTAGCCTGAGCCCCGGTGGGACCGGCGGCGGCGGCAGCGTTCGCTCCAAGCTTTGTTTTCCCGTTCAGGATTTGCTCTGCGCCGGTGTGGTTCATCACCACCAGCACAAAGTCAGTCGCCGTAGACCCAAGCTGCACGCCGATGCTGGCTTGATCGAGCTTGTACATCGCCGGCGTGCCCCAGGCACCGTTCATTTCCGCGCCCGCGCGGCAAACCAGCACACCTCGGCCGTAACTGCCGCCGATTCCGATGGCTACTTTTTTGACGCTGGGAAATATCAAAACGCAGGCGGCTTGGTCGAGGATATTTGTGGGCAAGGGGCCGGCCAGAAGCGCGCGGAAAACCGTGGCCGAATTCGATATACGCTCTTCTTCCTTCTTCTGAGCAAACAGCGGAGAAGCTACCGCTAAACACAAGGCAGCCACAATCATTCTCTTTTTCACGTTTCGTCCTTTAATGCAAAGATGTGGTCATAATGCCCGGCCGTCTGGCGAGTGGTAATTGTCAAAACTGACAGTCTATCGACCGCCTGAGGGCGTTATGGAACCGGTTCAAGAATGAAAGTACAGAGCGCGACAATCGATAACAATGCGAGATTTCTGAACCCCTTATAGGCCCAGATAGGCGCCGCAACGATAGAAGTACACTGGAACGTGAACTACGCAGCTGCTGGACACCCTATTCAAGGTTAAGTCGCGATTAACGGGGTTCGGGGAGATCGAAGCCTAACCGGGACACCGTTGTAATCGCATTTCCTCCAACGGGACTTCTGGATCACACCGTTAATCGGGACTTGCGCGCATTTTCTTCCAGGAACCAGCGCCAAGAGCCGTTGAACGCGCTTCAGGATGCGGCGCGGTAATGGCGCTCACGGGAAGTATTCAATGACAGCATCAACTAAGTCGGAGTGAGTCCGCCTATCGCTTAAGCTGCCGCTATTGTCCGCAGGTCCCTCAGCTCTAGATTCCGCCACCTGTTTCCACTGCTGCTCCGCCCGCCGCGCCAAAGCCGTTCCCCGCAAAAGCACGTCGATAGCCACCGACTCTTTTCGAACTTCGAAATTCCCTTGCACTTGCCTATCCCATTTATTCCATGTTAACTACTACTTCTCATCACGTCGCGTACTTGTGGAGGCTGCTTTGCCAAACGCGCTGGATCAAGTGCCCTTTGGAGGCGCCGAGTTTGCGGAGAACCCTGAACCCCGCTGCCCCTGCATCTTGCTCTTAGATACCTCTGGCTCGATGAAGGGTGAGCCGATAGCGCAGCTCAACGAGGGGCTGATCACATTCAAGGATGAACTTTCGGCCGACGCGCTCGCGCAGAAACGCGTCGAGGTAGCGCTCATCACCTTCGGCCCTGTTCAGGTCCACTCGGACTTTCAGACCGCCGACCTTTTTAAGCCTCCACGTCTCGAAACTACGGGCGACACTCCCATGGGGGCCGCCATACTTCAGGCCTTGGCTATCTTGGATCAGCGCAAACAAGCTTATAAATCCAACGGAATCTCCTATTATCGCCCGTGGATTTTCCTCGTCACCGATGGTGCGCCGACCGACGCCTGGAAGGAAGCTGCCAAGAAGGTACGCGCTGGCGAGGAGGCTAAGGCACTCTCTTTCTTCGCGGTCGGAGTCGAAGGCGCGAACTTTGAAACGCTCGAAGAAATCGCCGTTCGCAAACCGTTAAAGCTGAAGGAACTCCGTTTCCGAGAACTCTTCATCTGGCTATCTAACTCACTGAGCGCGGTCTCGCGGTCGAATGTGGACGAGCAGGTCCCTCTGCAGAATCCCACCACGCCAGAGGGATGGGCTTCCGTATGAGCATGGGAGGTTGGCGCTCTGTTGCCGCCTCCGTGATCGGAACTTCCCACGAAAAAACAGGCGGTGCTTGCCAGGACGCAAATGATTGCCAGATCTATGCGTCGCCTGCCGGAGAAAAGATCCTGGCTGCAGCCGTGGCTGACGGAGCCGGGAGCGCTGGTTGCGGCGGTGAAGGCGCGGCAATAACGTGTCGCGCGTTGCTCGGGCAGATGGTCGAACACTTGGATTCGGGCAAGAGCGTTGAACAAGTCACCGGAGACACGGTCAAGTTTTGGATAACCACTATTCAAAATCTTCTGGAAGCAGAAGCCAGAGCCGTCTCCCGCGAACGCCGGGATTTCGCTTGTACAATCCTGGGTCTCCTCGTCGGTGAGTCTTGCGCCGCCTGCCTTCAAGTCGGAGACGGCGCGATCGTCCTCGCAGATTCCGAGGAACACGTTTACGGACACGTCTTCTGGCCGGATCGGGGTGAGTACGCCAATACCACTCATTTCGTAACAGAGGACGACGCCATCGAGCATCTTCAATTTGCATCCATCAACCGAGGGGTAGTGGAAGCGGCTCTTCTTACCGACGGGTTGCAGACAATGGCGCTCAACTATCAGCAACGAACCGCCCACGAGCCATTCTTCAAAGGATTGTTCGCACCGCTGCGGACTGCCGAAGAAGGCTGCTCTCGCGAACTTTCCGAGGCTCTTGCGGCCTTTCTCAGTTCGCCGCGCGTGAACGAAAAAACGGACGACGACAAGACCCTGGTGCTTGCCAGTCGCAGCGATTCAGGTTTGGCAACACCTGCGGTTTAAGCAATGCCTCCGATCGCACTCTTTGACGACCAGGGAAAACGCGTGCGCCTGGGCGCGGAACTCGGCCGTGGCGGCGAAGCCGCTGTTTATTCCGTCGAGGGCGAACCCGAACTCGTCGCAAAAATCTATCACCAGCTACCCGGCGCGGAAAAAACGGAAAAGCTCTCGCAGATGGTCAAACTCCAGAGTGGCCCATTGCTGGCTTTCTCGGCGTGGCCGGTCGGAACCTTATTCATCGCTCGCAACAGATCCATCGCCGGCTTTCTGATGAAAAATGTCAGCCGCTTCAAGGACATTCACCTTCTTTACAATCCAAAAAGCCGGACTCGCGAATTCCCCGCGAAAGCCAACTGGCGATTCTTGATTCACACAGCTTCGAACATCGCCAGAGCGTTCGCTGCAGTCCACGACTATGGCCATGTAATCGGCGACGTCAACCAGAGCAACGTTCGTATCTCCCCAGAAACGGCCTTTGTGAGCCTGGTCGATTGCGATAGCTTTCAAATCTCCGCAAATGGAAAAATTTATCCTTGCGAAGTCGGCGTCCCTCTGTACACTCCCCCGGAATTGCAGGACACGGAATTCAGGGAAGTCGTCCGAACGCCCAATCATGATAACTTTGGACTCGCTGTTCTCCTCTTTCACCTGCTGTTCATGGGCCGCCATCCTTTCGCGGGCAAGTTCCTCGGCAGCGACGAAATGCCCATCGAGAAAGCGATCGCCGAGCATCGCTTCGCCTTCGCCAGGGATGCACAGCGCACCCAAATGCTGCCGCCTCCTGCGTGCATCACGCTCGCCCACGTACCTCAAGAAATTGGCGACCTATTCATCAGCGCTTTCGGTTCGGATGGTGCTGCAGGTGGCAGGCCTGGGGGCCGGCAGTGGATTGCCGAATTGGAGGCACTCGCTAGGCGGCTGATCGTCTGCTCCAACAACAAGGCACACCTCTTTTTCAATGGTCTCTCCGCCTGCCCCTGGTGCCCGATCGAGTCGTCCGGAGTTGTCTTATTCGTCGAATACACAATCGCAGATACAAGTACTGGGTTCAGCATCGAAGTGATTTGGGCGCGCATAATCGCCGTTCCGAGTCCTGGCGCGGGGAATATGCCCTCGATGCTCACCTACAGTTCCGCCGTCGAGCCGTCCGCGCGCGCCAAGGGCGCGGCGCGCAGGAGGCGCTACAAGCTCGCCGCTGTGGTCGTAAGCGCGCTTGTCGCTTTTGGATGCGTGGTGTTGTCTCCGTTTGGGCTCATGTGCCTGTACCTCTTAGGTCCGGGTTTCTTGCTGCTGAAGAAATTCCTTGATAGCGACGACCCAGAGCAGTTCGGACAAGCCGCGCGAGACGCCGAAAGCCGCCTCCGAATCCTTCGATTCTCTTGGCAGGCCGAGGCCTCCAGCGACGAGTTCAACTCCAAGTTGGAACAACTGAGAACTCTCACCGAGGAATATCGAAGACTGCCCGAACTGCGCAAGCAAAAGGTTCGCGACCTCCAACGCGCCTTGTATGACATTCAGCTGCGCCGCTATTTGGAGCAATTCGACATCGCAATGGCCGATGTTCCCCATATCCAAGAAGGGCGAAAAGCGATGCTTTCTGCCTACGGGGTCGACGATGCCGCGGACGTGACGCGGTCAGCCCTCGAAGCCGTTCCCGGCTTCGGGCAGTTCCTGATCATGCAGCTCATCACTTGGCGGCAATCTTTGGAGGCCAGATTCAAGTTCAACCCTAGCCGCGGCATCGACCCCGCCGACATGGAACGCGTGGACCGCGACGTTGCCAAGCGGCGATCCGAGATCGAAGCTCTTTTGTCCCAGGCCCCAACCGAGCTGAACGCCGTCCGCCGGCGGATTATCGCCGCCCGCTGCCGATTGCAGGATCAATTGGAAAAGGCGATGATGGACGCGGCACAAGCGCAGGCTGATGAAAGTGCCTCAGTTTAGCTAGCACTCTGCCACCCTACTTCGCACTAGTAATGTCGCGAAACAAACGCCAGGGAAATTTCGCTCGCGGGGGCTTATAACCGACTCCCCCAAACTCTCGATCCGTCGGCTATTCTGAAAGTACCCAGAAACGCTCTTACCGGTGACTGACTCTTAGTGATTTCCGGTTACGCGACGAACAACTTGTTGAAGAACTCTTTTTCGCTTTCATTTTGAGCCGCGATGCGACACGGAATCTGTCTTGTTGTTGGCTTTCGGCGAGGAGGAATCCGTTGCAGCGCTCGCAATGGCGCGTTCAAAAGCCTTTTTCAACAAACTGCTAACCAGGTATGTTCGATAACTTCCGGTTAGCTCGTGATACTTACGCGGTGGGCAACGGCAAACAGAGAAAGGCAAGGAGCGCTGACAGAGAGCCGCACGACGATTGCGGGAGACTCGTTTTATAGAGAATGGCTTTGTGGCGGGGGTCAGGGCCGCAGGGGTCGTATCCGGGAGCGCCTTTACATCGATAACTGCTTGCCTTTAACAGTAGAATTATTTCGTCAGCTTGCCTTTTTCATTCTGAGCTGCAAGCCCATATCGTATTGCCGCTTCAAGCGAATCGACGTTTATATCCTTTAGAGCTTTAAACCGAATGCAATATCCGGTCACGCTCGCCTTGCCTAGTTTTTTTTCATATGTTTTGGCTAAGTACTTCTTATCTTTGAGACCAAGGATATAGACAGAGATTCCGGTTTTGTTTCCGCTCACACCAATTTGAAAAAACTCTCTACTTTTTCCATTGGCATATTTTATTGTGTGAAATCCATATCCAATCGTAGGGTTGGAAACTGTATGATTTTTGCTGTCTTTACCGTCGAAGAACCATAATTTGCATTCTGGTGACACTTGAAGTGTGAGCCGATGCAACTCTCGCATGTCACTGCGTTTTGGCTCCGGTTGGCTGGTAATATACTTCTTGATTTGCTCTTGTACGTTCATTTGCTCTGCTCCCCAGTTGCGCGCACGAGATTATAAGACGTTTAATCCTTTTGCACCGCTCCCATTCTCTGTCACACCGGATAGTAGAGGTTCTGGGTCACCTTCTCCCGCTTGCAAGGGCGGGCGGCCCAGACCGTTGAGGTCACTCGACCGCGAGGGCGCCCTTTTATAATGCGCGAAATCGGGTTAAGACCACGGTAACGCGACATGGCTCATCGGCGAAAGATCGATCACCAATCCGTCGTCGCACACTCCCAAGCCCCGCGCATTGTGCCCACCGCCCCGAATCACCACGAGCAAACGTTGCTCCCGTGCGAACTTTACCGCTGCCATGACATCGGCTATGTCGGCGCAGCGCACGATCAGTCGCGGGCGCCGTTCCGGTCAAGGCTTATCAGGAGTTACACTTCGACACAATGATTAAAGGCATCTCGTATAGCAGAGGCGCCTCTGACCTTCACATCTAGGGCAGAAGCATTTCCATTGCGCATCACTCGTAGCGAAGGGCATCCAACGGGTCGACCTTGGTTGCACGGTGGGCAGGAAAGAAGCACGCGGCCAACCCAATTCCAAGGATGACCACGACTACTGAAGCGAAAGTCCACCGATCGGTCGGCTTGACGCCCGAAAGCAGGTTGCTCATCAGCCGCGTCAAGCCCCAGCTTGAAAAGAGTCCGACCAAGACGCCTGCGAAGATCAGCGCCGCGCCTCTCCGCAACACCGTTCGCATGATGTCTATTTTCTGCGCGCCCAAAGCCATGCGAATGCCAATCTCGCGCGTCTGCAGCGAAACGTTGTAAGCCATGACGCTGTACACGCCGATCCCCACGAGCAATAAACCGATGGCCGCGAATGTGGATAGCATTACAAATTCGAATTGCGGTTGGGCGTAGATATACTTTTGCAGGGCCTTCCGTAGGGAGCCGGCATCGCTGTCAAAACGAGCTTGGGGTTCCAGAGACCAAATCGCCTGCTGCACATCGCGCAGCGCGCGGTCCGCATCCGCAGTGGTAAGTATCAACATTCCACCCAGTCCTGCAGGCACCGTCGTGGATGGTATATATGTGATCGGCTGAGGTTGGTCATTTTGCGGCCCAAGACCCTTGATGTCAGCCACAATTCCCACGATGTCAAAGTAAGTCTTCGATGGAGTCATGTTGGCGTCAGCCGGTTTTCCCGCGGCCTTCGCAGCTTGGGCTTGCATCTGGTCGAAGTCCGGATAATCGATCTTGTGGCCGAGCGCGTCTCCCTGCGGAAAGAATTTACGGGCGAAACTTTCATTGACAATCACAATCGTCCGGCGCTCCTTCACATCTTCGAGGCTCATCGGCCGCCCGCGAAGCAGCTGAGCGCCAAAAATTCGAAAAAAGTCTTCACTGACCATGTTGACACCGACGTTCTCTGTGCCAGGTTGCGCAGAGCTAGGAACCGTGGAAGGGATCTCAAAACTCCCGAACGGCGTCGCCGCCTCGGCGACGGCCAGCATTCCCGGCATCGTTTGCAGCTTGGAAAGAGCATTGTCAAAGAATGTCTGTCGCTCCCCTTCCTTGACGTAGAATCCGGGGGGCAGGTCCACGCGGAGCGACAAGATGCGCATCGGGTTGTAGCCCAGACTCCGATGCGCCATAGAAAAGTAAGTACGCATCATCAGACCTGCGCCGATCAAGAGCACGATTGAGAGACCGACTTCCGCTACCACCAATGCGCTCCGCAGCCCGCCGTGGCCGTGTCCTCCTGAGCCTTTGCCCGCCCCTGTCAGCCTCGGTTGCAAGGAACCTCCGATGGCGTGAATCGCCGGCACAAGTCCACAAAGAACGGTCGCCAGAATCGCCAGCGCCATCGCGGCCGCCAGCACAGTCCAATTCAACTGGATCACGGACTCCTGAGGAAAATTGTCATAAGGAATCAGCGGCACCAACTCTCTAATTCCCAGGTACGCGAAGAAGCAGCCTGCGAAACATCCCACACCCGCTAGCAGGAAACTTTCGGCGAGCAGTTGCCGTATCAGTCGCCAGCGGCCCGCGCCCAGCGCCGCGCGCACGGCAATCTCGCGATCACGCACCGTCGCCCGCGAAAGAAGCAGGTTCGCCACATTTGTGCACGATATCAGCATCAAGAGCAACACTGCTGCCAACAGCGGGTAAAGGATTGGTTCGAACATGATCACGACACGATCCCGAAACGACCGCGCGGTCACGCGAAACTCTTTCGGATAGCGGTCCGGATAAACTTTCGCCAGATTGTGGGCCACCGTATTGAGATCCGCTGCCGCCTGTCGAACCGTAACGCCGGGCTTCAGGTATCCCAGCGGCCAAACCATTGCATGCGCCAGCGACGGATCCTGAGCAACTGCTGCTCGATCCAGTGGAAACGCCGTGAAAATATCGGACCAGCCTGCTCGGAATCGGGGCGGCATAACTCCTACGAGCGTCCAGAGTCTGTCGTCTAGATCGAACGTCTTCCCTACGATCGTCGGGTCGCCGTCGAACTGCTCTTTCCAAAGCTTGTACGTCATCATGAAAACTGGGGGTGCGCCGGGTTTTGCATCATCCAACGTAATCAAGCGGCCCAGCAGTGGCTTCACGCCGAGAAACTCATACCCATTCGCACTGTCTCGTGTGACCGTCCACTCGGTCGTCTGGCCGTTGTGGCGGTAGAGGAATGGCCCATCGCCGGTTCCGGCGTTCATATCCACGAACACGTGATTCTGACCGCGGAAATCCAGAAACTCGGGGATCGTCAACATCTCTCTGCCGCCGGGTTGGCCGGGTTCATCGATCGAGAAACTCACCATCCTGTCGAAGTGTGCGTACGGAAAAGTGTCGATCAAGACGCCGTAGACGGCGCTGAAGATGACTGTCACGGAACCAATTCCCAACGAGAGCGCGAGGACAGCGAGCAGAGTGAAGCGACGGTCCTTATTGAGACTACGAACGGCGAAGCGAACGTCCTGCCATAGCGACTCTAGCAGAGCTTCCATAGCGCACCCCGCAGACTGAGAATGTACTAAACGCTCCAGCAGCGCGGTCTCGATCCTTGGGGATTATAGGCCAGCAAACCGACACATGCGTGATTAACGCCCTATCGTCCAAGTATATTTTCGTACTTTCCGGTTACGCGACATGTGCCTGATAAACGTTTATCGGAAACCGACCCAATGCCACAAATCTCACGCGAGGAAACGGTAGCCTACGCCGCGGACGGTTAGGAGATGTTTGGGCTTGGAGGGGTCTTTTTCGATGTAGCGGCGGAGGCGGACGATGAAATTGTCTATGGCGCGCGTGTCGGTGTCTTCGTGCAGGCCCCAGACGTCTTCGAGGATGGATTTACGCGAGACGGTGCGGCCTTGGCTGCGAATCAGATGGCGCAGGAGTTTCGCTTCCATGAGCGTGAGTTGGATCGTAGTGTCGTTGACGCGCAGTTCCAGCGTTCCGAAATCGATCGTCTTGCCGTCGAAGGAAAAGACTTCCGAATCGGGCGCGGAACCTGCGGCGCCGCCTGCGGAAGCTGTGGCGGTCTCCTTCCCGTTGCCCGCGCGACTCTTTGTTGCGGTCTTTTCCGCGACGAGCCACTGGCTGCGACGCAGCAGGCCTTGCAGCCTGGCGAGAAATATCGGCAACTGAAAGGGCTTCGGCAAGTAGTCATCGGCGCCGGCGGCGAATCCCTCTAGCACATCCTCTGGGCGGCCGCGCGCGGTAAGAATCAGCACGGGAACGTAATTGTGAGCCTTTCGCAAAGTGGAGACGACGGCGAAGCCGTCTTTGCCGGGGAGCATGACGTCGAGCACGACGGCGTCGAAATCTTCTTTTTCTGTGACCAGGCGCTCGAGCGCGGATTCGCCGTCGCCGGAAACTTCGACGGAATGGCCTTCGGCTTCGAGATTGAAGCGCAATCCCTTGGCCAGGTGCGCTTCGTCTTCGACGACCAGCACGCGGCTCATGCGACATTCCTCGGCAATTCCAGCGAGATGGTCGAGCCGCGGCCTTCGCCTTCGCTGGCGGCGTAGACTTTTCCGCCGTGTGCGCGGGCGACAGCGCGCACGATGAAGAGGCCAAGGCCCGTGCCCTTGACCTGAAAACTGGGGCGTCCGGGAACGCGGTAGAAGCGTTTGAAGATGCGTTTCAGTTCGGGCGCGGGAATGCCGATGCCGCGGTCGGTGACGCGTAGCGCGATGTGTTCCTCGTCGGGGTTTTCGATGCGCACCGCGACGTCCACCTGGTCGCGGGAATATTTCACGGCGTTATCGAGCAAGTTGGAAACGGCGGTGCGCAACTCGGCGGGATCGCCGCGCAGGAGGACGGGGGGAGCATTGGCCGAGACCGGATCGAAATGCAGAACGCCGGGCGACAGGTGATGGCGGACGCGCGCGAGTTCGATGGATTCGCGCACGAGTTCGGTGAAATCCAGCTCCACGTGGTGGCGCTTGCCGCGGCGGTAACTGGCCTCGCCGGCTTTGAGCACTTGCTCGACGGTGCCGAGCAGGCGATCGGTATCGAGCAGCATCAGATTGTAAAATTGCTGGCGCTGTGGCTCGTCTATTTCGCGGCGCTGCATCGTTTCCAAGTACAGGCGGATGGAGGTGATGGGGGTTTTCAATTCGTGCGTTACGGCGTTGATGAAGCTGTCGTGCTGTTCGTTGCGGCGGATTTCGCGGACGAGGAAGATGGTGTTCAGAATCATTCCGGCGATGATCGCGGCGAAAAAGATCACGCCGAAAAACAGCAGCACGCCTTCGCGCCAATTGAGGATGGTCCAGCCGACGGTGAGGGCTATGGCCAGGGCTACCAGGGAGCAGCCCAGCACGACGAAGAAGGCGATCGTTTTTCTGCGGCTCGCGATTTGCACGGTGTCTAACCGGAATTGTACCGCGAAGGAGCGGGGGGCGCGAGACGCGGTGCAGTCGTGCAAAAAAGCAGATCCCTCTCTGCGTCCCGCGCCCGCCAAGCTGCGGCGGGAAGGAAAAAGCGCGGGACTCCGTGCGGGACGACACGCACTACACACTTCCGCGAATGGTGAAGAGATCGTTGCGGCTGCAGAACCGGTACTTCAGCGTCTGAAGCCACGACCTAAGAAGATTATCGATGGCGAGACCAGCGCTACAGCTCGGCGGGAGCCAGCGCGCGGGGATTTTCGCGCGTAAGGGTTTTGGCAACGACGGCTTGATTGGCGCGTTTGATTTCGGAAATTTTCGCGGTGTTGACTTTCTTGGCGATGCCGATTTTCTCAAGCGCCCAGATCACGTACCAGTTGAAATCAATTTCGTACCAGGCCAGACCGTGGCGCGCGGAAACCGGATGGGCGTGGTGATTGTTGTGCCAGCCTTCGCCCCATGTGACGAGCGCCACCCACCAGCTATTGGTGGATAGATCGCGCGTTTGAAAGCGGCGCGTGCCCCAGCTGTGCGTGGCGGAATTCACCAGCCAGGTGAAGTGCAGGCCGATCACCGTGCGCAGGAAAATCCCCCAGAGGACGAATTTGATGCCGCCGAAAGCGAGCAGAAGAAGGCCGAGAACGATCATCGGCACGTAATGATACTTGGTGATCCAGACGTGGAATTTGTCTTCGGCGAGGTCGGGAACGTAACGCGACAGCGTGGTGGTGTCGTGATGCATGGACTTACCCGTCAGGATCCAGCCCATGTGCGACCACCAGGTGCCGTCCACGGGGGAGTGCGGATCGCCTTCCTGGTCGGAGTATTTATGGTGAATGCGGTGTGTGGCTACCCAGAAAATCGGGCCGCCCTCGAGAGCGAGCGTGGCGAAAACCGTCAGAGTATATTCCAGCCATTTGGGAACTTTGTAGCCGCGGTGTGTGAGCAGGCGGTGATAGCACATGCCGATGCCCAGGCTGGTGGCGACCCACCAGAGAATAATGGCGACGACAAACGCCTTCCAGGAAAAGAAAAACAGAGCGGCGATGGCGCCCACGTGGAATAGGCCCATGAAAATCGACGTGACCCAGTTAACCTCGCCGTTGCTCTTCGATGTTTTCTTCAGGACTTCGAGTGACTGGGTCATGGGGGCCTCTGGTTGGTTCTTTGCGGTATCCACAACCCCCTTAGAGTAGCAGGGGGCGGCAAGCGTGTTTGTAATAGTTCTGTAATACCCGCCGGGGATTCACAGCGTTGGTTAGCAGGGCTGGAATGCGTCAAAAACAAGGGAAATTGAGGAATTATGTAGTGGAAACCGACGGGCTGTCTCAAAATGACCCGTCAAAATAACATGCTGTATCAGGATGACCCGGGGTCGTGCGCAGGCGCGGTCACGATGCCGCTAATTGCGAAATTCAGATATGATGAGCGAGGTCTGAGGCATCGCAAAAAACTGACGACGCTCGATCAGGAGAAAACGACATGCAGAAATTCTTGGGATTGTGTAGCGCGATTCTATTGAGCGCCAGCGTATTGGCGCCCTGTACCATCGGACAGCAGGACAGGAGCCAGCGGCCCAGCCCGCCGGCGCATGTGGAGTTTAGCTTTGCCGACGGGAAGACCATCGTGGTGGACTATTCGAGCCCGCGCGCGAAGGGGCGCAAGATTTTCGGCGGGCTGGTTCCCTACGGGCAAGTGTGGCGCGCCGGCGCGAATGAAGCGACCACGTTGACCACGAATACCGTGATAACCGTGGGCGGCAAGACGGTGCCAGCGGGAACGTATACGCTTTTCACGATTCCGAACGCGGATCAGTGGACGCTGATTATCAGCAAGACGACGAAGAACGATAAGGGCGGGCCGCTGTGGGGCACGAATTATGCGGGCGAAGGGCAGGATCTGGCTCGTACGGATATGAAGGTGTCGTCGCTGCCGGCGGCGGTGGAGAATTTCACGATCGCCGTGGATAAATTGGGCAATGGCGCTTCGTTGCGCATGGATTGGGAAACGACGCGGGCTTCGGTGGAAATTTCGGAGGCGAAGTAACGGCACGATTTCCGCGGGATGGAAGGCTGGCAAAACATTTACCGCAGAGACACAGAGACTGCCATCCGATTATTGGATGGACTTTCGCAGCATACTCTGTGTCTCTGCGGTTTATTTTTTTGCGCGATCAGGAAAGGCTGAATGTAGAGCGAATCGTTTCCGCAATGCGCGCCACGTGCTGCATTGCGGCGGGCGACATTTCTTTACTGCCGCCGCGTTCGCGTAGGACGAGCCAGATTCCCGGACGGTGGACCAATTTGTCATGGCAGATCGCGCCGGTGAGCTGGGCGACTTCCAGATTGGCGGCGGACAGCTCGCGGTCGAGCAGGGTGCGCGTTTCATCGAGCAGGTCCAAGAATCCCTGTGACGCGAGCATGGGATCCACGTCGCGGGGGATGGGCGCTTCGACTTCCTCGAGATCGTAATCGGGCAGCGGGTGCGTGATCATGAATTCGATGGAAGCGGTGGGCGCGCCGGTGTCGTGCGTGATTTTGATGGCCATGGTCCGGATATTCTCCCACAGTCTGGTCCGCTGACGATTCCAAAGTCTGCGTCGCCGCAGCGGCGGGCGCATCCGAGACCCGCCCCTACGATACCCCCCGCACGGCGTGCCATTCCCATGGCATCGGCTGACAACTCGACCGCTACGTTATTTTGGATATGGATGGCCGGCGAGGATGGCGAAGGCGCGATAGATTTGCTCGGCCAGGATCACGCGGGCGAATTCGTGGGGCATGGTGAGCGTCGAGAGCGAGATTTTTTGTTTGGCGCTGGAGCGTAGTTCCGCGGGGAAGCCTTCGGCGTCGCCGCACAGGAACACCAGTTCGCGCCTGCCGCGGTCGCGCAGATCGCCCAGCCAGCGCGCGAATTGCTGCGAGGTGAATTGCTTGCCGGCGGCATCGAGCAGGACGACGGTCGCGGATGGATCGATTTTCAATTTGCGCAGAGCTGCCGGGCCGGCGTCGCGCAGCTCGCTGATTTCGATTTCGGCGTAGTGCTCGATGCGCTGGACGTAGTCGCTCACCATGGCGCGAGCTTCTTCGCGACGGGTCTTGCCGAGCATGATCAGGCGGATTTTCACGCGTGGACCGCAGTCGCCAGTCCATCAGGTTGAAATCGAATCGAGATTGTCATGAAGGTCACGGCTTCTGTCTTTTCCTTGCCCGAAGCTTGAGAAATTCCGGTTCGATCCAGACGTAGCTTAGCCGTTTCTGCCTGAGTTCTATTTGGCCGTATTCGTCAAATCCCCTGACCGTGTAAACCTTGCCGACCAAGCTCTGGAACAGCCTGTTGGTGCCCAACTCGTCTCGCAGACCCGGAGGAAGGCGAATCGGAGGGGACCCGATCACCGTGACTTTGTCTCCGGCCTTGAACGGTCTTTTTGGCATGTTCCCTTCTGTGCGCACTGCACGAGAGCCGGCGAGGCGCCGGCGCTATAAGAGGCCGAACTTTTTGCGTTTCTCGAGTAGCGTCTTGCGGCTGATGCCCAGGACTTCGGCGGCGCGGCCGATTTTGTAGTGAGTGGCATCGAGCGTGGCTTTGATGGCGTCGCGCTCGAGGTCTTCGAGCGAACGCAGCGGGCCGCCGGGACCTTGTCCGCTGCTGCCGGCGCGCACGATTTCCGGGAAATCCTCGGCGCGCAGTTGCGGCTGCTTCGTGAATACCAATGCGTGTTCCACGGCGTTCTTCAGCTCGCGAATATTTCCTGGCCAATCGTAGGATTCCAGCAGGCGGAGCGCGGAGGGATCGAACGTGGCATCGGGATGGCCATGCACCGGACCGAGGCGCGCCAAGAAATGCGCGGCGAGTTCCGGAATATCGGCGCGGCGTTCGCGCAGCGGTGGGACGATGACGGAGAGCACGTTGAGGCGAAAGAAAAGATCCTCGCGGAAACGTCTGGTGGCGACCGCCTTGGTCAAATCCGTATTGGTTAGGGCCATCAGGCGGGCTTCCATGTGCAGAGTTTCCGTGCCGCCCAGGCGTTCGAAAGTGCGTTCTTCGAGCACGCGCAGGAGTTTTGCCTGCATGCCGGAGGCGAGTGCGGCCACCTCGTCGAGGACGATGGTTCCAGCCTGCGCCATTTCCAGGCGGCCGGGTTTGCGCGCCACTGCGCCGGTGAACGCGCCGCGCTCGTGGCCGAACAGCTCGGATTCGACGAGCTCGGAAGGCAGACTGGCGCAATCAATTTTCAGGAGTGGAGCATCGTGGCGCGGGCTGCGCTGGTGGATCCAGCGGGCGAGCTGATCTTTACCTGTGCCGCTCTCGCCGGTGATCAGCACCGTTGTAGAGGCGCCGGCGACTTTTTCGGCAAGCTCCAGAACACGCCGGGACGCGGGGTCTGCCGCGATCCAAGGAATCTCAGCGGTCGCGTTCATGGATTCTTACTCGCACCGAACGCGAATTTGCAGAAGTGCAGTCCCGAGCTTTGCAGAATTGACCACCCGGGAAAAAGCGAAGAGCACAGCCAGGAGTGGCTGTGCCACGACTGCTGTGAAGCGTTCATTGCTGCGTGGCGTTGCCTTCGGATTCGTTGTGCAGCTCATCGTGGGATTTGGGGCGCGCTGCCGACGGGCCGCTAGGCTCGTGAAACTCGATGCGCTCGGCGTTGCGCCACAGGCGCTCCAGGTCGTAATACTGGCGGGCGCGTTCGCTGAAAATGTGCACGACGAAAAACCCGTAATCGAGCAGCACCCATTCGGCGCTGGATTTGCCTTCGCGATGCGCGACGCGGCGGCCGGCTCGATGCAACCTCTGTTCGATAGCTTCGCCGATGGCTTGAATCTGCGGCTGGCTGGAGCCGGAACAGAGCAGAAAATAATCGGCGAACGCGCCGGAGCCCGAGAGGTTCAAGACGGATACGTCCAGAGCCTGTTTTTCCTGAGCGGCTTCCACGGCCAGCAGGATTTCGGGATCGAGAGAGTTAAGGGTCACCGGTAAAGAGCCTGTCCCAGAATGTAACCCTCCACGGGCGCGGGCACAAGCCCGTGTATCGATTGGCCGCGTTCGAGGCGCATACGAATTTCGGTGGAGGAAATGTGGCTGGACACGGTGGTCAGCAAATGAATGGTGGATTTGCGCAACACGATTTTATTCGGGTCGTCGGATTTCGCGCGGCCCAATTTTTCCGGAGGAATCACCAGGCGCAAAGCCTCCATGCGAAACCCTGGGCGGCTGGCGATGATGAAATCGCACGTATCGAGCAGCCCTTCGTAGTTTTTCCAGGTGGGGATTTCCAGAAACTGGTCCGCGCCGACAATGAAATAAAGCTGATCGTCGGGATGTTCGCGGCGAAAGCGGCGGACGGTGTCAAACGTGTAGAAAACAGGCGGCGTGGCGCCGTCCGTGGGCGCTTCGGCGAGTGACGGATGAAAATCAGGATAATACGCGCAGGCCAGCGCGACCATGGTGTAGCGATGCAGAAAAGGAGTGAGCGCGGGCTTTGATTTGTGCGGCGGGCGCGAGGAAGGCACGAAATAAACCGCGTCGAGATGAAAACGCTTCTCCGCGGCCTGCGCTACGGCGATATGGCCGGAGTGGACAGGATCAAACGTGCCACCAAAAAGCGCGACGGAACGGCGATGCGCGGAGCCGTGCGGCTTATGCGCGGCTTGCGGGCTCAACTCTCCTCCCGGGGCGGCGCAGCGTGGGCTTCTTCTGCTTCAGGCTCGGCATGCGATGGATCGGGTGACGACACATGCGTGGTGAAATTCGCGCCATCATGCGATTCCTGCGTTTCAACGGGCACGCCTGGCTTGGGAAGGCGATCGAGCGCATCGGCCATCGCGCGAACCAGTTCGACAATGCCTTCGCCGGTCGGTGAAGAAATCGCGTGAAATTCCAAACCGTGCTCGGCGGCAAACGCGCGCAACTCTTCGAGATGGTCGCGGTTGGTGGTGGCGTCCAGCTTGGTTGCGACCAGAATCATCGGCTTCGCCGCCAGTTCCGGGCTGAATGAAGCCAGCTCGTGCATGATGATTTCGTAATCGCGGATGGGGTCGCGGTCGTTGGCATCGCTGGTGTCTACCAGATGCGCGATGAGGCGCGTGCGCTCCAGATGTTTCAGGAAACGCGTGCCTAGGCCGACGCCTTCATGCGCTCCCTCGATCAGGCCGGGAACGTCGGCCACCACAAACGAACGGCCTTGACCCGGCGCGGCATCGGGATCCGCGGAAACAACGCCCAGATGCGGCTCGAGCGTGGTGAAGGGATACGCCGCAATTTTCGGCCGCGCCGCGGAGACGCGCGAAATCAGGGTGGATTTTCCGGCGTTGGGGAAGCCGACCAGGCCGACGTCCGCCAGCAGTTTTAATTCAAGACGCAACGACAGTTCTTCGCCGGGCTTGCCATCTTCGTGTTCGCGCGGAGCCTGGTGCCAAGGCCGCACGAAATGAGGATTGCCATTGCCGCGTCCACCGTGGCCGCCGCGGGCTGCGAGGAAACGCTGGCCCGGTTGGGTGAGGTCGAAGAGCTGCTCGTTGGTATTCAGATCGAAAATAACGGTACCGACCGGGACTTTGAGCACCAGATCATCGGCGGATTTGCCGGAGCAATTCGAGCCTTCGCCATGACCGCCGCGTCCGGCTTTGAATTCGCGATTGTAGCGGTAGCGCAGCAGCGTGTTGTCGTGTGGGTTGGCTTCGATGTAGATGTCGCCGCCCTTGCCGCCATCGCCGCCTGAAGGGCCGCCGCGGGGGACGTACTTCTCCCTGCGAAACGCGACGCAGCCGTTGCCGCCGTCGCCGGCTTTGATGGAGATTTTGGCTTCATCCGCAAACACGGGTCACCTGATTTGGAGTCGCTCGAAGAAAGCATACGCCAGGGTTGGGAGCAAAAACAAAAATACGCGCCCTGGAAACCGAGCGCGTATCGGAAAGCGAGTCGTTAGTTAACGGCCGCGGACTCTGCTGCAGACGCCGCGCGATCCGCGCCGCCGATCGCGGATTCTTCCGCCGGGAAGACGCTGATGAACTTGCCGTGCGCGCCCTTGTCTTGGAAGCGCACGACGCCGGTGATGGTGGCGAAGAGGCTGTCGTCTTTCGCGCGGCTGACGTTCTTGCCGGCCTTGTAGCGCGTGCCGCGCTGACGAATCAGAATGCTGCCGCCGGTTACGAGCTGGCCGCCGAAGCGCTTGATGCCGAGCCGCTGTCCGTGCGAATCGCGTCCGTTTGTGGAAGAGCCGCCGCCTTTTTTATGTGCCATGGCAAACCCCTACGAAATTTGGATGTCGCTGACTTCGACAGAGGTGTAATTCTGCCGGTGGCCGCGCTTGATGTTGTACTGACCGCCCGTCTTATACTTCAAAGTGAGCATCTTCGGACCGCGATCCTGGGCGACGATCTTGCCGATGACCTTGGCCTTGGCAATGTCCGCGCCAGAAGCGAATTTCTTGTCGTCGTTGCGCACGGCGAGCACTTCGTCAAAAGTGACCTTGCCGCCGACTTTGCCCTCGAGCCGCTCGATGCGGATGGTCTTGCCGGGCTCGACGCGATACTGCTTTCCCCCAGTGCGAATTACGGCGTACATGCTGCCTCCTGAAGCTAGTGACAAACCCCAATTATACG
>Ga0308309_10000817_pt1 | contig 18782 bp, 18 predicted proteins | sample HubBroMetageWFT5_FD_192491 | JGI IMG/M metagenome (GOLD analysis project Ga0308309, IMG submission 192491) | Warmed and freeze-thawed soil microbial communities from the Hubbard Brook experimental Forest, New Hampshire - Hubbard Brook CCASE Soil... | ecosystem: Environmental > Terrestrial >...
GTCGAGCGCAATAGTCAGACCGCCCGAGGCGGATCCGGTCAGCGCCGACAGCAAGTTGGCCGCGACTGCCAGGGAGACGAGAGGACCACCCCCAATCCCCAACACCCCGTCGCGGACGATGGCGAATGCGGGGACCGCGGCGCCTACCGCACCAAACCCGACGAGGCTAGCGACGCTGAGTACCGGCAGCACCGATGCAGTGGCGCCGGCATCCATCGTCTCGCGCAACGCCGGCAGGCGCGCCCGGTTGACGGCGATGACGACTATGATCGCGGCCATTAGCGCAGTCACCACCGCCCACACGCCGCCGACGGCGGAGAGCGAGGTCGCGCCAAACCGTTCCTCGGCGAGGAACGAAACGTCGAGGCGCGGCAGGATGACCAGCGACATCATGACATTGACGCTGACCACTACGAGGAGCGGCAATGCCGCCACGGCGATCAGCGGCGCCTCAGCGCTCGGGCGGCCGTGATGGACCTCTGGTGGGTCGAACTCGCGCGCCGTCGTCGCGCGCTGGCGCACCGTCGCGTCCTCGGCCACTGCGTCGACGGGAACAGATGGCGCGGCGCCGTAGCCTTCGCCTTTGCGGTGCGCGGCGGCTTCCGCGCGTCCCAGCCACCAGAGGCCAAAGGCGACCATGATTGCAGCGGCAACAATGCCGAGACCGGGTGCTGCCAATGGCGTTGTGCCGAAGAACGGGATTGGGATCGCATTCTGGATCGCCGGCGTCCCGGACAGCGCCGACATCGTGAAGGTCATAGTGCCCAGGGCGATCGCGGCCGGGATCAACCGATTGGGAATCCCGGCTGCGCGAAACAGGGATTGCGCCATCGGGACGAGCACAAAAAACGCGACGAACAAGCTGACGCCACCATAGGTAACGAATGCACCGGCGAGCATGACGGTCAATATTGCTCGGCGCGGCCCCAACCGCGCGGACATGAATTCGGCGATCGCCGCGACCGAACCACTGTCTTCCATCAGCTTGCCGAATAGGGCGCCGAGCAGGAATATCGGGAAGAATTGCGCGACAAACCGCGACGCGCTGTCCATAAAGGTCTGCGTCCAATAGGCGAGCAACGGCCCACCTGCGAAGAGGGCGGCCACAAGCGCGGCGCCGGGAGCGAGCAGCAGGATGCTCCAGCCTCGATACGCCAGCCATATGAGCAGCCCGAGGCCAAGCAGGATGCCGAACAGCCACATGGCCTCACACGCTCATGCTCTGCAGCAGCGCGTCGAGGTCAAAGGAGGAGCGCCGTCCTAAGTCTGCGCCGTGTGTATCGAGAAACGAACCCGCCGCTTGGCGCCCGGCGTCGCGCAGCATACACAGAAACTCCCACTCAGCGTTGAGCTTTGAGGAATAACCGAGGTCAACCATGATGTCGCTGGCGACGCGGTGAATGCGCATGCTCGCCCAAAGCGCCCCCTCGGTGTCGCCGAGGTCAGCGACCTTGCGCAGCAGCGCGATCATGCGCAACTCCTCCTGCAAAACCGCATTGAAGGAGACCTCGTTCACGCGATTGAGTATCTCACGAGCGGTTCTTGGCGTGCCGGGGCGCTCAACGGGATTGATCTGAACGAGAATTGTGTCCTTCGAGTCACACTCCCGCACAAGTGGCGTGATATTAGGGTTGCCGGAATAGCCTCCGTCCCAATAATGCTCGCCATCGATTTCAACCGCCTGGAACATGGTTGGCAGGCAGGCGGAGGCGAGCAGGACGTCCGGTGTGATCTCGCGATTGCGGAAGACACGGCCGTGACCGGTGCGGACGTTTGTGGCGCAGACAAACAGCTTAATCGGCGCCCGCCCGAGCCGCTCGAAGTCGACGCATTCTGCGAGGATCTGCCGCAGCGGGTTGAACCCTTGCGGGTTCAGGTCGTAAGGCGAGAATAGCCGGGTCATCAGGTCCATCGCGATGAAGACGGGCGAATGGTCCAAGCTCCAGCGGTCGAGGAGCACGTCCAGAAACCCGCGCCGCAACGGGCTCAGCGAGGCCGCCTTCGATACGTTACGCCAGAACGACTCCAGCGCGGCGCGTGCCGCATCCGCCCCTCCCTTGGCATGACCGTCGGCAAGCACGGCAGCATTCATCGCGCCGGCCGAAGTACCAGCGATGCCGTCGATCTGCAGCCAGGACTCCTCCAGCAGCCGATCGAGAGCACCCCAAGTAAAGGCGCCGTGCGCGCCGCCGCCTTGCAGAGCGAAATCGACGAGAACTTTACTGCGGCCAGAGCTGTCGGCTTTGGTGGTTGCCACCGGCGTTGTGTCCCTCTCGGATCGAAAACAGAATGGGCGGCTCGGGTAAACCTGGTCCAGCCTGATCGCGCTGGTAAAGCCAGGCTACTGATAGGGTGCGAAGGCTTGGGCGGCCGTGCCGGGCTTTTTCCCAGAACGGAGAAAGAGTGCCAGCAGCAGGCGCGCTTTGAGGCCAGAGAGGTAACCGGCAGGGGTGAGATGGCGGGCGATCAGGTCGATTTCGGACCCGGGATAGCCATAGGTTTGAGTGAATACCGGACCTGGCATCGCCCGCGATGCCAGCACTACCGGAATTTTAGCGGCGATATCTCCGAGGATCGGCGCGGCGTCTGCGGGTACATGCCCGGCACCCATCCCTTCCACGACGACGCCGGCATAGCCGGTTGCGATCGTCGTTGGTGGAACATCAAAACTCGCCACCATGCCGCTGAGCGCGACCGGCAGCGAGGATACGTTGAAGGACATCAGCACCTGGCCGAGCGCGATGCAGATCATCGGGACCCACGAGGCCCGCGCCTCGGTTACAGCGCCTATCGCTAATTCTGCTGTCATGGCGTCGCACTCCCAGGTCAGGCTAGTCGCCGGATTGCAAGGCAGCCTTTCAGTGATCAGGTTTCGAGGCGGACAGGTTCAGTCCGAGCCGCGTGGACAGAAACTTGGTGACGAGCTGGCCCTTGACGCTGTTGCCGGCGCCGTCGAGCGGCGGCGCGAACGTACTAGCCCGCCTTTTCCTGGTGAAATCGTGACGATCCCGCCGCTGACGCCGCTCTTGCCCGGCAAGCCGATTTCGTAGAGCCAGTCGCCCGATCGCTCGTATAATCCGGCGGTCGCCAGCACGGCCAGCACGCGCTACAATGGGCCGTCTCGATCACCTGCTCCTCAGTGAGCGGGTTAAGGCCTCCGTCTGCCAAGGTCGCGCCCATCGCCGCCAAATCCTTCGCGTTGACATTCAGAGAGCATTGTCGGGTGTAAATGTCGATCGCCTCGAGCGCGTCGAAATACAGGCGGCCGTAACCCTCGAGCAGCTTGGCTATCCCGTGGTTGCGAAAGTTGGTGGCGGCCTCGGACTGGTAGACCTCGGTGTTGAGGGTGAGCTTGCGGCCGGCGAACCGGGACAACCCGTCTTGGATGAATCGCCATTTGGCCTCCGCGGTGGCGCCGGGGGCCAGACTGCAGACTGGTCGTGGCGATTGCGCCGGCGTTCACCATCGGGTTCATCGTCCGGTCGCTGTTCCAGCTCGATGGCCATCACCGAGTTGAAGGGGAGCCCAGTGGCGTTGACCCCGAGTTTCTTGCGCGCCTCCTCCTCGCCTGCCGCCTGACAGACCAGGGCAAAGACAAACGGCTTGGAGACGCTCTGGATCGAGAACTCATAATCGGTATCCCCGGTGGCATGGAGAGCGCCGTTGGTCTCGACGACGCACACGGCAAAGAGATGGCGAGGCGTCCCGGCCAGAGCCGGGATATAGTCTGCAACCTTTCCCTCATCGACCGACTTGAACCGCTCATATGTCTCGCCCAGCAACGTGTCCACGCGCTCTGCGGGCGGTAAATGCCCAGTCGACACGAAGGCAGGTCCGCTTACCTCATCCATATCGAGCAGCGTGTGCATCGATGCTCCTCCGGGGCAGATGTCTGGTTTTGCAGAAGCCAACCCAGACCGCAATCGGCGGACGTCGCTCAGCCTAATGAAATCGGACAGGATAGTCGTGGGTTCAGAGTCCCAAGGCTATGCTGGACGTCCCAATAAACAGCGCCCGTGTGCGACGCCAAGGGAGAATTGCATTGACAGGGGATTATGTTGCCCGCCCTAATCACCTTTTCGGCGAGCGCGCCCGCTCTCGGCGCGGCGCCCGGTCAGCAAAGCGGCGGCCGCCATGACACCGGACACCTTTACGACCCAGACTTTCCGCCCGCGCGATCAGGCCGAAGCCTGGCAGGAATGGTTCCAGCCCGTCCTCGATGTCGTTCCCACAAACCCGAACGGCTACACATTTCCAGCCGAAATCCACCTCTGGCAGCTGGGCGGCTTGGCGATGAGTCGAACCTCGGCGCCGCCCGTCACTGTCACGCGAACGAAAGGCCATCTCAGACACGACCCGGTCGACCATTGGATCATCAGCTATTGCACACGGGGCGCGCACTCCGCCATTACCGCGGGGGCCTCCCTCGAAGTACCTGCGAAGGTGCCTCTCCTCTGGTCCCTGGGGCAACAATTCTTGCATGAGCGCACCCATGTCGACCGGGTCCATATCTACATGCCACGGGATGCGTTCCGGGATATTGCGCCTCTGCTCGATGCTGCTCTCGGGTCTACTCTGGACACGGCTCTCGGTCATCTGCTCGGCGATTATCTGATTGCCCTGGAGCGCTGCTTGCCGAGCTTGACGGCGGCCGATCTACCGCGGCTTTCAACCGCTGTGGGGACGATGGTCGCCGCCGCGGTAGCCCCGTCGGTCGAGCGGGTCTCGGTCGCTAGAGGACAAATCGACTTGGGCCGCAAAGAACGGGTACGACAGGCCGTCCGCAGGCATCTGCGGACACCGACTTTGACACCGGCGACTCTGAGCCGGGTTGTCGGAATGTCCCGATCTAATCTCTACCGGCTGTTCGAAGACACGGGCGGCGTGGCCCGATACATTCAGCGTGAGCGGCTGCTTGAAGCTCATGCGGCCTTGAGCGACCCCGCAAACACCAAGCCGATCACGGTGATTGCCGAGGACCTGTGCTTCGCAGATGCATCGAGCTTCAGCCGCACGTTTAAACGAGAATTCGGCCACAGTCCCAGTGAGGTGCGGGCGGCGGCGCTGGCTGGTCTGGCGCTGTCGTCCGTCATGCAGCGAAGCCGTGTGCTATCAGAACGAGTGGAATTCGCCGCGCTTCTCCAAGGATTCTAGCCCTCCTCGCCGGACAAGGCTTCGCCGCAACTCGGCCACCAAGGCCTAGCGAGGTGGGCGGGGAAGATTGGGACGCCCGGTATCGCGCCGGGATTCCCGGCTCATCTCAGACACTCCCGATCTTGCTATGCTCAATGGGACATGAGCAGCCGAGGAGGGCGACAGTCATGACCATGAAGGCAGCAGTTATCTTAGCTATGACGGCCGCTTGCTTGGCGACGATCGCGGGCGGCCCGACGGTGCACGCGGAGCCGGCGCAGCGGACCATCACGGTCAAGCATCCCCCGGTGGTCAATCCGGGCGATATATCAGCGTCGTGGTCTGGGCGACAAAACGCGGTCGAGAGCAAGCAATTATGAGCGGTTGCTGAAGACAATCCCGGTTTCCGGCAGTCGCGGATGCGAAAGGAATGCGGTCCGATCACTGATCCCGAACTCCATAAGAGCTGCATAGCGAGCTTCAATCCGGGCTGAACCGGCCGACGCCTAACGTCAAGCAGCCCATTTCTGCCTATGCGGATGCCAATCCGATCACGGCACCGGGAGGATCCAGCCTTGTCTGATTTACTCGTTATCGAGTTTTCGAGTGAAGAAAAGGCGGAAGGTGTGCGCGAGATTCTCCTCGCCATGCAAAAGGAATATCTGATCGAGTTGGGCGATGCCGTCGTTGCGGTGAAAGACGCCAACGGACGGATAAAGCTGAACCAGCTCTTCCAGCCGATCGCACAAGGCACCGTGTCCGGCATGTTCTGGAGCTCGCTGATCGGGCTGTTATTTATGACGCCGGTGGCCGGGGCTGCGATAGGCGCGGCTTCCGGCGCGCTCGGAGGCCAGCTCGCGGATCTCGGCATCAACGATGAGTTTGTGAGACGGGCAGCGAGAACTCTACAATCTGGCAACGCGGCCCTTTTCCTGCTGATCCGCAAAATGACGACCGATAAGGTGCTCGCCGCATTGCGTCGTGCCGACGGTACGGTGATCCGCAGCTCGTTCGACGAAACCAACGAGGAAGTCCTGCAGGCGGCACTCACGGGAGCTCGCGCGGCATCCGCACCAGCCAAAGGCTGAGTCTTCTCGACCCGAACTGCTGCGTTCTATCTCTGCTCTTGAGGGAAGATCGATATGTTGTTTTCAGGCGGTTTCACTTTCACCAACTTCGTGGCCGACGTCTTTTCGGTATTTATCTTCGTCCTGTGGTTCTGGTTGCTAATCACGATCTTTGGCGACCTGTTCCGCAGACGCGATGTGTCTGGCTTAGGCAAGACACTCTGGGTGATAGCGCTGGTCGTGTTCCCCTATTTGGGGATCTTTATCTATCTGATCATGCAAGGCCGCGGGATGGCCGAGCGGCAGACTGAGCGGACCCAGCAAGCCCGTGACGAGCTTCGCCAAGTGGTCGGCTTCAGTGTGGCCGATGAACTCGAGAAACTCGAACGGCTGAAGAATTCGAACGTGATTTCCAATGAAGAATACCGGCGGCTCCGCACCCGGGCCGTGCAGTAAGCGACACCGGAACTTGATCCGCGTCGTTGCACTGTCGATGTCCCCACTTATTGGAACGCCGGGCACAGCCTTGGGATTACAGGCTCTCGCGAATCGCGATGAGGGCGTTCAACATCCGAGCGCGAGCCGGCCGCCATGGTTGGGACGCGGGTTGCCACCTATTCGTTCCGAGAGAGGGGTTACGCAACGATGAAATCATTCGCTTTTCTCGCCCTGGCGGGCGTGATGCTGTTAAGTGCCTGCGTGGAGACGCCGATGGGATCCACCGTTCAGGTCATGCCGGGGCCGAATACATCGCTCGCAAGTTTCCAAAACGATCAAGCTACGTGTCGGCAGTTCGCTCAGCAGGCCGTGGCAGACCAAGCGCAGGGGGCTAATCTTCGCGGGCTCGGCACGGCAGCGCTGACGACGGCCCTCGGCGCAGGTTTGGGCGGGGCGATTGGCGGCGGCCGGGGTGCAGGGATTGGCGCGGCGAGCGGCGCGCTCGGCGGCGCAGGGTTGGGCGCGGCCGGCTCTGCCAACGCTCAGAGGTCGATCCAAGCGCAGTACGACAACGCTTTTGCCGCGTGCATGTTTAGTCTCGGCAATACGGTGCCCAGTATGGGACCCACGATGACTCAGCCGCAGCCCATCGCGCGGCCGGCGCCCGGCTGACGGATGGGCCTCGGCGGTTCTACCGAAGATGCGCCGCCTGGCTCGCCGGCGAAAGCGCACTGCGGCCAAGGATAAAGGTCGTGACGGGAGCTCGACGTTGCCAATCCGGAGCCGTCTCCCATCGGACCGACCATTTCTTTCACTGCGACGCTGAGGTTGCTAATGGCGGCGCTTCAGGACGCGTAATGTAAGAGCCTTTGATGTAAGAGGCTTGGGCGAAAGGCGAGCTTTTGGCCAGCACGCCGCCCGCGTTCAGATGTTTTTTGACGGAGCGAACCTAATGACAGCAATCGATCGCCGCAGCTTGCTTCCGGCACGTCACCGAGCCGTGGGGCGAGGACGTCATCTATCACTTTCACCGCCAGATATCGCTGATAGCGATCGGCCTTGTCATTGCGCACCAAATTATCCTGTTCGTCGTCCGGCCGGAATTGGTCGCGCTGCTCAATTCCATCCAGGCACCGTGGCGTGCCCGCTTCGCCGCCCTGTCGACCTAATCGCTGATCGCGCTGGTGGTTCACATGCATATGGTGAGCAGAAGCGACGGGCCGAGGGTGAGGACGGTGGCGGAGAAGGCGGCGATCAAGGTCCATACGACCACTGTGTGCAGGAACGTGCCGGTCTGGCCGAAGCCGGAGTCCGGGCTGGCGGTCGCAACATCGCGCCACATCCAGCCGATGACGCCCAGGTGCCCGAGCAGCACCAGGCCAAGGCCAAGGCGGAGCGGACCGGCCGACCAGGCGAAGGCGCAGCCAATGGCGTGGAGCGCGTAGAGGACAACGAGTGCGCTGCACCAGACGCCAAAGCCCGCCCCGAGCCACCACAGGCGATTGGTTGGAACGGGACGCGCGCTCACGGCCGGGCCGCGAGCATCGCGACGAGGGAGGGCAGCGCCAGGACGAGACCGAGGGAGATGGCCCCCACCACCACGGTGTAGTCGAGCCAGAGCCGTGTCAGGCGTAGGTCCAGCAGTCGTCGGGGTGAGACGAAGCCGGCGCCGAGGCGCAGGAGGTTGCTGACTAGAAAGAGAAGGCCGATGCCGGCATGCAACGCGACATAGGCGAGCAGCGCGGCGGTGGTCGCACCGAGCGCATGCTCGCGCGGATGCGGGGCGACGCCTCCGATCAGCTCCGCATCCGCAGCGACGGCGGCGACCAACGCGAGTATGGCGAGGGCGATCCAGCCGCGCGCCGAACCTCCGGCGGCGAGTGATCGCAGCGATCCGCGCGCCGCCGAGGCGGCGACGGCGAGAGCCGCAACGGCAACGAGGGCAAGCATGAGGTCCGGCTCGGGGGCTGCAGCCGGGGGCCAATTTGGCGCGGAAATCCAAAGATAAAGCGTTCCGAACACCAGGGACGTGAACAGGGTGCCATCGGCGACCAGTGCGAAAATCAGTGCCCACCACGGTGGCGCACCTGCCACCTCGGTATGGGGCGGCAAGCTCACGCCGTGGCCAACGGGCATTGGACCATAGTCGCGGGCGAGCCCGGCGCCCTGCCCAGCCAGCACAAAAAGGCCAGCGGTTACTAGCGCAGCGGCGAGCGCCAGCAGGTAGAACTGGAACAGCATCGCCAGAACTGCCGCGGCGGTGGCGAGGGCCGTATAGAGCGGCAGGTAGGTCGGGCGTGACAGCACAATCAGTTGCTCAGGCGTGCCGGAAGTCATATGCACGCCCAACGTCTCCTGCCAGCCGTTGCGCGCGAAGCCGAGATAGCCTTCGCCTCGCGCCAGCGACGGTGCGAGCTCGCCAAGAGCGATGCGGTCGGCCCGGGTCCCAATATGCGGGATCGAGGCGAAGGCGTACGGCGCCGGCGGGATCGGCATGGCCCATTCCAGCGTCGCCGCCCTCCAAGGATCGCGCCGCACCCGACGTCCGTAGCGGAGCTGCGCCAGGAGGTCGATCACGACAATCCCGAAGCCGATCGTCATGATGAAGCCGCCCACTGAGGACAACAGGTTGAGCCAGATCCATCCCTCGTGCCCGAAATAGGTGTAGATGCGCCGGGGCATTCCGAGCAGGCCGGTCAGGTGCATCATGAAAAAGGTCAGGTTGAAGCCGACGAACACCAGCCAGAAGGCGGGCACTGACAGCCGGTGCACCGCCATGCGTCCGGTCAGCAGCGGTAGCCAGTAATAGAGCGCCGCCAGCATGGGAAAGGCGAAAGCTCCGGCCACGACGTAGTGCAAATGGGCGACGACGAAATAGCTGTCATGCGCCTGCCAGTCGAATGGCACCATCGCGACCATGACGCCAGTTAGGCCGCCCAGCGCGAAGACGAAGAAGAAGCCGAAAACGTAGAGCATCGGCACGTCCCAGCGCGGCCTGCCGTGCGCCAACGTGGCGAGCCAGGCGAAGATCTGCACTGCCGTCGGCACTGCGACGATCGCCGAGCCCGCTGAGAAGAAGGCGAGGGCGAGATGAGGGATGCCCACGGTGAACATGTGGTGCACCCAGATGCCGAAGCTCAGGAAAGCGAGGGCAATGATCGCGACGACGATCGCCCGGTAGCCGACGAGAGGCCGGTTGGCGAAGACCGGGATGATCGTCGACAGGACGCCGGCCATGGGCAGGAAGATGATGTAAACGTCCGGGTGGCCGAACAGCCAGAACAAGTGCTGCCACAGCAGCGGATCGCCGCCCCGCGTCGGGTCGAAGAACGGCAGATGGAAGGCCCGCTCGGTCTCGAGCAGGATCGAGCCGAGGATCAGCGGCGGGAAGGCCACCACCATCATCAGCGCGGTGATCAGGATGTACCAGCCGAAGATCGGCATCCTGTCGAGCGACATGCCCGGCGCGCGCATTTTGAGAATCGAGACGACGATCTCGACGGCCAGCGTCAGCGCGGAGATCTCGACGAAGGTCACCCCGAGCAGCCAGACATCGGCGTTGATGCCCGGTGTGTAAACGTTCGAGCTCAGCGGCGTGTACATGAACCAGCCACTGTTGGGCGCGACCCCGGCGATAAGCGCCCCGGTGAGGATCATGCCTCCGAACAGGTAGCACCAGTAGCCATAGGCGGTCAGCCGGGGGAACGCGAAATCGCGAGCGCCGAGAATCTTCGGGGTCAGGTAGACCGCCATCCCCTCCACCATCGGGATGGCGAATAGGAACAACATCATCGACCCGTGCATGGTGAAGACTTGGTTGTAGGTCTCCGGGTCCATGAAGCCCGCGTCGGGGGTCGCGAGCTGGACGCGGGTCAGCATGCCGAGCACGCCGCCGATCGCGAAGAACACGAACGCCGTGGTTATGAAACGCAGGCCGACGACGGAATGGTTGACCGCGGCGAGACGCTGCAGCCCGGGCCCTGTGGCCCAGATCGCGGCGAGCTGCCGGTGCAGCCGCAACGCCGGGCTGCCCTGCGGCGGCGGGTCGATGGACGCGCTCATTGTCCCCCCTTCGCTGGCGCAGCCGCCTGCGCGAGCGCGGCGGCGAAGTCCTCCGCAGTATGGACGATGACAACGAACCGCATCCCGGGGTGGCCAAGGCCGCAAAATTGGTTGCAGAGCCCTTCGTAGCGGCCCGGTTGATCGGCCCGAATGCGCAGGCGATTCACATGCCCCGGCACCGCGTCGATCTTGCCGGCGAGGCGGGGCACCCAGAAGGCGTGGATGACGTCCCGGCTGGTGACTACAATGTCGACGGGAATGCCCGCGGGCAGGTGCAAGACGTTCCTAGTCTCCACCCCGCCATAGTCGGGATAGCGGAAGGTCCAGACCCACTGCCGACCCTCGGCCTCGATCCGCGGCGTCGCGCTTCCCGGCAGCGGCAGGAGCCGCTCGCCAGCGACCAGCGCATAAGCGACGAGTGGCGGCAGGACGGCGGCCGGCAGAACGAGGCCGCCCAGCACGATCCAGCGCGCGGGCGACACGCCCGAGCCCCAGCCCGGCCGCCGGATCACAATCACGAAGAGGACCATGACCAGCGCGAAGAGAGCAGCTGAGCCGGCCAGCATCACCCACCACAGCGTAGCGATCGAAGCCGCCGCCGGCCCGGAGGGATCCAGCGTCGACAGAGGTGCGTCGCAGCCGGCCAGCGCCGTGGCCGATCCGAGTTGGACCGCCGCACGCAAGACATTATGATCCTCGGGTGAAGGATGCACTCGGCGCGGAGGCCAGGGACCATGGCGAAGACAGGCGATCCCGGGACCCCGCCCCAAAGTCCGGTTCTCCTGGAGCTGCTCCGGCTCGATGTCGGGTCGGCGGTCGCCCTGGTCGGACATCCCATCCACGTGATGATGGTGCATTTTCCGATCGCGTTCGTGATCGCGACCCTCGGCGTCGACGTCTTCTATTGGTGGTCGGGCGACGCGTTCTGGGTACGGGTCGGCCTCTGGTCGGCCGGTTTCGCCTTCTGGACCGGAGTCGCGGCCAGCATCGTCGGCATGGCGGAGATCCTGCTCGTGCCCGGTATTCGGGTTCTGGAGGCGAGCTGGTCCCATGCAGTGGCGGCGATGACGCTGGTGGCGATCGCGGGGGCCAACTGGGGCCTGCGCCTGATTGATCCCGGGGAGGTCCTGACGCACGGCCTCGCCCTGTCGGGACTCGCCTCGGTGATGACGGGCTTCGCCGGTTGGCATGGAGGCAAGCTCGTCTTCGATCATGGTATCGGCGTTTTGATTTCGGAAAAGAACTGACGTAGCGCACCGGGCTTGAACAGGTCCGGGGCGAACTGGGCCGAATCGATGTGCGGCTTGGCCAGCACGATCCAGATGATCGCGGCGATCAGCACGAGATAGGCGCTCGTCAGCGCGACGTGGGAGAACAGGCCAAAGCGGCCGTCAGGGGAGAACACGCGCACCAGGACGAGGCCGGCAAGGACGTGCAGCATCACCATGGTTCCAACGAGGACCATCTTAAGGGAGAACCACTCCTGAAACGTGGCTTGGAGGAAAATCAGTGCTGTACCGGTGCCAATGGCGATGAAAGCGGCGGGGGAGGTCATCTCCACGTAGACGAACCGGGTCATCCGGTGCAGCCGGTCGAGGTCCAATCCCACCCCGACTGTCCGTCGCTGCCAGAACAGAAAGGGCAGGACAATCAGCCCGCCCGACCAGATCGCAATCGCGGCCAGATGGACGAATTTCAGGAAGATCGTCAGAGGGCCGGCTCGCTGGGCCGCAGGATGCACCAGGTGAGCCAGAGCCCCACCCCGAGATAGGGCAGGATCGCAGGCACCCACATCAATAGCCCGGCGAGCTGCTGGTCAGCGAGCGGGGTGAGCCCCCAGGGCCACGTGCTCACGAAATGCACCGTATAGAGCGGCCGTGACGCGAACACGATCAACGCGCCGAGAAGGCCCATCTGGCCGACCATCGCCACGAGCCCGACCAGCGCTGGGCCCGGCTGCGCCGCCGGCGCCAGGATCGCCCGCCACATCAGCCAAGCGCTCGCAAGGAGCGAGATCTGCATCAGCCAATAGGCCGGCACGCTGGCGAGGCCCCAGGCATAGGGCCCCGGCGCGTGCCAGAGCCAAAGGATGACCGCATGTGCCACGACCACCGCGACGAGAGGCGGCGAGCCCGCGCGCCGCTGCGGAAAAGCCACTGCCAGGAGAGGCGCCACGGCGGCGATCAGGAGGACATGGTGCAGTACCCGCGCCGAAAACAGCGCCGATGACAGCGCGCAAAGCGGCGAGACGAAGACGACGAGCATCAACGCGATCGCGCTCCAGCCGGCTCGGGCGTCGGACGAGTGGCCGCGACCGACCGCGAGCGCCAGGGTGGCGAGCGCTGCAATCAGCAGCGGATCGGAATTCCAGCGCGTCCAGAAGTCCTCCGGGATCGCGGCCGGGCCGCAATAGGCGATCATCGGACCCGGCATAGCACCGATGAACTCCCTCCTACTCTCCGGTCCAGTTGCAATTCGTGATCACATTTGTTCTGACACGGACTTCTGACAAGGACTATAGCAAAGCGGACGGCCAGGGAAGAGCAGTAGCCGTGGATGAACGCGGGTGCGCCGCATAGCATGGTAAGCTATCGGCTTTGGCGGCGTTCCCGGCCTCTGGCCAACCAGCCTCGTTGTGAAGTAGGTGCCGCGAACGAGGTGATAGCGACGGGCGAGCCGCATTCGTTCCCGCGTGCTCTTTTGGTGCGCAACTCATGCAACCTCGTCCAGACTCGGGCACGATGCATACCGGGTCGTGATCTTAGGAGAGGGAACAGTCTATGCGCCTTCGCTATGCCGTACGTGGGGCAGCCTGGGTCGCGATCTATCTTCTGTTCATCCTCGCCCCGTTGTTCGCGCTGCTGGCGGGATCGTTGCCGCCCGCGCGCGACTTCTGGACCGAGTTCGCGATCGCGCTCGGCTATTCCGGCCTGGCGATGATGGGCCTGCAATTCGGCCTCACGGCACGCTTCCGTTACGTCACCGAGCCGTGGGGCGAGGACGTCATCTATCACTTCCACCGCCAGATCTCGCTGATAGCGGTTGGCCTGGTCGTGGCACACGCGCTCATCATTTTCGCCACCCAGCCGGAATTGCTCGCGCCGCTCAATGTCATCCAGGCGCCGTGGAGCGCCCGACTCGCGGTCTTGTCGATTCTCGCGGTCATCGCGCTGGTGGTGACGGCGCTGTGGCGCGTGACGCTGAAGATCAGCTACGAGGCGTGGCACCTCACTCATATCGCGCTCGCCGTTGTCGCCATCACGGCAGGGATCCTGCACATGGTGGGATCGGGCTTCTACTTGGCCGACCCCGGGAAGCGGGTGCTGTGGATCGGCCTAACGATCTTCTGGATCGGGCTGCTGCTTTACGTCCGCATCGTCAAGCCGCTGTTCATGCTCCGCCGGCCGTACCGCGTCTCGGAAGTGCGCAAGGAACGCGGCGACACCTCGACGTTGGTGATGCGCCCGGATGGCCATCCCGGCTTCCGCTTCAGCCCTGGCCAGTTCGGCTGGCTGACGGTGTGGGGGAGTCCGTTCAAAATCACCGGTCACCCGTTTTCGTTTTCGTCCAGCGCCGCGGTTATGGACGGGCGCGTCGAGATGTCGATCAGGAATTTGGGCGACTTCACGAGCGCGATTGACAAGGTGCCGGTGGGGCAGCGCGTCTACCTCGACGGGCCGTACGGCGCGTTCACGATCGGCAATCCGGCGGACATGCACGTGTTGATCGCCGGCGGCGTCGGCGTTACTCCGATGATGAGCATGATCCGCACGCTCGCCGACCAAGGTGACACGCGGCCGGTGATTCTCCTCTACGGCAGCAGGGACTGGGAAGCGATTACCTTCCGTGAGGAGCTGGAGGCGCTGAAAGCGCGGCTCAACCTGACGGTCGTCCATGTGCTGGCGAATCCATCGGCTGGCTGGACGGGCGAGCAGGGCTTCATTACCGCTGACGTGTTCAAGCGCCATCTGCCACCGCCTTATGCCGACCATGAGTACTTCATCTGCGGGCCGGACGTGATGATGGACGCGATCGAAAAGGCTCTCAGCGAGATGAATGTGCCGCTGTCGAAGTACCATTCCGAGCGCTATAGCTTCGTCTAGGAAGGTTCCCGATGCGTCGTTTGTTTGCCGACCGATTGGTCTTCGCCACAGGAGTGATTGTGATCTTAATGTCGATCCTGTTCGCGCTCTTGCGCGCGGCCGGGTAGGCGACTCACGGCTTCCCACTCTTTCTGAAAGGTGTGTCATGAGCGGTTACGCTTTCGAACTGCTCGGTATCCTGATCGCTCTCGGCTTGCTCATCTTCCTCGCCTTTCGGGGCTACACCTTGCTGTTGGCGGCGCCGGCGGCGGCGATTGTGGCAGCCGCCTTCTCGGGAGAGCCGCTACTCGCCAAGTGGACGCTGACCTTTATGCAGGGCACCGGACGTTTTGTAGTGAATTTTTTCCCGCTTTTCCTGCTCGGGGGCGTTTTCGGCAAGCTCATGGATGATAGCGGCGCCGCGCTTTCCATGGCCCGCACCATAACCGAGCGGCTGGGAGAGACGCGTGCGGTGATGGCGGTGGTGCTGGCTTGCGCAGCGCTCACGTATGGCGGTGTCAGCCTCTTCGTCGTAGCCTTCGCCGTGTTCCCGGTGGCGGACGCGTTGTTCCGGCAGGCGGCGGTTCCGCAACGACTGATCCCGGCGGCGATCGCGCTTGGTGCCTTTACCTTCACGATGACGGCTCTACCGGGCACCCCCGCAATCCAGAACGCTATCCCGATGGCGTATTTCGGCACCACGCTCTTTGCCGCGCCGATTCTCGGCATCCTAGCGTCAGCAACCATCCTTGGCTTCGGCCTGTGGTGGCTGCGCGCGATAGAGGCGCGGGCGCGCCACGCCGGCGAGGGTTACACCGCCGAAGCGCATGCGACTGCCGATGAACAGTTCGTGCGCGAGCGCGCCACGAACGCGGATAACTTCGACCCTGCCGAACTGCCGCACGGCCGTCGAAGCGAGCACTTGCCGCCGTTTGCGCTGGCAGTGGCGCCAATCCTCATCGTCCTCGCGGTCAACCTCATCATGAGTCTGTTTGTGCTGCCGCGGGTGTATACTGGGTTCCTCGCCGAGCCGCGGTTCGGCGAAACCTCGCTCTCCGCGGTGAGTGGAGTCTGGTCCGTCGTGACGGCGCTGGCGGTTGCCTCGGTGGTTCTGGTGCTGATCCTCCGCAAACGTCTGCCGGATCTGCGCGAGACCCTCGATGCCGGCGCCAACGCCTCCGTGCTGCCCGCACTCAACACGGCCAGCCTGGTGGGTTTCGGCGCCGTTGTAGCCGCTTTGCCAGCGTTCGCCGTGGTCCGCGACGGATTTCTGGCGGTTCCCGGTGGGCCACTCGTGTCGATTGCCGTCGCCGCCAATGTGATGGGCGGCATTACCGGATCTGCTTCGGGCGGATTGATCATCGCGCTGAACGCGCTGGGCGAGACCTACGCCCAGCTGGCTTCAACCGCGCGCATTAACCCTGAATTGATGCATCGCGTGGCCGCCATCAGTTCCGGCGCGCTTGCCATGCTGCCGCACAATGGTGCGGTCGTTACCCTGCTGGCGATCTGCGGCGCCACCCAACGTGGGAGCTACCGCGAGATCATGATGGTGGGACTCGTAGGGCCGTTGATCGCACTGACTGTCGTTATCGCGCTGGGGGAGCTATTCGGGGCATTTTGAACCATTGCTTTCCCCGCCTTTCGTCTCACGTCATCGTGCGAGCCAGCCACCGTCCACGGGTAACGCCGCACCGTTGAGCTGCGCCGCGGCGTCCGAACAGAGAAATGTGGCGAGCGCGCCGAGTTGCTCCGGAGTGGCAAAATCGAGAGAGGGCTGCTTCTCGCCGAGCAGCTTCACCCTCGCTTCCTCGGGATCCAGGTTCTCGCGGGCAGCAAGGGCATCGATCTGCTTTTGCACCAGCGGCGTGAGCACCCAGCCGGGGCAGATCGCGTTGCAGGTGATGCCGGTGGTCGCCGTCTCCAGCGCCACACCTTTGGTGAAGCCGACGACGCCATGCTTGGATGCGACGTAAGCGGACTTGTCCACCGACGCGACCAACCCGTGTACCGACGCAATGTTGATGATCCGACCCCAGTCCCGCGCGAGCATTTGCGGCAGCACCGCACGAGTGGTCAAGAATACTGCGGTCAAGTTGATCGCAATGACTGCATCCCAGCGCTCGACCGGGAATTCGTGCACTGGCGCAACATGCTGGATGCCAGCGTTGTTGACGAGCACATCGACGCGCCCGAGTTCGCGCGTCGCATGCTCGATCAGTCCCGTGGCGTCGGTTGGCTTGGTGAGATCGGCGGCGCTAAAGGCCACGCGTATGCCGTAGGCCGCGGAAATCTCCTGGCGCAGCTTCTCGATCGCTGCCGCCTCGCCGAAGCCGTTGATCACGAGATCGGCGCCCCCGGCCGCAAGCGCGCGCGCGATCCCGAGCCCAATCCCACTCGTCGAGCCGGTAACGACGGCCACCTTGCCCTTCAACATGAAGTATCCTCCCACGGTTACGCCAATGCGAAAACACTAACAGAACTGTAACTCACTGGTGCATTTCAAGAGAGGTTTCTAGAGATTTGTCACCACCAAGGCTATTTCACCGGCACGATCCGGTCAACCGCTGCGTCCACCTTTTGCTTTCTGCAAAAAAAGAATCTGTCGCAAGTCTTTGTTTATTCTAAAAAAGGCGGCTGTCGCTTAAGTGCATCAGAAATCGAGGCTCTTATGGACAAAGTCCTTACTTGGGCACCATATTTTTGTAGATCGTGCCGTCCTTCATGATGACCAGAAAGTGTTCGTCGGGGTCTTCGATGAGCTTGATGTTTTCCAACGGATTGCCATCGACCAGCAGCAGATCTGCGAGCGCGCCCTCTTCCACGACCCCGAGTTTGCCGGGATAGGGATCGATAAACCCGGAAAGCGCCATCAATTCTCCATTGTCCGCGGTGGCCGTCTTGAGCGCTTCGGCAGGGGTGTACCAGCGGACCATCTTGGCGAGTATGGCCCCCTGTCGGCTGGCAATCCTCGCATCGAACAGAACGTCCGTGCCAAAAGCCGTCTTGACCTTGTGCTTCTTCGCCAGCTGGTAGGCATTGTCCGTTCCGGCGAAAACTTCCAATGCCTTCTTCCGAGATTCCGCGCTCAACGCCGGCACGTCTTCATCATCCAGGAGAGGCTGCAAGCTCCACCAGATACCTTTGTCTGCTAGCAGCTTGGCGGTGGGCTCGTCGATCAACTGACCGTGTTCGATGCACTTGACGCCGGCGGCGACCGCTTGTCGGATCGCACGCGGCGTATACGCGTGGACGGTCACATAGGTGCCCCAATTGTCCGCAGCCTCAACCGCGGCACGAATCTCCGCTTCGGTGAACTGGGTCGATTCGATCGGATTGTGGGGCGAGGCGACGCCACCGCCCGCCATTAGCTTGATCTGAGTCGCGCCGTTCCTCAACTGCTCTCGCGCGCGCAGGCGCACCTCATCGGGGCTGTCGGCGATGGCTGCGACGCCCTCGACCTCGGAATGGCTCAACGGCCCGCCCAATGTCCGCGGAACCTCAAAGAGAAACCGAAAGTCTCCATGACCCGAGGTTTGGGAGATGAAAGCGCCCGAGGGATAAATGCGCGGACCAAGCATTATGCCTTCGTCAATGGCGCGCTTGAGCCCGAACACGGGGCCCCCCAGGTCGCGCACAGTGGTGAAACCTCTCATCAGCGTCGCTTCGGCCTGTCGCGCAGCCAACAGGTGAAGGTATGAGGAGTCGGCGGTCATCAGGAGCATTTGTGGTGTCGCCGCCATGAACGCGTGCCAATGCGCATCAATCAGGCCCGGCATCAGCACCCGCCCGTTCGCGGCAATGATGTGAACATTGGCATTCGTCTCGAAGGTGATCGGATCCACCGATATCCGTTCAATGACGTTGCCTTTGACCAGCACATTGGAGGGAGCCGAAAGCGCGGCACTCTTGCCGTCGAAGATGCGGACATTCTGAAATAGCGTGGCGCCGCGTGCCAAAGTAGTGGGAAAAGGTGCCAAACCCGGCGCTTCCAACTCCG
>Ga0308309_10000818_pt1 | contig 18748 bp, 12 predicted proteins | sample HubBroMetageWFT5_FD_192491 | JGI IMG/M metagenome (GOLD analysis project Ga0308309, IMG submission 192491) | Warmed and freeze-thawed soil microbial communities from the Hubbard Brook experimental Forest, New Hampshire - Hubbard Brook CCASE Soil... | ecosystem: Environmental > Terrestrial >...
AAGCCGCGCCTCTGGGAATTTCCTTGCGCCGTTCAGGGCTTTGGCATGCGGGCGATACTGGACAAGATCGGCCCTAGGGACACTCCAAGACCGGACAGGTATACTTTTGGCGAGGAACTTTTGCCCGTGCTCTCTTTCACAATCGACACCGGTGGCCCGCGCATAGATTCAGGTGCCGCAAGTGGCTGATCGCCGTTATAGAGTGCTCTACGTTTGCGGCCATCCCGTGCAATACATGTCGCCCCTGCTGCAGAGAATGGCGCATCACCCGCGACTCGATGTAAGAACCGTCTACTGTCGGTTGCGCGGCGCGAAAGCAGGAGTTGATCCCGAATTTGGCGCAAAAATTCAATGGGACATTCCGCTGCTGGATGGATACGACTGGGTCGAAATCCCCAACAAAGGCACGGATTCCGAGGGGTTTTGGGGGTTGTACAACCCGGGCCTTTGGAAATTCGTCCGTGAGGGAAATTTCGATGCCGTCTTTTGCCACACGGGCTACATCCGCGCCTCGTTTTGGATCACTTATCTTGCCAGCAAGCTTTCCGGCTCCGCTTTTCTCTTTGGGACGGACGCAACAACGTTGACGCCGCTCGACCGGCACATGTGGAAGCGCCCAGTGAAGCGCTTCTTCTGGCCGTTCCTGTACCGGTTGGCAAGCCTGGCCATCGCCCCTTCCACCGGAACTCGGGAATTGCTGCTTTCCCTCGGGCTTCCGAAAGAGCGCATCAGCCTGATCCCTTACGTTGTCGACAACGACTGGTGGAAAGCGCAATCGACAAAGGTCGATCGCAATGCCGTCCGCGCCTCCTGGGGAGTGGGTCCGGATACGGCTGTCGTTCTATTTTGCGCCAAACTGCAACCATGGAAACGTCCCCTGGACCTGGTTCACGCGTTTGCTAGGGCCGACGTCGCGAATTCGTTACTGCTTCTCGCAGGCGATGGCCCTCTCAAGGAGAAACTGCGGGTGGAGACAGCGCGTCTCGGCATCTCCGATCGAGTGCGTTTCCTGGGATTCGTAAATCAGACGCAATTGCCGGCGCTATACACCGCCGCCGATGTGATGGTGCTGCCATCGGAATACGACGCCTTCGGAGTCGTGGTAAACGAAGCAATCCTCTGTGGTTGCCCCGTGATTGCCAGCAACAGCGTGGGCGCGGGGCGCGACCTGATTGCCCCCATCGACCCGTCTTTTATATTCCCCTGTGGGGATGTAGATACCTTTAGAGCCTTGTTGCGCCGCATACTTTCGGATCGGTCTTATTTGGCCAAGTTCCAAATCGCCGCTGGCGAACGAATGAAGACCTGGTCGCCCCAAGAATATATCGCAGCCACGGTGGAAGCCGTCGAGCGCGCCGTATCCTGTGTCCGGCCAACCTCGTAACCAGACCAACGGCCGATGCCAGCCTCGCCATTCCCGTGACTTCTTAAGTGTGCTAAAATCCAAAGGTTCCGCAAAAGTTTGCTTCGCACTCGGGTCGACTTTTCGCGGTTCATTGTCGGTCTCCGCACAGGGCGACCCCGCAATGCAGGTAGAATGAGCCACGCGTCCATTCCTTGGCAGTGGCGGGGGCCATTAATCCAAATTCAGCTGACCGCCTGGCGGTCGCGAGCGATAAAGAGGATTTGTCATGTCTGGGCACTCAAAATGGGCAACAATCAAGCACAAGAAAGCGGCTACCGACGCCAAGCGCGGCCGCGTTTTCACTCGGATCATTCGAGAAATTTCCATCGCTGCTCGCATAGGCGGCGGTGATCCGAACTCCAATCCCCGCTTACGGACGGCTATTTTAGCGGGCAAGAACGAAAACATGCCGAACGAGAACATCGAGCGCGCCATCCTCCGCGGCACCGGCCAGCTCGAAGGCGAGCAGTACGAAGAAGCCATGTTCGAAGGCTACGGGCCGGGCGGCGTGGGTTTGCTGATTCAGGTGGTCACCACGAATCGGAATCGCATCGTGGGCGAATTCCGCCATTTGATGACGAAAAACGGTGGCAACATGGCCGAAGCCGGCGCGGTGGGCTGGATGTTCCATCGCAAAGGTGAAATCACCGTCCCGAAGGAAGCGGCCAGCGAAGAAAAATTGCTCGACCTCGTATTGGAAGCCGGCGCCGAGGATATGAAGGACGACGGCTCCGCGTGGTACATCGTGACCCCACCGGAATCACTCGAAACCGTGAAAGAGTCCCTGGCCAAGGCAGGCATTACTCCAGCATCGGCAGAGATCGGCATGGTGCCGCAGAATTACATCAAGCTGACCGGCGCTCAGGCCACCCAGATGCTGCGCCTGGTGGAGGCTCTCGAAGAGCACGACGACGTGCAGCACGTTTACGCCAACTTCGACATCGACGAATCGGAAATCCAGGCGGCCGTCGGCGCAAACTAGATCGGCCTGTCGCAATTCAAATTTTCAAAGGGCCATCCGGTTCCACCCGTGATGGCCTTTGTTTTTCGCGGGAACACCCGGCCATTATGATTTGGCGGGCGTGATTCCTTGCCGTAGACTATCGAGGATGACCGCCAGCCACAGCGATCCCGAAACTCCTATCCTCCGCCGCATCTTGGGCGTGGATCCGGCGGCATCCGGACCCACCGGGTATGGCGTCATCGAAACTGACGGACGCAATTTTCGGGTATTACGCTACGGCGCGCTTCGCATCCCTCCCAAGCGGCAGAAATCATCCGCCGGCGCTTGCCTTCATGATGTCCACGCTCTCCTCTGCCAACTAATGGAAGAGTTTCATCCCCAGGCGATGGCTGTCGAATCCGTGTTTACCGCGCTGAATATGCGCACAGCCCTCCGCCTGGCAGAAGTGCGAGGCGTCGTGCTGCTCGCCGCGGAACAGCATGGCGTTGAAGTGCGCTCCTATTCTCCGCGTGAAGTGAAAGCTTGTGTGGCGGGCTACGGGCATGCCGACAAAAAACAGATGCAACTGATGGTGCGTGCCCTTCTGAAAATGGACGAAACGCCGGAACCCTCCGACGCCGCCGACGCTCTCGCCGTGGCCCTCTGCCACATTCAGGGTGAGCAATTCGCGCGCCGGTTCGGTCTTTCGGTTAACCAGCGCACCGCGTCCGCACAAAGAGTTGTGGCCGCTCCTCTTTCTCGCCGGCAATCCACCGCGCGAATTTCCGGTCTTCAGCCAACCCGATGAACGTTATTTCCCGCCGCCTCTGTCTTCTCTTTTTATGCGCTGCGCCTCTTTCCGCCGCCACGCCTGAAAGCCACAACGGCAATTGGTTTACCTATCGTCGCGTATTCAAATCCAGCGTTCCGGAATTTATTGAGATTCGCATTCAGGAAAACTCCTCGGCCGCTACCTATGAAATTCGTCAGTTGGACGAAGACGCAGGCGCTACTCCATTCGAAGTTGGCTCCGCATTGCGAAGCAAGATTTTCCAGCTAGTCTCCGAACTCCACCACTTCAAGGGGTTGGACCTGGATGTCCACCGCAAAATTGCGAACCTGGGAGAAAAAACCTTCCGCTGGGACGCGGGTGCGGAAACGAGCGAAGTCAAATTCAACTACACGCTGAACTCCACGGCCACGCAACTTCTGCAGATTTGCGAAGGCCTGGCGCGCCAGCAGGAGCTGATCGAGCTCCTGCAGCGCCGCATCAAATATGACCGCCTCGGCGTCAACGATGCTTTACTGCAGTTTGAAAATGACTTTAGCAAGAGCGTGCTCCCGGAACCCGAGCGTGCCTTGCCTCTTCTCGACCAGATCGCCGGCGATTCCCGCTTCGTCGAAATCGCCCGCCAGCGTAGCCGCGCCCTGGCCGAACGCATCCGCCATTCCGGCTGATGCAACGTTTAGGACGCCACGGACGTCAAAAAGTAAGGTATCCTCGATGAAAATGAAAAACCTGCAAAGCATCCAAGTGAGCCGCTGGCGGAAGCACGCCACAATTCTGCTCTTCGCGCTTCTTGCGCTTTCGCCCGCGCTTTCCGCCCAGAAAAAAGAAAAGCTCGCCAAGACCTACCGCGAGTGGCTGGAGCACGACGTCGTCTACATCATCACTAAGGACGAGCGCACTCGGTTTCTCGCGCTCGCCTCGGATGACGCGCGAGACAAATTTATTAAGGACTTCTGGGAGGTCCGCAATCCCGTTCCCGGTTCGGAAATCAACACCTACAAGGAAGAATTCTACCAGCGCATCTCCTTCGCGGACTCGCGATTCGGCATCGGCTCTGGCACCGACGGCTGGCGCACCGACCGCGGCCGCACTTACATCACCCTCGGCGCGCCGCAGCAGAAGGAAATCCACCGCGGTGCCGCCAACTTGCGTGCATTCGAAATCTGGTTCTACGCAAACGTCTCCCCCATTCTTCCGCACACCTTCTACGTGATGTTTTATGACAAAGACGGCGCAAACGACTATCGCTACTACAGCCCCTATCTCGACGGCCCCGATAAGTTGACCACCGGCGTCGAGGCCATCAACGATCCCAACGCAGGTCTCAAGATGATTGAGGATTCCGTAGGCTTCGAGGTGGCCAGGATCTCCCTGAGCCTGATCCCCGGCGAACCCGTTGATCTTTCAAATCCCCGCCCCAGTCTAACTTCCGACGTCATGCTCATGATGCTGAAAGGCCTTTCCGAGCAGCCCGGCTATCGCGACGACATTCACCGCAAATGGATGAACCGCGAGCAGGTCAGCACCAGCATGATTCTTCAGGGGCACAACCTGGACATCATCCTCCTGCCTGTTCGCGATGAGCGCGGCATTCCCCGTCTGGATTTTTCCCTCGGCCTCAAGTCGCCCAGTGACCTCAGCGTCGCCGCGACCAAGGATGACCGCTTGATGTATAACCTCCAGGTCCGCGTGCAAGTTTTTGATCGCGATTCCAATAAACTGATTTTCGTCTCGCAGAAAGATCTGCGCGATACCTTCGACAAGAGTCGCTATCAGGATATTAAGGAAAAATCCTTCGCTTACGAGGGCATGCTGCCCTTACCGCCTGGAAATTACCGCCTCGCCTTTCAGTTTACCGACTGGAATAAAAACGTTTCCTATCGAACCGAGCGTGAGGTCACCGTTCCCAAGATTGATTCCGCTCAATTCCAGATTCCAGGGATCTTGCCGTTTGCCTCCGCCGAAGAGGTCGACCCCGTCGCCGCTCCTGTCTTGCCCTTCACTTTAGCGGGCGTCCATTTCGTTCCGCTTTCGACCTCCAATCTTTACTTGAGCACGCAGCAGAGTTTTCAGGTGACCTACCAGGTCTGGACTTCTCCCAAAAACCCTGCGCTCGCTCAGGATGGAAATCTTCAAATTGAATACGGACTCGGCCAACCCTCCATCCCCGGAAGCGCCAAGGCGATTAAAGATACGGCCTCCCTCAAGCAATTCGATCCGGCCGGCTCTTTGGTAAATGGAAAGAGACTCGCCTTGGACGCGAACCCCGGAAATTACATCCTCACGGTTGCTATCACCGCTCCAGGCGCAACGACTCCTAGTTTTGCCAAATTAAATTTTAAGGCCGTCGACCCTGCTGGCCTTCCTCCGGCCCCATGGATCGTCATCGACTCCACCATTCGCGACGACATGGAAAAGGGAGTCTTCGACCGAAACCGTGGTCTTTGTTATATGGAGCAAGGGTTAAGCGCCGAGGGGCGGCCCTGGCTGCGGCGTGCTCTGGCTCTCGACCACACCGATGAACTCGCCCGCGCGCAACTTGTGGGGGCGTATTTCGGACAGCAGGATTACAAGGCCGTGGCCGCTCTATATAAGGACACAGGTGTGACAGACGCGGCGGATGCCCAGACTTTGCTCCGCATCGCCACCAGTTTGCGAAAACTTGGAAATGAGCCCGAGGGCCTTCGCCTGCTGCAGCACGGCTCCGAAGCTCACGCGGGTGACCCAGCCATGTTCATGGCTTTGGCGGATTACTACACCCAGATGGGTGACCCCGCGAAGGCGTCCGCTGCCCTCCAGAAAAGTAAGACTCTGGCCGTCGTGAACTGAAGCATTCTCATTCGGTAGTCCTCATCTCCACCCAAAATGGCTACGTCTTCCGTTTTTGGTATCCTCCCTATAATTCAGTAGATTCCCTTCCAATTTGGCCGTCGAGCTTGCTAGGCCATACTCTAAGTGCTTGAAATAAATATGCTTATTTGCCGGAAAACACAGCCGTGTTTGGCATTCTCCTTGCATCTCCGTTCCTCATCATTAACAGCGAGTGGTTTGTATTCGGTTCCTGAGAAGTAGTTCCATTCTTAATTGGGGAAATTGAAAGGAGTATCACTTTGAATAGAGCGAAGTGGTTTTATCTGCTCGCAGCCTGCCTATTGTCACTCAGTTTGGGCCTGGGGACTTGGGCGCAGGACCAGAGTTCGTCTCACGGTAATTTAGGCGGCGTCGTCCTAGACGCATCGAAAGCAACCGTTCCGGGGGCGCAAGTCACCGTCACCGGACCCATTGGAAATTTGTCGCAAACTACCAACGATCAGGGAACTTTCTTGTTCTCTACCCTGGTTCCTGGATTCTATTCGATTAAAGTCCAGAAGGCCGGCTTCAAGATCGCCAGCGTCGCGGCCACCGAAGTTTTGATTAACAAGACGACCAGCGTTGAAGTGGTCCTGGAAACTGGCGAAGTGACGCAAACCGTTGAGGTCAGCGCCGCCACGGTCACCGTGGACACGAGCGCTGCCTCTGTGAACTCCGAATTTTCCGACAGCTTCTACTCCAAGATTCCTCTGGGCCGCGGCGTAAGCAGCCTCTTCTACCTCGCCCCCGGCGTAACCTCGGGCATTGGAACCGGCGCGGAGAATCCTTCGATTTCTGGCTCCTCTGGTCTCGAAAATCTCTACGTTGCGGACGGCGTGGCTATCAACGACCCGGCCTTCGGCGGAATCGGTGTTTGGTCGCGTACGTATGGCCCTCTCGGCACTGGTCTCAACCTCTCCTTCGTGAAGGAAGTTCAGATCAAGACGGGTGGTTTTGAGCCTCAGTATGGCCACGTCAGTGGCGGTATCATCCAGTTGGTTACCAAGTCCGGTGGCACGAAGTTCTTCGGCACCATCGGCGGGTACTTCAACGGCCGGTTCATGCAAGACACCTACCAGAACGCGGACGATCCGAGGTTTGCTAATCTGACCAAGGTCGGCAGCCGTTTGGAAAACGCCAACTACGAAGGCGACTTCGAGTTTGGTGGCTACGTTCCCGTGCACGGCCTTAGGGATCGCCTCTTCTTCTTCGGCACCTTCAATCCGTCATGGAACAACGCCTACTTTTCCCCTGCCGTTTATCAGAATGGCACGCCTTCCGGCTTGTTCACTCAGACCAAAGGTTTGATCGACCAGGAGACCACCCGGTACGACTATGCTGCCAAATTGACCTTCAAGCTCAACGCATCGAACAGCATCGAGTCCAGTGTCTCGGGCGATCCTTCCCATACCAACCCCACTGCCTTCAGCACTATGAATAGCAACAATAATTCTGGTTTTTCGAAGTTTGAATACGGAACCAGAAACTGGGCCACCCGCTATGATGGCGCGTTCGGTAGCTCCTTGTTGGTTGACGGGGCCTTCACTTGGGCGTGGAACCATTTCACGGAAACCGCCCTGTTCCCGAACGTCTACGGAATCCAGGACAACACACAAATCGCTGGCTTGCCCGGTCAGATAGGTCAGTTCATTGGGGAAGGCGTTTTCTCTCCCATCGAACCCTACGACTCAAACACCAAGGGCGTCAACGGCGATATCACCAAGACCTTCCACCTTGGTGGTACCCACAGCATCAACGTCGGAGGTACGGTCCAATTCCCACACTATTTTGACCATCAGTTTTGGCCCGGACCGAAGTATAACCCGCCGGCCTTGAACGCCACCGGGGGAGATCCCGGGTATGCCAACGCAACGGCGAACGGTGTTCCGCTTACGAGTTTGCAGACGGATTCCCAATTCGCCCTCACCCTTGCCAACAATGTGCCATTCTTGCCGACGGGAACATGCACCCTCTGTCCGTACATGCAGGTGCCGGGTTACTCGACCCCTCAGCAAGTTGTCCTTCAGCAAGTTCGTGGCCGCCTTGATGGTGGTATCACGAATTCCAAGGGCACCTATGCTGCCGGCTACATTAACGATGCGTGGCAGATGAGCAAGTATGTGACCCTCAACGTTGGCGTTCGCTGGGAACAGCAGCGCCTTACAGGCGTCAATGTGACGCACGCATTCGTAAACATGTGGTCTCCTCGGGTGGGCATCGTCGTCGATCCCAAGGGCGATCGCAAACAGAAGATCTATGCCAACTTCGGCCGTTACGCGTACGTCCTGCCTTTGGACGCCGCCGTCCGCGCGCTCAGCAACGAGTCCGATTTTGCGAGCTCCTACTGGGCGCCTCAGAACACCACAACTGGTTGCCCTCCGGGAACTCCTGCTGGCGCGCCTTGCGTCGTCCTGAACTCCCTTGGTACTACCCAGTTCATTCCTGACTCCGCCCACCTTCTGAATCAAGCAACAGGCGGAATCCCCACGGGCGCTGGGTGCTTGTGCAGCAGTGGCGAACCCTTCGCCCCCGGAACTCGCATGGAATATACCGACGAATTTCTCGTTGGTTATGACCGCGAATTCAAGGGCGGCATCGTCGCCAGCGTTCGCTATATCGACCGCCGCCTGAAGCGCGTTATTGAAGACCAGGGCGGCATTTCGGTGGAAGAGTTCAACGCTCTCGCTGGTAATGGCGGCGGCTTGAACTACTTCATCGGCAACCCCAACGCAAAACAGGACATCTTCGTGAACCCGAACGAAATCGTGTTTGGCCAAGGAGTGAATCTCACTCCGGCGCAAGAGACAAGGGTCAGTCCGGGCGGGCCCGGGTTAATACCCGATGCCTGCTACGATGCCAACGGTAACCTCTCCCCGTTTGTGGCCTTCAACCAGTTTTCAGGCTTCGCGGCCGTTTCCGGCGGTGCGCCGGCTGGCAGCGCCTGCTTTCCGGGCGTGAATACCAATGTCTGGTTCGACGCATCTGGCAAAAGGCTACCCGATTGCACTAGCTTTAAGGAAAGCCAGACTCCTGGCGCTTGTGCGGCGTTCGGCGGCGAGTTCTATCCTGATGGCAAGGCCGACACTTACAAGGACCCCAAGCGTGAATACGAAGCGGTCGAATTCGAAGTCCGCAAAGCCTTCACGCATAACTGGGCTCTCAGCGTCAACTACCGTGTCGCACAGTTGAAAGGCAACTATGAAGGTGCCTTCCGCAACGACAACGGCCAGGCCGACCCCGGCATCAGCTCGCTGTTCGACTTCACGGAGGGTGCTCTCGGCTTGCTCGCAAACCAACAGAGCATTGGCTCTCTGAGCACCGACCGCAAGCACGTCCTGAACGCCCACTCCACATACGTCCTCCCCAACGGCAAGCTGAAGGGCTTCGTGATTGGTGGGGGCTTGACCGTCCTTTCGGGCAATCCGCTAACCGCACTCTATGCCCAGCAGGCGTATCAGAATCAGGGCGAAGTGCCTATCTTCGGCCGCGGAAACCTGGGCCGTTCGCCGGTTACCGGCAGCGTCGATGCGCACGTTGAGTATCCGTTTAGGCTAACTGAGCGGATGCAGGTTAAGGTCGCGTTCGATGTCTTCAATATCGTCGACTCGACCCGTCAGACGACTTTCAACCAATTCGGTGACCTGGGCTTCGGTCTACAAAACGTCGACTTCCAGAAGCCGGTTACCACGCCGACCTTCCAGAACCAGGGCTTTGTCAACCCGTTCAGCTCGCGGCTCTCGGTTCTGTTGACCTTCTAAATTAACCTTCAACCAAGAGGGCGCTCGCCGCGGCGGGCGCCCTCTTTTTTTTCGTCCAGCTTTCCATCATCACGTATAATTGGGGAGTTCCGCGAAAGCTGAACCCTCGTTTCCTCACTGAATCCTGGTTCCACGGAAAACGACGGAGGTGTCCCGTGCTCCGGTCATCATCCCGCGTCCTCTTCTCCTGCTTATGTTGCCTGCTCCTTGCCTGTTCTCTGCACGCCCAGCGTCCGTCTGGAACGGGGACTGGGGGAATTATCCACGTGCGCGTTCGATACGCTGACGGGAGACCCGGCCCGCGGGGAATTCATGTTCGGCTGGAATCGGCCGAGGGTGGCGCTGAGGCGGACTTGGAAACGATCGAGGGTGGCAAGTGCCAGTTTCAACAGACCACAAGCGGCGTGTTTATTGTCCGCATTGCCGAGGGCGATTATAAGGAAGTCTCCGCCCGGGTAGAACTCATCCACAATCCCATGGCGTATGTCGTGTTGGATCTCATCCCTCTTAAGAAGGAGCCAAAACCTGAGGTTACCGTACCGCAGGGAGAACCCGCTGACGCTGTGTCCGTGAAAGATTTGGCCATCCCCGAGCCAGCCCGCATGGAATTCAACAAGGGCGAAGAGGCCATGCGGGCGAAGAATGCCGATGAAAGCGTGAAGCACTTCCAGAAGGCCATTAAACTTTATGACGCCTATCCGCAGGCGTATCGAATGCTCGGCGATGTGTTCGTTGAAAAACAGCAGTGGCCGGAAGCGGAAACGGCCCTGAAAAAGAGCATCGAATTGCAGCCGGATCTCGCGCCGGCCTACTTCGATCTGGGCGCGCTCCGCAACCAGACTAAAAACTATCCCGGCGCGGAAGAAGCCCTGAAAAAGGGACTCGAGTTAACTCCCGATGCGACAGTTGGCAAATACGAGCTGGCAAAAACCTATTGGGCCATGGGCCGCTGGCAGGACGCCGCGCCTCTTGCGGCAGACACGGTGAAAGCGCTTCCCGATCTCGCCGCCGCGCACGTTCTTCTCGCCAATATCAGGCTAAAGCAGCGCGATGCCCCCGGCGCGCTCCACGAATATCAGGAATATCTTCGCATCGAGCCTCAGGGAGCCATGGCGCCCCAGGTCCGCGACATGGTGGAAAAGCTCCAGAAAGCGCTCCCGCACTAGCAGCCATCTGCCATCTCATAAATGGTTTTCAGGGGGTGGGAGCTTTAGCTCCGACATTTGGACCTCTAAGAGACCGGGCTTTAGCCCCTGAGGATACTCTTTTCCTGAGAAGCCCTTCGATACGAATAAAGTTTCCGCGTCCCTGGAACTACCTCGCCACCTTGGCTGGCACCGCATCCGCCAGATTGCGCAACGATTCCGTGTACGGCGCCCTGGCCACGCCGCGCTCGGTAAATATAGCCGCAATGTACCGATGCGGCGTTACGTCAAACGCCGGATGCGCCGCCGCCACACCCGCCGGCGCGATGCGCACGCCCTGGATATGCGTCACTTCCGCCGCGGTCCGTTCCTCGATGGGAATCTGCTCACCCGATGGAATCGACAAATCAAACGTCGAAATGGGCGCCGCAATATAGAACGGCACATTGTTTTCTTTCGCCAGCACCGCCATCGAGTAGGTGCCGATCTTATTCGCCGTATCGCCATTCGCCGCGACGCGGTCCGCCCCGGTAACAATCGCCCCCACGTTCCCCGTCTTCAAAAAGTGGCCCACCATGTTGTCCGTAATCACCGTCAGCGGAATTCCCCCGCGATGCAACTCCCAGGCCGTCAGTCGCGCTCCCTGCAGGTACGGCCGCGTCTCCGGCACCAGCACATGCAATTTCTTCCCTTGTTCGCACGCAACGCGAATCACTCCCAACGCAGTCCCGATCCCCGCCGTGGCCAGGGCGCCCGCGTTGCACTGCGTCATCACGTGCCCTTCTTTCGGCATGAACTCGGCGCCAAACCGCCCCATGGCTTCGTCCGTGGCCTTCTTTTCCGCGTGAACCTCTTGCGCCTCCCGGATCAGCGCCTGCCGGATTCCCGCCAGGTCCAGATGAGATCGCGTCAACTCCGCAAATCGCGACTTCATCCGCTCCAGCGCCCAGAACAGATCCACCGCTGTCGGCCGCGTCTTCGAAAGCGCCTCGCAAATCACGGCAAATTCGTTCTTAAGCTCTTCAACCGTTTTGGCGGCCGACTTCTGCACTCCCAGCGCAACTCCCATCGCCGCGGCCACGCCAATCGCCGGCGCTCCGCGAATTACCATCTCGCGAATCGCTTTCGCAACTTCGCGGTAGTCCGTATAGGTGTAGGTGATCTCTTCCGCCGGCAGCTTGCGCTGGTCCAGCATCACCACGCCACGTTCTGTCCATTCAATAGGTTGGGCAACGTACATTTCTTCGCTTTTCCTCTCTCTTTATTTTAGCGAATGTGGGCTGGGAAGCGAATTCGCTACTTGCCGGTGGGCATCTTCGTAAACCAGTGCGTGCTCAAGCCTGCGGCCAGGGAAATCAGCAGGTTGTATCCCAGATGCATCAGAAAACTCGCGAACACGGTTCCCGTCCGCGCTCTCACCAGCGTAAAAATAATTCCCACCAGCGTCAGCATCGCCACCAGGCCCCACGTCCAGCCCAACTGGGCCCCATGCATCAATCCAAACAGCACGCCGGTCAACAAAATCGCCGGGGTCACTCCGAACGATCGCGCGAACATCGGATAGAGATATCCGCGGAAAAGGGTCTCCTCCACCAGCGGTGCCACAAACACCGCCATGGCCACAAACATCATCGCGGTATGCGGATATTTGAACAACTCCTCGATCGGTGTGTTTTCTGGCGCCTTCATGCTCGCCGTCAAGAGCGCCACAAAGAGGGACAATCCGCATCCCGCAAAAAAATATGCCAGTGGATTTTTCGGCATTCTCTGATTCGCCGGCACCAGCTTGCGCCACCCCAGCGTGCGCCAAAAAGGATGCCCGCGGAGCACCGACAGGGTCACATAAAGGAAGAAGAATATCGTCGCATACCAGATCAGCAAGCTGCCGATCGCAAACTGCGGCTTGGAGATCAAGTATGCTTCCAACTGCTTCGTGTCCAGGCGCTGCTTCGGTGCGTATATGACCGCGAGCACCCCCTGAATAATCACCAGGCTGCCGAATCCGAACACCACAAACAGGATCAGATGCGGCCACGACCAGCTGATCTGCAAATCTTCCGGATACGTTTTTGCTGGAGGATACGGCGACACCTCTGTCGCCGCGGCGGGGTCAGTTCCCTCGCTTCCCCAGTTCGGAAAAGGTTCGGGGGAATGGATCTCTGGCATCACCGGTGAATTTGGGTTTTCCGCTTCGGGCCCGGACTCGCCCGGCGTGGGCGGCTTCTCCTCATGCAGGCTCATGATTTCGCGCGCCTCGCTCTGGACGGCCACCCGGACGCTAGCGCCGCCGCCACCAGTGGCAATAGCAATTCGTGATGTCCCGTGATCGCAAATCCTCTCGAAATTTCTCCCGCTTTCTTCCCCGGCCCCGCCGTCGGCCGCCTCACCACATTCTGCAGTGGCCGGTAATGCTGGATGAAATCGAAATTCGCCGTCGTAATGGGCTGCAGCTGCAAGCCCGCGTTCCGCGCCACGGACACTGCCTTCAAAAACACCTCGGGCAGGATGACTGCCGATCCCCAGTTCAGAAACACGCCGCCGCCATCCATCCTCTGCACCAGCGAGCATAACAGCCGAAAATCCATGAAACTCGCCGCGCCAAGCGCTGCCCCATCGGCCGCGGGATGCATGTGCGGAATATCCGTTCCAATCGCCAGGTGCACGGTAACTGGAATCCTCAATTTATACGCCGCGGCAAGAATACTCGCGTCCAGATGCTTAGTCGGCAGAATCCCGCTGTGCAGATATTGTCCCGCGGCTTCTCCATAGCCGATGTGAATCCGCTGCGCCAACTTCGCAATCTCATTAACCCCCCAGCCGGTTTCCTGGGCCATGCCAAATTTTCCCTCGCCCAGCGAAGCCTCAACATCTTCCGAAGTCTGTCCGGCCAGCCCGATTTCGAAATCATGGATCAGCGCGGCTCCGTTCATTGCAATCCCGCTCACGAATCCCGCGCGCATCAACTCTATCAGCAGCGGCCCAACCCCCACCTTGACTACGTGGCCCCCAATCCCCCAAACGACCGCCCGCTTCCGCGCCTTGGCCCGGTGGACCGCCGCCAGCACATCCCGCAAATCGTTTCCCGCAAGAATCGCCGGCAGCGCATCAAGAAACTTCTTGAGAGAAGGATTCTTCCCCGCGGGCCGCGCGAATTCCCGAACGCTCACCTTGCTCCGCCGGCCGGCAATCGGATACGTCTGAACGCCGCCAAGCGCCACGGGTTGGATTTCGTAAATGCTCATTCGAATCCCATCACTCTACGAGGAACCGGCACACCAAGCAAGCGAAACGCGGCAATCCTCACCGCGCTCCCCTAACTTTCACGATGCCTTCTGATTTCCATTGCCCGACAAAGTGCCCGCCCCGTTCGTTCCCAGATGCCGCGCCAGCGCCTGCCCGGTATAAGACTTCTTTGTCTTCGCCACCAGCTCCGGCGTCCCCTGCGCCACAATTCGCCCGCCGCCCGCGCCGCCTTCCGGCCCGAGGTCAATAATCCAATCCGCCTGTTTGATCACGTCCAGGTTGTGTTCGATGATCAGCACGGTGTTGCCCAAATCCACCAGCCGCTGGAGCACGTCCAGCAATTTCCGCACGTCGTCAAAGTGCAGCCCCGTCGTCGGCTCATCCAGGATGTACATCGTCCTGCCCGTCTGCCTTTTCGAAAGCTCGCGCGCCAGCTTGATCCGCTGCGCCTCTCCGCCTGAAAGCGTCGTGGCCGACTGCCCCAGTTGCACGTACCCGAGTCCGACTTCCACAATTGTCGCCAGCTTCTGCTGAATCTGCGGGATATTTTCCAGCAGCTTCAGCGCGTCGCTCGCCGGCAGGTTCAGCACATCATTAATGCTGTGGCCCTTGTATCGCACCGCCAGCGTCTCCGCGTTATACCTCCGCCCCCGGCAAACTTCGCAAGTCACATACACGTCAGGTAGAAAATTCATCTCGATGCGCCGAAGTCCCTCTCCCTGGCACGCTTCGCACCGTCCGCCCTTCACGTTGAAGCTGAATCGCCCCGGCTTGTAACCGCGCTCCCGAGACTCTGGCAGCATTGCAAACAATTCGCGAATTGGCGCAAAAACGCCCGTATAGGTGGCGGGATTCGATCGCGGCGTCCTCCCAATCGGCGCCTGGTCGATCTCAATCACCTTGTCGATGTGTTCCACGCCCAGCAGCATCCGGTGTGTGCCGGGCTGCTCCATCGATCGATACAGCTTCTGCGCCAGCACGCGGTAAAGAATATCGTTCACCAGCGTGGATTTGCCCGAGCCCGAAACACCCGTAACCACCGTTAGCAATCCCAGCGGCACGGAAACGTCCACATCCTTCAAATTATTCGCGCGTGCTCCAAGGATCTGAATCGCCTTCCCGTTCGGGCTGCGCCGCTTCGCAGGCACGGGTATTTCCGCAGCTCCCGAAAGATATCGCCCGGTTAGCGACTCCGTGGAAGCCGCAATCTCTGCCGGCTTCCCCTGCGCAACCAGGTAGCCGCCGGCATTCCCCGCGCCCGGCCCCAGGTCCACTACAAAATCCGCCCGTCGAATCGTATCCTCGTCGTGCTCCACAACCAGAACGGTGTTGCCAAGGTTTCGCAATTGTTCCAGCGAATGCAGCAGCCGATCGTTGTCCCGCGCATGCAATCCAATCGACGGCTCATCGAGCACATACAGCACCCCGCGCAAACGCGACCCGATCTGTGTCGCCAGTCTAATGCGCTGCGCTTCGCCGCCCGAAAGTGTCGCCGCCGAACGGTCCAGGCTTAAATAGCCAAGCCCTACGGCCAGCAGAAAATCCAAACGCTCCGCAATCTCGCCCAACGGCCTGCCCGCAACTTCCTTTTGCCGAGGCGTCAATTCCGCGAGGATTTTGTCGACCGCGGGCCGCGCATCGCTGATCGCCAGCGCCGTGAAATCCGCGATGGACCACCCTGCCAGCTTCACCGCCAGCGATTCCGGCCGCAACCTCTTCCCGTGACAAGCACTGCACAACGTCGCCGACATGTACTGCGTCATCCACTCGCGATAAGAGTCCGAATTCGACTCCTCAAAATTCCGTTCCAGAAATTTTAATATCCCCTGGAACCGGAATCCTTTTTCGGCCGCGCCGGAGCGCCCACCCGCTCCCCGCTTCGTATCTCCATTCGGATACCCATACAGCAGCAGGTTCTGGACCTTCGCTGGATGTTTCTCGAACGGCGTGTCCAGGTGAAACCCATGCGCGTAAGCCCCAAGCTCCAACGTCCGCTTCAGAATGGCCGAGCCCGACCCCGGCCCAAGCCCTCCATCAAACAACGGCCGCGTCCAGTCCACAATCACCTTGGCCGGATCGAAGTCATATTTCGAGCCCAGTCCGTTGCACGCCGGGCAAGCCCCGTACGGTGAATTGAAGCTGAACGACCTCGGCTCCAGCTGCGGCACCGACAAGCCGCAATCCGGGCAAGCCAGCTTTTCGGAAAAAACATATTCCTTCCCGCCCACCACCGCCACGGTCACCAGTCCCTGCGCCAGCCGCAGCGCCGTCGCAATCGATTGCTCCAGCCGCGAAGCCACTCCCTGCTTCACCAGCAGCCGGTCGATCACCACTTCAATCGTGTGATTTTTCCGCTTGTCCAGCACCGGCGTTTCGTCCAGCGGCAGCAGCTCCCCGTTGATCCGCACGCGCACGAACCCGTCCTGCGCCAGTTTCTCCAGCTCTTTCCGGTATGCACCCTTCCTCCCGCGCACAATCGGCGCCAGGATCATGATGCGGTCATCGGCCTTGCACAATTCTCCGTGCAGAATCGCCTGCACAATCTGCTCGCTCGATTGCCGCGTGATCGGCTTTCCGCAATTCGGGCAGTGCGGCACGCCAACGGCGCTGTATACAACGCGCAGGTAATCGTAAATTTCCGTGATGGTTCCGACCGTGGATCGCGGCGAACGTGTGGTGGTTTTCTGCTCGATGGCGATCGAAGGAGACAGCCCTTCAATCACATCCACTTCCGGCCGCTCCATCTGATCCAGGAATTGCCGCGCATAGGCCGAAAGCGATTCCACGTATCGCCGTTGCCCCTCGGCATAAATCGTGTCAAACGCAAGCGACGACTTGCCCGAGCCTGATAGCCCCGTGATCACCGTGAGCGAATTGCGCGGAATTTCCACGCTGATGTTCTTCAGGTTGTGCTGGCGCGCTCCCCGCACAACCAGTTTCGTTATCCCCATATTTCGAAGGCGCTCCCTCCACAGGAGCCCTGGCGCTCAGTAGGTACACTGAGCCCAGCATAGTCTTTCAACATAACAACTCGCACAAGCAGCGGTCAAGTTGACCGGCCGATTGGATGCGCAAGGAGGGAAAGTTTTTGCCCGCGGGCACTGCCAGCCGTTTCCCAGAGTAAAAATTTCCCCGGGGGTAGCGCTTTTTTACCAACCCCCTGACCTTAATATATTGAAAGTAAAGTACTTACGAATGGTCAGCCGTTTGCACTTTAGACACGCGTGGGGGAGGCGAGCCGAGGATCCCTTTAGGGGATTGAGGGCTGGGCCGGTTCGCACTTCCCCTCACTTCTGCCGAGACCTGCAACTCTTTCAGCCACGCAAGCGGCTGATCCCCAATACACTCCAGAATTGCACCTGACCAACCGGCAGAAGTGTGCCTCTTCGCGACTTCATCTATGCGCGGGAATTGTTCTGAAATAACAGAAAGATTGCACTCCTTATAGGAGGCCGGGGCTTCAGCCCCGGCGTGTACGCTTCAATAAGGATGGGCTTTAGCCCCTGAAGGAAAGTAGTTCCCGGATTTCTCCGCAAATTCCTCAGCCGCGATTTCCGAGGGTATGCGAAATAATTTGCGTCATTGGGTAGCGCACGCCGCGATAATCGACGCGCGAGGCATAATCGCTCAAAGTCATAAATAACAACAGCGCCAGCCAGAAAATCCCCGCAATAATCACCAGTTTCGTCCGCTCCGGCGCATATTTGGCGTGCATGAAGATCAGCACCACCAGCGTCGCCTTCACGGTGGCAATCAACAGCGCCACGACAATGTTGAATCTTCCCAGATTAACGAACGCCGCAAACACGGTGATCCCGGTCAGCGCCAGCAGCGTCAGGATGATCGCCAGGTACGTTCCCGGCGATACGATGTGCTCGGTATGTTCTTGTTCAGACACGCGTCGCTCCCTACTTGTGCCGGTCAATCAGATATAACAATGGAAAAAGATAAATCCACACAATGTCAACGAAGTGCCAGTACAGCCCCACAATATCCACCGGGTTATTCCATTCCGCGTTAAATCTCCCGGCCACGGACTCCCGCAGCAGCCAGAACAACAATCCCGCTCCGATCACCATGTGCAGCGCGTGCAGCCCGGTCATTCCAAAATACGCAGAATAATATAGCTGCGCGTGCGCGTTCAGGTCGGGATCCGCCTTCGCCGCGACCTCGAGCTCTTCCTTTTCCTTCGCCATGTCGGCCGCGTCAATGTCTTCGCACTTCGTTGGATTGTTCACGCAGTAAAAAATATCGAAATTCTTGCCGGGCACCAGGTGGTGGTGGAATTTCTGCGCATATTCCACATACTTCACGCCAAAAAACACGAAGCCCAGAAATATTGTCAGGCTCAGAAACAGGGTAATCAGCCCCTTCTTACTCGTCTGCGAAGACCACACCGCCATCGCCATAGTAAAGCTGCTGGCCAGCAGCACCACCGTGTTGAACCCGCCCAGCCCCAGGCTCAGCGTGTTGCTCCCCATCGCAAATGCATGGAAATACGTGTGCCGGTTGATCGTGTACGCCAGCATGATCCCGCCGAAGAACATCACTTCGGTTACCAGGAAAATCCACATGCCGAGCGTGGCAGTATCCTTCTGCTGCTCCAGCGTCTTG
>Ga0308309_10000819_pt1 | contig 18718 bp, 19 predicted proteins | sample HubBroMetageWFT5_FD_192491 | JGI IMG/M metagenome (GOLD analysis project Ga0308309, IMG submission 192491) | Warmed and freeze-thawed soil microbial communities from the Hubbard Brook experimental Forest, New Hampshire - Hubbard Brook CCASE Soil... | ecosystem: Environmental > Terrestrial >...
AACAGCGCTCTCTACTTCTCGCTGGCGAGCTTCACCACGCTCGGCGCCAACGACCTCGCGCTGCCGCCCAACCACCGCATGATCGGCGCGCTGGAAGCGGCGGCCGGCATGCTGATGTTCGGCTGGTCGACGGCGCTGCTGGTGGGGGTGGTGCAGCGCACCGACCGCCATCCGCCAACCTGACAGGAAGGAAGCCCGGCATGAGCGATTGCCGGCGTCGCCGCGCGCCGGATCGACCGATCAGGCCGCGCGTTCGGCGAGTGCGATGCGGGCCAACCAGTCCTCAACGAGTGCCGCGAGGAGATTGGGCGTTTCGAGCGGCCAGACATGGTCCGCCCGGTCGAGCACAGCGAAGGTCGCGCGCGGATAGCTCTCCAGGATGTCCCAGGCATCGCGATAGCCCACCGTGAGGTCCTGCCGCGCGGCGATGATGAGCGTTGGCTCCTCGAACGATTTCTCCTGTTCGGCCAGATCGAATGAAAAGCCATAGCGACGGGGATCGGCACGGATTTCGTGGGCGATCGGCTGGGTCGCCTTGATGGCCGGCTCGACCACTGCAGCGAACTTCGCCCGCAACCTGTCGAGGTATGCAGGTGTCTGCACAAGGATGTCGCCCAGGCTCGTCCGTTCCTCGCTGGCCAGGGACGCCACGAGCCCGTCGTCGCGGACCAGCGGACGGAAGGGCGGCAGGGTGCGCTGGGCGGTGTCCGCCACGATGCACGGCACGCGAAGCAAGAGGCCCGCGACTCGCGAGCGACGGCGGGCAACGACGGCGCGCGCCAGATAGGCGCCGAGCGATGTTCCCGCCAGCACGAAGCGCTCCTGCTGCACCAAGCGATCGATGAAAGCGAGCACCGCCTGCAGCATGTCGTCCTGCGTCCTGATCCCGTCGCCCATCACCGAACGGCCCATGCCCGGCAGGTCGGGATAGATCCGCCGCCAGCCCGGAAGAGCAGCAAAGATCTTCTCGTAGTCGGCCATCTCGACCCGGTGGTCCATGGTCCAGCCATGGAGGAAGACGATCGGACGACCTTCGCCCTGCTCTTCGTGGTGCAGCGTCCCGGTCACCAGCCGAGTGCGTAGCTCGCCCGCCGCGGGTCGGCGCCGGCCGTCATGATGCCCGACTGAAGATCGGCGTGGATGGTGCAGACCGCGCCGGCGCGCCAGATGCGCTCGGGCCACCAGGCCACGCGGTGGCCGCGCGCCGCCAGCGCGTCGCCAGTTGCGCGCGCAATGCGCGATTCAATGCAGAGCCGGCCAGGGAAATAATCGTGCGGCTCGAAACTGTCGGGGAAGCTGTAGGTGGCGATGCGCGGATGCTCCACCGCATCCTGCGGATCCATGCCGAAGAGGACCATGTTGAGCAGAGCCTGCAGCATGGCCTGGGCCTGCACATCGCCGCCCGGTGTGCCCAAGGGCAGCACGAATTGTCCGGGTGCGACGGCCATGGCGGGGCTGGGCGTGAGCCGCGGCCGCTTGCCCGGCGCCAGCCGGCTGGGATGGCCCTCGGACGTCCAGGACTGCGAGCCGCGCGACGACGGGACCAGGCCGGTCCCCGGCACCACGGGAGATTCGGACGAGCCGTCGCTGGGCGTTGCCGACACGGTATTGCCCCAGCGATCGATCACGCAGATGTAGGACGTGTCGCGCGGCGGACCGGCCGGGACGCCCTCACGCCGCGGCGCCGCGCCGCCGCCCCGCTCGCGTCGCTTGGGGCCGCCAAGGTCGCCGTGCGGCGGCATCTCGGGCGATGCCCGCGCCGGATCGATCAACGCCCGCCGCGTGACGCCGTAGTCGCGATCGAGCAGGGCCTCCAGCGGCACATCGACGTGCCGCGGGTCGCCGTAGAAGGCCTCGCGATCGGCGAAAGCCAGCTTCAGCGCCTCCGCCACCGTGTGAAGGTAGTCGGCACTGTTGTGCCCGGCCGCCTTGAGGGCGGGCGCATCGAGGATGTTGAGCGCCTGGCCGAGCACCGGCCCCTGGCACCAGGCGCCGCATGTGTAGACATCGACTCCCGCAAAGCGAACCGAGGACGCACGTTCGATCGGCGAATGGTAGTCGGCGAGATCCTGCGCCCTCAGCCATCCGCCCTCCTGCTTGTGGAAGGCCACGATCGCCTGGGCGATATCGCCGCGATAGAACGCGGCACGGGCGGCCTCGAGTCCGACCGCGCGGTCGCCATGGCGGGCGAGGCTGGCGGCTTCTTCGTCCGCCATGTAACGCAGCGTGCGCGCCAGATCCTTCTGCACGAACAGCGTGCCGACCTTGGGCGGCTCGCCGCCGGGCAGAAAGATCGCGGCGTTGGAGGAAAACCTCGCATACTTGGCCTTGCGCACCGCGATCATGTCCGCCAGCAGCGGATAGACCGGGAAGCCCTCGTCGGCGAAACGGATGGCGGCCCGGACCACCTCGCCGAACTTCATCGTTCCGAAGCGGCTGAGCGCCGTGATCCAGGCGTCCGGCGCGGCCGGAACGACCGTGCGCAGGATGTTTTCCGGAATATGGCCGCCATTCTCGCGGGCGAGCCGGTCGGGATCGGTGGCGGCGGGCCAATAGCCGAGACCGGCGATCGTCTGGACGACTCCATCGGCCATGCGCAGCATGATCGGCGCCACGCCGGCCACGTTCACGATATCCGGCTGCAGCACGCCGAGCGCGATGCCTCCGGCGACCGCAGCGTCGACGGCATTGCCGCCCGCCTCGAGGATCGCGAAGGCGGCATGGGCCGCGCCGTAATGGCCGGCCGCCACCATGTGGCGCGTGCCACGCAGGGCCGGCCGTTGGTCCGTCGTCTCGACCGGAGCGCGAAGCGCGGAGCGGAGAGACCTTCTGTCCACGATAAGCAGCTTATCGTGGACAGAAGGTCTCTCCACTCGGGCCTACGGCCCTCGGTCGAGACGACGGGAGTCACGCTACCGCCCGAGCAGGTTGGATCGCAGGCTGGCGCGGAAAGCCGACCAGAAGCTGGGCTCGCGCGGGTGCAAGCGGCTGGCCTCCGACATCACGCGGTAGACGTCCTTCAAGGCGCGCCTGTGGGCCTCGACCTCGGGCTTCAGCCTGGCGCCCTTCTCGCCCGGCACCAGGGTGAGCTCGCGGGTATGAAAGACTTCGAGGCCCGGCCGGTGACCGATGCTCACGATCGAGGTCTCGGGCAGCTCGTCGATCAGGAGCTTCATGACGTTCTCCTGGCCGGTTTCGTCGAGCGCCGACGTCGCCTCGTCCATGAAGATCCACTCCGGCTTGTGGACAAGCACGCGCGCAAAGGCCACGCGCTGCTGCTCGCCGCCCGACAGGATGTGGTCCCAGCGCTCGGTCTCGTCGAGCCGGTCGCGCAGATGATCGAGGCCGACCTCGTGCAGCATGTCCTTCAGCACCTCGTCGGTGATGCCCTCCGGAACCTTGGGATAAAGCATGGCGTCGCGCAGCGTGCCGACTGGAAAATAGGGCTTCTGCGGCATGAAGGTGATGGCGCCCTTGGGCAGGTGAATGGCGCCCCTGCCCCACGGCCATACGCCGGCGACCGCCCGCATGATCGTGCTCTTGCCGCTGCCGGACTGGCCGCGGATCAGCACCCGTTCGGGGCGCCGGATCTCGATCTCCGCCTCCGCCACCAGCATCTCGCCGTCGGGGCGCGCCAGACCAAGCTCGCGCATGATGAGCGAATCCGATTCGGTGGGCTCATGCAGGGTGATGCGGTCACCATCCCCTTCGATGCTTTCCTCCAGACCGAGAAGCGCCAGGTGCAAGTGCACGACTCGGTCCGTCGAGGCGCGCCAGTCGGCAACCTTGGGGAAATTGTCTATCAGCCACGACAGCGCCCATTGCACGCTGGAGAAGGCCTGCGCCGTCTGCATCAGACCGCCGAGCTGGATCTCGCCGGCAAGGTAGCGCGGCAGCGCCACGATCAGCGGCACGATGGGCGCCAGATAGGCGAGCGAGCTAGTGAGCAGCGACAGGTTGCCTTGACCTCGGGTCTGGACATGCCAGGCCGAGCGCAGATCGAACAGCGAGCCGCGCAGCCGCTCGCGCTCGTCGTCCTCGCCGCGCATCAGGGCGATGCCTTCGGCATGCTCGCGCGCCCGCGTCAGGCCGGAGCGGAAATCGGCCTCGCGGCCCTGGCGGACGTTGCCGGCATGGATCAGGCCGCGGCCCAGCGCGTAGGTGAGCAGCGAGCCGACCAGCGCGTAGGCCACGGCAGCCCACACCATGTAGCCCGGAAGATGGAATTCGACCCCGGCCAGCTTGATCGGCAGCGTTCCCGACAAGACCCACAGCACGCTCAGGAAGGTGAAGAGCTGCAGGACGCATTGCAGGAGGCTCTGGGCAAACTCGACGGCGAATTCGGTCGCCACGCGGATGTCCTCGGCGATGCGGCCGTCGGGATTGTCGACTTCCTCGGCCAGCAGACCGAGCTGGTACTGGCGGCCCGAATGCAGCCAGCGCTGGACGGTGACGCCGGAGAGCCAGCTCCGCCAGTTGATCTGCAGCCGGCGCTTGACGTGGAGCTGGATGGCGACGGCCACGCCGGCCGACACGACGATGATGGCGAGAATCCAGAGCAGCTCGAACAGCCGCGCCAGATCGTGCTTCTCCAAGGCGTTGAAGAAGTCGCGATTCCAGATGTTGAGCCACAGCGCGATGCCGACATTGGCGACGCCCAGCGCCACCATGCCGGCCGTCAGCAGCCAAGCGACGGCACGATATCCCGGCGCTGTCCAATAGCCGCAGGCGATGACGGCGAAGGCCCGTACGGAGCTGTGCGGCGTATCCAATCAGTCGCGGAAGCCCGGATCGATCCGGTCGAGCTTCCGCAGGAGGGCCGGCCAGTCGAGCACGCCAAACGGGCGGCGGACATGCGGCTGGAAATTCAGGTAGGTGGCCTCGACCACCTGGGTCGGCACGTCGACCAGCTTGGTGTTGCACGACATCGCTGCGATCTGCGTCTTGCAGCTAAGCTCGAGGCGATGCATGGCGTTGAAGGTCTCGGGGATCGTGGCGCCGGTCGTGAGCAGGCCGTGGTTGCGCAGGATCATGGCGTTGTTGTCGCCCAGGCTCTGGACCAGCGCCGCGCGCGCGGCGGTGTCGATCACGACGCCGTCGTAGTCGTGGTAGCTGATCTTGGCGAAGCGCATCGAGGTCTGGGTGTTGGGCAGCAGCCCGCATTCCATCGTCGAGACCGCCATGCCCGCCCAGGTGTGGGTGTGCATCACGCAGGCCACGTCCGGCTTGGCCATGTGGATGGCGCTATGGATCACGAAGCCGGCGCGGTTGACGCCGTAGTCGAGGCTGCCGAAATCCGGCTTGGCGAGGATGTTGCCCTCGTGGTCGATCTTGAGCAGGCTCGAGGCGGTGATCTCCTCGTAGAGCAACCCGTAGGCATTGATCAGGAAGGCATCGTGCTCGCCCGGCACCCGGACCGAGATGTGGTTCGCGATCAGGTCGGACATGCCGTAGAGGTCGACCAGCCGATAGGCGGCGGCGAGGTCGACACGCGCCTGCCACTCCTCGGGTGAGACATTCGAACGGAGGCTGGCGACTTTCGGCGACTTGAGGGCGTGCACAGTCATTAAAACGCTCCTGATGGGTAGGCGGTTCCATAGGGTAACTTCATGCCCACCGGACCGGAAGCCCTGTCCGTCTCTACGGAGGCCCTCTCCGCCCGCGCAGCGGGGGGAGAGGGAGGGGACCCGCGCTTGCGCGGGGAGGGTGAGGTGGGTCTTGGACTCACGACCCGCACATCACCTTCGTATTTGGCACCACCTCACCCTTCCATTGCTTCGCAATGGGCCCCTCCCTCTCCCCCGCTGCGCGGCGGAGAGGCGCTTGAGGCGGTAGCTCAGCCCCTCTTCTTCCCGTCCTTGGGATTCCGCGTCTCGACTCCCAGGGGATAGGCCGTGGTCGACTTGATGCGTTCCATGGAGAAGCGCGACGTCACGTTCTTGAGCGGCATGGTGTCGATCAGCTTCTTGTAGAAGGCGTCGTAGGCCTGCATGTCGGGCACGGCCACGCGCAGCATGTAGTCGATGTCGCCCGCCATGCGATGGAATTCCATGACCTCGGGCATGGCGGTGACGGTCTGGGCGAACTTCGACAGCCACGCCGAGGAATGATCGCCGGTCTCGATCGAGACGAACACCGTCAGCCCCATGCCGATCGATTCCGGCGAAATCAGCGCCACGCGCTTCAGGATGACGCCGGACTTCTCGAGCCGCTGGATGCGCTTCCAGCACGGACTTTGCGACAACCCGACACGATGCGCGATCTGTGCCAGCGAAAGGCTCGCATCCTCCTGGAGGAGCGCCACGATCTTCCTGTCGATCGCATCCATGATTCAAACACCCGCGAAGAGCTGTCGCCGCACTGTCGGGCCTCGGGCCCGAAATCTCAACAGGCGGTTCAGAGCGGCAGCGATTCCAGGCGTACCGGGGCACCCAGCCGGGCGCTCAACGTCTCGGCCAAGGCGTCGACATTGCCGTCGACCGGCCCGGCATAGTTGGCGAGCCGCCGGTCAGTGCCCTCGAACCACGAGAGTCGCCAGAGGCCGGTCTCGCAGACCAGCGAACCGACGACTCGGCCATGGACGGATATCGTCCAAAGAGCAGGCTCATCCTGGGCGGCGAAGATGAAACGGGTGGCGCGGGCGACGAACTGATTGGCAAGGCTCAGCATGCGCGAAGTCTAGAGGCCGGCGGATCGCCGCAGCAATGGAACGGGCAGCCGAATATGGCTGCCCGCACAGCAGATCCGTCTGCCGGCGGCCAGCGCAGCAGAATATTTCCGTCGTTCAGGGCCGGACCCCGGGCGCCTCGAGGGCCATGCCCTTGGCGCGGTCCATCAGATAGAGCTCGAGCGCCACGTATTCGGGAGCGTCGTAGGCATAGGCCTCCGCGCGAAGGCCGATGAGGCAGTTGCGCAGCCGGCGCTTCAGCGAGCCGAGCGCCTGCCATTCCAGGCGATAGATCGGGTAGCCGGTGGGATGCGCCTGCGGAATCGTCACGCCGGCCAGCTTCTTGCCGGCATTATCGTCGTGGCAGATGGCGCAGCTGAGGTTGAGCTGACCCTGGCGGCGCCGATAGATCTCGGCGCCCTGCGCGCGGAAGGGCGCCAGGCGCGGATCGGACAGCGGCGCGATCGGCTGGCCGCGGGATTGGAACGCGACATAGGCCTCGAGCGACAGCAGTTCCCGGCTTTCCGGCGCCAACGTCTCGGCCTGCTGGTTTGCGCTACGGCAGAGATTGATGCGGCCCTCGAGGTCGACTGGCTCGTTGGTGTCCTTGGCGATGGCCGGGTAACGGGCGGCGACGCCCTTCATGCTTCCGGCGCCGTGGCAGTCGGCGCAGGACTTGTTGGCGGCGCCGGCCGGCTGCCCAAAAAGCTGCTCGCCGAGCTGGACGAACAGCATGCCGGGATTGGCCGTGTCGTCGTCCTGCATCTTCTGCAGCGCCTCGCCCATGTCCTGGTAGCCCGAGCGACGGCTGTCGGTCGCGCCCTGCGCCAGTGCGAAGGTGGTGATGAACACGACGAGCAGCATTCCGAATGCTGCTCGTCGCCCCGAGCGCAGCGAAGCGGAGCCGAGGGGCCTTGCCCCGATCAGAAGAGGTCCCTCCACGCGCGCCTTCGGCGCTTGGTCGGGATAAACCTTCATCCCACGGTGATGGCGACATGCTCCTCGGCGAGGAAGCCTTGGTCGCCGGTCCAGCGCAAGCCGATGGTGCCGCTCTCCGTCGCGACCGCGAAGAACGACACGAAGGGATTGGCGGCGATCGCCGGCGACATCTCCATGCGGAAGATCTCCGCGCCGTTCCAGGTCGCTGTGAAGCGCTCGATGATGTTGCGCGGAATGATGCGGCCGTTGGTGCCGGGCCGGAAGCCGGTCTCCATCGGATGCAGGATCAGCGCCTTGATCTCGACGATCTCGCCCGGTTTGGCGGTCTTGGGCGCATTGATGAGGACGTTGGTCATGTGACGTCCTCGACGCAGGCCGCCAGGGTGACGATCACGTCGGCGGAGGCGCTCCAGAACTCGCCCGAACTGGTCTCGGCGATGGCGACGATCTTCTGCGAATCGGCGAGCTTGATGCGGGTGGCGATCACCGCCTTGCCGTTGCGTGGCCCGAGGCGGGCGCTGAAGACATGCGGCTGCGGATTCTTCTCGTTGAAGACGTGGATCGCCTTGACGTGGTCGGCCGGCGTCATCGGGCTCTCGACCGACACGGTGAGCGGCACAACGTTGCCGTTCTCGACCAGCGGCGGCAGATCGAGCTTCACCCTGCCCTCGCGGATCGTCCCTGCGCCCACCACTGCCTTGATGGCGCCGGCCATGGCCTCCGGGGTCGCGTGCGCGGACGCCAACGGCAGCACGCTGAGCAGGGCAGCGCCGGCAAGGAAGGCACGACGGTCGAGCGGGGAATGCATGGCGCGGACTCTACTCCTTCAGGGTCGCGAGATAAGCCACCACATCCTCGACCTGCTCGGCCGTCAGGATGGTCTTGCCCTCGAAGGCCTTGGCGACGCGGTGCAGGCCGGTGGTCCGGTAATAGGGCGGCATGATCGTGTCTGGATTGAGACGCGCGCCGTCGGCGATGCGCAGGCGCAGCTGACCCACCGACCAGCGCGCGCCAGCGCCGGCGAGGCTCGGCGCCAGGGTGCCCTGCAAGCGTTCTTCGGGAATCGGGCCGCTGTGGCACAGGAGGCAAAGACCGACGCTGCGGTTGGCGACGATGGCCCGACCACGGGCCGCATCGCCCGGCCGGGCGGCGAGCGGCTCGGGGATGGCATCGCCCTCGACGACGACGACGTCGCCCGGCCCCTGCTGCGCCCACGCCGAGAGGGTGGGCAACGCCAAGAGGACGGCGAGCAGGCCTGCTCGTAACATCGCTTCAGCCGAAGGTCTCGGCGGTGATAGTCTTGAACCAGCTCTCGGCGTAGAGCGCCTCCTGGCTGCGATAGCCGCCGACGACCTCGAGCGGGCTGGTGCCGCCGGCGCCGGGAATGTCGGCCAACACGCCCTTGTCGGGCCGATAGACGCCGGCGATGGAGATGCCGTAGTCGGGCGCCACCAGGCTGTAGCAGGTGTTGATCAGAAGGGGGTCGACCGGCTTGCGGCCGGCCAGCAACTCGACAACGGCCGCGGCGCAGACCTTGGCCTGGGCGTTGGCGGCGAACGCCGATTTCGGCATGCCGCCCATGATGGCGGCATCCCCCACCACGTGGATGCCGGGCTGCAGGGTCGATTCGAAGGCAACCGGCTCGACCGGGCACCAGCCGGTGCGGTCGGCGACGCCCGCAAGGGCCGCGATGGCGCCGGCCTTCTGCGGCGGGATCACGTTGCCGACGGCGGCCTTGTGGCGCGCGAAGTCGGTGACGAAGGTAAGCGTCGCGGGATCGACCGACGTCACCTTGCCGCCTTGGGAGAGCGACACCCATTCGATAACGCCGGGATAGAGCTCGGCCCAGGCATTCTGGAACAGGCGCTGCTTGGAGAAGGCGTCCTTGGAATCGAGGATCAGAAGCTTGGACTTCGGCTTCCAGATTTTCAGCCAGTAGGCGATCAGGCTGGCGCGCTCGTACGGGCCGGGCGGACAGCGGTAGGGATTGGCCGGCGAGGAGATGACCACCAGGCCGCCATCGTCCATGGCCTGCAGCTGCTGGCGCAGCAGCACGGTCTGCGCCCCGGCCTTCCAGGCGTGCGGCATCTTCTCGGCCGCCGCCTCGTCGTAGCCCGGCAAGGCCTCCCATCTGAAGTCGATGCCCGGCGCCATCACCAGCCGGTCGTAGGACAGCCTGTTGCCGTCGGCCAGGGTGACGGTCTTGGCGGCAGCGTCGACCGCGGTCGCCGCGGTCTGGGCGAGCGTGACGCCGGCGCGCACCACGCCGTCGTAGCCGAATTGCTGCTGCGAGATTTCCCGAACGGCCGCCAGCACGTCATTGCTGAAGGGGCAGGCGGTGAAGATGCGGTTGGGCTCGACCAGGGTGACGGTGAGCCTGGGTTCGAGCGCCTTGAGCGTGCGCGCCGCCGTGGCCCCGGCGAAGCCGCCGCCCACGACGACGACGCGGCCCGTGCCCTGCGCCGAGGCGACGGCGGGCGCCAGACCAGCGGCAACGGTGAGCTTGAGGAAGGCGCGCCGGGTCGTCATGCAACCTACTCCGGCTGCGCGGCGAACCACGCCGCAATCGCGTCGATCTGGGAATCGTCGAAGCCCTTGGCGATGCGGCCCATGACGCTCGAGGGCCAGGCGCCGCTCCTGTACTCGCGCATGGCCGTGGCGATGTCCGACGACTTGCGGCCGGCGATGCGCGGGATGACCGAGTCGGGAATCTTTTTCGCCGCGTGACAGCCCGTGCACGAGCTTGCGCCGGGTGGCGCGTCGGCTGCCCGCGCCGGCCCGCCTTCTGCCAAGCCGGCCAGCAACAACGCGCTGGCCAGCGCCGGCAGCAGCAAGCGCCGCATCAGGCGCCTTTCTTGAGCTCGTGATGCATCAGCGGCAGGTCGCGCACCCGCTTGCCGGTCGCCTTGGCAATGGCGTTCAGCACCGAGGGCGCGGCGACGGCGATGGTGGGCTCGCCCACGCCGCCCCAGAAGTCCTGCGTCGGCACCAGCACGGTCTCGACCTTGGGCATCTCGTCCATGCGCATCACGTTGTAGCTGTCGAAGTTGGTCTGCTCGACGGCGCCATCCTTGACGGTGATCTCGCCATAGAGCGCCGCCGACAGGCCATAGACGAACGACCCCGCGACCTGGCGCTCGATCTGCGCCGGATTGACGACGTGGCCGGGATTGGTGGCCGCGGTGATCTTGTGGATCTTGAGCACGCCGTCGGGACTGACCGAGACCTCGGCGACGCCGGCGACATAGCTGCCGTAACCCATGATCTGGGCGATGCCGTGGAAGTGGCCGGCCGGCAGCGGCTTGCCATAGCCCGCCTTGTCGGCCGCGGCCTTCAGCACCGCCGCCCACTTGGGCTTGAGCAGTTTCAGCCGGAAGGCCAGCGGATCCTGGCCGGCCGCCGCCGCGAGCTCGTCCATGAAGCATTCCATGTAGACGGCGTTCTGGTTGGTGTTCACGCCGCGCCAGAAGCCCGCCAGGATGTGCGGGTTGCGCATGGCATGGTCGATCAGAAGGTTCGGTACGGTGTAGCCGTAGGCCGCCTCCGCACCGCCCGACGCCAGCCCCTGGAACACCACGGGGTCCATGCCGTTCTGCAGGTTCTGCGGCAGCAGCGAGGCCAGGATCGACTGGCCCGAGATGCGCACATGCAGTCCGACCAGGTTGCCCTGGGCGTCGAGGCCGCCCGTCAGCTTGCACATCGTGGTCGGATGGTACGCATCGTGCGTCATGTCCTCTTCGCGCGACCAGATGAGCTTGACCGGCGTGCCGGGCATCTCCTTGGCGACGAGCACGGCCTGGCGGACGTAGTCGGCGCGCCCGCGCCGCCCGAACCCGCCGCCCAGCAACAGCTTGTAGACGTCACATTGGGCGACCGGCAGGCCGGACGCCTCCGCCGCCGCCGCGAGTGCTGCTTCGCCGTTCTGGGTGCCGCACCATACTTCGCACTTGTCCGTGGTGTAGCGCGCCGTGGCGTTCATCGGCTCCATGGTGCCATGGTACTGATAGGGGAAGCTGTAGGTCGCCTCGACCTTCTTGGCCGCGCCGTCGATGGCCGCCTTGGCGTCACCCACCTTGTTGCCGACGAAGGCTTCGCTGGCGTCGAGGCCCTCCTTCAACATCGCCGTGATGGTCTCGGTCTGGACCTCGCCCAGCTTGCCGACGTCCCATTCGGTCGGCAGGGCGGCGAGCGCGGTGCGGGCGTTCCAGTAGGTGTCGGCCACGACCACGACGGCGTTGCCGTCGATCGCCACGACCTTCTTCACGCCCGGCATCTTCTCGACCTTGGCCGCGTCGAAGCTCTTGAGCTTGCCACCGATCACCGGGCAGGCGCGGACGGTCGCGACCAGCATGCCGGGCATGGTGAAGTCGATGCCGAAGAGCTGCTTGCCGGTGACCTTGTCGAGCGTGTCGAGACGCTTCAGAGGCTTGCCGGCGATCTTCCAGTCCTTGGGATCCTTCAGCTTCACTTCCTTGGGCGGCTCGAGCTGGGCGGCCGCGGCGGCAACCGCGCCGTAGCCGAGCTTCTTGCCCGACTTGTGGGTGATGACGCTGTTGGCCGCGCTGCATTCGGCCGCCGGAACCTTCCACTGGGCTGCCGCCGCCGCGATCAGCATCTCGCGCGCCATGGCGCCGCCTTCGCGGACGTACTGGTTGCTCTCGCGGATGCCGCGGCTGCCGCCGGTCGAGAAATTCTTCCACACGCGGTTGCGCTTCAGGTTCTCGCCGGGGGTCGGATACTCCCAGGTGACCTTGTTCCAGTCGCAGTCCAGCTCCTCGGCGACGAGCTGGGCGAGACCGGTGAGCGTGCCCTGGCCCATCTCGGAGCGGGCGATGCGGATCACCACCTTGTCGTCGGGGTGGATCACCACCCAGGCGTTGATCTCCTTCACCTCGGCGGCGTGCGCCGCGTCGAAGGGAACGGAAAAGCCGAGCGAAAAGCCGCCGGCGATGGCAGCACCGCTCACGAGGAAGCCCCTTCTGTTGAGGGGCGTGCGGCCAAGCGAGGTCTGGATCGTCATGATGCGTCCTCCCCCTCAGGCCTTGGCCGCGGCGGCGTGGATCGCCTCGCGCACCTGCTGGTAGGTGCCGCAGCGACAGATGTTGGTCATGGCCGCGTCGATCTCGGCGTCGGTCGGCTTGGGCTTGGCGGCGAGCAATGCGGTGGCCGCCATGACCATGCCGCTCTGGCAATAGCCGCACTGGGGCACGTCGAGCTCGACCCAGGCCTTCTGCACCTTGGTCAGGGTGCCGTTGGCGGCAAGCCCTTCGATGGTGACGATCTTCTTGGCGCCGACAGAAGTCACCGGCACCTGGCAGGAGCGCGTCGCCACGCCGTCTATGTGCACGGTGCAGGCGCCGCACTGGGCGATGCCACAGCCATACTTGGTGCCGGTGAGACCGAGCTGCTCGCGCAGCACCCACAGGAGCGGCGTGCGCGGATCGGCATTGTGGTTGAGCGCCTTGCCGTTGACGTTGAGGACAGCCATCCCGGTCTCCGTCGTTTGGAAGTATGGCGGGAGCCTATACCGAGCCGGCCGCGGCCGGCCAGTGACCGTGCTTCACGGAGGTGTGATGCTCCTCCTCCGAGGCAAGTTAGCCGAGGCAGGTTTCGAAGACGCGCCGGTAGTTGCCACCGAGTAACTTTGCCGTTTCGTCGGCGGTGAATCTGCCGCGTAAGGCAGCAGCAAGCTGCGGCAGGTTGGCGTAGCTCGGCAGCGTACTTGCGCCGACCAGACCCATCAGGTCGGTGCCGAGCCCGACATGATCGATGCCCGCGACATCGACCATCTTGGCGAAGCCGTCGGCATAGGCGGCGTAGGACGGGAAGTAGTCGGCAACCGGCCAGACGCCGATGACGCCGCCGGTCGAGGCAATGACCCTAGCATGGTCGGGCAGGATGCGCCGCGTCCAGGCGGCGGGCCGCTCGGTCAACGACGTGTGCGACAGCACCAGCGGCTTGGTCGCAACCTGGGCGGCCTGCTTCACCAGGTCGTAGGTGCCGTGCGCCACATCGACCACGACGCCGATCCGATTGCAGCGGCGGATCACCTCGGCGCCGGCCGGCGTCAGCCCGCCATGGACGGCAGGTTCGGTCTGGATATCGCCCAGCTCGTTGGGCCGGTAATGCGTGAGTTGCAGATGGCGGAGCTGCCACTGCTGATAGGCTTCGTCGATCCGCTCGGGCTTGCCTTCGAGGAAATCGCCGCCTTCGGCCGCCACGATGACCGATGGCTGCTCGGGTCGCGCGGCGCGCAGGCCGGCCGAATCGCGAACGATGCCGAGCGCCTGTTCGCGTACCAGGCGGTGCAAGCGCTCGAAGGCGCGCTGGGTGTGGGCGTAGAGCTCGCCCGGCTTGGGATCGCGTGCCGGCCGCAGCCGGCCGTTGGCGAGGGTGATCGTGGGCTGGTCGGACACGACGGCGAGGCAGATCACGGCCATGCCGCCCTGGCGCATCGGCTCGGCAAGCGGCGTGAAGGACGAGTTGCCGCCGCCCTGGCCCCTAATGCCGAGGATCGTGCCGCCATGGCTGTGGACGTCGATGGTCGGCCCGCCGACGGCCTGTGCCAAGGCCGGCATCGGCAGGCAGACGAGCGGGCTCGCCGCCAAAAACCTGCGGCGCGTCACGCCCTTGAGGCGGGCGCCTCGGAGCTGATAGCGCCAGCCCAGCGGATCGTCGTCGAGCACGGCGAACCTGCCGGCAAGCCGCATCACCCCGCCGGCGAATTCGAGCGGCCGATCGGCAAAGACCTCGATGACCGCCAAAGGATTGCCCGGCAGGCAGCCGGCGCAGCAATTGGGCTCTGCGGTCAGCAGGAAATAGTCGGCGCTTTTCACGGGTAGCGCCGTGGCCGGCCAGCCGACAATCTCGACCGCCTGGCCGTCGGCCTCGTCAGCCCGCGGCGTGCCGAGATCGTCCCAGTGAAGTCGCATCAGCCCCCTAGAGTTTAGGCGGCGGATAATAGGGCCGATCGCCCAGCGCCTGCACGCGCTTCCAGAAGTCGGGCCCCGACGCCTTGCCGACCTCGTCGAGGTCGGCGGCCTGGCGCCACATGCTCCATGATTCCGGATGCAGACCGCTCGCGGTATTCATCTGCCGGTCGCCTTCGACGGTGCGACCGTCGTCGCGCAGCCAGACGCCGAGACGAAACCGGGCGCGCGCCTCGGCGATCTCGGGTGTCACCTTGGGCAGGGCGGCGCGTGCCGCGTCGGCCGGCAGCGCGTGCTTGCCGGTGGTCACCCAGGCGCGCACGGCGTCGAGATAGGCCTGGCGGGCAGCCAGCCGCTCCGCCTGGTCCTCGGGCGACATGGTGCGCGTCTTGAGGTCCATGCGACGGAAGTGATCGGTCGAGCCTGCCGTCTCGGGTGGCCGCACGATCCTGCCCTGCTCGTCGATCCACACCGCCTGTGGCACGTTCACGAGATTGTAGAGATCGCTCAGCCGGTGCTCGGTATCGATCAGCTGCCAATAGCCCGACTTGGCCTCTTCGATCCACGGCCGCGCATGATCGGCGCCGCGGCTTTCCTCGGCTACGGCCACGACCATGAAACCCTTGTCCTTCAGTTCAGCGTAGAGGGACTGCCACACGGGCAAGTCGAAGCGGCAGCCTCACCAACTGGCCCAGGTGGCCAAAAACACCTTCTTGCCGCGCAACTCGGACAGGGTGCGCGGCTTGCCGTCGACATCCGGCAGGGTGAAGTCGGGCGCCTGCAGAACCTCGAGCGCCGCGTTGCGCTCGTCGGCCGGTGCGCCCAGGGCCCAGGCATCGCCGTCCTGGCTGGCGATCACCGGGCCGCCCAATCTCTGCCAGAAGGCCTCGACATCGACCTCCCTGCCCTTCACGGCGGCAGCCGGCAAAGGCACGCAGCGCTCGTCGCGGCACATGCCTTCGGGCTTCAGCGCCCAGCCGGTGACCTTCTCGGCGTCGGCCGCGCTCATCCACAGGCCGTCGCGGGTCGAGACTTTGTACTCGGCGGTCGGGGTCAGGATGACTGTCATGGCTCGCTCCTATTTGGGCACGGAGATCGTGACTTCCTTGGAGGTGATGAATTCGAGCAGCACCGGTACGCCCTTTTTCGTCTGTTCGATGCCCCGCTTGATGGCGGGCACGATGTCCTCGGTCTTTGTGATGCGCTCGCCGTAGCCGCCGAAGGCGCGCGCCATGGCGGCGTAGTCGCCGGAGATGTCGGTCGAGCGGTACTTCTCGGTCGAGACCTTCATGATGTGAAGCTCGATCGCCATCGAGAAGTTGTTGAGCAGGATCGACATGATGGGGATGCGCTCGCGCACCGCGGTCTCGAAATCCATGCCGGTGAAACCGATCGCGGCATCGCCCCACACGTTGATGCAGAGCTTGTCCGGGCAGGCAAGCTTGGCGCCCATGGCGAGGCCCAACCCGTAGCCCAACTGCGTGGTCTTGCCCCAGCCGATATAGGTGTGCGGCTGCGTCGTGCGCCAGAACGGCGAGAGCTGGTCGCGCGGGCTGCCGGCATCGTGGGTGATGATGGTGTTGACGACGTCGACCGTATGCTGGAGGTCCCACAGCACGCGGTAGGGATTGAGCGGCGCCTCGTTGTTGGTGAGCTTGGGCATCCACTCCTTCAGCCACTCGCCGGTCATCGACTTGATCTCGGCCGCCACGCCGGTCGGATCGCGCTTGGTGGCGCCAGCCGATTTGCAGGCGGCGACCAGCGCGGCAAGCGTGAGCTTGGCGTCGCCCAACAGGCCGTGCTTGATCTTCACGTCCTTGTTGAGATGGGCAGGATCGAGCGTGGCGTGGATGATCGTCTTGCCAGCCGGCATGGAGATGCCGAAGTTGGTCTCGGTGAAGGAGCAGCCGATGCCCAGGATGACATCGGAGCGGTCGAGGAAACTTCTCACCGCCTTCGGATAGGCACGGCCGCCCGAGCCCAGGGCAAGGAAATGCGTCTCGTCGAAGCAGCTCTTGCCCTCGAGGCTGGTGCAGACGGGAATAGCCAAAAGCTCGGCCAGTTCCTTGAGCTCGGCGTAGGCCTCGGCCCAATGCACGCCCTGGCCGGCATAGATTACCGGTCGCGAGGCTGCCATCAGGACCTTGGCGGCTTCGACGACGGCGGCCGGATCGGGACCGTACTTGGTGGCGACCACCGGCTCGTAGTTCAGCGGATCGGGCGCGTCCTCGGCATAAGCGTCGGCCGGCAACTCGATGATGACCGGCGAGCCGCGGCCGTTGCGCAGCAGGCTGAAAGCCCGGCGCATGATGTTGGCGACCTCGCGGCCGTTGGTGATCGGCTCGCTGTGCTTGGCGACATGCGCCATGGCGAGCGTCGAATTGAAGTTGGGCGGCACGTGGGCGATGCGGCGCGGATAGCCCTGCGGAATGACGAGCAGCGGGATCGATTCGCCGAACGCCTGGGCGATGCCCCCATAGGCGTTTTCCGATCCGGGGCCGCTCTGCATGCAGAACACGCCCATCTTGCGGCCTTTGGTGAGCCGCGACATGGCGTCGGCCATGTGCAGCCCGATGCGCTCCTGACGGACGATGATGGGGCGGATGTCGACCGCGGCGCAGGCCTCGATCAGATGGTTCACCGGATAGGCGAAGAGATACTCGACGCCTTCCTTCTTGAGAATGTCGGCGATCGCCGGTCCGGTTTTCATGTTGATCTCCTCCCCACCAAGAGCCCCTACGTGGCCCTCCCCCTCCCTGCCTCCCCCGTCAGACGGGGGAGGTGGCCCGAAGGGCCGGAAGGGGAAAGCCGCAGGAAGGCTTTACTTGTTCAGTTCCTTCATCGCGCTGTCGAGCCCGCCGAGCGTCAGCGGGAACATGCGGTTGCTTGAAAGCTGCTGCAGGAGCTGGATCGACGGCGTGTAGCTCCAGTGCCGCTCGGGCACCGGGTTGAGCCATACCACGCTGCGATAGGTGTCGGCCACGCGCTGGATCCAGACCTGGCCCGCCTCCTCGTTCCAATGCTCGACCGAGCCGCCGGGATAGGCGATTTCGTAGGGGCTCATCGAGGCGTCGCCGACGAAGATCACCTTGTAGTCGGGCGGATAGGTGTGCAGCAGCTCCGCTGTCGAGAAGGTGTCGACGTGGCGGCGGCGATTGTCCTTCCACAACTTCTCGTAAAGGCAGTTGTGAAAATAGAAGAACTCGAGATGCTTGAACTCGCTGCGCGCCGCCGAGAACAGCTCCTCACAGACGCGGATATGGGCATCCATCGAGCCGCCGATATCGAACAGCAGCAGGAGCTTCACCTTGTTGCGCCGCTCGGGGATCATCTTGATGTCGAGATAGCCAGCGTTGCGCGCCGTTGAGCGGATCGTGTCGGGCATGTCGAGCTCGACCTCGGCGCCCTCGCGCGCGAACTTGCGCAGGCGGCGCAGCGCCAGCTTGATGTTGCGTGTGCCGATCTCGACGGTGTCGTCGAGGTTCTTGTACTCGCGCTTGTCCCACACTTTTACCGCGCGGCCCTCGCGGTTCTTGTCCTGGCCGATGCGCACGCCTTCGGGGTTGAAGCCGTAGGCGCCGAACGGCGAGGTCCCGGCCGTGCCGATCCACTTGCTGCCGCCCTGGTGGCGCTTCTGCTGCTCCTCGAGACGCTTCTTCAGCGTCTCCATCAGCTTCTCCCAGCCGCCCATCGCCTCGATCTGCGCCTTCTCCTCGTCGGTCAAAAGCTTCTCGGCGAGCTTGCGCAGCCACTCCTCGGGGATCTCGGCCGTCGCGCCCTCGGGCGGCAGCGCCTCGAGGCCCTTGAAGACATGGCCGAACACGCGGTCGAACTTGTCGAGATTGCGCTCGTCCTTCACCAGCACCGAGCGCGAGAGATAGTAGAAATTGTCGACGCTGTAGTCGGCGACGTGCTTGTCCATGGCCTCCATCAGCGCCAGGTACTCCTTGATGGAGACCGGCACCTTGGCCTGACGAAGTTCCAGGAAGAAGTTCACGAACATCGGGGGATTCCCCTTCGTGCTACTGGCGCTGCTCCCGCCGCGCCATGAAGGCCAGGCGCTCGAAGAGATGGACGTCCTGCTCGTTCTTGAGCAGGGCGCCGTGCAGCGGCGGGATGAGTTGCTTGGAATCCTTGGAGCGCAGCGCGTCGGGCGACATGTCCTCGACCATCAGGAGTTTCA
>Ga0308309_10000820_pt1 | contig 18697 bp, 16 predicted proteins | sample HubBroMetageWFT5_FD_192491 | JGI IMG/M metagenome (GOLD analysis project Ga0308309, IMG submission 192491) | Warmed and freeze-thawed soil microbial communities from the Hubbard Brook experimental Forest, New Hampshire - Hubbard Brook CCASE Soil... | ecosystem: Environmental > Terrestrial >...
ACAAACTAAGCCTCAAAGTCTCGCAGAGACAGATCCTGACCCCGGGCCTCGTCCAGATGGTCAGCGTTCTCGCGCTCAACAAGCTTGAACTGCGGGACATGATCACGGCCGAGATGGTGGAGAACCCGGTTCTCGAAGAACTTGAAGAGTCCGTTCCACTCATCGACGACGTGAATCGACGGGAAGAGGACCGCGACCGCGCTCCCATCGAAGAAAGTCCGACCGCCGCCGCCGACGCCGAAAAGAAAGATCCCTTCGAAGAAATCGACTTTGGCTCTTTCTTCCAGGACTACCTCGACCCCGGCTATCGCAGCTCCCGTGAAATGGAGGACATCGAGCGTCCTTCCTTCGAGAATTTTCTTTCGAAACCCGGCAGCCTGACTGACCATCTGGTCTGGCAGCTCGGTTCTATCTCCATGCGGCCTGAGGTGCAGGAAGCGGTTGAACGCATCATCGGCAATCTCAACGAAGATGGCTACCTGATCGCCAGCGACGAGGAACTCCTCGGAGTCGCGCCACCAGCTCCGCCGGAGTCTGATGCTGCCGTCGTCGAAAACGTTTTCAAAGAAGCCGCAGCGATCGGGATTAGTTCGTCCGAACAAAGCGCGTCCGAGCCGAGTCCATCCGAAGAAGCCGCGCCCGAGGCTTCTTTGGAACTGGATTCGTCCGAGCTCGCCTCGCCGGAATCCGTTTCGACCGACTCTCTCTCGATTGATCTCGCCAGTGATCTCCCCGAGGCCGCAGGTTGGAGTGAGCAATCGCATGGAGTAGACCTCTCTGGCACCGCCGCTGCAACCGCACCGGAGCCAATCACTGCTCAACCAGCGCCAAAGCCAGCTCCAGCTCCGCATCCGGTGTTTCCGGCCAGCTTCACCGTCTCCGATCTCCACGAAGCCATTGAAGTCGTAAGGCAACTTGACCCACCGGGAATAGCTTGCCGTGATCTTCGCGAGTGCCTGCTCTATCAACTGCGCTATCACCAGCAACAACATGAGCTGCACAAGAACGGCAACGGAGAATCCACCACTCAGACGCTCACCGACGCGATTGCCATCGTCGATCAGCATCTGCGCGCTGTGCAGAACAAGCAATACAAGGAAATCGGTCGCGCGCTAAGTCGCCCCGTAGAAGCCGTGCAGCAAGCGCTGGATTACATTCGCACCCTCGATCCGCGCCCCGGCCTGCGCTATAACAAAACCCAGCCGCGCCTAATCGAACCCGACGTAGCCTTCGTGAAGCACGGAGACGAGTGGCTGGTGGTCATGAACGACGAAGACGTCCCTCAACTCCGTCTCAACCCGGCCTACAAGCGTCTCCTCACCAAAGAGACCAACGACAAAGACACGCGCAACTACGTCAAAGAACGTTACAAGAGCGCCATCCAGCTCATCAAGAACATCGAGCAGCGCAAGCAGACCATCGTGAAAGTCTGCTACAGCATCCTGGCCCGCCAGCAGGATTTCCTCGAAAAAGGCATCGACCAGTTAAAGCCCATGATGATCAAGGAGGTGGCCGAAGAAATCGGCGTGCATCCTTCCACCGTCAGCCGTGCCGTGGCCAGCAAATACGCACACACCCCCCAGGGCGTGTTTGAACTGCGGTACTTCTTCAGCGAAAGCGTCAACGGTCCCCAGGGCGGCAACACTTCGCTGCTCATCCTGAAACGCCGCGTCAAGAAACTCATCGAGGAAGAAGATCCCGCCCGGCCGCTTACCGACGAGCAGATCACCCGCATCCTGCAATCGCAGGGAATCCAGGTCACTCGCCGTACGGTTGCGAAATACCGGGAAGACATGCGCATCCCGAGCACTCACCAGCGCAGAGTAAAGAAGTAGAAAATTTGCAGTGCCGGCATGAGCCGGCATTTTAGGCTCACGAATCTCCTGAGTCGTACAGGTTATGTTGTTCCTAAAGGACGAACAACAATCCCAATGAGGGGGCGCTCATGAACGTGGAATACACCGGCAGGCATTTCGAAGTCACTCCCGCCATTCGCAAGGACGTTGAATCCGGACTCGTCAAAATCCGCAAAATTCTAGGCAACAAGTTTGAAACCAAAGTCGTCCTCGCCGTCGAGAAACGCCGGCACAAGGCTGAGATCACCATCAGCCCGCGCAACGGACCTCTCGTTGGACTAGCTCAGGCTGGCGACATGCCCTCCGCCATCAGCGAGGCCCTCGATCATCTCGAGAAACAAGCAGTCAAATACAAGACCCGCTGGCGCACTAAGAAACGCCACAACCATAAGAGTCCGAACCCCAAGAGCCAAAGTTCCAGAACCCCAGTTGCCGGAAAATGGAATGGTGAGGGCAACCAGGAGGCAGTGGGAATTGCCGTCGGCCTCTCCGAACAAACCTCGGTGGACGTGGTCGTACACAAGTTTCCCGCCGTCGCCCGCACCACCGAAGTTCACCTGGTGCGATCCGAGGATGCCGTCGCCCTCCGCCCCATGACCCTGGAAGAAGCCATCAAAGAAGCCCACTTCCGCGATCGCGATGTCTTTGTCTTCCGCGATCCCAAAGGCAAAGTCATGGTCCTCCACCGCACCCGCGACGGAAAAATGGAACTGATCGAGGCCCCGTAACTTTCGGCTCTCAGCTGACAGCTTCCGGCGAGCCGCTTAATATGACGGGCGTCATTCCGAGCCCTGCGTTTTTCAGCGGGGCGAGGAATCTTGCGCGATCGATTTTCAATCGGCCCTCCTTTATCCCACACCCCGCGACGTGTATGATGCTCTCGCCGGTTCCCCCAACAAATCAACTTAAAGGAGATCTATGAAAACGATCTACCGTCTTGCTGCGTTCCTGTTGTTGCTGGCCCCTGCAGTTCTCGCGCAAGAACATTACACCGAGGGCCCCGTCTGGCGCGTCTCCCTGATCCGCGTAAAGCCCACTCAAATGGACGCTTATCTAACCAGCCTCCGCCAATCCAGCAAGCCCATTCTCGAGGCACAGAAAAAGGATGGAACGATCATGGATTACAAATTCTTCCTCAAAGAGACCAAACACAGTCCTGAAGATTGGGACGTCTGCCTCGCGATCGAATACAAAAATCACGCTGCCATGGACGGTCTGCCCGCGAAAGCAGAAATGGTTCGCGACAAGATCCTCGGCGGAAAGCAACCCGCCCAACAGCTAGCCGACAAGCGCGCCGAAATCCGCGAAGTAATCAGCTCCGAGTTGCTGCAAGAGATCATCCTCAAATAGAGCAGACAACCAAGGGCCGGGCTCCCCACCCGGCCAAGTCCCAGTGACTGTGTGGGGCCAAGCGCCGCCGGGTGTCCACGAACTCGGCTCGGCTCGGTGTTCCGCTTTCAGGTAAAATCACTCTACCTTGACACACAGGGAGCCGTGATGCGCATCGCGCGATTAACTTCCGGCCTGATTCTGACGCTCTTGTGCATTTCCTTGCAGGCTCAGACCCCAGAACAAAAACTTACCGTAACCGGTAAGCTCAGCCGCGCAATGGCTATAGGGGGAGAAACGACCGGCTGGGTTATTCAACTTGAGTCCGAGCTTACCATCAACGGTAAGCAGGTCGATTCTATCGAGCTGGATTATCACAAAACCAGCAAACTTGAAAAACTGGAGAACCAGCACGTTCAGGTTGTTGGTACGTTATCCCATCGGCAAGGAGTAGAGACGGGCGAGCGGACTATTCTTGTCGCTTCCTCAATCAGAGAAGCCAAGGCCACGGGGCAACCGAAATCTGCGCAGGCGGTCCCCTTCAGCCTCATAGGCAGCGAGTGGCTACTCGAAGATCTCGCTGGCAGCGGAGTGATGGACAGTATTCAAGCGACACTCACCTTCCCCGAAGCTGGGAAGATCACAGGGAACGCATCGTGCAATCGCTTCTTTGGTCCCGGAGAGATCAGCGGGAATACGATCAAATTAGGTCCTCTGGCCTCAACCCGGATGGCCTGCCCAGAGGCGGTGATGAACCAGGAGATCAAATATCTGGCTGCGCTCCAGGCAGCCGAGCGCTTCGAGTGGAAAGATCCGTATTTGCTGATTTACGGCAAAGGCTTCGAAAAGCCACTACGCTTCACGCGCCTGTCACCGAAGCCCGCCCAGCACCCCTAAGGTGCCCAGACCTACTCGCAGACAGGAACGCACAGGACGCGCGGCTCGTGTGGGCGCGAGCGTCCTCGCTCGCGCTCTTTTTCACCTCGGGGCGGATGTGGAAATTCAGGTTTTTGGGTGGAGCGGCGCTTCAGCGCTGCATTAAGGACTTCGGTTCAACGACAGCTTTAGCCGCTGAGGTACGTGAATTGAACTCTCCCACAGCTTACCGCGAAGAGGTGGTACGTTAAAGCTAGGCACGGTAGATCGGGAAGCGAAAAGGGGATAGACCGAGTCACGAAAGGGATGCCCACCCCGCAGGTGACATTCGTAATCTTCTCGATGTGCTTTTGCATGGCTGAAGCTTTTGCCAACTGTTATGTTCTTGCCAGCGTACGCGCGCCTCCGGCGCGAAACTGTAAGCACATAATCAAGATGAACTCGATCACGACAAACGGGATGAAAACAATCCTCTGTTGCCTTCTGCTAGCGCTTGGATCCCTGGCGCAGACCGCACATGACAAAGACGATCCCCAGTCGACCAAGCTGATCGTGCTCGAGCACCTCTGGAACGAGGCTCAGGTCCATCGTGACGAGCGCGCATTGGAAGGCATGATCGCCGATTCTTTTTCCAACACGGAATGGGACGGCGAGGTCAGCGAGCGGGGCAAGTTCCTGGCGGATATCAAAGACCCGAAGTTCAAGCCCGACCTGGTCACCATTCAGGATGTGAAGGTGAACCTGTATCACAATACCGGAGTGGTGACCGGCTCCTATCACACCAAAGGTTCCTACAACGGCAAACCCTACGACCACCTCGGCCGCTTCACCGACACCTGGGTCTTTGAAGACGGCAAGTGGGAGTGCGTAGCCAGCCACACCAGCCTGCTGAAGAAATAGTCCGGCAAGAGCTTTGCATTGCTGGATGCCGAGGCGTAAATCTCCTGTTCCTCATGCTTGGCTTACGAAAGACTCCCATCGCTGACCACCTTCCCGCGCCGCTCCGGTGACTTCATGAAATCGCTCAAGGAAGACCAAGCGACCCGTCGTTCTTACCGTAAAGGGCAAGGCAGCGGCCATCGTGCAGGATGCCGAGGCTTATCAGCGACCGTTTGACATTGCGGCCAGTGTTGACGCAGAGGAACGCATTCGGCAGGGGCTCGTCTACTCGTTGAACGTTTGTCTCGACAATAGCAATCGTAGCATGCATACTAGTTTGTATGTTAGCAGTTAGAAAACAATCGAGACGCAGCGGGGCCACGCCGCGCGATCCGGAGCGCACACGAGGGCGTTTATTGCAGGCTGCCTTTCAGGAGATGCACCGCTCAGGATTTCGAAGCGCTGATCTGGATGCCATTCTGTCCACGGCAGGCGTGACCAAGGGCGCGTTGTATTACCACTTCCATGACAAAGAAGCCCTCGGTTATGCGGTGGTGGACGAGGTCCTTACGAGTAGTATGCGCGAAAAGTGGGTGCGGCCGTTGCAGAACGCAAAGAATCCCATCGACGCTTTGGTCTGCATTGTTCAGTCTATGTCCCTGAAGCCCGAAGACCTTCAGCGCGGCTGTCCTCTGAATAACCTGTCCCAGGAAATGTCACCCCTTGATTCAGGATTCCGCAAGAAGACGGCAAAGGTTTTTAAGGACTGGCACGATGCAATCACGGTGGCATTGCGGGAAGGACAGAAGCGTGGGGTGGTGCGGAGTGATGTAAACGCAAACGAAACGGCTACTTTCCTGATGGCGGCGATCGAGGGTTACGTCTCTTTAGCGAAGAATTCGCAGGATGCACGGATGCTGCGATCAGGACAAAGGAACGTGATTCGCCACCTGGAGTCGCTGCGCCTGGTACGCGGCCCGACGCGAGCGGCGGGCCGGGGCTAGCCCGCCGCTAGATGGTAGCTTCGCCCTAATGTTCGTCGTTTGTTCGTCATAACATACGTACTGGTATGTATTATGGGAAAGTACAACGATCCGGGGTGATTGCCGCATCATAGGTTGAAGGTGTATTTGAATCACGACCGAAAAGGGAAACTCAATGAACCGAAAATTAGTCAGGATTATCGCCCTAGGAAGCTTTGCGCTGGTGGTCGTACTGAGCACGGCGTGGCCAGCGCAAGCACAGGACACCAAAACTCCGTATCCGAGCATGGCCCCGCTTGACCAGTACCTGATCGCGGATCGAAACGCTGAGATTGCTCTGGCACGAACCGCCGCTCCGCCGTCCATCTCCCGCGATGCGATAGTGATGGTCCTCGGAAGTCATGGCTATGAAACGGCGGTCGAAGGCAAGAGCGGCTTCGTCTGCATGGTAGAACGCGCGTGGATGAATCCATTCGACAGTCCTGAGTTTTGGAACCCTAAGAATCGCAGCCCGATTTGCTTAAATCCACCCGCCGCTCGGACGGTGCTGCCGATCACTTTGATGAGGACAAAATTAGTCTTCGCTGGAAAATCGAAAGATGAAGTCAAGGAGAGTATCAAGGCCGCGATTGAGAAAAAGGAACTGCCGGCGCTCGAAGCTGGCGCGATGAGCTACATGATGTCCAAGGATGCGTACCTAACTGATAAGGGTGGGCACAACATGGCCCATCTTATGTTCTACATGCCGCTCGGTACGGTATGGGGCGCAAATCTGGTGGACTCCTCAAATAATGTGTCGGAACCGTTCCCGGGCTCCCCGCTCTTACTGGCTCCATCGTACAAAGGCAACCCGGAACCGATCGATATGTTCCTGATGGGCACTGGCGTGTGGTCGGATGGAACGGCGGCCCCAATGTAGGACGCCGCATGGAGAGAAATGCGGGGGGGTGCCGGAGGTTTTCCTCATCAGTTCGTTCAACACTGGACTGTGAGAGCGTATGAAAACTGGGTTCGAGAGAACGGAAACGACAGTCTCGCACTACGGGAGGCTTCTGCTGGCCGCCTTGTTTTTGTTCCCATCACTTGCGCTTGGACAAGCGCAAGCGATGGCGAAGCCGGAGCCTGCCACACTTCGTCCGTTCAAAGTGCATGTTTCCGACCAGGTTCTGATCGATCTTCGGCGCCGCTTGGCGGAAACCAAATGGCCAGATCAAATTCCGGGCACGACCTGGGAGTACGGCGCCGACATCAAGAAGGTGCGAGAACTGGCGGAGTATTGGCAGAACGGCTACGACTGGCGCGCGCAAGAAGCGAAGATCAACCGTTTTGACCAGTTCACCACGGAAATTGATGGACAGCAGATCTATTTTATCCATCAGCGCTCGCCCCGCGCCGACGCAATACCCTTGCTGTTGATTCACGGCTGGCCCGGTTCGATTGTTGAATTTCTTGCACTGATCGAGCCGCTTACCAATCCCAAGGACAGCCATAGCCCGGCATTCCACGTCATTATTCCTTCGCTTCCTGGCTTTGGATTTTCCGGACCCACCACGACTCGGGGCTGGGGCCCACAGCGTATGGCGAAGGCTCTGGTCGTTCTGATGGATCGTTTGGGCTATTCGAAGTACGGTATCCAGGGCGGCGACTGGGGTTCGTTAATAGCCCGCGACATGGCTTACCAAGCGCCCGCGCACGTAATCGGGCTTCACTTGAACCTTATTGCCGTGGACCCCCCGTATCCGGAGGCAGTCGCGCAAATGAGCGATGCGGAGCGGAAACGGCTTTCGTACTTTGACAGAGAAGAGAGCAGTTTTTTTTTCCTCCAGGCCGCTGAACCGCAGACTCTTGCCTACGCCCTGACGGACTCGCCGGCCGGGTGGTTGGCCTGGATGATAGGCAAATTTCAATTGCTTACGGACAACAACGGCGATTTTCTTACGGCTGTGGATCGCGACACATTTTTGACCGATGTCACTCTCTACTGGGCTACAGACACGGTGGGCTCCGCCATGCGAATTTATCGCGAGCACCGGCTCACGGGAGAAGATGCGGCGCTATCGCCGCGCCTGGAGACTCCTGTGGGGTATGCGGATTTTCCGAGGGAGGTAGCTGTCCCTCCGTTTAGCTGGATTACTCGGACTTACAACGTCGTACAAAGGACGGAGATGCCGAAGGGCGGACACTTCGCCGCTCTGGAACAGCCCGATCTCCTGCTTGACGATATACGGAAGTTCTTTGCAAAAGTTGATCAGAAACAAGCCGAAATTGCGCCCTGATACGAAATGGAACGTGCGGCCCGAACGTTTAGTACTGCCGGTGCCACAGATCGCAGCTCCTGGACGGCTCGGTCCGGGGCGTAGATTTGCCGGGCTCTCCACTTTCGCTGAGTCCGCAGTTCAGAGGTAACGCCGTGTACACCGGACGGAACAGAGATGGATGAGGGAACTCATGCGCGTGTTGATCGTGGATGATGAGCCCCTGGCCCAAACGGCCTTGGCAAACGTCCTATCGGCAAGGAGCGACGTGGAGCATTTCGATTCGGCCAGCGACACGATCGAAGCACTCGAGAAACTGGCCACCGACTCTTACGATGTTTTGCTTCTCGACATCAATATGCTCGACCTGTCGGGCACTGAATTGGTCGACCAGCTTAGGGAACGCGACCTTCCATTGCCGTCTATCGTGTTTGTAACGGCACAGGTTGAACACGCGATCGCAGCCTTCGAGAAGCACACCGTAGACTACGTGCTAAAGCCTTTCTCGAACGAAAGCATCGGCGAAGCCTTGGACCGGGCCTCTCGGAGAGCAAAGGGTGAGCAAGCAGCGAAATTGATCGAGGCTTTGCCGCATTGGCAGAAGCTATCTCGTCCGCAGTACCCGAGGATGGCGATCAAAGCTAAAGGAAGGATTCTCTTCATCAACGTTGGCGATGTAGTCGCAGTTCAAGCTGAGGGCAATTATGTATTGCTGCAGCGGGAATCGGACTCCTATCTGCTGCGCGAGTCAATCTCGGTGGTGGCAGAAAAACTCGAGCCATACGGATTCATCCGGATCCATCGATCTGCGCTGGTGAATGCCTCGTTTGTGGAAGAGATCAAGCCGCGCGCGACGGGAAAGTATGCTCTCCGCGTTAAAGGTGGGAAGGAATACGCAGTTACCCGCGCTTACAAGAATAATCTCAAACCGCTCACAGAATTCCGGATCGGCAGCGGTGCGTTCCTTGCGGAATAGCCTACTCATAGACGCAACGTGGACGCGTGCACCTGCCCCCGACTCCGGAAACCGTCTCTCTGTTGCAGCCGCCAACCATGAATACCGCAGCGTTCCCATCACCGCGGTTGCCGAGTCAGCAACCAATCCTCGCAAACGCTTTGATGCCAAGAGCCTTGAAAACTCGACGCCAGCACTGGGCTAAGTTCGGATGACGTATCACGGGCAACTTGGAAGTTGGGAATGGAACCTGCTCGCCCAGGACACGCGATTTGTGACATTCCATTAGTCGAGCACCCTCCGCAAAGTTGCCGGAGCCATCGCGGTCTTTGGTTCTCTTGTTAGTAATTACCGGACTCAGGATCGGCGAGTCGGTGGCATTGCGCTGGCGCCATGTCGATCTTGAGGGAGCTTTGCTTCGCGTAGAAGAAACGGTCTACGAAGGCCATTTCGACGAGCCGAGAAGCAGGCAGTATTCGTCTGATCCCACTGTGGCCACTTACGCTTGCAATCCTTCGGGTCAAGCGTGCGAAGGCCCCAACTGATTCGGCGACCTTGGTCTTTCCGAGTGGGAGGGGGACGGTGCTCGAACGGCGCACTTTGCTCTCACGGCTGCTCAAGCCCGCGGCCAAAGGAGTGGGGTTGGACAACGTGAACTGGCATCTGCTGCGCCATTCGAACGCCACCCTGCACGACTCTATCGGAACTCCGCTGGGGACAGTGCGGGCGCTTCTCGGTCACTCGTCGAGTGAGATTACACGTCAGCTGTATCTGCACTCGCTCTCCGCTGATCGGAGAGTGGCGGTAGAAAAACTGGAAGCATTAATTATTGGACCCAAATCGGACCCAAGTTGTGGGTTTGAGCAACGGGCGCTTCCAGAATTCGCCGATGCGGCAGGGGATATTGGTCGGGGCGATAGGATTTGAACCTACGACCCCCTGCGCCCAAGGCAGGTGCGCTACCAGGCTGCGCTACGCCCCGACTGAACTGCTCTACTGATTCTAAACCACTTCCGTGAACTTGCGAATACGAGAGCGCTTGCGGAAGCCTTCGTTTTGCTACGTTTTGGTAGCAAACTATATCAGAACTGTGTCAAAACCCATTAATTCACCCTCGCCGTGCCATAACTCGGGTCTTCGCTCACGTTCTGCGCGTTTGCCATCCGGTCCAACTTTACCAGAACCTCGCGCTTCATCTGCAGTTTCATCTGGGAATACTTCTTGAAAACCTGTCCTGCAAGAAGAAGCCATCCGCCCGGGACTTGCGGGTTCCTTCGTGCATCTCAATGCAGATGGTATCTTCCACGAGGTGCTTGAGCGCGTTCCCAACCTCTGATGTTCACCCGGTCTGAAGTCGAAGCGCTGGCTCTAGGCCCCCGCATGGTGAGTGCCTGGGAGGCGCGGAACAGCGTGAGGCGGCCACCCAGGTGCTGCACAAAATCGAGGCTGTCCTTCCTTCCGATCTGAGCGACAAGGTGGATCAGACGCTGCTCTATTCCCCGAATTTCCAGGTTCGCGCAGAACTCAAGCGCTGCGTGGACGTACTGAACGCTGCCGCATCAGACCGAAAATTCACAGAATTCAGCTACCGGCGCGAGGACGGCGAAGAGAGTCAGCGCCGGGTTCGCCCTCTGGGCTTGTACTTCTGGGATGGCGTTTGGACTCTGGCAAGTTGGCGTGAAATAGAACGATTTCGAATTCTTCGCCAGCACCGACGTAAACTCGCCTGGGACAATGTCTCCCGAATTCTGCATGCCCATGACGTTTCAAACTTCCTTGAAGAGGACTTCTGGCTCCCGGCGAGTATTCGAGATGTTGATGACGGTCATCCCAACGGCGTCAATCTCAGGAAGCGAAAATCTGTGGTTGACATTTGCAGCTCTCACCCATATCTTTGGTCCGATTCGGCGAAGCGAAGGATGAAGTGTTTTCTGGCTTCTCATCCGAGGGGGCTTCTGCTCGCCGACTTCCCCAATAACTTTAGAAGTGTGTTCAGAGCGAGCGGTTGTCCTCCGCGTGCTGGTAGGCTGATCTCCCCAAGCCAACAACGGGGAATCGCCTAGCAGGTTTGTAGAGCACTATTGCGAGAGTATGCGGAGATGAAAATCAAGACCGGCGATTCAAAAGGAGTTGTATGAAGCGGATAGCTATCGGTACGGTCCTTATCGTTTTGTTGCTGGTTGGGGGCGCTTATTTGTACTTGCGGGCTAAGTTTCGAGTGAATGTTCCGGAGTATCAGGCTCCGCCAGAGAAGTTGGTCCGTGTAGAACAAGGATGGACAGATGATCAGCGCCTTCACTTCCATCACACACCACAGGGCACCCGACTTGTTCCTTACGACTGGTTTATGGCGCTGGAACAGCCCTGCTTGTCGCTATTCGGATGTGACCTGTTCGCGGACAAGAATTACCTGGCCCGGTTCGGCTTTCTAAGCAGCCAGCCGGACTCGAAGCTCAACCCGAATGGATTACCTATTGGTTTTGCTCGGCAGGAGGACTTTTATGATCCAGATACCAAGGAGACATATTCAGTCGTCGGACTAACCTGCGCTGCGTGTCACACGGGGGAACTGCATTACGGCAACTATGCTGTGCGGATCGATGGAGCACCGGCGATGATCGAAGTGACGGAATTTCAGAAGGCGCTGCTGTTCTCTATCGGCTTTACGCAGAGGATTCCCTTTCGATATGGTCGTTTCGAAAAGCGCGTACTGGGGCCAAATGCTTCTGAAGATCGGAGGGCTGATCTGAAGCGACGCTTTACGGAATTCATTGCCCGCGCGCAGTTTGAGTTGGACCATGCAGGGCCGGGGAAGGGGATCTACGATAACCCGGCGGGGTTTAATCGCACAGATGCCCTGACCCGCATCGGCAATCAGGTGTTCGCGGTGGATATGCGCAACGCGGCGAACTTTGCGCCCGCGAATGCCCCGGTCCGCTTTCCCCAGGTTTGGGACGCTTCCTGGTTTTCATGGGTGCAATACAACTCGTCGATTTCGGATCCGTTGGTCCGCAATGTTGGCGAAGCACTCGGTGTGCGAGCGGTGATGAAACTCGACGATAAGGATGCCAAGGACTTTGGAAACAGTGTTCACATTGAGGGGCTGAAGGAGTTGGAATGGCTGCTTTCCGGTCCTGCGCCTTTTCAAGGCCTGCGTCCGCCGAGCTGGCCTGCCGAGTTTCCTGCACTGGAACCCAAGAAGGTTACTCGTGGCGCGGAACTGTATAAGTTGCATTGTGAACACTGTCACCTACCCCCTGCTGAAGAGCTTGCCGCTGATCTGCAGAAACTCCAACCGACCTACTGGCGGGAGAACAGCCAAAAGAAACGCTTCTTGAAGTTAACGGATGTACCGGTGACTGAGGTTGGTACTGACAGCCACGAGGCGATGGATTTTATCAATCGCACCGCGGATTCTGGCGAGCTCGGCAAGGGGCGCGTTTCGGCAGGAGTTGGCTTGGACCTGGTCACTAATGGAATCGTTAACAAGTTTTTCGAAAAGATGAAACTCACTCCAGCGCAACAGATTGAGTGGAGGGGAGGCCGCGATCCTCATGATCCCGCTGTTCGCGCGGAACCGATTTATAAAGCGCGGCCGTTGACCGGCATTTGGGCGGTCTCTCCCTATCTGCATAACGGGTCTGTTCCGAACTTGTACGCGTTACTTTCACCGCAGAACGACAGGCCCGATACGTTTTGGACAGGAAGTAAGGAGTTCGATCCCGTCAAGGTGGGACACGACATCTCAGAATTCAAGGGGGCATATCTTTACGACGTCAGGAAGCCGGGCAATTGCAATCGTGGTCACGAGTTCAAAGGGGACGGCAAAGGCGACGGAGTGGTCGGCCCAGCACTTTCTCCCGACGATCGCTTCGCCATCATCGAATATTTGAAATCACTCAAGGCTCCGGACGTGCAGTCGGGTTCGAAAGATCAGTAGATTGCAGTTTGAAACAGTGTGGGCCGCAGTGGAGTATCAGAAACCTGTTTCGTGGGCGAGCACAGTATCAAGTTGAGGAGTTCAGTTATGCGCTTTTATCGTGCGTTCGGAGCCTTGGCTGCGTTAACCGCGGCCATGGTCTGTAATGTTGCCTGTAAGCACAAGGAGGCTGAACCAGCAGCCTCCAATGCGTCATGGCAGGAAGAAGTACGAACGCGGCGAGCGCAAATCGAGAGAGCGAAGGCGGAGAACAGTGCCGGCTTTGAGGCCATGGACGTAGGTTCCCTCGGCAACGCCACACTCGAAATGATTCCTTACGTAGTATTTCGGGTGCTTCAGGAAACTGAGCCAGCAACTTTTGGCGATGACGCGATGAATGCCAGCGGCTTTTTCCCACGCAAGGACTTGCCGAGCGGACATAACGGCATCATCTGGACCGATCCGACGCAAGCAGATGGCACATTTCGATTGCGCTATATGACGCGCACATGCTCGAGTTGCCACACCGGGCGAGTGCGGCTCGACGATGGAACCATGCGCTTGATTGTCGGCGGCGCAAACACTGAGATTGGCCTTCATGGTTTCATCGGTCGCATCACTTCTACGCTCAAAGCAGACCTGGGCGAATCGGCAGATGCATTGGCTTACAAGGCGTCTCGCAAACGAATTCTGGCTGGCTTGGCCAGTCATGAGCCGGGCTGGTTCTTCGGTGCCGGCAAGGTCGCTCCGGCGGATGCAGCCCAAGAGGTTGCGACAGTGACTGCGAACATCGATGCGGTGCTGGCGTTGATGCGGACCATGAATGACCGGCGACTTCAAAGCATCGCTTTGCTACAGGCCCATAGTTATGCAAAAGTGCCAAATCCGCCGAGCCTTACGGGCGGCGCCCCAGGTTTGATTGAAACCTCCGGACTGGGAAGCGTGGGTCTGGTTCGCTTTGTTGGCGTTGACAAGGCAGATAGTGTGTTGCCGCCCGGCCCGTCGAAGGCGGATATACCGGCGATTTGGCAGATCGATCCCACAGGCTACGCGAACTGGGATGGAACCATACGCGGCTTTGCCCGAGCGCTAACTTCGTCGATGGCTGTTGTGGGTGATCCACTAAAGATTGACCTTTCCGCCAATGTGAAGATTCAGGATTTCCTCGGAAAGCTGCCGCCAGAACCATATCCATTCTCGATTGACGAGGCTGCACGGCGCCGGGGTGAAGTAACTTACCAAACTAGTTGCGCCGGTTGTCATGCCAAGCCCTCCGGAAGGAAGCGGAACGACCTGGTATTCGACGTGGGAACTGATCCGCTGCGAGCTGAGGCAATCGGTACGCTATCGGCCGGACTACTGACGAAAGTGGTGATGAGTATTTGCCCACAGACGCAGGTCGAGTGCGCGTTCGGCGCAGAAGGGCCTATTGTCGATCCCTCGGCGCACCGAGGGTATGTGGCGGGTCCCCTCGACGGTGTTTGGGCTGTTGCCCCGTATCTGCACAATGGCTCCGTACCGACGCTGAGGCAAGTGCTCGTGCCGTCTCATTGCGGACGCAAACTCCGTTCTTGCGGGGGAGCACGTCCTATAACCAAACTGACGGCGGTTGGGAGTGGGAACCGTCAAAGGAAGCTCAGTTGCGCGGGCGGGGTGACGCTGCGATTGCGTTCCACGATCTTCGGGAAGCCGGTTTCAGCCCTGTGGGACATGGATCCGTGGTCAATCCGATGCTCGTCGATGGTCGCGGAAAGTCCGTGCGGGTGGCATGGTCGAACGATGCGGCAGACAAACGCGTCGTCGATGATCTCATCGCATACTTGCTTTCGCTGTAGGCGTATTGTCCCGCTATGAGAGTGTTAGCGCCGATACTTGCTGAGGTGCATCCCATGCCGAGCCACTTGGAACGACGCCTGTTTTTTCTTCTGATCGTGACGCTCTTGTGGTCGAGTGCCATGCTGCTTGAAGCGAACCGCATTTCGTCGCCGGACTTCCGAGCGCCTACAGGCTGCTATTTCAGTGGCAAACCCATCGTTGATGCCGAGTTGGCCCAGACGCCAGCGTGTTTTCGTAGCATCGTCACGCAGGGAGCGGAGGAAGGGAATGACCAAGGCGTTTCGCTTGTGCGGGCGAACACTTACATGGACTTCCTGTTCATCGTCTTATATTGGGCGATCTTCGTTACCTTCGCGCAAATCGAAAATGGGTGGTTTTCAACGATTGCAAGTTTCTTGATTACGCTCGCGGCGCTGGCGGACGTTTGGGAGAATCTGCGAATTCTGAGTGGGCTTCGAGCGTTGGAAAGCGCCACGCCAGTCGACTTCACAGTGCCTCGTGGAGTTTCGCTTATAAAATGGGGGCTGTTGGGTCTGGTCTTCCTGTTGCTCGCCGCGGCGGTGTGGGGGCGTAAAAGTCGCTGGTATATTCGGATTGCCGTCGCACTCGTGATCACTGGCGTTTTGCTACTGCTGGGCCTTGCCTTTCCAAGGGCCATGACAGTTGCCGGATACGGCTTTGTGCTGGTGTTCGTTCTTTTGGTTGCTCGTTTGTGGCCATATTCGACGGATACCGTGCTGACCTGGATTGAGTACGGATTCCTGCTGCGATTTCAGATTACCGCGGCGTTGATCTTGTTCTTGGCACTCCCCCTTGCATACTTTCTGATTCCGAGCCTTTTTGTGGGCGTATTTGACGCGCAGGGCTTCGTTTCCTTTGTATTTATCGTGTGGGCCGCCTTCCAACTGGCGTGGACCGTGATGGTGACGTCCCGGTTGGTCTTGGTCTACGGCCCGGATCGCTTTGCCCGAGCGACATTTCACCCGGGACGCGTAACTTCAAAAGTTGTTTCCGCGTTCGGATTGCTTGCGGTACCGCTCATAGTCATTCTTTTCATCGGTTCGGATAGTCCGCAGGGCGCGTGCAAGGCCATCGCCGCACTTTTGGGTCTCCTTCTGGCGATCGGAGTGTTGGTCCTGACCGCATTCCTGCATTTCGCTATTGAAGATCCTCAGGGACACACGGCGGAAACTATTTTCCCTTCGTTCGGATTTCTCCAGAAGAAAGCAACACCCAGATCCAGATTCTGGACCGTGATCGGTTCCTGGCTCGCGCGGCATTTGCCACAAGATCTATTGCCGGGAATCCTCGATGGCGAGCGTCTTCGCTCGGGCCACGAAATGGCTGGCATTGCGGTGGCTGTGTTCCTGAGCATATATGTCGCACTGGGATTACGCTTCTCGCCTGCGTGGACAATCCCAGAACGCCAACCTGCCGCCCTATTTTTTCTATTGCTTATATTGACAATTTTCACCTGGCTTTTGTCCGGAGCTGCTTTCTTCATCGATCGGACCCGCCTTCCTGTCTTCACGACTCTTTTGGTTGTTTCGCTTCTGACCGGTGCGGTTAGGTCGGACCACCAATATGCCGTTAAGACGAGCAAGGTTGCGGATGTTGGTCCCTTGAGTCCGGCCATAGTGATCGAAGCCTGGAAAAAGAAGAGAGGAAAGGACACCTACACGATGCTGGTCGTCGCCACGGCAGGCGGAGGAATCCGTGCAGGCGCATGGACGGCGGAAGTCATGACCCGCTTGCAGCAGGATTGTAAAGCAGCAAGTGACTCGCTGCTTCTCGTAAGCTCTGTTTCTGGTGGAAGTATGGGTTCGATGTTCGTGGTTGCTCCTTACAGGGGAGAGGGAGCCTATCCAACCAGCGATGATGAACTGAAGCAGGTCCGCTTCAATACCGAACGCTCCTCTCTCGGTGCTGTTGGTTGGGGACTTGCTTATCCGGACGTCCTTCGCACGATACCGCTGTTTGGGGCTGGCGTGCCAGAAACGTGGGATCGCGGCTGGTCGCTTGAGAACTCCTGGTCTGCGGCTTGGAGAGATGTGAACCTGCCCACCCCAACGTTGGCCGATTGGCGTCACGACGTGCGCGACGGGATTCGACCAGCAGTGATTTTCAATGCCACAGCCAGCGAGAGTGGGGAGAGGTTCTTGGTCGCCACCACGGACGCGCCCTTTGAAGGCGCGAAACAATTCTCCGATCTCTTTCCCGGGGAGGACATTGATGTATCTACGGCCGCGCGGCTATCGGCCACATTTCCTTACGTCTCCCCGCTCGCACGAGCATCACAGGGGTCGGTGAAAAACGGCTACCACGTTGGTGATGGTGGGTACTACGACAATTCCGGTTTATTGAGTGCGGTTGAGTGGTTGAGCAATGTGGGAGACGAATTGAACAAGTATCAGGTATTGCTCATCGTGATCGACGCAAAACCAGGTTCGGGAAAGTTCGGGAGCAAGTGGTCCTGGCAACGACAGCTGATCGGACCGGTCGAGACCCTCCTGCACGTGCGCAGCAGTTCGCAGCAAGTGCGTGAATCGGTTGAATTGAAAATGGCCCGCAAGTATCTGGCCGATTTAGATCCAAACGGGACGCTAAATCTCGACCGCGTAATTCCGGAACAATTCCTTTTCGGGTCGAAGCCGAACCCGAAGCCGAAGTCGGAGCCGCCGCTCTCCTGGCACCTGACGAAACAGCAGAGGAAGGAGATTGGTGGCGCATGGGCCGCGGATCCAGTCAATAAGGCATCGTGGGAAGATGTTCGGACTAAGCTTGGTTGTAGTTCTAACCTGGATATTTTGAGCAAGGCAATCGAGGCCAAGGAAGACGATGAATGACGGATCATCCCGGCGCCACGCCCGATTTCTTCGATTATGGCTGACCGCTTTCGTTCAGTTGTAACCCACGCCACTCGCTTCCGGAGGTATAATTTCGAGTTGACATGCAAAATCCCCGTTATGCCCTGGTGGCTTACGTTAGGAATGCCGTCGGGGAATTTGTTGAGAACCTCCGGCAAGAGCTTCATCCCGATCTGCCCCATCTGCCCGCTCATGTGACCATCCTTCCTCCTCGCCGGTTGCAGGGTGGGGAACTGGCGGCGCTGGAGACTCTCGAAGACATCTGCAGTCAGGCTCAGCCTTTCGAGGTTACTCTCGGGGACGTCGAAACTTTCATCCCAGTGACTCCGACGGTTTTCATCCGGGTGGCCCACGGCGCCCACCGCATGCACGAACTGCATGATCGATTGAACACCCAGGCGCTCGCTTCCGTCGAGGAGTGGCCTTACATGCCGCACCTGACGATCGTGAAAGTCGGGAGCGAGGAACTGGCGCAGAAGGCGTATATTTTCGCCCGTGACCGTTGGGCGATGTTCGAGGGTAGCCGCCATATTCCGCTAAACGAGCTCACCTTCGTACGGGAGCAGGAACAGAATCGTTGGGTGGACCTGGCTGGAATCCCGCTGGGCCGCAGCCTGGTCCGGCCATGAAGTGGTGATCGGCCGAGCGTTTTCGTACTCCGCACTGGATCCTTCGGGACTGAAAGTCCCTCAGGATGCCGTCATACGGAAGAGGAATGGCATCGGGCCAGCCTCACACTCTTCCACCCTCGACGTGACCTTCTGATTGTCCAGATTCCCGCTTCCATCGGTAGGTCATGTCCCTAAGTACAAATCCCTCCCGTGCGTTGCTAAGCACTCAAGGCGAGCGTAAACAAGAAGTTGGACTCGCTGTGCAAGCCGCCTCGGGCACCCTTCCCCCAGCGAATTCAGAGTGGCTTCTGGAGGTTTCATGCAGATTGGG
>Ga0308309_10000821_pt1 | contig 18686 bp, 13 predicted proteins | sample HubBroMetageWFT5_FD_192491 | JGI IMG/M metagenome (GOLD analysis project Ga0308309, IMG submission 192491) | Warmed and freeze-thawed soil microbial communities from the Hubbard Brook experimental Forest, New Hampshire - Hubbard Brook CCASE Soil... | ecosystem: Environmental > Terrestrial >...
CTTATGGGCCGTAAGGCATCGCGTTGGTTTCGAGAGGTCAAATCTGGTACACAACTCACACACTCAGTCCCACGCTTTCGCAAGAACTCGGCATCCGAGAAGTCGCTCACAGGTTGTATTTGATAATCGCGGGGACGCGTTCAGCGTCCGCGCCGCAAGAAGTACACTTGGTTGGTCCAGTCCATCTCCCCAGCCTCGTCAGCGAGCGAAATCAGAGCACGGACTAGCCCCCCAATGTCCGCCGGCGAGATTGTCTTTTCATCGACAAATATCACACCGCCATGGGATCGCTCTTCCTCTGCCCAGAGCTTTAACAATGGAGGAATCGTCCTGCGATCATAAGTAACCAGGGTCAAGCGTTGCTTCGCTGCTTCCAACAAGCAAACAGAATCTTCCTTCCCAAGGAAGTTTCCGCTCTCCCACTGCACCATCGAGTGGATAACTACCGATCGCTTCCGACGTTGAACGCCATTCGTTACGTCTGGGGAAATGTGCTCATCTAGAAGAAGCTTGAGCATGTCAGCCCCGCTTGGTCTGTCTGGCGGCAAAGTCGACCGCTTGGGGAAGCATGCGCTTTAGGCTGTCGAAATCGGTTGAATCGTTCTCTGCTATCGCCTCGTTCACCTCTCCAGGGAATACCTTCGAGTAGTTAAGGGCAGCTCGAACCTTCGCTTCAGACCATTTCAGATGCTTGGCCACGTCCTTGACATTTCCGTTATAACTCCGAAGAAGCAACATGACCTCCCATATGGCCAGGGTGCTGCCCTGGATATAGGCTTGCCTGCCTGCCGGTGAATCGCGAAAATCCAAGAAGGCAAATTCCGACCGCCTTAAGCCCTCTTCCACCAGCCGAGCGCTAGCATCGCTCGGCGTCCAGCCGTGCCGATTCGCGATGCGCTTCAATCGTTTTCCGCTCTCCACCGGCAGGCGCATACTGATCACCATTGAACGCGATTGCTTCATCAATCCTCCTAGTGTAACTGTTGTAAGTATTGTATCACTTAAATGGGGCGCAGCTGCGGGGAAGAATTCTTGCTTGTTCCGACATTTCGGAGGTGACCCGCTTTGCCATCGCTCATCCATTGCGGCTGATGGGCCGCAAGTCAGATCTACAGTTTCCCGAATCTAAGTACCCTCCGAAATCTGGCGCACAATTCGCACACAGAATTCGAAATAGATGTTGTTCCAACTTCCGAATAGCCGACAAGCCGCTCGGCATCGTACGGCTGGATTGGCGGATGGCGGTCATGCGTCAACTTGACCGCTGCACGCGCGTCGCGTGGATACATCAAAGACGGTAGACGGTGAAGATGACCTTGCCGAATGGGCGGCCATCGACAAGGCTTATCCTCGAAGCTGATTGACAGCACGGTCAAAGGCAATCCGATCTCGAATCCAGGGAGATGTACCCCGAGGGTTTCATTCCCGTCGTCATTGCGCGCTTCAGTGAGTCTTAAGGTTGTGCCCCTAGTCTGCAAAGCATGAGCCGGATTGATCGAAATCGAAGTCTGTTCAGCTTGCTGGCGGGAGCCCTCGCCTTAATAAGCATTGTTGGTCCCGCTGGGACATTCTTCGCCCAAGAGGTGACGCCGGGCGGTGCGGCGGCAATCTCACTCTCAGAAGCGATTCGCCGGGCACAACAAAATGAGCCAACCTTTGCGAGCGCTCTGGCGACCCAGAAATCGGCGGTCATCGATCGTTATCTTCGCAACGCTGCCTTGCTGCCCTCTGTCGTGTATCACAACCAGGTGCTCTATACACAGCCGAACGGACAAACGAACGAAATCGCCCATAGTGGGGCACAGGCATCTCCGATCTTTATCGCGAACAATGCAGTTCACGAATACATTAGTCAGGCGTCCATCAATGAGACCATCGGCCTGAAGCACTTCGCGGACGCGCAGGTTGAGGCCGCGAATGCGGCCCGTGCTTCTGCGGAATTGGAAGTCGCGCGCCGGGGACTGATTTTGAGCGTCGTCAGCCTGTACTATTCGGTCTCTGCTTTTGAGACCAAACACCATGTTCTGGAGGAGGCCTTTCGAGAGGCACAGTCGTTCACGGATCTGACAGAGAAACGCGAGGCTGCGCGTGAAGGCGCACATGCCGATGTGGTGAAGGCCCAACTGCAGCAGCAGCAGCGTCAGCGCGATCTGAGCGACGGAGCCCTGGCAGCGGACAAGGCGCGACTCGAACTCGCAGTCCTTCTCTTTCCCGACCCCCGGACGCCTTTCTCCACCGAGGCGCCAGGCACGCCTCCTGCACTTCCCAATCGCGAGGATGTGAACCGGCTGGCTTCCGCCAACAATCCTGAAGTGCGAAGCGCGCTGGCTGGAGTACGGGCTGGCAATGCGGAAGTGACCTCGGCGAGAGCGACCTATCTGCCCGATCTTGGATTGAACTTCAGTTACGGGATCGACGCAGCACAGTTTGCCAAGCGTGGACCCGACGACGTGAGCAACCTGGGATACTCGATCAGCGGGACGCTCGACATTCCCGTGTGGGACTGGTTCTCGACGCAGAAGCGTATCAAGCAGAGCGAGATCAAGCGCGATGCTGCACGAGTAACGGCGACGGCGGCGGAGAGGAGAGTGATCGCGGCACTGGAAGAGGTGTATGCCGAGGCAGTTGCTGCGCGAGATCAAATGGATCTACTCCATCTGAGTGTACGCACCGCAGAGGAAAGTTTGCGGCTCACCAAGCTTCGTTACTCGTCCGGCGAGGCAACTGTATTTGAAGTAGTCGACGCCGAGACTGCTTATCTTTCGGTAGAAACTGCACAGGCGGAAGGAGTGGTCCGGTACCAGACCGCCCTGGCAGGACTGCAAGTGCTGATAGGAACCCTGTGAACGCAAACCTGAGTTCTTTTCCGCGACCAGCGCTCCGCCTGCAGGCCATTCTGCTGGCAGGCCTATCGCTTTGTGCCGTATTCCTGCAGGCCTGCAAGAAAACAGGCGACGCCGATGCGGCTGCCGTTGTGACGGTGCAGGCGGAGCATCCAGAGGTTGGCGAGATTTCTGAGCGCATCGTGGCCGACGCGACTCTTTCCCCAGTAGCGCAGGCCGCCATCTCACCGAAGATCACGGCACCGGTGCGTGAATTTTACGTGCAGCGCGGCTCGAAAGTGAGAGCCGGACAACTGCTGGCCGTGCTGGAAAATCGCGACCTCAGCGCGCAAGAGCTGGATAACAAGGGTCAGTATGCGGCGGCGCAGGCGTCGTTCGATATGCAGACGAAGGCGCAAGTGCCGGAGGACTACCGCAAGGCTGAATTGGATGTGGCCCAGGCGAAAGCGCAGCTTGAATTGCAGAAGCAGATTGTTGCCGCGCGCAAGAAACTTCTCGCCGAAGGCGCGATCCCCGGTAGGGACTATGACACGGCGGCCGCGGCTCTGGTCCAGGCGCAAGCGGCCTATGATGTGGCGCAGAACCATCTGGACTCGATGAAAGCCGTAAGCCGCGCGGCTTCGCTTGAACAGGCGGAGGGTCAACTCTCATCGGCGAAAGCAAAATATCTGGCCGCCCAGGCTCAAGTCTCGTACTCCCAAGTGCGCAGCCCGATCACGGGGGTCGTAACCGACCGGCCGCTTTTCCCTGGCGAAACCGCGAACTCCAGCAGCCCGCTGATTACCGTGATGGATACATCTTCGCTGCTCGCGAAAGTTCATCTGTCGCAAACGGTGACACAGCGGTTGAAAGTTGGCGACACTGCTTCGATTGTGATTCCCGGCACGGATGGATCGGTGCCGGCGAAAGTCTTTCTGATCAGTCCCGCACTCGATCCCGGTAGCACAACGGTGGAGGTGTGGATTCGGTTAGATAACCTTAAGGGGAAGTACAAGGCTGGCACTCCGGCTGCAATCTCGATTAAAGGAGCAGCGGTTGTGAAGGCTGTGAAGGTGCCGCTCTCCGCGATACTCACCGCTGCAGATGGCGCACAGTCCGTGATGTTGGTCGGGTCCGATGGCGTTGCGCACAAATGGGTTGTGCAACTCGGCTTGAATGACGGCGAGGACGTTCAGGTGACCCAGGGACTGAGTGGATCGGAGATGGTTGTCACCAGGGGCGCCTACGGTCTCGATGACGGAACAAAAGTGCAGGTTGGCAAGGCAGGCGAAGATGAGGATAAGGGCGGCGGAGAGGCGAAGTGACGGAACCATCTCAACCGCTGCACGCCGGGGAAACCTTCTGGCTCGTCCGCTATCGCGGTGCGGTTTTCTTTTTCCTTATCGTGTTCTCGCTGGCAGGGATTTATGCGGCAGAGCAGGTTCCCATCTCAGTCTTCCCCGAGACAAATTTTTCCCGTGTGGTGATCGGTATCGACAACGGCGTGATGCCGGTCGAGCAGATGCAGGTGACGATTACCAAACCGATCGAAGAAGCGGTCAATTCGGTTCCCGGCCTGGTTACGGTTCGCTCCACTACCAGCCGCGGGTCGGCGGAAGTGAGCCTATTCTTCGACTGGAGCGTCGATATGTTCCGCACGCTTCAACTGGTGGACGCAGCCATCAGCAAGGCGCGGCAGACCCTTCCAGCGACTGCCATCATCACGACGAATCGTCTTACGTTCGCGACTTTTCCCATTCTTGGTTACAGTCTTTCATCCGACCGGCTCTCACAAACCCAGCTCTGGGAGTTGGCCACGTATGAGCTCAAGCCGCCGCTGAACCGCGTCGCGGGAGTCAGCACGATCACGGTGCAGGGCGGCAAAGTTCCAGAGTTTCATATCGTGCCTAACATGGCGCGGATGCAGACCGCCGGCGTGACGATTCTCGACCTAGTCAATGCCGTACAAACATCGAACATCATCGACTCGCCCGGCCTCTACGAAGCCAATCACCAATTGATTCTTGGCCTGGTCGGAGCGCAAGCGCATGACGCCGATCAGTTGGGCCGGCTGGTGGTGAAAATGACGGCGGCTGGAGTCGCCGTCCGGGTCGCGGACGTGGCAACGGTGCAGAACGGTGTGTTGCCTGTTTATACCGCTGTCACCGCGAACGACAGCGCGGCCGTTCTTCTGAACGTAGCGCGCCAGCCTTCCAGCAATACTGTGGCAGTGGCCGACGCAATCTCAGAAAAAGTTCAGCAACTCCGCAAAACTCTGCCGGCGGGCGTAAGGCTCGAACCTTACTACGATCAGTCGGAGTTGGTGCGGGAGAGTATTCGCAGCGTCCGCGATGCCATCCTTATCGGACTTCTGCTGGCATGTATCATCCTGTTTCTTTTCCTGAGCGACTGGACGTCATCGCTGGTAGCGGGTCTGGTCATTCCTGTAACCGTGGCGATCACCATCCTCTTTCTATGGGCGATCGGAGAAAGCTTCAACCTGATGACGCTTGGCGGACTGGCGGCAGCGATCGGATTGGTGATCGACGATGCGATTGTGGTGGTGGAGAATATCGTGTCGCATCGCGACCGGGGCGAGTCACGCGCCCGGGCCGCCCGTCTCGCCTTGCACGAGATCGCCGTGCCTCTTGTGGGATCGACCGTCACACCCGTCGTTGTCTTTCTGCCTTTGGTCTCGGTCACAGGCGTGACTGGAAGTTTCTTCCGCGCCCTCGCGATCACGATGACGCTGGCGCTTCTCACATCGCTGTTTCTGGCCGTCACCTGGACTCCCGTGCTCAGCCTCGTGTTCTTGAGGGAGCGGCGCGGCGCGACGGGTGACGAGACTGATGACATGACGGGCGAGCATCGCGATGAGCGCGGACGCGTCATGCGCACGGTGCTGGAGTGGCATGAGCGTGGCCTGGGTTGGGCGCTGAGCCGCCCGTTCATGTTATTGGGCGTGTGCGCACTTCTCGCGATCGGCACTTTAGTTTGCTATCGCGGGCTCGGGTCCGATCTTCTGCCCGAGATGGATGAAGGCGGATTCATTCTCGACTACATCATGCCCGCGGGCAGCTCACTGTCGGAAACCAATCGAGTGCTTGAGCACGTCAATCGAATTCTTCGCAGCATGCCGGAGGTTGAAAGCACCTCGCGGCGCACCGGCCTGCAGATGGGGTTCGCCGCCGTCACCGAGGCCAACACTGGCGACGTTACGGTGAAGTTGAAGAGCAAGCGCGACCGCGGCGTCGACGAAGTCATCGCGGACGTGCGCGCCGAGATCAAGAAGACCGAACCGGAGCTTGACGTGGAGTTCACGCAGGTTCTGCAGGACATGATCGGCGATTTATCGAACGCTCCGGAGCCCATTCAGATTAAGGTGTTCGCGAGTGATCCGGCGCTGCTAGCGGACGTGGGCCCGCGGATTGGCGATGCTCTCGGCAAAATCGACGGCGTCGTGGATATCCAGAACGGAATCGAGAATACGATCAGCGGCCCCGCGACAAACTTTCAGATCAATCCCATAGTTGCCGGGCGCATGGGCTTCACGCCGGTGGAGATTGCCGAGGATGCGACTTCGATCCTGGATGGAGTGACGACGACCGATCCGCTGATTGCGAATGGGCGGCCTTACACCGTGCGCGTCCGCCTGGGAGATGACACGCGACAATCGCTGGATACGATCCAGAACACGGTCTTCAACAGTTTAACCGGCAAGCTGGCAACGCTGGGCGCGCTGGCGCACGTGACGCAGTTGCCTCCGCAAAACGAAATCAAACGCGAGAACCTGCAACCGCTCATCATCGTGACGGCCAGGCTGGAAGGTTCCGATCTTGGAACCGCGATCGCGAAGGTAAAACGCACCATCAACGCGATGCACCTGCCGCCCACGACGAGAATCGAGTACGGCGGAACTTATCAGGAACAACAGCAGTCCTTTCGGGAACTGTTGCGGGTACTAGTTCTGTCTCAGGCGCTGGTGTTCGGAGTGCTGATGGTTGAGTTCCGGAATTTTTCTGCGCCGATCGCGATCCTCGCGTCGTCGGTGCTTTCCATCGCAGGTGTGGTCTTCGCATTGCTCATCACGGGCACGACCTTCAACGTCGCATCTTTTATGGGACTGATCATGGTGATCGGCATCGTGGCGAAGAACGGCATCCTGCTGTTGGATGCAGATCAGCGCTACCGCCGTGAAGGCGTGTCCGCGCGCGAAGCCATGATTCATGCCGCGCAACGCCGTCTGCGCCCTATCCTCATGACGGCGGCGGCGGCGATCTGTGGAATGCTGCCGCTCGCGTTCGCGCTAGGCTCCGGATCGCAGATGCTGCAACCGCTGGCCATCGCCGTGATCGGCGGCCTGGTGATTTCGATGGTGTTGAGCCTGATTGTCACGCCGGTGGTTTACTACTTGCTGACTCGAGGCGAACCCCTGACGGCATAAGCCAGCCAGCATAAGAAGAGTCCTGCGCTTGCAAGGCGCAGGCCCGGTTAATTCATGGCGTCGAAGGATCTCCCCTTCGCTACGGCTGAACAACAATGATCTCGACGCTGTCTGGCACCACGGACCGGCGGGGATGTGGCATGGCTTCGGTTGGCGCCGGCGATGGCCCGAACTGCGCCGTTACCAGATAGACGCGGCCGGTGGAGGCATCGAACGCCATCGTACGCGCACCTTTTTCTGTCTTCACATTCTGGAGCGCGGGAAAACCCGGCTTCCCGGAATCCACAACGGTGAGAGTGCCATCACCCCCATTGGAGGAGAATGCCAATCCATGCTTGGGATCAAAACCAGCGGCATCGGGTCCGTCGCCAATCGTAGCCAGACCCAGAAGCTTGCCAGAGTCATAATCGACGACCACCATCTTTCCCCCGTCGCAGACCGAGAAGAGACGATGCTTCTCGCGGTCAATGGACATCCCGGAAGGTGATTCGCAGCCCGGCAGCGGCCATGTGGCAATGAGTTTTCGATTGGCTGCATCGAGCTTCACGATTTCATTCTTGTCCTCGATGTTCGCAAACACCGATCCCTGCCCATCAGCTTGCGGAAACTCCGGCTTACCGGGCAGCGGTACCGTGGCGACGACCGTGTTGGAAGCGGAGTCCAGCACCGAGATATTACTGCTGCGCCCGTTGAAAGCCCACACAGTTTTCGTCACCGGCTCAAATGTGATGCCGTCGGGATTCGTGCCAGCCGGCACGGTTGCCAGGACGGAGAAATCGGCGCGATTGAAGACGACGATGGCGTTTCCTGCTCCGTCGCTGATGTAGCCGGTCTTTCCATCGGTGTTCAGCGCGACGCCGTGCGTGCTCTTCAAACCTGTGATCGCGCCAACCGGCTTGCCGGTGGTGCTATCCACAACTTCGACTCACGAGTTGTGCGTGATGTAAAGACGATGCGCGGCATCGTCGCTCAGCAGATAGTCCCAGCCTCCCTGCCCGCCAACCTTCCAGTGTTCGGTAACGTGATAATTCTGCGCAGCGCATAGCGTAGCCAGGGAAACGACGGCCGCCGCGACTACTCCTCGATAAAGGCGCATGGTGAACTCCTAGTGGAGAGGACTCGGCATTGCCGCCGGCCTTGCAAGTATCGCTATTCCGCCTTAAGCGAAGCTGAAAGTGTGGAAGATGCCACGACCTTCGCCGGGAGCCCCACGGTAACCACAGCGCCACCTAAAGCGTCGTTCGCGATTTTGATCGACCCTCCGGCACGCTCGCAGATCGCCTTGCAGATCGAAAGTCCAAGGCCGGTGCCCCCGCTCTTTCGGCTGCGCGACGGGTCACCCCGATAGAAGGGCTCGAAGACATGATCGCGATCTTCGTCGGAGATACCTTCTCCCTGGTCACGAACAGTCAGCCGGGCTGTGTCATCGTCGGCGGTCACTGCCATGCGCACGGTGCCGCCGTCGGGGCTATGCTGCAGAGCGTTCAACAGAATGTTCGAGCACAATAAAAGCGCGTCGCGGCTATCGATCGGCAGCCTGACATCGGTATTAGCATTGATTTCGACCGCAACTTCGATGGATTTCAACTGAGCGAAAGGCTTGCTCTGATGCACAGCGTCCGCGATCACATCGCGAAGCGAACAAGTCTGAAACGCCGCTGATGAATTGTAACTCCCCGCCGGCTGTTCGAGTTGCGCCAGGGTGAGCATCTTCTCCACGGTGGACTCGAGTCGGGCAATGTCTTCCAGACTCAGCGCCAACCCCTGGCCATACTCGTCGAGAGTGCGCTTCCGCATGGAAAGCAGTTGCAGCGACGACTTCACGATGGCCACATCGGTCTTGAGTTCGTGCGCGGCATCGCTGGTGAATCGCTTCTGCTGCTCGAACGAACGCTGCAGACGCGCGAGCGCAGCTTCGAGAGCTGCGGCCAGAGGCCGCAACTCTGAAGTCTTTTTCGCGCTCTCAGGCGCGTGGAATTGCCAGTCGCCCGGCCCGATGCGCTCCGCTTCATGAGCCAGTTCATGAACCGGTGACAGTCCCTTCCGCACCAGCCACGCCATAAGGGCTGCGGTAATGCCCAGAAGGAAAGCGGTAGCAATGGCAAAGAAGCGAACCGCCTCCCGGACCTCATGCCAGACGTGGCGTAAGGGGGTTCCATAAATGATGGCGATGCTGTGGCGAACTCCGCCGTTCGCTTTACCTGGATCAACGATCCGAGTGCCATTCAGAACGATGAATCGGTAATCGCGGCCGCTAACGCGTATGTTGCGAAAGAGCGGCGCGCCGGATGCGGTTGTCTCCAGATGTGGCGGCTCGCCGGCGGAACCGAGCACTCTATCACCCGCGTCCTCAACGCGAAAGACTGCATCTTTGGCAAGCCGCACTCCGCGCATGTCGAGCATGACGTTGTCGCCTTCGTCTTCTGTGTCCTGAACAGCGCCCATCAACGACTCGGCAGTCGCAACGAGAGAGGTATCGAAAATTTCGAGCTGCACGCTCCACTCGTGAACCGTGATGGCGGCAATCAGGGCGGCTGCGGACAGGAGTTCAAGAATTAGGACGGTGACCACGAGCCGTCGCGTGATGGAGACGGAGGCGGAACTTTTCATTGCGAGCCGGCCTCCTCGCGGAGACGGTATCCGCGATGCCGCAAAGTTTCGATCAACGGTTCCGTGCCCGCGAGGTTCAGTTTTCTTCGGAGATTCGAGATGTGAGCTTCGATCACGTTGGAATGATGCTCCCAATCGAAATCGTACAAGTGCTCCAGCAATTCCTGCTGTGAAACCACGGCGCGGGGTCGATGAATAAGGTATTCAAGAATTCGGTATTCCGTCGGCGAGAGATCGAGAACTTGACCGCGCCGGCGAACGGTTTGCTGCACAGTATTCAATTCCAGATCCGAAACCGCCAGCACTGGCGTAGAGACGCCCTTAGCGCGGCGGATGAGAGCTTTGATTCGGGCGAGAAGTTCGCCCAGGTCAAATGGTTTGCTGAGATAGTCGTCGGCCCCAGCATTCAGCAGATTGACGATCGATTCTTTGCTTTCCTGTGCCGTGAGAATGAGGACCGGGGTGTGAAGTTTCCTTCGTCGCAGGTCCTGTAGCACACGCTGACCGCTCTTGCCGGGAAGCATCAGGTCGAGGACGATAGCATCGTAGATGCCCTGTTCGGCGAGGAGCGAACCGGCTTCTCCGTCGGCGGCATGATCCACTGCCAGCCCGGTCTCGCGCAAGGCAGCAACAATATTCTCGGCAAGCCGCTGCTCGTCTTCGACCAGGAGTACGCGCATGACATGACAACCTGAGAATATTGTCTCAAAGCTTGCTTAAATCTGGCTGAACTCATTAGCCGGCGACCACCGATTGGCTGAGATACCGACGTGGGTCGCAGATGGCCGCGACCAGATCGCGCAGAAATTCCGCTGCCCGCGCGCCATCGATAACGCGATGATCGCTTGAGAGCGTCAAGGTCATCATCGGACGAATGCCTGGATGACCGTTGATCGCAACTACTCGGTCGGTAATTCTTCGAGCATGGTGGCCGCGCCCAGCGCCGCTTGCACCATGCTGCCAACAATTGACCATCCTCGCCGTAGCGGTACTCACCAGTAAGGGTGCGAGCGGCGTTTCAGGGTGCATCGTTTATTGCTTTGGTGCCCACACTCTCCGTCATCCCTAGTATTCCAGTTGCCGGCATGGCATTGATACTGGGCATTGACCGTTTCTTGAGCATGTTCAGAGCCGTGGTTAACATGATCGGAAATGGGGTCGCGACTTTGGTGCTCGCCCGCTGGGAAGGTGAGTTGTCAAGCGAAACACTCAGGCCGCATTTAGCGGCGCCCTCTTAGGTCACCCAAGATGACAGGAGTCGGAGAGGTTACGCCGGCGTTGGAATCCGCCGTACAGGTTACCCGAGGGGACCACATTGGTCAGTATGAATCGCTCTGGATTGAAAAAACGCGGAGCTCTGCCTCAGCTACCTCCCCACGACCAACACTTCAAATTGGCCCGCCTCCACCGTGGACAAGAAAAGCTGATGCGTTTTAGGATCAAGCGCCATCGTCTTCGCCTTAGGCAAGGTCTTCACATTTTCGACGACGGAATATTTGTCCGGACCATTCTGACGAACCACAGTGATCGTTCCTTCGCCATTGGAATTGAAGATAAGGTGGGAAGCAGGATCAAAAGCAGTAGCATCCACGTGATCGCCGATGAGGAGGGTTGCGATCACTTGCCCAGAGTCCGCATTCACGACGGCCATGAGTTTGTTCCGGCAACCGATAAATAACCGTCGATTCGGACGGTCCATCGCGATGCTGGAAGGTGAAGCGCATGGCGCAGTTGGCCAGCGTTGCTCGACCTTGAGAGAACGAGTATTGATCTTTAAGACCAGGCTCGCATCCTCAAGATTGTTGTAGATGTATCCGGAGCCATCGGCGACGGCATATTCAGGGCCGCCACCGAGATCGACAGTTCCAGCGACTTTCCCGGTTGCAGCCTCAATCGCAGAGGCATTACTGCTGTCACCATTGAAAGCAAAGACTCTCGAAGTTGCCGGGTCGTAAATGATTGCGTCGGGCTTCTTGCCAACCGGGACGTCCGCAATTGTCTTCAGAGTTTTCAAATCAAAGATCGTGACCGTCGAAGACTGCCCGTTGCTCACGAATCCCCGCCCCAGTTCCGGAGCGATGGCGATGCCATGCACACCGGGAGTGTTCTCGACCTTGCCGACGATTGCGCCCGAATCTACGTCGAGCACTTCGACCTGGGTTCCGTGGGATACGTACAGCCGCCGTCCGCCCTCATCAACGACCAGATAATCCCAGCTACCTTTGCCGGGGATCGGAATCTTCCTGGTGATCTGATAATCCAGGGCCGTGGCCGAGGCGACGAGACACACGAATAGAAAAATGGCTGCTCGCTTCAAGTGCTCCTCCTAAGGTAACCGCCAGTGGCATGACCCGTTGCCCGAATCGTGGAAACTTTTTCCCGCTTCTGGCACGAACTCCCAGTCATAACCCGATGCGTGCAGCGTCAGCTTCAGTACGCCGAACGTGTCTGCCTGATGCGCTTCACTATTGGCCCTCAGCGCTGCGAACGTGCGGTGTGAGTTTTTGCCGCCGGTACCAACCACAAACTCGCGAATGCCACGTTTCAGGTCGGCATTGCCCTCCGGATCCTGCGGGGCAAAACGCTCGTAGTCGTGATCGTGACCATTGATCACAACGTCCGCATTTGCGGCGTAGAGCGTCTGCCAAAGGGGCTTCATGTCGAGGTCATTACCATGGCTGGCTCCGGAACTAAAGAGCGGCTTGTGAAAATAAGCGAGCGTGCATGTTGTGGGATGCCGCGCGAGATCTTGCCGCAACCACTCTCCCTGTGGAGATCGGGCACCACATCCTCCCACATGCTCGCACTCGCTGTTCAGAGCGACGATGTGCCAGGCCCCTAAATCGTAACTGTAGTATCCCTTCGTAGCGTCACCAGCTGCGGCCCCGAAATAGCGCGCGAACCCCGAGTCGCCGCTGTTGTGATATTCGTGATTTCCGGGCACTGGCCGTGTGCGATCCTTAAAGCGGCCCCATGTGGGGTCATAACATTTCGCGAACTGCTCGTCGGAGCCGTCGGGGTACGCCAAATCTCCTGCCGCAAAAACTGTTCCCGGAATTTTCTCGATCAGTTTGGCGGTTGCCTCGGCACCGGCAAGGTCATCGCAACTGGAAATGTCACCCGCTCCCACGAATACTGGGTCGGACGACATCTTCACTTCGGCGGGTTTCTTACTTGCAGATTCCTTTTGTGCGCCAGAAGCACTGGCTACGGAGCCCAACGCCACGACGAGAACTGCGACAAGTTCGCACCACCGATTCATTCAGCCGACCTCCCAACAGTAGTTCACGCAGATTCTAGGGAGCACAGCTTAAAGTTCCCTGAATATGCGCCTAAGAATTCATAAGACTCGGGCGCAGTCCGGTTCGCAAAGATCAGGTAAGCCCTGCTTCAATCGATAAGAAACGCGCGACAAGGCGGCCGTGATGACGTTGCGTGGTAAAGCGTTCTGCCCGTTGCTTCTCACTACTCTCTTCGCGGCTCCCAGCGCAGGCCAAAGGAATAGGTCGGTCTGTAGTATTCGCGCTGAGTTACGTACCACGGGCTGCCGTTGTAGAAGCCAAAGACCTGGTCGGTCAAGTTCAGGCCCTGCCAGAGCACGGTCAGAGTGCGCTGCACGCGGAAGCTGGCCTGGGCATCGACCTGCAAGTGGGCATACAGGTAATTGTCTCCCACCGGTCCCTTTGCACCAAGGTTGGCGGGGTCTTCGCACCCCCCGCCCGCTGCCGCTGTGGGGGTGCATTGTTCCCATTGATACTGATAAATACTCGCGCTGTTGTAGGTGGCTCCGAGCCTGGCTGAGAAACGGCCCCGGTCGTAGCTGGGACTGAGATTCCACATCGTCGGCGTTTGACGTTGCAGTGCCGGGTTGTCGGTTCGAAGTGGCAGAGTTCCGGCGCTCGAACCGGTCTTGCTGAAGTTCGCGATGATACCGAAGCCACTCAAAGGGCCGGGCAGGAATGCAAGGTGCTGGGTGTAGGCGAACTCTACGCCGTAGAGTTTTGCGTCGACTCCGTTTGCAATGTAGTCAAATATGTCACCCACGTACTGCGGATATTGAGTTCCCTGGTAGTCGGGATCGGCAAGGTAATAAATGGGCTGAGTCAACTGTTTGTAGAAGAAGCCGGCCTGCAACAGGCCATACGGCTTCAGGTAATGCTCATAGAGGACATCGTAGTCGTTCGCGTGCTCCGGCTTCAGGTTCGGGTTTCCGACGGCAACGCTAAGCGGATTACTACTGTTATCCAGCGTTACGTACGGTACCATATCGTAGGGGTTGGGACGGGATATTGCACGTGCGTAGACGGCGCGAATATCGGAATCCGGACTTATCGCGTAGCGCAACTGAACGCTCGGCAAGGGATCCCAATACCATTGGTTCGCCGGCTGGGGCACAACAGTTTCGGCCGTTTGGGTGGAGTTTTGGGTTATCGAAAAGCCAAGAATATTCAACTGCGTGGCTTCAATGCGCAGGCCAGTCTGCAGGTGAAATCTTCCGAACTCGATTGTGTTCATCGCATAGGCGGCCGAAACACGTTCGGTCAAATCGAAGTTGCTCAAATCGGAACCGAAGATTGTTGCGGGCTCGTCCAGCGCGAGGGTTCCCTGGCTAATGAGGCCGTTCAGGTCGCCGGCTATCCTGTTATAGCTGGTGACCGGCCCGTACGGGTACGCTTTGAAATAGTAGTTGGAGTTAGTGAATCCGCTCAGGAATTGAGACATTAGTGCCGTGGGTGGGTTCGCGGGGTTCGCAACGAAGGTCTGGTCGTAGGTGGGTGAATAGGCATCTTGTCCTTTGTGCGCATTACGCACCTTGAAGCCAAACTCAAAGGTGGAGAAGTGCGAACCCAGATGGTAGTTCTTGGCTATCGACAACGCGCCTTGCAGGTTTACTTGCGAGGTTATCCCCTGAGTGCCGTCGTACTCGGTCAACTGATATTGGCTCGGATCAAAGATGGGAGAACCGGGAGCAAGGCAAGCGGAATTGAACTGCGGTAGGTGGAAATCGGTGGTAGCAGCTTGATCGTAGTTACAGACAAAAGAGCTGCTGGGGTTGAAAGTGAATGTCGCCCCCGGATTACCCGCCGCGCCCAACTCGCGTGAACGCGCCGCTGAAAGCTCCCAGCTCAACCATGAATCGCTGAAGAGCTGCTTGCCGCCAATCGCCAGACTGGCGGCTCCGTAATCAGGCACACGACTGGAAGTTGAGAACTGAGGCGCGCCTCCGTCGTTCAACGTATAGACCCACTTGTTCCCATAATCCCTGAAATCGGAATCGAAGTAGTGAAGGTAGAGTCCTGAGCCTTCAGCGAGCTTGTAATCAAGCGAACCCCCAAAACCATAGCGTTTGCGTTGGTACCTGTACTCCCTAATGTCCATGCTGTCGTAGTAGGGAGTGGCAAAGTTCGGATCCGGTTGCGGTTCGATGTCGTCAATTCCGCGGCCGTTATAATCGTAGCTTCCTGAAAACAGTGCGCCAAAGCGCTTGGCGTGCCCAAAGCGCTTCCCCACCGTGCCCATCACCAAGCCGATGTAACGGGTGTTCACGATGGGAGTGAAGCCGCCAATTCCCTCGAGTTTCAGGGTCGGTATATCGCCGGCTTTCTTGGTCACTAGATTTACAGTGCCGCCGATGGCGTCGGCGTCCTGATTGGCAGCTAGAGTTTTGTTCACTTCGACCGACTCGACGATGTCCGAAGGAATGGTGTCCAGCTTGAACTGGCGCACATTATCCTCCGGGGCAGGAAGCTCAACGCCATCAACCGTAGTGTTGTTAAGCCGCGGTTCGGTTCCCCGGATCTGTACGTACTTGCCTTCGCCCTCGTCGCGCTCCAGGCTTACGCCCGGCATCCGGCCCACGACGTCGGCGATGTTCTCGTTCGGCAGGCTTTGAATGACGCCCTCCGACATGACATCCAGAATATTGTCGGACGTCCGCTGAACATTGATGTCTTCTGCTACGCCGAGCTCGTCAGCAACAACCGTTACCTGTTCCCCCTTGGCCTCAACCTTGAGCACCGCATCCAGGCGAGTGGCTTGGCCCGCAACGACCTTGACATCCGAAGTGTAGGACAGAAAGCCAACGTAAGAGATTGTGACCTTGTACTGGCCCGGACTAAGGTCGAGCACCGTAAATTCGCCGAGCTGATCCGTGGCGGCGACAACGTCTCCCGGCTCGACTCGCACTTTCGCGCCTGGGAGCACGGCGTTTTCCGCGTCAGATGCACGGCCGGCAATGGTACCCTTCCCCGACTGAGCGACGGCTGGGTTCGCGAACACGGCGCAAAGAGCCAGCAATGCTGGGATTCTCAAGATAGAGGAAAGAGTGCAGTATGACTGCTTGGGCTTCATGCTTTTAGCTCCTTTACAAACACAGCCTCGGTTCGAGTAGAAGAGCGGCATTTCCCGGCGGTACGCAACTCACTCAGGAATGTGCGCTCTCCGGAGCAGACATTCCAGTCGATTGAAATGAAAAGCGATCCTAGTTAGCGGGTATGAAGCCATTATTAAAGGACGGTTAAAGTTTTTTCAGATTCAACGCACTCCGCGCGTTCAGCGTTTACCCTAATGTCAGTTGGCACCCCCTAACAGAGCCGGGTATGAAACTGCTGGTCGTAGAAGATGAACGGCGGATGCTGGAATTGCTTCGCAGGGGATTAAGCGAAGAAGGTCACACCGTTTCCTGTGCAGGTGACGGCAGCGAAGGACTGCAGATGGTGCGGGACGAGGATTTCGATTTGGTCATTCTCGATGTGATGATGCCCAAGATGGACGGATTCGAGCTGGCGAGGAGCATGCGAGTCGAGAACAATCGCACGCCTGTATTGATGCTGACTGCGAGAGATTCCGTCCCCGACATCGTGCATGGCCTGGACCTGGGCGCCGACGACTACATGACCAAGCCGTTTTCCTTTGACGAACTTCTGCTGCGACTGCGCGCGGTCCACAGAGCCGCGGTGGCTCCGCGGAAAACCCAGCTCCAGATTGGCGATTTGTTCTTAGATATCTCCACGCGCAAGGCTAGTCGCGACGGGAAACGCATCAGCTTGACACGCACCGAATATCAGTTATTGGAACGGCTCATGCTCCACGCGGGCGAAGTGGTTCCCCGGGAGATGCTCATTGCGGCTTCTGGGCGCGAAATGGGGAGCAATTCTTTAGATGCGTTCATGCGGCTGCTGCGCCACAAAATCGACTGTGATCATCGGCGAAGACTGATTCACACCGTACGCGGCGTCGGCTACGTCATGGATTTGGAGTGGCAATCGTGAAAAAGCTTTCCATTGGCTCTCGGCTCACGTTGTGGTATTTGGCAATCTTTGCCACGGCCCAGCTGTTGTTTGGCATAGCGATGTGGGTCGCTCTGCGACAAGAGCTTTACACAGTCGCCGACGACGCATTGAAGGCTCAAATCGAAGACCTCACAAATTTCCTCAAATCGCAGAAGAAGAAAAACATGAACGTAACCAAGCTTCGGGAAGAAGCCTCCGAGGCATACGATCTGGAGCACTCTGGCGATTTCCTGCAAATTTTTGACGAGAATGGAAATTGGATCTTCCGCGCTCCTACACTCGTGAAAAACCAGTTTGAGTTGGCAGCACCGGCAACTATCAAACACCGGTCGTTTCGCAACGTTCAGCTCGCGAACCAGCCGTTCCGTTTTCTTACGCAAAGGATTGAAGTGAGTGGCCGTTTCTACACGGTACAGACAGGCGTGCCCACGGGTCAGATTATTGCGACGCTATCTCTGTTCAGGCGTTACCTCTTGATGCTCGCCCCTCTCTTGCTACTCGCCGCAGCCTCCGGAGGATACTGGCTCAGCCGCAAAGCCCTGTCTCCAGTCGATGCCCTGACTCGCACCGCACGAGGCATCAGTGGCAGCAATTTGGGCGAACGCCTTGAGAAGCTCACCACCGGCGACGAGCTCCAACGGTTGTCTGACACGTTGAACGAAATGTTGGCGCGCATCGAAGGCGCGTTTCTCCGTATAACCCAGTTCACCGCGGATGCTTCGCACGAGCTGCGAACGCCCATCTCTCTAATCCGCACTGCAGCGGAAATCGTCCTCCGCAAATCGAGGAGGGACGCTGAATATCGTGAGGCGTTGCGACACATCCTTCTTGAAGCGGAAAGAACTTCGTCCCTTGTCGAAGAACTGTTGTCTCTCGCCCGTGCTGATTCCGGGCGGGAGAGCTTGCACCTGGCGCCCGTCGATCTGCGCGCGGCGATGGTGGAAACCGCGCGCGAATGGCGTCAACTGCTGGAGACCCGCGGCCTGCAGTTCACTGAGGAGTTTGCGAATTGCGAGCTTCCAGTTTTAGGCGACCGCAGCGCTATGCAACGATTGCTGGCCATCCTGCTCGACAATGCAGTCAAGTACACGCCGTCGCCAGGGGTAATCGAACTACGTCTGGAGGCGCGCGACAACAAGGCCATTATCGCTCTGCGCGACTCAGGAATCGGAATATCTGAGCAAGATCAGCCCAAAATCTTCGAACGCTTCTATCGCGTGGACCAAGCGAGAAGCCGCGAACTCGGAGGAGCTGGCATCGGCCTCGCTATTGCCGACTGGATTGTGCGGCAGCATCGGGGATCGCTAGCGGTTAAAAGCTCGATCGGGACCGGGTCGACCTTTTCCGTCGAGTTGCCGTTACAGTCGACCTTGACGCCATCGGATGCGGCGGAATCAATTTCGCCTGCGGCAGGAGCGTAAAGAGCTCCGCTACTGGAACTGCTCCGTTCGTGAGCGCCGAGAAGTTTGTGAAACTGAGTTACCCGACGCCACCGACAGCGCCACGAACGATGACCGG
>Ga0308309_10000822_pt1 | contig 18673 bp, 23 predicted proteins | sample HubBroMetageWFT5_FD_192491 | JGI IMG/M metagenome (GOLD analysis project Ga0308309, IMG submission 192491) | Warmed and freeze-thawed soil microbial communities from the Hubbard Brook experimental Forest, New Hampshire - Hubbard Brook CCASE Soil... | ecosystem: Environmental > Terrestrial >...
CTCCCTCGGCCAGTCCAGGTAGCGAGGGAACTGTGACTCCCACGGCGTGTCCAGATCGCGAGGGGGTTCACGCGGGTGGGCGAGTGCCGCTCAGGCGCTCTCCGGTACGGGCAGGGCTTCGGGTGCGGGACTCGCCACAGGCTCGCCGCGGGTGTTCGTGGCGCGCAGGGCGATGAGCGCGGCCACGACCAGGAACAAGGCGCACGCCAACAGCGCCCGGCTGAATCCGCCGACCAGGGCGAGGGACACGGGCTCGTGGTCGGCCAGGAGGTTCTTGGTGTGAGAGGTTGCGATCGCAGAGAAGATCGCGAGTCCGAGGGCGGCGCCGATCCAGGTCGAGGCGTTGATAAGTCCGGCGGCGAGCCCCGCCTTGTCCGGCGGCACGCCGGCTTGCGCCGCAGTGGTCACGGCCACGAACACGGCGCCGAAGCCGAGGGACATGATCACCAGGCCGGGCAGCAGATCGTGGAGGTAGGAGCCGTCGACGGGGATGCGCGAAAGCCAGTAGATCCCTACGGCGTCGATCAGCGCTCCGGCGACGATGAGAGGTCGGGTGCCCGTGCGCGGGAGCAGCTGTGAACAGATTCCCGCCGAAACCGCGACGCCGAGCGCCGTCGGGACGTACGCCGCACCGGCCTGGAGCTGCGAAAACCCGAGGACGTTCTGCATGTACAGGGTGATGAAGAAGAACATCGAGTAGGAGCCGGCGACGGCGACTACCTGGGTGGCGTCCGCCGCCGCGAGTCCGTTGATGCGCAAGATCGAGAACGGGAACAGCGGGTCAGAGTGTCGCCGCTCGTTGATGGCGAAGGCCCCGAGCAGGACCGCGGCGCCGGCGAGCCCGCCGATCGTTCGCGCGTTACCCCAGCCCACTTGGGGCGCCTTCACGAGGGTGTAGATAAGGAGGAGCATGCCCGCGGTCGCGAGGATCGCTCCGAGCACGTCGACGTTGGGGGAGTGAAGGCGCTGTCGATCGCCGGGGATCAGCCTGAACGCGGCGAATAGGTCGAGCGCGCAGACCGGCAGATTCACGAAGAACACCCATCGCCAGCCAGGCCCGCCCGACAGGACGCCGCCCAGGAACACCCCTAGTGCTGACGCGATGCCGCCCGTCGCTCCCCACGCAGCGAGTGCCTGAGGCCGATCGGCGCCCGTTGCGAACGACGTCGTGAGGATCGACAGTGCCGCCGGCATCATCATCGCCGCGCCGACACCCTGGACCAGCCGCGCCCCGATGAGTACGGCTTCGCTGGCGGCGAGTCCAGCGAGCAGGGAAGAAATCGCGAAGACCCCGGTGCCGGTCACGAGCATCCGCCGGCGGCCGACTAGGTCCGCGGCACGACCTCCGAGGAGCATGAAGCCGCCGTACGTCAGCAAGTAGCCGCTCAGCACCCACTGGAGGCTCTGGACCGAGAAGTGCAGGCTGTGCCGGATCGACGGCAGCGCCACGTTGACGATCGAGGCGTCGACGAAGTCCAGGAACGCGACTCCGCACAGGAAGGCGAGCGTCAGCTTGCCCCGGCGGGTAGCGAGGAACGACGGCTGGGGGACGGCGGTCGACACGTTGGGCCTCCGATACTCCGAGTGAGTTAGTGAGCTGACTAACTTACCAGACAGGATCTATCATCAGTGGGATGACTAACTCAGCGAGCGGTCGGCGCGTCGGCGAGACCGATGTCGCGCTCGGCAAGCGGGAGCGCCTGGTCGAGGGGGCGCGCGAGGTTCTCCACGCCCAGGGGGTCGAGCGGACGACGCTCGCAGACATCGCCCAGGCCGCCGGCGTGCCGGTCGGCAACGTCTACTACTACTTCAAGACCAAGGATGAGCTCGTCGATGCCGTCGTCGCCTCACGTATCGCCGAAACGCAGGCCGCCTTGGACGGGCTCGGTCAGCACCGAACGCCGAAGGCCCGCCTGAAAGCGTTCGTGCGGATGCTGGTCGGTCAGGCCGATCTGACCGCCGTCTACGGATGCCCCCAGGGAAGTCTCTGCTCCGAGCTCGACAAACGCACGGACGGCCCTGGTGTCGACTGCGCCGAGCTGTTGGGCCTACCGATCGACTGGGCCGAGGAGCAGTTCCGGGCCATGGGGCGGCGCGACGCCCGCGAGCTTGCCGTCGCGCTGATTGCCTCCTACCAGGGAATCGCGCTCCTCACCAACACGTTCCGCGACCCGCGGATGATGACGCGCGAGGGGCGCCGGCTCGAACGCTGGATCGACTCCTTGAGTCTGGGCTAACCGCTAGGAGCTGCACGGCTGCAGACGGCTCGTCGTCAACATGAGCCACCCGAGCGCCACCCACGCAGCGCCGTAGTGGGTCGGATGTTCGGCGTTCAGCTGCTGCGTCGCGGCCAGGAGCTTCGGTACGGCGCTCGTGTCGCCGGCGGCCTTGGCGGCGCCGGTCTGGCGGTGTGGGCGGGCTGGTCCGGCATCTTCGTCGTGGCGGCGATCGAGATTGGGTTTCTGTTGGTCACGAGAACGGAGCAGAGCCCGGCGAGTGGCACGAGCCTGCTTACTACGCGCAACCGCGTCGGAATCCACGTAGCACATGGGCCGTCGGGCTCGCCGTCCTGCTATTCATCGCCGCGCCGGTGGCGCTGCTAATCGCTCTGATCGTCCACTAGCGCCCGCAAGCTCGAGCGACTAGGGAACGAGTACGACCTTCCCGGTGTTCCGGCGCTCGGCGATGAACCGATGCGCATCGGCGCCCTGCTCGAGGGGGAACGACTTCGCGACGACCGGGCGAATCGCCCCGGTCTCAATCATCTCGGTGAGCGGCTCCGACCAGCGTGACGATCCGTGTTCATCCCACAGCGTGAGGACGTTGAGCCCGAGCACGGCTTTCGACGCCGACATCTGCCGGACGATGCTGAACCAGGGCATCTGCACAGCGGTCTTGGCGGCGGCAAGGAGGTTGCGCTCATTCCCGGCCACCAATCCTGACGCGCCAAAGCAGACCAGTCGCCCGCCCGCGCGCAGGAGCTTGTAGCTCCGCTTGAAGCTCGCCCCGCCGATCGCGTCCATCACGAGATCGAGGTCGGGCACGCCGCGCTCCCAGCCCGGGGAGGTGTAGTCGATCGGATGATCGACGCCGAACCCACGGATGGCCTCGTGTTTGCCGGGCGATGCCGTACCCCACACCTCCGCACCGGCGCGCTTTGCCAGTTGCGTCGCGGCGATGCCGACTCCTCCGCCGGCCGAATGGATCAGCACGCGCTCGCCGGGCTGGACATTGCCGCCACGGACGATCGCCTCCCAGGCGGTCGCGTAGTTCACCGGAATCGCCGCGCCCTCCTCGAAACTGACGGCGTCGGGAAGGGGGAACGCACCGTCGGCCGCGGTCACGGCCCGCTCGGCATAGCCGCCGAACCGGACGGGTGCCGCCACCCGATCTCCGACGGCGAACCGATCGACGCCGTCGCCGATCGCGGCGACCGTTCCGGCGACCTCGTACCCAACCACGCACGGCGGCTTCGGCGCGTCCGGGTACAGCCCCATCCGCGCCATCAGGTCGGCGAAGTTGATCCCGGCGGCGCGGACATCGATCAGGATCTGGCCCCGGCCCGGAGTGGGGTCGGGTCGCTCCTGTACCTGGAGGACCTCCGGGGGACCATGGCGGGTGATCGGCAGCGCGCGCATCGAGACTGCAACCTAACGGATGGCGCACGAACGGCGCGCCGTATCCGCCCTCTCGCCGGCGTGGGCGTGCGGGTCACGACCGCACACTCGCCGTCCCGCTAACGCCCAGTGTGCGGTCCTGTCCCGTATTGGTGCGTGAACGCACGTTCACCGCCCGGGGCGGGCCGAGTGTGCGGCTATGACCCACGGTGGGCGCGCGGTCTCACGGGGCGACACCCCGAAGGTCACGGTGCCTTGGTGGCGCGCACGATGACGGCCGCGGTTGTCCGGGTGATCGGTTCCCCGGCGGATTCCGGCTGGAACCGTCGCAGCAGATCCGCCCTGAGGCGCTCGCCTTGATCGCCGGGCAACGCCGCGACGACCGGTGCGAACGGCGTCCCAAGGATGCCCTCGGCCGCCGACCCCGGGTCCGGGAACGCGATCGTCTGCTGCACCACTGATACCTCGACGGTGGCGAAGCCGGCGTCCTCGAACAGCCGACGGCCGGCGTCGTCGCTCATCGCGAACGTCCCGTTGTCAAAGGCGCGCGGGAACGGCGGCTCGACGCCGGTCGCCGCCAAGGCCTCGGCGTAGTCGTCGAACGGCTCGAGGCGCTGGGCCGCGGCCCACACCGCTGCGCCGAGCGTCCCGCCGGGGCGAAGCACGCGGTGCATCTCGCGCGCCGCGTCGAGCCTCTCCGGGAAGAACTGCAGACCCTGCTGGCAGAGGACGACGTCGAACGACTCATCAGGAAATGGGAGGTTGTCGGCGCGTGCCTCCAGGTACTCGACCGGGGCTGAATCGTCGGGCAGCGGGAGCGCAGCGGCGAGGGACAGCATCGGCTCACTCACGTCGGTGCCCACAACGCGGCCCTGCGGCCCGGCACGACGTGCGGCGGCGCGGGCGACGACGCCGGTGCCGCTTGCGACGTCGAGCACTCGGTCTCCGGCGGTCACGCCGACCGCGTCCAGCAGCACCTCCGCCCACGGCTCGAACACCACCGGCCCAAGGCGCATCGAGTAGTTCTCGGGTACGGACGCCGCGGTGAAGGCCGTCGAGCGTCGGTCAGGATCGCCGGCTGTCATCCGCGTACAGTCTGAACAAGTAGAGATCAGAACGACGCGAGCGAGGAGAGGAGCGTACGCATGGACTGGACGCTGGAGGTCGTCGTGCTCCCGGTCGGCGACATCGGTCGCTCGATCGCGTTCTACCGCGACCAGGTCGGGTTCGAGCTCGACCACGAAACCACGAACGAGCACATGCACGTCGCACAGCTGACGCCGCGTGGCTCGGGCTGCTCGATCGTGTTCGGCGATCTGCCCTCGCAACGCCAAATGGCGCCTGGCTCGATGAGGGCAGTGCAGCTGTGCGTGGCCGATGCCCAGGCCGCGCGCGACGAGCTCGTCTCGCGAGGCGTCGACTGCAGCGAAGTCACGTCGTTCGGCGATCAGGACGGCAGCACGTTCTTCGGGTTCTCGGATCCCGACGGCAATACGTGGGCCGTTCAGGAGCTGAGGGTGCGGGGCGCGAAGCCGCTGATTCCCGTCGAGGCCCGGGGTCGGTTCGGCGGATAATCGCCTGCTTGCCTCGCTCCTGACTTAGGATCCGACGACGGTGCTTACCGATCTGCCTCCCGCGACCCAGTGGACCAACTGGGTCGGAAACCAATCGTTCACTCCCGGCTACGCGGCCGCGCCGCGCGACGAGGACGAGGTCGTGACGCTGGTCCGCGATGCCGCGGAGCTGGGGTCCCATGTCCGGGTCGCGGGCGCGCGGCACTCGTTCACCCCGATCGTCGAGACGGACGGACTGCTGCTCGACCTTTCCGGGTTGCGGGGTGTCGTCGAGGCCGAACGGACCCGCAAGCGTGCCACCGCGCTGTCCGGGACGCTGATCCAGGACTTCTACGAGCCGCTGTGGCGCGAAGGCCTGGCCCTCAAGAACCAGGGGGATATCGACACCCAGCAGATCGCCGGCGCGGTGTCGACGGCTACCCACGGGTCGGGGATCCGGAACACCTGCTTCTCGGGCGTCGTCCGCGGTGTCCGGCTCGTCACGGCGACGGGAGAGGTTCGCGATATCGACGAATCCGAGCCCGAGCTTCTGCGCGCCGCGCAGGTGTCGGTCGGCATGCTCGGCGTGATGACGCGGCTCGAGCTGGAGGTCACCGACGCCTACCGTCTCACCGAGCAGATCGACCTGTGGCCGTGGGAGGAGGTGCTCGACCGCTGGGACGAACTCGTTCACGAGCATCGTCATTTCGGGTTCTTCTGGCTGCCCACCGAGGAGTCGGCGGCGCTCTACAACCTCTCCTCGCACGATCAGACGATGGCCGACAAGTGCTACGTCAAGATCTACGACGAGGCCGCGCCGGATCAGCCCGACAGTGACGTCGAGGGCCAGAGGACCGATCGCTGTTACCGCATCTATCCGATGGTCTACGACCCCAACTTTCACGAGCTCGAGTACTTCGTTCCGCTCGAGCTCGGACCGGACGCCCTGTCGGCGATGCGCGATCTGATGCTCCGGAGCTTGCCCGACTCGATCTTCCCGCTCGAGGTGCGCACGGTCGGGCCAGACGACGCCTACCTGTCACCGAACTACAGGACGGCGACCACGGTCATCTCGGTGTCAGGAAAGCCGGGCACCGACTACTGGGACTACCTCCGTTCGGTCGACTCCCTCCTGCAGGACTTCTCGGCCCGCGTTCATTGGGGAAAGCTCCACTTCCTCACTCCAGAGCGACTCCACGCTCTGTATCCAGAGGCGGACGCGTTCATCAACGCGCGTCGCGAGCTCGACCCGGCCGGAATTTTCCTCAACGATCACCTGCGCGAACTGTTCGCCTGACGGTAGATGTCGCGCACTGACACGCCGTCCGTTCGCCGGATGCGCGAGGGCGACCTCGGGACGGTCACGGAGCTGACCGCCGCCGCGTTCCAACGGGAGCTCGGCGACGAGCTCACCGAGCGTCGGTGGCGCGAGCGCATCGCCCACCCGTTCACGACCGACCCCGACGGCGCCTTCGTAGCCGAACTCGACGGACGCGTGATCGGGGTGGCGGAGGCGATCGGCCGCGAGCGACTGTGGGTCCTGTCGATGTTCGCTGTTCAGCCGGGCATCCAGAGCGCCGGCGCCGGCCGAATGCTGCTCGACCATGCCGGCGGCTACGGGCGCGAGAGCGGCGCCGGACTGATCGTCAGCTCGAACGATCCCCGCGCGTTGCGCCTTTATGCGAGCGCAGGGTTCGCGCTGCAGCCGACGCTCCGGGCGGACGGAGAGGTCGACCGTCGAGCGCTCCCCAGGGCACACCCCGGGATCCGCGAGGACGACCGGGCGAACGATCTCGAGTCTCTCGGTCCGCTTGCCCGGGCGGTCCGCGGCGCGCCATACACGGGAGAGTTGCGATACGCGCTCGCGCGCGGCGCACGGCTGTTGCGCCTCGGAGATCGCGGCTTCGCCGTCGTCTACGAGGACGGATCGTTGTGGCTGCTGGTGGCGAGCGACGAGGAGGCGGCGAGCGCACTGCTCTGGCACGCGCTCGCGATCGCCGACGGTCCGGCGCGCGTGCGGTGGATAACCGGCGCCCAGCAGTGGGCGATCGACCCGCTCGTCCGGGCGCGCCTGCAGCTCACGGCGTACGGTGCGCTGTGCGTTCGCGGGACGCCGGGCACGCTGCAGCCGTTCGTGCCGAGCGTTCCGTTCGCCTAGGGCTCGAGCGCTCGGCGCTTCAGTACTCGTCGTGGCGTCGCACCCACAGCGGCTCGGACGGCGGCTCGTTGCGTCCCTTCGGGGTCAGGTCGAGCAGGCGGTAGTACGCCATCGCGGCCTCGAGGCCGCGTGCGGTGGTCACGTAGGTCCGGTACACGGTCCCGTCCGACCGCGCGTACACGCTCAGCCCCGGCGCCTGTGAGACGTAGCCCCCGGCGTCGGTCCCGCACATCTGCGCGTTCTGCTCGACGGTGACCGGGATGTCGCCCTCGAGGAACGGCTTCAGCTCGTCGGGGGTGTGGAGGAAGCCAAGGTCCCGGTTGAAGTCGTTACCGCCGCTCGAGACCCACGGTATGTCCCAGCCCATCCGTTCCCGGTAGGGGAGAAGCTTCTCGAGCGATGCGCGGGAGGCCAGCACCAGCGTGGTGTCCCGGGCATTCATATGCGGGACCTGGGGCGCGAACCCGTCGACCATCGACGAGCAAACCGGGCAGCCCGCGATGTAGTCCGGGCCGAACATGAAGTGGTAGACCATCAGCTGGGAGCGGCCGTCGAACAGCTCGGCGAGACTCTTGGTGCCGGTCTCGGTCTCGAACGTGTAGTTCTTCTCCACCGCGACCCAGGGCAGATCGCGCCTCTTCCTCGCCAGCTCGTCGCTGCGACGAGTGAGCGCCTTCTCCTCCGTCAGCAGTTCGTCGCGCTCGGCCTGCCAGTCCTCCTGGGTGGCGATTCTCTGCTCGGTCATCATCGTCGCTCCTCACATCTTGGTTCGGGGTCTGACGTATATAGTTAGCACAATGGCTAACGATACCTTTAAGGCGCTCGCGCATCCGCTCCGACGCGAGATCGTCGAGCGGCTGAGCGGCGGTGACGCGACCGTCGGCGAGGTCACCAGGGACTTCGGCGTATCGAAGCCGACGATCTCGCGCCACCTGAAGATGCTCGAAGAGGCCGGTGTGGTCGGCCGCGTGATCGACGGCCGGACCCACCGCCTCGCGCTCCGGCCGGCTGCCCTGGCCGAGGCGTCGGACTGGATCGAAAGCCAGCGCGCGCGCTGGGAGCGCCTGTTCGACGTCGTCGGCGAGTACCTTGACGAACAGGGAGCTACTAGACGGTGAGTCAGCGGTCCGACCACGTCGTGCGAATCGAGCGCACCTTCGCCGCTTCGGTCGAGGACGTGTTCGACGCCTGGACCAGCCCCGAGGTGATGCGGCGGTGGCTCCACTGCGGCCCGGACTGGAGCACGCCGGTGGCCGAGGTCGATCTCCGCGTCGGCGGTAAGGTCCGAGTGGTGATGCGGAGGCCCGACGGCGGCGAGGCCCACATGCACGGCGAGTACACGCTGATCGACCGGCCGCATCGCCTGGAGATGACGTGGACGTTCGGCGACGATCCCTCGAACGAGCAGCTGATCGAGCTCTCGTTTTCGGAGTCAGACGGCTCGACCACGGTGCTCCTGGTCAACAGCGCTATCTCGACCGACGAACGCCGCGAGTCCCAGGACTGGGGATGGAACGCGTGTCTCGACCAGCTGGAGACGACCCTGTGATTGCCGTCGTCGACAGAGTCCGCCGCTTCGCGCCGGGCCTCCTGCTGATCGCCGTCGCCGGTGCATGCTGGGCGATCACCGCCAAGCGGATGCAGGGGATGAACATGGGTCCCGCCCACCTCGCCACCGACCTGGGTGCGCTCGGCTGGTTCGCGGGCGTGTGGGTGACGATGATGGCGGCGATGATGCTTCCGTCGCTCGTACCAATGGCGCAGACGTTCGCGGGAGCGAGCCGACGGTCCGGTGCGGCCGTGCCCACGGCGACGACGTTCGTGTTTACGCTCGGGTACCTGCTCACCTGGGCCGCCGCCGGCGTGCTGGCTTACGGCGTGATCCAGGGCGTGCGCGCCCTCGGCGTCTCGTGGTTGGCCTGGGACGAGGGCGGCCCGTACGTCGCCGGCGGCGTGATCCTGGCCGCTGCTCTGTACGAACTGGCGCCCGTGAAGTCGAAATGCCTTCTCCACTGCCGCAATACCCATCTGCTCATGCGGCGGTGGCGACCCGGCATGCCCGGCGCGCTGGCCATGGGCGTCGAGCACGGCGGCTTCTGCGTCGGGTCGAGCTGGGCGTTGATGGCGGTCCTGTTCGCCGTCGGCGTGATGAACGTCACCTGGATGATCGTGATGGCGGCGGTCGTCGCGATCGAGAAGCTGCTGCCTCAGAAAGCGGTGGCGATCGGCACGATCGTGGTGTTCATCGCCGCGCTCGGCCTCGCCGTCGCGCTCGTGCCCGGCTCTGTCCCGGGCTTGACGATCCCGGGCTAGCGCCTGGCCATCTCGTCGATGCAGACGGCCGCCGCGACGATCAGGGCATCGTTCTCGCCGGGCGCGATCTCGATCCCGTAGGTCTCCCGAACGCGGAACCAGCGCTTCGAGATCTCGGCGACCTTGTCGCCGTCGCGTTCGATCTCGTACTCGTGATCGACAACGTTGCCCTTGGCGCTCAGCTCGCCGCCGCTCTCGAGCTCGATCGAGAACCGGTCCCGGAACGGCGTGACGAGGGCCTTCTTGATCGTCGCCACGGTGTCGCCGTCGTGCTCGATCTCCATCGTGTCGTGAATCCGGAGCTTCTTCTCCTGGATCTTGAACAGCTCGTCGCCCGAGGGGCTCTCGAGGATGAACGTGCTCCGGACGCGGAGCGCCTTCCCGTCGACCTTGAACACGCGCTCGCCGCCGTCGTTCTCGACCCAGAAGTCGTCACCGATAGCGAACATCTTCTCCCGCATCTGATAGCGGGTGCCGTCCGGCTCGTCGTGTCTGTGGAGAAACCCCATGTTCCGGTCCTTTCAGCTAGAGCAGGCCGATGATTCCTTTGATGATGAGAAGCACTCCGATGCCCGCGAAACCGCGGATCGCGAAGGTGTGCGCGTGCCGGGAGACCCAGGCCTTGGAGCGTGCGATGGCTTTGGGTGTCCACTCGGGGGCGACCAGGAAGCACGCCAGCGGGACTTCGATCAGCCACAGCATCACGAGGTTGAACCCGATCACGATCAGCACGGTGGCGGTCGTGGAGTAGTGGAGCTTGTGGATCTGATGGAGCCCGGCGAGGTATGAGGCGCCGGGAAGCGTTAGCAGCGCCCCGACGACGAAGGTGGTGCGCGGTGACCCCTTGTTGAGCTCGCGCTGCCACCGCGGTGGTCCTTTGTCGGGCTTGGCGGCCTTGCGCTCCCGTCTGCGCTCCCTCAGCCGCGCGGCGCGCCCGGTGTAGAGCACGAACGCGACGATCAGCGCGATCCCTCCGAGCGCGATGTCGACCGCCGGGTTGATCGTGTTCTCGGTGGTGTTCGTCGTGCTCGAATCGCTGAGCGAGAACACGATGATGATCCCGAGCGTGATGCTCGTCATGAGCGCGCCGACCAGGTAACCGGCCATCAGCTTCGCGGGACGGTTGAGCAGCAGCATGACCGTGACGACGGCTATCAGCGTCGGGTTGAGCGACGCCGTCAGCGACAGCAGGATGACCTCGGTCATGCCGGGCGCGCGGCGGCTGTCGCTGCGGGTTCGGGCGCCGGCGCGGACTGATCCGCAGGTGCGGGCGCCGGCGCCCCCAGGCTCGCCATCACGAGCGTCACGATGTACGCGACTACGACCCCGACGATCGTGAGCGGCTCGACATTCGTGCCCGCGTGCGTGCACAGAAGCGTCGCGAGGACTACGGACGAGAGCGGGAGTCGCAGGATCGCGACGGTGGCCGCGCCCATCCCGACGGCGACGCCCGCTTGGACCGGGAAGCCAGGGAGGTGAGAAGCCATGATGCCGGCGGCCGCGCCGAGGAACACGGCTGGAAAGGTCGGACCACCGCGATACGCACCGAGCGATAGGCCGTACGCGATGCCCTTGAACACGATAAGCCAGGCGAGCGCGGCCACCGACCAGGTTCCCGCCTGGCTGACCAGACCGGGCAGCTGAGTCTCCCCCGAGAACAGGACCTCGTTGACGCTGTGGCCGGTGATTTGCGAGAAAGCGATCGCAAGTCCGCCGATTACCAGCGCGATCAAAGGCAACAGCACGACGAGCCGGTTCCGGGGAATGCTCCGATAGGTGAACATTCCCCCGCGCTTGATCAGGCTGGCCACGACCGCGACCGCGATCGCGAGCGCGATCGTCCACGCGAACTCACCCGAATGGATGTGCGGCGCGGTCGTCAGCGCGATCGGGCCAAGCGCAAAGTCCTTGCTGCTCAGCCCGGTAAACGATCCCATCCCGATCGAGACAAGGCTTCCGATGCCGGCGGCGAGCAGGCCCGGAACGAGGATGATCCGCATGCGGGGCCCGCCGATCGCGGCCGCTTCGATCAGCAGGACCGCCGCGATCAACGGGGAGTCGAAGATGAACGACACCGCCGCGAAGCTCCCGGCAGCCCCGACCAGCATCAGGGTCTGCGGCGGCGCGTCGCGGCGCGCGACCAGGATCAACAGCGTCGCTACGCCGGCGCCGAGCGCGATCAGCGGAGCCTCGGGACCGAGCACGAGCCCGAAGCCGATCGTCGCGACGCCCGCGATGATGACTCCGGGAAGGATCTGCGGGCCAGGCGAGCCGCCGACGGCGAGGCCCTCGGCCGGGACGTGTCCGCCGTTCCCCGGAAGCAACGTGATCGCCAGGGCAACGAGCAAGGCGCCGACCGCGAGCACGGGGAGCGGCCACCACTTCGGCGGGCCATTGTGGTAGCCGAGGGCGTGGGGGAGGTGGGTGTAGAGCTCCTGCTGAACCTGGTAGGTGCCCTGGAGAAAGCACCAAGCCGCCAGCGATACGACCACACCGACGATCGCCACCAGGGCGAGCAGCACGATGAACCGCTTGCTGCGGACGAGTGCGTCGGCTTCTTCGGAGGACAGCTCGGCTGGTGTGTCCCCGGTCGTCATGGCGAGACTAGGTGAGGCTCCGGGTCGCGGTCAGGCAGTCCTCGACGCCCGAACGGGGTCGACGGCCGCGACTCCTGGAACCGCGCTCACCCCCCGAGGATTTTGGCCTTCTCGCTGGCGAATTCCTGATCGGTGAGAATCCCTTGCGCCTTCAGGTCGGCGAGTTGTTTCAGCTGGTCGATCTTGTCGTCGGTCGTGCTGGCGGCTGGGGCAGCCGCCGGCGCTGGCTGGGGGGCCTGCTGGGCCTGCTGCTGGTCGTACTGCTGCTCGTCCTGAGCGGCCCACTTGTTGTATTGGCGGCGGCTGACGCGGTTCGAGACGGCCGTGGCCGTTCCGGCGATCACGGTCGTGCGCGCAATTCCACGAAGAAGTCCCGGCATTGTTCCCTCTCTTTCAGGTCGCTGCCGCGGCCTCGGCGGCATCCAGTGCGTCGATCAGATCCTGTGCGCTGATGCGTTCGCTGGCGATCAGCCTGCCGCCATTCCGGCGGACGGCGGCGGCGAACGGCCCCGCCCAGCGGTTTTCGTAGACGATCATCACGGCACTGGTCCCGGGCTCGATCTCCCCGGCCACCAACGAGACATCCTCGTCCCCGATCAAGCCACTGGCGGCTCCCGCGAACACGGTCAGGTCGCCGACTCTGTCCGGCTCGAGATCGGCGATGTCGAAGCCTGAGAACGTCCCGTCGTCGTTCTTCGTCACGAATAGGGCGTCGAGCACGCGAACGATCCCACGGTCGACGAGGTCGAGGATGATGTCGACCGCTTCGCCGGTCATCGGCGCTCCCGGTGGATAGCCGATCACGATCATGTCGATCGGGCCGAGCTCTACTTCGTTCGCTTCCATATGGATGCCTCCGTTGATGGCGCCGACGCCTCGGTTTGCGGCTGTTCGCACCGAGCACTTTGATCGCCTGCCGGGCGACCGGCATCACCCTTTATGGATGACAGAGTGGCTAGCTGCCGGCGAGGAAGCGTTCGACGCTTTTGTCGAGCGGAACGCCTGCCCGAAGCCCGGGCGAGGGTACCGGCGCGCCGTAGCCGCGGGTGATCGGGATCACGCCGGCCCAGGTCTCGCGCTCGGCATCGGCTGAGTCGTCATCGTCGGGGGGCCCAGTGCGTGTTTTGACGGAGGCCTCGTCGAGCTCGAACTCAAGGATGGCCGTCCCCTTCAGCTCCTGGCGACTCGGCTGTCGGACCTCCGCCCACCTGCCCGGGAGGACAACCTCCATGAACGCCGCGAGGGCAGACAGCTTGTCGTCCGGCGCGGTGATTTGACGGAAGCGCCCAAACAGAACCGCGGAGTCGTAGTTCGCGCTCGTCTCGAACGCCGACCGCGCGAGAACCCAACCATCGAAAATAGTCGCGGTCAGGCACGCGGGCGCTCCCGACGCGAGATGCCTGATCATGCGGCTGGCGGTCGAGCCGTGGATCAGCACCCGACCGCCGACCCTCGCGTACAGGGTCGGAATGCAGTACGGCTGGCCGTCGATGGCGAAACTGACGTGCGCGATCTGGCCGCGATCGAGCACTCGGTTGATCGACTCGGCGTCATACCGAGCGTTCTCGGGGATGCGGCGGATCCGGATTCGCGGTGACTTGGCGGGTGGCATGCCGCGTTAGTCTGGGTCAACCTTGGCCCTATGACTAGAGCAATTCGATGAGGCCAGTCCGTGGAAGCTCGAGCGGCGCGCGGGCGAGTCGCTGCGGGTGTGCCTCGAGCGCACGCTGCGGGACGCGATTCGGGAGGGGTCGCTCAGAGCCGGCGTCGAGCTCCCGGCCTCGCGGCGCCTGGCCGGCCAGCTCGGGGTCTCTCGAGGTGTGACCAGCGACGCCTACGCCGAGCTCGAGGCCCAGGGATATCTGCTCGTAACGCCGCGCCGTCCGCCCGTCGTGGCCGACGCGGCCGGCGCGGCCGACGTGCGCGGCCCGCGTCCGGCCGCCGGGGTCGCCAGCAAGCCGGTCGAAGCCCAGCCCCGCTTCGACATGACCCCGACGACGCCCGACGTGACGCTTTTCCCACGCCGCGTGTGGGCGTCGGCGCTCGCCACCGCCGTGCGGGAGGCGCCGGCAGCGGCACTCGACTACGGCGACCCCATGGGCAGCCTTCCGCTCCGCGAGAAGCTGGCCGACGAACTCGGCCGCACGCGTGGGGTGATCTGCGATCCCGCTCAGATCATCGTCGTGCAGGGCGCATCACAGGCAGTCGACCTCGTCCTGCGAGCGCTGCGCGATGCGGGCGCCCGCCGGATCGCGGTCGAGGACCCGTCGCTGGACCGCCAGCGGGACCAGATCGGCGGGCTCGGTCTGGGCCTGAGCGCGCTGCCCGTGGATCGCGAAGGGCTTGTCGTCGACGGGCTCGATGCCGCCGCCGTGATCGTCTCGCCGGCCCACCAGTTCCCGACCGGCGCCGTCCTGTCAGGCGCGCGGCGCAGGGAGCTGATCGCCTGGAGCCGCGACACCGGCGGTCTCGTCATCGAGGACGACTACGACGCCGAGTTCCGCTATGACCGCGAACCGGTGCGCGCGCTCCAGGGCCTTCACCCCGACGGCGTGGTCTACGTCGGCACCACGTCCAAGACGCTCGCGCCGGCGCTCCGACTCGGCTGGCTGGTCGCGCCCGCGCCGCTCGTCGAGCAACTCGCCGGACTAAAGCTCCTGCTCGACGACTTCTCTCCTACGCTCGAGCAGCTGGCGCTCGCCGGGATGCTCGAGCGGGGGCACTACCAGCGGCACATTCGCCGAGCGCGCGCGATCTACCGTCTCAGGCGAGACGCGCTCGTCGCCGCGCTGGCGGCGCACCTCCCAGACCTGCGGGTCGGCGGCGTGGCCGCGGGGCTGAGCGTCGCGCTCTACCTCCCGGCGGGATCGGACGACCGGGAGATCGAGCGCTCGGCGTCGCGTGCCGGCATCCGGGTCCAGGCGCTCAGCCGCTACGCGATCAGGGATCGCGGCGACCGCGGCCTCGTCGTCGGCTACGGACGCCTGCACGAGACTGCAGTCGAGCCCGCGATAGCGGCGCTCAGCCGAGTCATCGCTCGGTGAAGCTCACGTCGCGTCGTGGCCCGCGAGCTTGCCGTACAGGCGCCCGAACGCATCCCGATCGGGAACCAAGATAAGGCTGTCGGTGCCGTGCCAGGTCACCCGCAGCCTCTGCCTTCGGACGCGGCCGACAGGCTCGACATTGCGTGCTGCGGAGAGCAGGTGTTCCTCGATCACGGTGGGCTCCCTGCGCTTGGTCTCGGCGAAGATGAAGCGGTGAGTCGTGACCGCGACAAACCCGGACCTGCCATCGACCTCGGCGAGGAGAAAATCGTCGACGGCCTCGTTCGGGGCCAGCGCGACTCCCCACTCCTCGAGCATCTCGGGGACGGTCGCCGGCTCGACCGGCTGCTGGGAACGGAGCGCAGCGAGTAGGCCTCCGCCGGAGGGGCGCGCCGGCGATCGAACGCGATTCCGCCGCCGTCCGGACTCTGGCGCAACCACGAGAGACCCGTCCGGACGCTCCTCCAGAACGACGTAGTCGCCCGATACATCGCCAGACAGGGACACGCGCCGCGGACTCCCCGAGCTCACGCGCACGAGTGTCGCACGGCCTCCACCCGTGGGTGGAGACGGTCGCGATCTCCACCCGCGAATCGACCCTGCCGCCGATGTGCAGACGACGCTCGAGGACGACGATTCAGCCATGACATTTACCGATTACCTCATCGACTCAGCGCTGGTGCTCCTCATCCTCCTCCAGATCAAGGAGCGCAAGCTCACCACCAAGACGATCGTCCGTCCGCTGATCATCGTCGCAATCGCCGTCACGAACTATCTCCACGGCATCCCCACCGCCGGCAACGATCTGGTGCTGGTGGCGGTGCTCGCTTTGCTCGGACTGCTGATCGGCGTCGCCAGCGGGCATGCGGTCCTGATGCGGCGCGGCCCGGACGGCGACGTCCTGGCGCGCAGCGGTTGGGCGTCGGCGTTCTTCTGGGTGCTGGGAATGGGATCCCGGTTCGCGTTCCTGATCTGGGTCAACAACGGTGGCGCCGGCACGGTCGGTCACTTCAGCACGACCCACTCGATCACCGGCGGCGAGGCGTGGACGGTGGCGCTGTTGGCGATGGCGGTATTCGAGGTGTGCGGGCGCAGCTTGATCCAGGCGCTTCGCCGGAGGCAGCTCGACGGGCTCGCCGCTCCGGAGCTGGCCTGAGCGACCACCCCGAAACCACATGCGACAGCGGGATCCGCGGATGCGGGTCCCGCTTCCGTGTGTGGCGAGGAGTCCGTACCTTCCCTCACGATGATCCTGAGCCGCCTCAACCCCCGTGTGGCGACCCTGATCCGGGTCGTTTTGCTCGTGCTGCTCGGCTACTCGGTCCTGCACTCTCACCACCACCCTGGTGGCAGCGGGCGCGGGCTGGTCGTTAGCGTTTCGTTCGCCGCGTGCGTGGTGGCGTGGCTGGTGTGGACGGCCCGACCGGATAGCGATCGTGGGATCACGCCAGAGCTGTACGTGCTCGCGGTGGCCGGCGGCGTGCTCAGCGGCGCCGCGCCCGACAGCGCCGCCAGTGCATTCGTATTCGTCGCGGTGGCGGCGGCCGCCTTGCGGGTCGAGCTCGCGCGTGCCTTCATCCTCGTTGCGGTCGGGGTCCTTGCCCTCGGCGCCGCATTCCTCGCCTACAACGGGAGCGCGCTCGGGCTGCTCGCGTACTCGCTCGGCTTCGTCGCCACCGCATTCGCGGCCTCGAACGCCCGCCAGTCAGCGCAACGAGCCGAGCAGGCCGAGCTGCTGCTGGCTCAAACACAGCGCTCGCACGAGGAGCAGCTCAGGTCGGCACGCCTCGAGGAGTCGACCAGGATCGCACGCGAGATCCACGACGTGCTGGCGCACACGCTGGCCGGGCTCGCGATCCAGCTCGAGGCGACGGGGTCGCTGCTCGAACAGGGCGCCGATCGCGAGAAGGTGCTGGCGCGCGTCCGGCGCGCCCACACGCTCGCGCGCCAGGGGCTCGAGGAGACGCGCCAAGCGGTCGGGGTGCTCCGCGGCGATCCGGTGTTGGCGCCGGCGGCGATCGAAGCGCTCGTGGCCGACTACCGCGCAACCGCCGACGCGCCGGCCGAGCTGACCGTCGATGGCGACCCGGGCCGGCTGACCGGCCCAACCGGGCAAGCCGTGCTCCGCGTCGTCCAGGAGGCGTTGACCAACGCGCGCAAGCACGCTCCGGGAGCCGACGTGTCGATCGCGGTGCACGCCGGCGAGGATCCGGATGACCAGGTGGTGCTGGTGGTGCAGGACCGCGCGCCGGCGAGGAGCGCGGCGCCCGCTCCGGGCCCAGGCGCGCTCGCCGACACCGGCGGCGGCTACGGCCTTCAGGGGATGCGCGAGCGCGCGGCGCTGCTCGGCGGCACTCTCGACGCCGGCGCCGGGGCCGACGGCGAGGGCTGGCGCGTCGAACTGCGGCTGCCGGCGCCCGCGACCTCGGGCGCCGCTATCGAGGCCACGCGTTGAGCGGTCCCGTGCGCGTGCTGGTGGTCGACGACCAGGCGCTCGTGCGCGAGGGGCTGATGACGCTGCTCGACGCCGCTCCCGACATCACTCCGGTCGCCGCCGCGGCCGACGGTGAGGAAGCGGTAACGCTGGCGGCGCGCCACCGGCCGAACGTCGTGCTGATGGATCTGCGGATGCCGCGGCTCGACGGGGTGGAGGCCACCCGCCGGATCCGCGAGGCACAACCCGACACCGAGATCGTCGTGCTGACCACCCACGCGGACGAGGACTCGATCCTCGACGCCCTCCGCGCCGGCGCGCGGGGGTACCTGACCAAGGACGCGGGCATCGCCGAGATCTCGCGCGCGGTGCATGCCGCCGCAGGGCACCATGCATTGCTCGATCCGGTGGTCCAGAGCCGGCTGATCGAGGCCGCCGGCGCGGCGAGGCGTCCCGCGCCGCCGCCGACGCTGCCAGACGACTTGACGCCGCGCGAGGCCGAGGTGCTGTCGCTGATCGCCCGCGGGCTGTCGAACGGGGAGATCGCCTCTACGCTGGTGGTCAGCGAAGCGACCGTGAAGACGCACATCAACCACGTGTTCTCCAAGATCGGCGCCCGCGACCGGGCCCAGGCCGTCCACTACGCCTACACCCACGGTCTCGCTGGGAACGGTTAGCAGAGAGTCGTTCGAGATGGCCGAACATTGGCCCCAGCGGGAGTCCTCCGGCCCGTTCCGATTCCGGTCAAGTCGACACTCGACGCGCCGCGTTCGTCGAGTGCGGCGTTGACCGTGCCGGAGCCGGGTGAATGTGGATTCACCGCGGGGCGGGCGGCGAGTGAGGAGTTAACCGGATTCACCGCGGGCGTTACGGTCCGGCGGGGCGGGCACCCGGGGTGGCCAGCTCGCGCTCGTGGCGCTGAAGCTCATCGCCGGAGCGATCGCCGTCGGCTGACGG
>Ga0308309_10000823_pt1 | contig 18657 bp, 15 predicted proteins | sample HubBroMetageWFT5_FD_192491 | JGI IMG/M metagenome (GOLD analysis project Ga0308309, IMG submission 192491) | Warmed and freeze-thawed soil microbial communities from the Hubbard Brook experimental Forest, New Hampshire - Hubbard Brook CCASE Soil... | ecosystem: Environmental > Terrestrial >...
GAGCCATAACTCTCCTTTAACGCTTGCCCTTGCGCACTATAGACTCTTAAACAGCCCGCGTATGTCCGCTAACGTACCGACCTTGGGTCGAACGATTACGATGGACATGCTCGAACATGAGACTCGCCGGCAAGGCGAGGAGATTCTTAAAAGTCTCTTCCTCAAGCTATTCGCCCTTCGAGTCCTCTCAGAAATCACGTAAAATAATAAAAGGAGGGGATTTTTTGCAAGTGTTTTTTGAAATTGCCGGCCACTTTTTCTTCGCAAATTGTGGACTCTCATCCAGCCCAAATTCGGGCTCCACATAGCATGAAGGCGTCAAGCAATCTGCAGCTAAAGACAGCCCTGCTGATCCTGATGATGGTAACTTTCGGCCCGCTGGGTAATGCGCTTCTCGGCAAAGGCATGAAAAGCATCGGTCCGATCACGATTCAGGCGCTTCCCGATCTTCTTCACATCCTCTCTCAAGTCTTCACCTCGGGTGTGATCTGGCTGGGGATGCTATCGTTGCTGATGTTTCTTCTTTCCTACATGCTGGTCTTGTCCTGGGCGGACTACAGCTACGTGCAGCCCTCTTCTTCCTTTGCCTACGGCGTTATAGCTTTATGGGGACATTTTCTCTTGCACGAATCCATTACACCGATCCGGTGGATCGGCGTGTTGACCATCTGCGTAGGCGTTTTTGTTGTCGGCTATACCCACCCTCGCACGACAGAGCACAAGTAATGTTTTGGGAAATCACACTCTTACTGTTGATTGTCATCGCCGGAACTTCGGGCGAACTTTGCATCTCGCGCGCCATGAAGACAGTGGGTGAAGTGAAAGATTTCCGTCCGGCAGCGATTGTTCGCGTCATTCTCCGCGCGATGCAGGTGGGATGGATGTGGCTGGGCCTTCTGCTCTCGATTATCGCGTTCCTTTCTCTGCTGGGTGCGCTTGCGATCGCAAATGTAAGCTTCGTCGTGCCGGTTACCGCGATTAGCTATGCTGCCGGTACGCTTGGAGGGAAGTTATTCTTGGGCGAGCGTGTCTCGCTCCAGCGGTGGATTGGAGTGGCCCTGGTTTGCATCGGTGTGACGCTGGTCTTTATCGGCCGAAGCTAGGAGCGGGATATTCCTAGGAGAGTTCAAGATTAGCAATATTGTCTTAAATCACTTTTCGGCAACTCTAGAAGACACCGCGACAAGCATACCGTTGCGAATGTAGTATTCGCCGTCCCGCCACTGAATGCTCTTTCGAAGAAAGCTGGCCAACCATATAAAGAAGGCAAGCGCATCCCACAAAGGGATCAAGGCAATAACTTTCCACAAGTCCAACTGTTTCAAGCCCCGAACACCGATGCTCCAGGCGATAGCGATCCGCAGCCCGAGATAAATTCCCAAGTAAGCCAGCGCTAGTCCCGCCGAAGGGTGTACTGCAATAGCTGCCAGCAGCCAGGGAAGTCCTTGCGTGAACAGCAAACCAAAATGCGCTGGACGCCGCATGTGCTTCATCACTACCATCCAGCGCATGCGTTTTGCCAAAAGTTCTTTGAACGAATGGCATCCGCCGAGCTTCATAACAGTGTAGGGAAGAAGCTCCACTTGGTGCCCGTGCTCAGCAATGAGCCGGCCTATAAGCAGATCGTCGCCCGGCTGATTTTCGATTGCTTGCAGGCCGCCGAACTCCGCCAAGCGCTCGCGCGAAGTTACGATTGTTGCACCTAGAGCGAACCGGATTCCTTCCAATTGCCAGCCTACTAAAAGTCCGGCATAAAAATCCGAAACCATTCCGACAGTTTGAAGATTCTCGGCAAGGGTTTGTGAATGCGCCGGTAAGTAGAAACAAGTCACAGCCCCTACTTTGGAATCGGCGAGAGGGGCCACTACCGTCCGCAGATAATCCGGTGCCACCCGAACATCGCTGTCGCCCATAACCACTATTTGGTATTGCGCTTCTCCGGCAAGGCGTCGTAACTTTGCCACTTTGTCGTTCACTGCATCTTTGTCAGGACCAAATAGGATCCGAATGCGACGCTCCGGGAAATCGTGAATGAGCTTATCGAGGGTGGGAATCACGGGATCGTCAGCTTGCCCGACGCAGAAAAGAATCTCGTACTCCGGGTAATCTTGATTACAAAAGCTAGAAAAATTTTGATAAGCCTCAGGATCGAGCCCGCGGATCGGTTTTAGAATACTTACTGGTGGAGTGAAAACATTTCGCCTCGCAGGTTTCGCTTGCGAAAAGAAGCGCCAGGAGCTGTGCAGAACCAGCAGGTAGTAGATAAACGGAGCCGCTACTGTAACTAGGAAAGCGTCACGCACTATGTTTTCAAACATCTATCGTCCGCCCCGTCGGGTGGCAGCATCTCGGAAGAAGAACCCACTCCCAGGATGTTGAGTTACGCATCATTCTATGATATCGCGGGCGCCCATGATCTCGAATGGACCTCGAAATTTTGAGCCGGCATGCCGAGACGGATGGCCCTATGGCGGGGTACTAGTTTCTAGTGCATGATTCGTGAAAAGATATTTGCCGCCGCTTTCAGCCACCAGCGCAAGTTGTGAACTACCTGCTAGCTCTTGCATTCGTCCCACCGCCGAGCCGGTTGCCAGCAGGTAGTAACGTTCCGGTTTGAACCACAGATTCCTGAAATCCGCGTCCGAAATAAATACATCCGGCACGCCGGGAGCGTACGCTCCATACTCAAGATTGTGGAATCTGCCGTTCAGCAGAAGCGCGCTTCTATTGGTGTAGAAAAAGACAGATGAAAATGTGAAGTAGTGATGATTCACGATCAGCACACCATCGGGAGATTTCAAAAGCGCATTTGCCAACGGCCGCGAGGAGAAATACGGATCAAAAACGACAAGCGCCAGGCGAGCCGCGTGAAAGAAGATCACCATCATCAAGGCCGCAGCCAGAAATGCACGCTGTCCGGTGAACCGCAGGGTCCCCAGCAAACCCGCCAGAAACGCAACTCCCGCGAGCACCAGGGGAATCCGCAGATACGCAAACGAACCGAGAGTGAGATCCTCAATATGACCAAGCGACAGTGAATAAACCTTTGGATGGGAAGTGAGTGCGTTGGAAATATCGCCGGTCGCGGGAACGTGGCGAACATAGATGAGAATACAAATTACTGCTAAAGCCGCCAATGCACTGATAGCGGAAAGCGCGCGCGTTCCTCGCCGCACCCACAGCCCGTCCATGGCCATTGCAGAACCCAACAGCAAGGCCAGCGCCGGATAGCACGGCATCGAATAATATTCCTGCGTGGTGGAAAATGTCAGAAAGACTAATACGAACCCTATCCAGCAAAGTGCCAGCAATCTGGTTCGCCCTGCGCGATCGCTAGGCTTGAATGAAAGCTTCGTAACCGCAGGGAGGTAAACGCTCCAGGGAAACAGCCACACAAAGTGCAACAGCCAAAAGTAAAGACGCGGGACCGTGTTGTAATCGCGGGGATAACGTAAATTCATAAATCGGAGAAGCTGTTCGTTGATGAAAAAGAACCAGAAAAAACCGTGGTACTGCCCGGGTCCACCGTGCATCGTAAAATCAAAGTAGGGAGGGTTTCGCAAAGTCGCCAGCACGTACCAAGGCGCGGCAATCAGAATTATGATGAGCATTCCACTAACCAAATGCAGGCGTTTCCATATCTGGCGAGAAAATAGTTGATGAGTAAGCAGAAGATAAATCAACCCGGCCGCAACCGGGAACAGAGTGGCGATCAAACTTTTAAACAACGAGCCCGTTCCCAGGCTGGCTGCCAGAATGAATGCCCACTTGCGCGGATAAGGCTCCTCGTCATCGACGACGCGCAAAAACGCCCACATCGCCAAAGCAATCGTGAACGTGAGCATCACATCTGAAATCAGAATTCTTGTGAATAAAAAAATTCCCACACAGGTGGCCATACATAAGCCGGCATAGAAACCTGCTTTTCTCCCCAATGCCCATATACCAAAAGCGCACGCCAACAAAGCCAGTCCAATGGCAAACACGGCCACCGGAATCCGCGCAGACCAGTCATGCACTCCGAAGATTTTATAGGAGCCAGCAATCAACCAATACATCAGGGGTGGTTTCTCAAGATCGATGACCCCATCGAGACGCGCCGTTACCCAATCGCCGGAAGTCAGCATATTCCGAGCTATTTGTCCGTTCACCGCGTCTACGTCATCCATCAGTGACGGGGGCGAAATGATGCAACCCCAATAAATTGCCACTGCAAAGACCAGGACGGCTAAATAGACGTAACTATTTTTTTGGAAGAGAAGTGCCTCGTTGCCGGCCGTAGTAGAGGCGCCAGGCAGGGAGCCAGGACTGAATGAGGGACGCTGTGTGCCCAATATCTGCGGCATCAAAACTTACTACGCGCGACCCGCTCTTGCTTGTTTCTGGATTAGAGCACGCTTATTTTTTTGTTCTGATGCGTTAGCGCTTGTGAACTGTGCTTCAGATTCCGGAACGCTGAAAGGGACGGTATGCGCGCGACGAACATCGTTATGAGGACGCCGCCAGTTCACCCGCGGCCGCATGAGAGATTCATCCACACGATCGCGGTATTTCATCGCAATATTCATAAGCGAATCCAGCAGCGAGTGAGAGAGGAAATGAGGTTCCAAGCCTAGATCGAGAAGCTTGGAATGTTTCGCATTATAGTAGTGTTCTTCCGCCTCCACCCGTGGATCGGGCAAGTGATTGATGTGGACTGACACACCTAACTCTTTCGCTGCCGCTTTCACCATTTGCGCAATCTCCAGAACCGAAAATTGTTCCGTGAACTGGTTGAATACGCGAAACTCTCCGCGAGCAGCCGGATTTAGGCAGGCGATCTCGATGCAGCGCACGGTATCTCGAATATCCAGGAAGCCACGCGTCTGCCCACCCTTTCCGTACACAGTGAGGGGATGTCCCACAGCTGCCTGAACACAGAAGCGATTCAGGACCGTACCGAATATTTCGTCGTAGTCAAAACGATTGACCAGAACCTCATCGCGGGCAACGTCATCTGTGACCGTTCCATAAACAATTCCCTGATTCAGATCGGTAGCTCGCAATCCCCACACCTTGCATGCAAACATGATGTTGTGGCTATCGTGCACTTTCGAAAGATGGTAGAAAGAGCCAGCCTGTTTTGGATAGGGAACTATGTCCGTTCGGCCGTTGTGTTCAACCTTCAGGTAACCCTCTTCGATATCGATATTCGGCGTGCCGTATTCGCCCATGGTCCCGAGCTTCACCAAGTGACAGTCGGGAACAATTTCGCGAATCGCGAATACCAGGTTCAACGTTCCGACAATGTTATTCACTTGAGTAAACACGGCATGGTCACGGTCAATCATTGAGTAGGGCGCAGCGCGTTGCTCCGCAAAGTGGATAACAGCATCTGGCTCAATTTCTTTGATCGTGGAAGAGAGGAAAGCGTAGTCGGTGACGTCGCCAACAAAACAATCGATGGTCTCAGTCGTGATGTGATGCCAAGCCGCCAACCTCTCAGCCAGGGGCCGGATGGGAGTCAAGGTCGCCGTTCCCAGGTCGTGGTCCCATTGCCGCCGCACGAAATTATCAACTATCGCAACGGAATGCCCTTTGGCCGACAGATGCAAAGCGGTAGCCCATCCGCAATAACCGTCTCCGCCAAGTACGGCGATCTTCATGGATCCTCCAGGTCTTGCCTTCCTACACTGGGCTGCCGCTATGGTTCTACATCCCAGCTTTATCGTCGTACGCTACCTAATGTCAAGGATTTCTGGAGGATCGCCGGAGAATTTCCCGGCCCTTTTTCAGGTAAAATTCAGGCGCCCTACGACATTTTCGCAGGCATTCAGTGGAACCATTGCTCTCGCAAATCGACGTTCATGATCCGATCTCCGTTGTACAATCGGAAATCTTTTAATTGACCAGGTTTGACGCGGAGGAAATCTAAACCGGGACGTTGCATGATTGTTAGTTTTTACACTTGCCTGAACGCCTTCGTAGCCGCACCCTGTGTGGTGGTGGTTGCCGCTCTAAGAATTTCTGTTCCGCTGTTGATAACCCAAAAAGGGGGTCGCCGAAGGTAATTGAACAACCTACCCAAGATAAGTTTATGGGCACACCTGGCCGGCCAGGCACAGGGGTCCTTGTGTTTCCTCGAGAAAGAATGCTAGCGCCAAGAGTACTTGTGGGCACGACAATTCGCGCTACGCCTCGTCTCGCCAGCGTGGTTGCATTCGCACTCCTATTCCTATTTATTGGTACTCCATTGGTCTTGGCCGCGCAGCAGGACATGCCAGACATGCCCGGCATGGACATGCAGCATGACCAGGAGGTGCTAACTCCCGCGCGAAAGGCCAAGCTTGCCGCGGATAAACGCGAGAGCGAATTCAACCATCATCTCGCAGGCTTCCTGCTGATCCTTGCCGGCGCCTTCCTTTTCGCGCAGGACAAACTTTCGGCGAAATGGCCCTGGGCCCGCTATGTGTGGCCAGCGTGTTTTCTAGCGGCAGGATTTTACTTGTTGATCTTCAGCGACACGGAAATATGGCCCATAGGGCACAAACCTTTCTGGATCGCCATGAGCGATCCCGAAGACCAGCAACATAAAGTATTCGCGGTAATTCTTCTCGCTATAGGTGTCATAGAGCTCCAACGGGCGCGCGGCCGTCTCCAGAAAGCTTGGGCCGCCTGGGTGTTTCCAGTCACCGGAACGATTGGCGCCATCATGCTGCTATTTCATCACCATCAAGCCGGTATGCATGGTCCGGACCACATGGTGCTCATGCACCATATTCAAAAGGAGCATCGAGGTTTCGCGATCGCCGGGGGGGGAATCGCCCTGGCAAAAGGCCTCTCGGAGATCCAGTGGACTGGGCGCGAGCTATTCAAGAAAGTATGGCCGCTGCTGCTCATAGTGCTCGGCGTCCTGTTGATGCTTTACACCGAATAACACCAAAGAACCAGGCATGGAACGGGTTCTTTTCGCAAGTCCTTCCGCTGCAGGTACTTGCGGATGCATCCAAGATTTCGATTTGTACGTCCTATCTAGGGGAGCGAAATGCTCCTGGCGAGTTGGCGCGACACACGGCAATGGCGCCAGTTCAGCCTCTCAGCTTCTGAGAGAAGGGATCGGACGATGCGAAACGAAAAGATAACAAAAAAAATTATCACAAATTATTCCGCGGGATTGGCAGTGATGTTTGCTCTGCTGATGGGGGTGATCTTCCTACCAATGGCCTCAGCAAACGATGCGGACTCTGCGAGTCAAGTGCCCGTGCACATGGTTGTCACGGTAAAAGCGCACCGCGGCGAGCAGGTTCCGGTAGTGGCTGCCAACGACGTAAAAGTTTTTCTGCGCGATAAGCAGGATATGGTCACGAGTTGGGTACCATTTCAAGGTGACCGCGCCGGGTTGCAGCTCTTTATTTTGATTGATGACACCTCGCGAGACAGCGTCTCCTTACAGTTCAAGTCCATCGGGAAATTCATTGACGAGCAACCGGCCAGCACATCCATCGGCATCGGTTATATGCGAAACGGCATGGTCGTCACGGCCCAGGCTTTGACCCCGGATCATGACTTGGCCAAAAAAGCCTTGCGCTTGCCGATGGGCGCCGCAGTGGGATACACGAGTCCTTACCTGGCGCTCTCGGACTTGATGAAGAAATGGCCGGAAACGAAAGATCGCCGCGAGATACTGATGATCACTAGCGGAATCGATCCTCTGGGCGGCGGATTTTCGAACGATCCATACAACAATCCATATCTCGATGCTGCTGCCAATCAGGCGCAACGAGGCGGCTTCGTGGTCTATTCGATTTACACCAGCGGAGCGGGCGTTGGCGGGCGCGGCCGAGGTTTTCGGACCGCGTTTCAGCAAGCCGGGCTAGACCTGATTTCTCAAAAGACTGGCGGAGAAACCTACTACCTCGGGTTCGGCAGTCCGGTGGACTTCACTCCGTACCTGGACGATGTGAGCTTTTGCCTGAAGCATCAGTATGAGCTCGTATTTCTCGCCAAGGGTGCAAAGAAGGCGACTCTGGAGCCGGTGAAAGTAAAAACTGAAATGCCCAGGATCGGCCTGATCACGGCCACGGATGGTTACGTCGGGGGCGGCATCTAAAGGCAGCCGGCGAATTACTGCTGGGCAGGGAATTGGCTGGAGGTAAGCGCGTAACGAGCGGCGCCTGCTTCCAGCCAATCGCATTTCGGATACATGGCCAGCGGACTGACGCTAGTCCGAATTAGCGAAGCGCACGTCGAAGAGATCAAGCTCCTGTTCTAGTCTGCGCAGCACGGCATCGTTGATTTTGTTGTGATTGTAGAGATTGAGAAGCGCCGCTCGTTCCAATGCGCGTATGCGCCGCGAAATCTCGCGGAAGCGCTCATAATCTTGTGGACGATAGCCCGTATCAACCATCCGATCGCCCGGAAGTAAATTCAAATGATGGTTCTGCACGCGGATTAAATCGTCGTAGACGGGCTTAAATTCGGGAAGATCTGATTCGCGCGCCTCTGTAAGATAGGCTAGAGCCGCTTCAATCATCGCGTAGCGGGCATGCTCCTCCTCCGGATTTTTAGTATCGACCCCCGCCAAACCCAACCGACGAATAATAAACGGCAGTGTGAGCCCCTGCAAAACTAAGGTGACAAATATCACGCAGAAGGTGAGAAAGATAATCATGTTCCGTTGTGTGAATGGTGTGCCATCCGCGAGAGCTACCGGCAATGAAATAGCCGCTGCCAGCGCTACCACACCGCGCATTCCAGTCCATCCAAGCACGAAAACATAGCGCGGGTTGGGAAGGCTTTCAGGTTGGTGCAGTAAGCGCTGCCGAATCCAGTTCGAAGCCCAGGCGCCGGGATAAACCCACACCAAGCGCAGTAAGATCACGACCGCACTGATGAGCAGCCCCCGCATAAGCAGCCGCGAAAGGCCCTGCGAGCTAATGTCTGCGAGGACCTGGGGAAGCTGCAGCCCAATGAGGATAAAGACAATTCCGTTCAGGACAAATGTCAGCGTCTCCCACACGGCTGCAGCCTGCAATCGAGCTCGAGTGGAAAGGTAGATAGACGTCGTGTGGCCAAGATAGATACCGCAGGCGACTGCCGCAATCACTCCTGAAGAATGAAGACCCTCGGCCAGGAGATACGCGAAATAAGGAGTGATGATGGTGATGGTAATCTCAATCGGAGCGTCATCAATCTTCTTTTCTATCCAATAAACTAGCCTCGCGATTACCAAGCCGGCGGCGATACCCGTGAAAATCAAGTAGAACAATCGAGAAATGCGCTCCGCAAAAGGCGGCGCGTGCCCGGTCATCACGATGGCGATCGCAATTTGCAGAGCGAGCAAACCGCTCGCATCGTTCACCAGGCTCTCGCCCTCGATGATATCCGTTAGCCGTTTCGGTATGCCCAGGCGTTCAGCAATGGTTGTGGCTGCGATCGCGTCTGTGGTGCATACCACCGCGCCCAGAACGATTCCCAGGTGCCAGTTGAATCCGGGCAGAATCCATTTTGAGGCGAAGGCCACGCCGTAAACGGTAAAGCTCACCAGTCCCAGCGCCAGCATGGAAATACTGACCAGGTTGTAACGAAAATCACGCCACGAAGTCTGCACCGCCGCAGAAAATAGAAGCGGCGGCAGAAAAAGTAAAAATATTACCTCAGGATTCAGCCCGATCTGCGGCATGTGCGGTATTAGGCTAAGAAACAGCCCAGCGATTACTAGAACGATGGGATAGGGTGTTTTGAATCGCTTAGCCAGCAAAGCCAGCGCAATGATACAGACCAGCAACAGCAGCAGGATTGGTTCTACGCGATGAATATTCTGGCCGTACATACCGCCGTTTAAGATATCGCAGTTAACCTTCGCCTCATACGTGCTTCTCGCAGAGCTCCAACTCAGAAAGCTTGGCAGCTTATTTCGAGGATTCTATGCCAGGAATCCAGTGGACGGCATTCTGGTGAAATATTTCGCGAAGTACCGGCTCGGGCAAGGCGAGGCCTTGTATTTGATGACCGTGATATTGCCAAGTCTCGTTCGTCGCTAAAAATCTCCAATCTCTCGCGTAGGTCTCTTGCCAATCCTTCAGAGCGTCTGCTGTGGATTCATCGGGTAGAAATTCCAAATCGGTGCCGTACACCACTCGCGTGTGATATTTGATCAGAAAATTTCGCACTTTTTCTCGCGGCTGGATCATCAGGTATTCCATCCGCGCCGCCGTATCAACGGCAAAATTGGGATAACGATCGAACCGCTTGGCGATTTCATCCACGTCGGTTTCCATGCTTCCCAAGTGCGCGCCGACCACGCGAAGTTTCGGATTTTCGGCCAGCAGGTGGTCGCGCGCTGCCAGGATCACTTCCTTGCGCGGATGATCAGGATGCAAATACATATACCACTGCGGATTTTCCTGGTAGTAGTCATAGTCCGGACTATGCGGGTCCGGCGGTTGCCAGCATGAAGAAGGCTCGGCAACATGAGCTACAAGCGTTTTGTTTTCCTTCGCGATTGCACGATAGATTGGCTCAAACGCCGGATCATCCGGCATCACGTAACGCCCGTCCGGCGTTTTCAATTCCATACCGATGTTCTTCCAAATTTTCACCGCGACCGCGCCTTCGGCGAATTCTTGGCGAATCTGCGCAACTGTTTTTTGTGCGAAACTTTTTTCACGGAAAGGAAAGGGGTCGAAGGTAACGCACAATCGCGCGTGGTTCCGACTGGCCTGCACGAACGCCTTGGCTCGCGCGGTTTCCACATCCAAGGAGCTGTAAATTCCGTGGGTATCGGCCACGCAAATATCCAGGATGTGCAATTGCAGGTGTGCCATCAAATCCGTAATCTCAGGGTCAGTCTTGAACGCATGAACGTGTGTATCGATCGGGTCAAGCGCAGCAAACGCCTGCAGCAGTTCCGCTTGGTTATCTTCCAGGCCGAGACCGTCCGCTGCGTATAAAGCGGCGAAGCAAAATGAATGTAGATATATCGCCGCAATTGAAGCCACACCCGCGCCTAGGAGGAGTAACAGCAGCTTTTTCGGCTTTAGTCGCATTTTTCCGGGCTAGTCATGAGCTAGATTTCGGACCTCTGCCGCGCGCGCACAGCAGCGGCCAAAAGAATGGAACTTTGTAGCCTTAAGAGTCGAATAAAGCAAGCGGCACCTTTAGGGGGAGAAGTCTGGTCCAGCCGCTTACTTTTTATTTGGTTATTGCCTCATACAAAACACATGTTTGGCCAAATACATAAAAAACGGGGCTACGTGAATTTTTCGCTGCTGGTCTTGATCGTCTCACTTCCGATTGGTCTCCCGCTTCGAAACCAGCAAGGTCCGGCTATCTCCGTGGAGGTAAAAATGGTGAGCATGCTGGCCACCGTCCACGACAAGCGCGGACACCTCGTTAATAACTTAACCAAGGATGATTTTGTGCTGGAGCAAGATGGTCATCCGCAAACAATCACCTATTTCACAAGAGACTCAGATCTCCCGCTCACACTCGGCCTTCTGGTGGACACCAGCATGAGTCAGCGGCGTGTCCTCGACCAAGAGCGCGACGCCAGCCACGCTTTTCTGGACCATATATTGCGCGTGGACAAAGACAAAGCCTTCATCATTCATTTCGACTACGAAGTCGAGCTTCTCCAGGACCTGACTTCTGCTCGCCCGAAGTTAGAAGCGGCTCTCGGCCAGATCGGTGCTCCGGAGTTTTCGAATTCCTCAGACAGCAGTTCCGGGGGAGGGGGAGGTGGCGGCCATGGCCCGCATGGGCACGGTGGTGGAGGCGGCACGTTGCTCTATGACGCGATATATCTTGCGTCGAATGAAATTACGAAGAAGCAGCAAGGCCGGAAAGCCATCATCGTTCTCACCGATGGGGTTGACCGCGGCAGCAAAGAAAGCCTGCGAGACTCGATCGAGTCGGCGGAACGTGCGGATACTCTGGTTTATTCCATCTTATTTGCGGATAAGGAAGGTTACGGAAATCACGGAAGCTATGGCGGCGGCCACATGGGCGGAGGCGGCCACCATCGATATCCCGAAGAATCGCGTCCCGACGGAAAAAAGATCCTCGAGCAGATTTCCCGGGAAACCGGCGGCCGCTTCTTCGAAGTTGCGAAAAAAGAGCCTATCGATCAGATTTACACCGAAATTGACGAGGAACTGCGCAACCAATATGCGTTAGGCTATACGCCGGATAAACCGGACGCCACTCCCGGATATCACAAGATCCATCTCGTCACGAAACAGAAGGACCTGGCCGTACAGACCAGAGAAGGCTACTACGCTGCACAGTAATTCTCGCCTTTGTCTTTATCTTTCGAATGCTCGAATTTGAACCGCGGGCCCGAAGCCGATGAATCAAAGCTTTCTTAACTCATTCACAAGCTTCCTCGCCTCTTTCATTCTTTCTTTGTAGTACGTTGGGCCGATCAACACTTCTTTGTCGCCCAACTGCACGCGTTCCTTGATGCCTTCTTTTGACAAATATAAGGCTAAGGCTATGTATGTCTTGATTTCCTTTTCCAGAAATTGAACTGCTAGCCGTTTCGACTCATCCATTCTTCACCTCTCTCTGCTGCTCATGCCCAAGTTTAAATCGTCAGCCGATTGTGAAACGTAATTGTGCCGCGGTCAGGATATTACTTGGGGCGACTCGGCCTGCCCGCGCGCCTGCCGCCCCAAAGTTAGAATTGAGCTACCGGTTAGAGTACGACGCTGATCCCAACGTGCACACCCGGGTAATACGGGTTGCATAAGTAATATCCGCCATCGATGTAGTCCACATAGACGTTATCGGTGTAATACCAGCCGTCTGGCCACGGTTGCACGAATCCGAACCAAAAACCGCTGTATTGAAAGCGCGAATACCCGCCGACGATCACCGGCTGATTGATTACGAATACGTGCTGCTGTCCGAAGTTTGCGCGGAACCGGTCATCCGGTATCCGAGCGCTGCCACGGACACTCAGCCGTAAAGCGGGGGCCGAACGTTGCCTCTGCTGCGCTTCCGCAGTTCTCTGCGGCTGCCCATGTTGGCCGCCGTTATTGCCGCGCTGTTCCTGATTTTGAGACTTAGCCTGCTGCTGTTGTTTGGCCGGCTTCGGCTGGTTTTCTTGTTTTGCTGGTTTCGCCGCTGGCTGTTGTTTTTCAGATTTGGCCTGCTCTTGCTGTTTTGCAGGCTGGGCCTGAGACTGCTGCTTTTCAGGCTGAGCCTTGGATTCCTCTTGCTGTTTTGCAGGTTTGGCTTGCTCCTGCTTTGCGGGTTTTGCTTCCTGCTGTTTAGCCGGTTTTGCCGCTTCCTGGTGCTCTGCGGGCTTGGCCGCTTCGTCGTGGTGCTCTTCCTGCACGAAGGCTGGGGTTATTGCTCCCAGCAGCAGGAACATGGCTGTTGCGCTTATGACTTTGAGTACTTTCATGAGTGTTGCCTCCATTACCGAATGTTGATGGCGTTTTCGCCGGGCGCGATCTGTCATCTGCTCTGAACAGGAACAGCGACACAAATCCAGACGTGCTTTCAGCTTAGCGGCCTATTTCATCCGTAGGGTCACATCTTAGAGGGCGCCGGGAGGGGTATCTGTTCAATTGTGCACACATTTTCCATCCTGGTGGATGTGCCGGCGCATGCTACGATACAGGCTTAGAAAGGCAGCCGCCCTTGTCAATGAAGGCTTCCAAGCGTCCCAAAGCCAATTCTAAGACGAACGCCAAAACCGCCTTTAACGCCCAGGATTTCCTCGATTCGGCGGGCGTGGCGCGCAAGGTCACGGAGTTCACGAAAAAACAAGCTATCTTCTCGCAAGGCGATCCGGCCAAAAACGTGCTCTACATTCAAAAAGGCGCGGTAAGGCTTTCGGTGGTGAATGAAACGGGCAAAGAAGCGGTGGTCGCAGTTTTAGGCCCTGGCGATTTTTTTGGCGAAGGATGTCTCGCGGGACAGCCGCTTCGCATAGGGTCGGCCATCTCGGTTACGGCGACGACGGTACTCGTAATTGAGAAAAAAGAAATGGTCCGCGTTCTCCACGTAGAGCATGAATTTTCCGACCGTTTCATCTCCTACATGCTTTCCCGAAACATCCGTATCGAAGAAGATTTAGTGGACCAGCTTTTCAACTCCAGCGAAAAGCGGCTGGCTCGCACATTGTTGCTGCTGGCCCGCTACGGCAAGGAAGATAAGCCCCAAAGAGTGCTTCCTAAAGTTTCGCAGGAGATGCTCGCAGAGATGGTCGGAACTACTCGTTCACGTGTGAATTTTTTCATGAATAAATTCAGGAAGATGGGCTTCATTAAATACAACGGCGGGCTTCAGATCAATACTTCACTTCTAAGCGTGGTCCTGCACGACTGAGCGGTCCAGTAATTGCGTCACCGCTCTTTTTGCCTCCCGGATTGAGCTTCGATGATCCATAATTCCGGCGAGGTCGGTATTGGCGAACGCGATTCGCCCAAAAGGTTCCTTTCGCAAGACTTCGCTGGGCGCGGACGCGCCGTCCTTTCCGAAAAAGAATCCGGGCTGAGGATTTAGATACGCGTGGCCCCAACGATTCAGAATAATTCCAGCGATATCCCGCCGGGCATCAAATCCTTCACGCGCAAACATGTCGCTGAATTGCTGGCGGATTTGCCGCTCGTACTCACGAAAGGATGTAGACAGCATCTCGCCTCGCCCACGATAGCCTTGCTCTCCAGTCGACATGCCCGGATACGAATAGAGGATTTTTAGGTTAAGAACAATCGGCGATTCTGGGCTGATCGTCGGAGAATCCGCGCCTAGAAGCGCCGTCCTTCGAACTTCCGCGTAATTGCCGATACCTTCAAACCATCGAAACCCACTGATGCCCATTTTGTATAAGAAGCGCCAATTTCGAAGCGCGACATTCGCCATCAGGCACGGAGAACGGTAGAACTGTTCGTACGCCTCGCGATGCGCTGACGGAAGATCGCGAACAATGTGTTTCGTCGTCCAGCACCCGCCCGCCATCACCGCCGTTCGCGCCTTCACACGATAGAGTTTGTTTCCACGGGCATAGATCACCGACACAGTTTCAGATTTCGCCGGCTCAGCATCATGCTGAACCCAAACCGCTGTCGAATCCAGCCGCACGCGTGCGTTAGAATTTGGTTGCTCGAGTGCCGGAAAGTTTACGTGTCCGCGGCAGACTGCCTCCATCGTGGCCGGCCCGGGAATTGAATCCGGAATTAGCGTTTTAATCATCAATCGCGCCATGTCCCCGTTTCCGCGCGGGAACATTTGATCTTTGCCATCCGGATCATTGGGATAGAGCACATCCGCGGCATAATCCGCATACGCCGAAATTGCGTCAGCACCCAGACCCGAGCCACCGCCTTCCACTGGAGAAAGAAACGTCCGGATAGTCTCGCGGCTGATTCCGTACAGCTTCATCATGTGTTCTTCCAGCGTGATCTGATCCAACTGGCGAGAGATTTCGTCACCATGGCGCTGCGGCCTTTTTTCAGGAAGCTGCGGTCCTTGCCGCCATTTCAGCAACTCTTGCCGTGCGGTCGCCGGGATCGGAGTGCCTCTCAAATCCTTTCCCCAAGGGTCGGTGAGCCAGAAGCCCGGACTTTGTCCAAATTTAGACCCAAAATAAAACCCATAGCTCGCAGGCTCACTGCCGACCATATCGTAGGGAGTTCGGCTTAGTGGCATTTCAGGCGAAGTCCCGCCCCAGGCTTGGTATTGCAATTGGGAAGATTTCAAACCGATCGAGTCGTAAAAGTCCGAAATAAAGCTATTCGGATACTGCGCAAAATACACGGCTGAACCTTGATGTGCCATCAGCCGATGGCCATCCACTTCGAATTCATTGCCCTTGGCTTCGCCCCCGAATATCGGATGGTTATCGAGAACCAGGCACTTGCGATTTTTCCCCGCTTGCCGAACGAAGAACAGAGCCGCCGCCAACCCGCTGATTCCGCCGCCTACGATTACGCAGTCATAAACCTCTCCCGTATCGATCGCGGACGCGCGTAGCGCCTCAAACTCGCCGTCGCGGATTCTGTGGCCCGCCTGCACAACTTCATAGGTATTGCCATTCGAGCGGCTATAGTCCCCGACGCCTCCATAGCCGGTCCAGTCGTCCTCTGAAAGAAGTTTCAAGGGATTCGCTGATCCCATGAGCAAACCGCCGGAAGCGAGCAGAGTGGCATTCAGAAAATCCCGGCGCGAAATCCGCTCATCCATACCGAGAATTTTGTCTCCCTGCTCTTTCCCCGGGGGATTTTCGGTGTGAGACATGTCTCCAATGCTAGTTTTCTACTGTGGTCCACGCAAGGATTGTTCGAGGATGATCAGATTTATTGGCTGCACGCGCACGAGGCCTCTGCGCGGACTATCGATATCGGCAATCAAAACAAACGCCGTGGACAACACGAGTGGCAACACCAGCAACTGTTTAGCTTTCAGCTGGGCGTGCAGCGAATCATAACCGAGCAGGAAGTTTGAAAAAATGGCAATTGCCATCATCAAACTCCACGCCATAATTGGAATTCTGTTCAGCCATTCGGCTTGGGTATACCCCTGCGAGTTCAGCACGTCATTCATGCCAGAAAGCGCCAGAGCCATTACAGGTGTCGGCTGTGCCGTGGCTGGAGTTCGAGCAGCCGACCACAACTCCCCCTGAAGCCGGGCAGTTTCCGTCACGACTTCTGGAAGTTTTCTCTCATCTCGCACACTGTAGAACAGAAGACGCAGATCCAGATACCTCATTAGAAGTTCACGTACTTTTGCTGCATCAGCAGCCGGCAGCAGGTCTGCCCGCAGATATTCCGTGCCAATTGCGTTGGCCTCAGCTTCCTCATAGTTCTTGCGCTGATCGTATCGGCTGATAGCCATGGAGAAACTGAATCCTATGATGAGCCCTAGCAGTGTCAGCGTAGCGGCGACGATAACATCCAAGTCGTGACGCACATCTTCGTCCAGGTTGCTGCGCCGGCGAAAAAAAACTCCCAACCGCGCCGATATCCACAGCACCGCGAATGAGGTGATGAAAACAAGCGAGGGAAATTTCGTCAGATTATTCATGCGACCTGTCGCACAGAAGGGAATTTTACATCGCGGATTCTATAATGACACCGTGGGCCAAGCCACACGTTTTGTGAGAAGCGGCAAGCCGTCGCAAAATATTACCGGGCTGAAGCGCGGAGGAAACCTGCTCTAAAAAGCAGAAGGGGACTTCAAATAGAGTCCCCTTCTGCTGAATCAGCTCAGTGGTACAGGGCTACTGTTTCTCCGCGATCGTTACGCTCGGATGCGTACTCTCATTCTCTTCGTCGATGAAGAAAATACGCGTTCCATTCGTTACGGCCGGATTCTTGCCGCTCGTTCCGATTCCCTCGGAATTGAAAACGAACGCGTTCGAGAATGACTGGTTCGCGAGCAAGCCGTTTGCGCGCGGCTGGCTCTGATCGCTCTCACCGCTAACGGCCGCGCTGCCTGATTTCGCAAAAGTTCCCGAGTGCGATTCGTTTGTGGTGGAATAGTCCACATTCTCGTCCGTCCCGAATGAGTAAGCTCCGGAGAACGTCGAAGTCTTGAAGCTCGCGTTCGCCGCCGACTGGAACTCCAGCGCTCCATCTGCGGCACCGCTGTCGGTGCCCACCAGGAACGCCGTCACTCCACTTGTTCCGTGGGCGATGTAGCCGATGGGCGAATCAGTGCCGACGCCGGTAAACGTGATTCGGCCTGTGCTCGCATCTACCGAGTAAGCAGCCGCACCGTGCAGGATGTTCGCCGTGCTGCTCACGCCCGCTTCGTCGTTGAACAATGTCCCCGTCACACCGCCGGCATTGTTGCCGTCAAACGTGAGCACGCCAATCGTTGCTCGCGTTCCCGGATTGCTGCCCGACCGGCTCATCGCCGTCTCGCGGAGGATGTGGCTTCCCGCCAGCGTGCCATTGTTAAACGGCCCGGCCGTCGCGAGCGCCTCTCCGCTGGTGATTTGATTCGCCGCGCTAATCTGGTCTACACCCGCGAGAATCACTTCGCCGCTATTCACCATGTAGGCCGCGAACGTAAACGGCGTGCCGTTCAGCGTAGTGTTGAACGTTCCGCGTCCAGTGGTCGATCCGGTTGGAATGTTGTAAGTCCCAGCCAATTTCGAACTGTTCGCAGTTAGGTTGCCTGCATCGTTGCGATCGAAATTGCCACCAACGATGTTGCCTTTGCCGTCTGCCGTCAACATACCGGCCAGCGCAACATGCTCTCCGGCGACCCCCGATCCTGAGAGGCCAAAGGAATAGCCGTTTGCGAACTTCCCGTTAGAGAACGACGACGCGTCCTGAGCGCGGAGTATTCCAGACCCACGCGTGCCTTCGCCAGTCTTGTCGTCGAACTCGATAATATTTCCTTCCGTCGGCACGCCATTGCTGAATGCGGCCATCGAGTAGCGGAACGTCTGCTGTCCCGCCGCTGTCGCAACGGTCATGCATCCGCGGCCGTCCGCTCCTAGGGTGTACGAACTGCTGCCAGGATCGATCGCCAGATTCGTCTGAGGCCCGGTCCCCGCGCGATTGATGTCCTCCACTCCGCCAGTTATCTTCCCGGTTCCGTCAGCATGGAAGCTTCCCGCAATGGCAACCGCCCCATTGGCGTCAAATCCCTTCATCAAATACGCAAACGAACCGGACATCTCCGATTCGCGCCCGGTCGCGCACGCGATGGCAC
>Ga0308309_10000824_pt1 | contig 18628 bp, 16 predicted proteins | sample HubBroMetageWFT5_FD_192491 | JGI IMG/M metagenome (GOLD analysis project Ga0308309, IMG submission 192491) | Warmed and freeze-thawed soil microbial communities from the Hubbard Brook experimental Forest, New Hampshire - Hubbard Brook CCASE Soil... | ecosystem: Environmental > Terrestrial >...
CGGTCAACTGGGCCGGCAATCCCAACACGGCGCTCTACGCCGTGGCCGTCCCCTATGTCTGGCGCACGCTGCCCTTCGCCATCATCCTGGTGCATGCCGCCCTCCAGGGCATCCCGCGCGAGCTCTACGAACAGGCTTCCATCGATGGCGCCAACGCGTGGCACCGCTTCTGGCACATCACCCTGCCAATGCTGCGCCAGATCATCGCCATCATCCTGATCCTGCGCACGGCGTTTGCGTTTGCCGTGTTTGAGGAGATCCTCGCCATCACCCAGGGCGGCCCGGGCGACGCCACCTGGGTCGCGGCCTGGTACAGCTACAAGATCACCTTCGCGCCGCCCAACAATTTCGGCATGGGCTCGGCATCGGCCTACATCCTGGCGCTGATGATCGGCGCGATCGCGCTGGTCTATATGCGTTTTGTCTACAAGCGGGTGACGCTGTGATGCGCACCAAGTCGCCCGGCGGCAGGCTGCTGCTTCACATCGCCAATCTCGTGGTGATCTTCTTCATCCTGTTGCCGGTGGCGGCGGTCGTGATCGGCAGCATCCAGTCGGAGAAGTCGCTGCAGGCCGACACGCGCCGGCTGCTGCCGCCCGAGCCCACGCTCGATAATTTCACCGTCATCCTCAGCAAGGGCGAGCAGAAGGGCCGCATCTTCGAGCAGGTCACTTACCTGCCCGACAACATCAAGAGCTTCTATGCCGCCTTCGCCAACTCGGCGATCGTGGCGGTCTCGGTCACGTTCCTGACCCTGCTGTTCGGCTCGCTGTCGGCCTACACCATTGCCCGCCAGCGCTTCCGCTGGACCCTGTTCCTGCTGCAGGCCAACATCGTCGCGCGCTTCGTGCCGGTGATCGTGCTGATGATCCCGCTCTACGTGGTCATGCGATCGTTCGGCCAGCTCAATTCCCTGAGCGGCGTCATCATCGCGGAAACCGGTTTCCTGTTGCCCTACGCCATCCTTATCCTGGCGCCCTATTTCGACACCATCCCGGCCGATCTCGAGGAAGCGGCCCGCATCGACGGCTGCACGCGCTTCGGCGCCTTCGCCAAGATCGTCCTGCCGCTCGCGACACCGGCGCTGGCGGCATGCGGCGTCATCATCTTCATCATTTCCTGGCACGAGCTTCTGATCCCGCTGATCCTGAATGCCCGGCCGGATTTCATGACCTTGCCGGTGGTGATCGCGAGCCTGGTGGGCGACGTCCATGTCTTCTTCAACCTGATGATGGCGATCTGCCTGCTCGCCCTCGCGCCCACCGTGATCCTGGTGGCGCTGCTGCAGAAATATATCGTCGAGGGGCTGGCGGCCGGCGCGGTCAAGGGCTGACGGCTGGACGTCCGCAGAGCGGCAAACCGTCATGGCCCTATGCCGGCCGGGACGACTATGATCCGGCCTTCCAAACCGGGACAAAAAGGGGAACGCCGATGTCGACGAACATGCTGAAAAAGCGCCTGAAGGAGGGCAAGGCCTGCGTCAACGCCTGGCTCGCGATCCCCAGCGGCTTCTCGGCCGAGACCATGGCGCAGTGCGGCTGGGACAGCGTCACGGTCGACCTGCAGCATGGCGTGCAGGACTACCATTCCATGGTGACCTGCTTCCAGGCGATGGACAGACATCCGGTGACGCCGCTGGTGCGCGTGCCGTGGAACGAGCCCGGCATCATCGGCAAGGTTCTGGACGGCGGCGCCTGGGGCGTCATCTGCCCCATGGTCAACAACGCCACTGAGGCCAAGGCGCTGGTCTCCTATGCGCTTTATCCGCCCAAGGGCAAGCGCAGCAACGGCCCGATCCGCGCCGGCGCCTACGGCGCAGCGACGCCCTACCAGGCGACCGCCAACGACGAGGTGCTGATCATCCCGATGATCGAGACCCAGGAAGCGATCGACAATATCGACGCCATCCTCGACGTGCCGGGCATCAGCGGCATCTATATCGGTCCCAGCGATCTCGGCCTGTCGCTCGGCCTCGTGCCAAAGCTCGATCGCGAGGAGCCGCAGGTGCTGGCCATCTACGACAAGCTCTTGGCCGCCATCAAGAAGCGCAACCAGTTCGCCGGCATCCACAACGCCACGGCGGGCTACGCCGCCAAGATGATCGGCAAGGGCTTCCGCTTCGTCACCATCGCCAACGACTCCGGCCTGATGGCCATGGCGGCACGCACCGCGGTCGCCCAGACCCGCAAGGAAGCGGGCGCGGTCGCCGACAAGTAAGGGCGTGCGGATCGCGAACGCCACGCTGCCCGACGGCCGACGGCAGCATATCGACGTCCAGGGAGGGCGGATCGCCGCCCTCCTCCCGGCCTCGGGAGATCCCACGACAGGCGCCGACACGCTCGACCTTGGCGGCGCGCTGGTCCTGCCGCCGCTGGTCGACGGCCATATCCATCTCGACAAGACCCTGCTCGGCCTGCCCTGGGTGCCCAACCAGGCGACGGGCAACCGCGTCGCCGACCGCATCGAGGCCGAACGCAAGGTGCGCGCGGCGCGGACGGTTCCCGAGGCGGAGACCGGCGCCAACCTGGTGCGCCAGGTACTGGCCAGCGGCACGTTGCACATGCGCAGCCACGTCGACATCGACAACCAGCTCGGACTCAAGAACCTCCACGAGGTCCTGAAAGTGCGCGAGCGCTTCGGCGATCTCGTAACCATCCAGATCGTCGCCTTCCCGCAAAGCGGCATCCTGCGCTCTCCAGGCACGGCCGACCTGCTGGATGCAGCCATCGCCCAGGGCGCCGACCTCCTGGGCGGCCTCGATCCCGTTGGCATCGACGGCGATCTTGACGGCCATCTCGATGCGATCTTCGCCATCGCCGAACGCCGCGGCGTGGGCATAGACATCCATCTGCACGACAGCGGCGAGACCGGCATTGCCCAGTTGACGGCGATCGCCGAGCGCACCGAGGCGGCCGGCCTGAACGGCAGGGTCGCGGTGAGCCATGCCTTCGCGCTGGGATCGGTGCCGACCGACGTCGCCGAACGCACGGCGGACCTTTTGGCTGAGGCCGGCGTCGCCATCATGAGCCACGGTCCGGGCGGCGCCACGATGCCGCCGCTCAAGCTCCTGCACGAGCATGGCGTCGAAGTGTTCGGCGGCTCCGACAATATCCGCGATGCCTGGTCGCCATTCGGCAACGGCGACATGCTGGAACGCGCCATGATGATCGGCTACCGCGCTAATTTCCGCCACGACGAGGAGCTGGCACTGGCTTTCGACATGGTGACTGCGGCCGCGGCGCGTGTTCTGGGCATCGTGCCCTATGGCATCGAGCCGGGCGCGCCGGCCGATTTCGTGGTCGTCGAAGCGGGATCGCTCGCCGAAGCCGTTGCCACGCGGCCCCGGCGCAAATTGGTGATCAAAGCCGGTCGCATTATCGCCAAGGATGGCGTACTGGTCCCCTGAATTTGGGGATCGACAATGGCGTTGCGTCAGGCCGTGCTCGGGATGGAGCGGGCCAGTTTCTTCTACGGCTCGGCCCGCGTCTTCGGCGGCGTGTCGTTCCTGCTCGACGGCGCCCGGACGGCGCTGGTCGGCGAGAACGGCGCCGGCAAATCGACGCTGCTGAAGTGCCTCGCCGGCGAGCTCGAGTTGAACGGCGGCCAGGTGATCCGCTCGCGCGGGCTCAGGCTCGGCAGCGTGCCGCAGGACGTGCCAAGCGGCCTGGCCGATCGGCCGGTGCGCGACGTCCTGCATCGCTCTCTCGAGAAGGTCGGGTTGGGCGACGACTACTGGCGTATCGACGTGCTGATGGACGAGATCGGCGTCGAGCAGGAAATCCTCGATCACCCTTTCGGCACGCTGTCGGGTGGCTGGCAGCGGCTGCTGCTGATCGCGGCGGCGGCGCGGCTGGAAGAGCCCGACATCCTGATCCTCGACGAGCCGACCAACCATCTCGATCTCGCCAACATCAACACGCTGGAAAGCTGGCTCACGGTCGAGTTCGCGGTGCCAATGCTGATCGTGAGCCACGACCGGGAGTTTCTCGACCGAGTGACCGAGCGCACCCTGTTCCTGCGCAGCGACGGCATGCATGCCTTCAAGGCCCGCTTCAGCCAGGCGCGCGAGGAGCTGCTGCGCCGCGACGCCGCCGCCGCGGCGCGGGCGCGGCTGGAGGACAAGGAGATCCGCCGGCTGGAGCAGGCCGCGGCGCGTTACAAGGTCTGGGCGGTCAAGAATCCCGACCTCAACAAACGCAAGAACGCGGTCGAGACGCGCATCGCCCGCATCGAAAGGGAGCACACGCAGACCTATGTCGCGCGCGAGCGGCGGCTCGAGCTCAGCGACGGCGACATCGACGCCAAGGTGGCGCTGCGCATCGCCGGGCTTGGCGTCACCGCACCCGGCAGCGACCGCAAACTTTTAGCCATCGACCGGCTCGCCATCGCTGCCGGTGACCGGATTGCCCTTTTAGGCGTCAACGGCGCCGGCAAGTCGACGCTTTTGTCGGTGCTCGCAGGTGCCTTCGATCCAGAGCTCGAGCACTACGACAGCCAAGCGGCGGTGCGTTTCAATCCGGCCTGTCGCCTGGTCTATTTCGACCAGTCCATGCGCGATCTGCCGCTCGACCAGTCGATCCTGGACTACATCGTCGACGTGCCGGGCCTGGGTGAAAAGGACGCCATCCGCCATCTCGCGCCGGCCGGTTTTCCTTTCGCCAAGATCGATGAGCCGATCGGCGTGCTGAGCCACGGCGAACGCGCGCGGCTGGTATTCCTGAAGCTGAAGCTGTTGCGGCCGAACATGTACCTGCTCGACGAGCCGACCAACCATCTCGACATCGAGGGGCAGGAGGACCTCGAGGAACAGCTCGAACAAAGCGACGTGTCGTGCCTGTTCGTCAGCCACGATCGCTACTTCACCCGCACGGTAGCCAACCGGTTCCTGGAGATCCGCAAGGGCCGGCTTGTCGAGATCGACGATGCCGAGAGCTTCTTCGACCGGCGCGAGGTATCCTAGGCGCCATGGACCTGCCCCTGGACGATCGCCTGCGCATTGGCGTGCAGACCATCCATCGCCGCACAGAACCGGCGGTGGGCCGGTGGCTGCCGACGACCGACGAGATGCGCGAGCTGGTCGAACTGGTCGACCGCTCAGGCTACGACTCACTGTGGGTCGGCGATCATATCTCCTTCCCGCTCGCCATCTTCGATCCCCTGCTCCAGCTCGCGCAGGCTGCAGTCGTCAGCCGGCGGCTGACTTTCGGCACGGGCGTCTACCTCCTGCCGCTGCGCCATCCCACGCCGGTGGCCAAGCAGGTCTCGACGCTGGACCACCTCACCGAGGGCCGGTTCATCTTCGGTGTCGGTGTCGGCGGCGAGTTCCCGAAGGAGTACGAAGCCTGCGGCGTGCCGATCGGCGAGCGCGGTGCACGGCTGAGCGAAAGCCTCGCGGTGCTGCGCAAGCTTTGGAGCGGCGAGCCGGCGACGCATGACGGCCGCTTCTTCAAGTTCGAGGGCGTGCCGATGCAGCCGCCGCCCCGCCAGCCGGGCGGCCCGCCGATCTGGTGCGGTGGCCGATCGGATCCCGCGCTGCGGCGCATCGGGCGCCTGACGGACGGCTGGATGTCCTATGTCGTCACGCCCGACATGTTTCGCCAGGGCCTGGCGAAGATCGCGGCGGCGGCAAGCGCGGCGGCACGCACCTTCGACCGCGCCTTCGGGACGGCTCATCTCTTGTTCACGCGCATCGACGACACCTACGAAAAGGCGCTTGACGCTGCGACGATCTCGCTGAGCCAGCGCTACGCCATGGATTTCCGCAAGGCCGCCGAACGCTACTGCGCGCTCGGGCCACCACAGCGGGTCGTCGAGACCGTTCTTCGCTTCCATGAGGCCGGCGCGCGCCACGTCATCCTCGATTTCGTCGGCCCCTACGAGGAACGCGATCGGCAGATCGAGCGCTTTGCCTCGGAGGCCCTGCCGTTGCTGGCGGGGCTGCGCAAGACACCTTCCTAGGAGAGGACCATGCGGCTCGGCATGCTGTTGAAGTATTCCGGCGCACCCAACAGCCTCGCGCTGGAACAGGTGCTGGAGGCCGAGCGCCTCGGCTACGATTCGGTGTGGAGCGGCGAGGCTTACGGCACCGATGCGGTGACGCCGACGGCCTGGATCCTGGCCCGCACGACGCGCATCCGGGCCGGCACCGGCATCATGCAGATGCAGGCGCGCACGCCGGCCTGCACGGCGATGACGGCGCTCACCCTGCAGGCGCTCTCGAACAATCGCTTCCTGCTGGGGATCGGCGCCTCCGGGCCGCAGGTCGTCGAAGGCTGGCATGGCGTGCCCTTCGGCAAGCCGATGGCGCGCACCCGCGAATACATCGACATCCTGCGCAAGATCCTGAAGCGCGAGGCAGCACTCCAGTATGACGGCGAGCTATACCAAATCCCCTACAAGGGCCCGGGAGCGACCGGCCTCGGCAAGCCGCTGAAGAGCATCCTGCATGGCGATCCCGACATGCCGATCTATGCCGCCTCTATCACGCCGATCGGGCTGCGCACGGCGGGCGAAGTCGCTGACGGCGTGCTGCCGATCTTCATGTCGCCGGAGAAGACGAAGATGGTGATCGAGCCACTGCGGGCGGGCCTCGCCAAGGGCCGGCCCGGCCGCACGCTCGTCGACTTCGACGTGGCACCTTATGTTCGCATCGCCATGGGCGCCGACCTGCAGGCCTGCCGCGACGCGCTGAAGCCCGAGCTCGCGCTTTACATCGGTGGCATGGGGGCCCGGACCAAGAACTTCTACAACGACTTCACCAAGCAGCTCGGCTACGCGGACGCCGCGGTGAAGATCCAGGACGCTTTTCTAGGCGGCCGGCGTGCGGAGGCGATCGCAGCGGTGCCCGATTCGCTAGTCGACGAGGTGTCGCTGGTCGGCAGCCCCGAGCGAATCAAGGATCGCCTGCAGGCCTGGAAAGCCGCCGGCGAGACGCATGAGGTCGGATCAATGCTGCTGAGTGGCGTGGCGGTCGACTCGCTACGGGTCGTCGCCGAAGCGGTAATCTGAGCGGGCAATTCGGACGGCTCCGCAATTAAGGCAGCGACGCCTCGCTCTCGTTGGGGCGCCAAAACGCGCGCCGGCGGCAGGCGTTGCGTGGCCGCGATGTGGCATCCCCCTTTTTGCCACCGCCGGGGCAGACACCATCCCAAGTCAGCGGCGTTGGATACCGGCACAGTGGAAAGGAGGATCACATGCCGCTGTTCTTTCTCATCGCCATCGGTGCCGGCGCGCTCACTCTTGGTGCGACGGCGATCGACCCCGCCGCCGACGTGCGCCATCAGCACACGGCCCAGGTCCAGGCGACCAGCTATCAGGCCGGCGCCTATGCGACCTATGACGACTGCCTGAGGGCTGCGGCGCAGCAGAACCTGCCCGCCTCGGCTTGCTGGAGGTAATCTTGCCTTCGTGGGGACCCCTAGGGGGTCCCCACCCTTCCGCTAACCCACGATCTCGCCCCTGAACGCCCACCGCGTCATGCGCTTTTCGACCATCGCGCAGACGGCGTACATCAGCACGCCCATGATAGCGATGGCGAACAGGCCGGCGAAAGTGGTGGGTGCATCGTTGCGCGCGCCGGCCGACAGCATGAGGAAGCCGATGCCGCGGTTGCCGCCCACGGTCTCGGCGATGACCGAGCCGATGAAGGCGAGGGTGATCGCTACTTTCAGGCTGGCGAACAGGTAGGGCATGGCGCGCGGGATGCCGACCTTGGTCAGGATCTCGGTCCGCGTGGCGCCGAGGCTGCGCAGCACGTCGCGCATCTCGGGCTCAATGGTGGCGAGGCCGGTGGCGACATTGACCACGATGGGAAAGAAGCTGATGGCGAAGGCCGTGATGACGGCCGGCATGGCGCCGACGCCGATCCAGATCATCAGGATGGGCACGATCGCCACCTTGGGCACCGCGTTGAAGGCGATCAGCAGCGGATAGAGGCCGGAATAGATGAAGGTCGAGGCGCCGATCGCCAGCCCCAGCAGCAGGCCGCCGGCGATCGCCAGCAGGAAGCCGATCACCGTCGTCCACAGCGTGTCCCAGCAGAACGCCATCAGGATGTCGAAGCGGGCCACGAACACCGCGAAGACCTTGGTCGGCCGGGGCAGGATGATCTCCGGCACGTCGAAGACGATGCAGGCGACTTCCCAGACGATCAGCAGGATCGCCATGGCAAGCCAAGGCATGGCGATGCGAAGCGCTTCGCGCCTGAAGTCGCTGGTCACGGCGCATGTTCCTGGTGGATGCGGTCGCGCAGCTCGTGGACGATCTCGACGAAATGCGGCTCGAACGTCGTGGCGAGCGTGCGCGGCCGTGGAATGTCGATCTTGTGGCTGAGCACGATGCGGCCCGGCCGGCGGCTCATGACATAGACGGTGTCGGCGAGAAAGACCGCCTCGCGCAGATCGTGCGTCACCAGCACGCCGGTGAAGCGCTTCTCCAGCCACAGCGCCTGCATGACGCCCCACAGCTCCTCGCGCGTGAAGGCGTCGAGCGCGCCGAACGGCTCGTCGAGCATCAGCAGCTCGGGCTCGTGGATCAGGGCGCGGCAGAGGTTGGAGCGCTGCTGCATGCCGCCCGAGAGCTGCCACGGGAACTTTCTGGCGAAATCGGCGAGTCCCACCGTCTCGAGGAGCCTCATCGCCCGCGCTTCGTATTCGGCGCGATGGCGGCGGAAGCGGCGCTTGTGCGGTTCGACCACCTCCATGGGCAACAGGATGTTGTCCATGGTGGTGCGCCACGGCATCAGGGTCGGATTCTGGAACGCCATGCCGACGCCCTTGATCGGCCCGGTCACCTTCTCGCCCGCCACCCGGACCTCGCCAACCGACGCGGGCAAGAGGCCGGTGACGAGCTTCAGGATGGTCGACTTGCCGCAACCCGAGGGGCCGACGACGGCGATGAACTCGCCCCTGTCGATGCCGAAGGTGGCATCGGCCAGGGCGAGCGTGGTTTCCTTGCCAAGCCTGTAGGTGAGGCTGACGCCTTTCAGGTCGACGAACGACATTTATATCCAACCCACTTCCGCTCGGACGCCCTCTCCGCCCACGCAGTGGGGGGAGAGGGAGGGGACCCGCGCGTGAGCGCGGGGAGGGTGAGGTGGGCTGCCGATCTCACAATTCGCACGTCGCCGTCGCAGAAAACACCACCTCACCTTCCCGTCGCTGCGCGACGGGCCCCTTCCTCTCCCCCGCTACGCGGCGGAGAGGAGGTCTGAACGACATTGGGGTGAGACTCACTTGGCGACCATCCTGTCGGCCTTGGGCGGCAGGTACTTGTCGGTGAAGACCTTGTCCGGGGCCGGCGCCGCCGGCAGGCCGAAGGCGTCGGCCACCAGCTTGACCGAGCGCGCGAAACGCTCCGGATCGACGTCGCCCATGCCGTTGGCCTTGACGAATGGCGTCAGGATGTTGGTCTGCAGCGAGATCTGCAGGCGCTCGGTCTCCAGCGCCTCGTCGATCAGCGGATCGCGCTTCTTGGCGGCGGCGATACCGAGCTTGTTGTCGGCGATGACGTCCTTCCAGCCCTTGATGGTGGCGGCGATGAAACCCTTCACCGCTTTCTCGTCCTTGGCCATCTCGGGCGATACGACGATGCCGTTGCCATAGACGTCCATGCCGAAGTCGACGTAGCGCATGGCCACGATGTCGTCGAACTTAACGCCGCGCGCCTTGAGGTCGAGCATCGACGAGAAGTAATGGCCCGAGATGAAGTCGACGGTGCCCTGCACCAGGCTCTGTTCGCGGAGCTGTGGGGTAAGGTTGACGTGCTCCCACTTGGTAATCCCGTTCATCTTGGCGAAGGCCGGGAACAGGCGGAACGAGGCGTCGAACACCGGGGCGCCGAGCTTCTTGCCCTCGAGATCCTTCGGGACCTTGATGCCGCTCTTCTTCAGGGCATAGACGCCGAACGGCGCGAAATCGTAGGCCATGAAGACGCAGAGAACTTCCTTGCCCGGATTCTTGGCGTTGTACTCGATGGTCGAGTTCACGTCGGCGAAACCGATCTGGTAGGCGCCGGTGGCGACCCGCTGGACCGCGCCGGCCGAGCCCTGGCCGGGATCCATCGTGACGTCGAGGCCTTCGGCCTTGTAGTAGCCCTTCTCCAGCGCCACCAGGAACGGCGCGGTCGGACCCTGGAACACCCAGTCGAGGGTGAATTTGATCGGTGTCTGCGCCTGCGCAGGCGACGCGCCCAGCGCCAGCGCAACGACGGTCGCGCCGCCCAGCCAGTTGGCGAATTTGCTCATGTCTTGCCCCTCGTGAACGTCCCCGTCCGGCCACTCTTAGGCGGGCAGCACACGTCCGCCAAGGGGATATCAGGCAGATTCTATGCCAGCCTGTTGCGTGGCGACGAGGCGGGTGAAGGCGCCGCCGTGGTTCACGAGCTCCCGGTAACCGCCCTGCTCGGCGATCCGGCCGTGCTCGAACACCACGACCTGGTCGGCGTCGCGGATGGTCGAGAGACGATGGGCAATCACAAAGGTGGTGCGGCCCTGCATCAACGTCTTGAGCGCCTTCTGGATGCGCGCTTCGGTCACCGAATCGAGCGCGCTGGTCGCCTCGTCGAGGATCAGGATCGGCGGGTCCTTCAGCAGCGCGCGGGCGATCGCCAGGCGCTGGCGCTCGCCGCCCGACAGCGTCATGCCGCGCTCGCCCACCAGCGTCTCGTAACCCTGCGGCTGGCGCAGGATGAAGTCGTGCGCCTCGGCCAGCCTGGCTGCCTCCTCGAGCTCGGCCCGAGTCGCGTCGGGCTTGCCGATGCGCAGGTTGTCGGCGATCGAGCGGTAGAACATCGTGCTGTCCTGGAACACCACGCCGATGTTGCGGCGGAGCGATTCGAGCTTGATGTCGCGATGGTCGATGCCGTCGACGCGAATGACTCCGGACTGCGCGTCCCACATGCGGTGCAGCAGCGACAGCGCCGTGCTCTTGCCGGCGCCGGTCGGGCCGACAAAGGCCACCTTGGTTCCGGCCGGCACTTTCAGCGAGAAATGCACCAGCGCCGGACGCCTTCCGTCGTAGGAGAAATTGATGTCGTCGAACTCGACGTCGCCCCGGGCACGGCCGATGTCCTTGCCGTGCGGATTGTCCGGCACGGCGGACTGCGAATCGAGCACGCGGAAGAAATCCGCAAGGACCGGCATCTGGAAAAAGACCCGGCTCACGAAGCCCGAAGCCTGGTCCATGCGGCTGATCAGCATGGTGGCAAAACCCATGAAGCTCACGATCTCGCCCACGGTCGCCTCGCCCTGGGTGTAGAGCCAGGTGCCGAGCACGAAGATCAGGATCACGGTGATGGTCGAGGCGGCGCGCGTCATGACCGACAGCAACGCCCACCAGTTCAGCACCGGGAACTGGGCCGCCAGCGTTTCCCTCATGATGCTGTGCATCTCGCGGGTTTCGTGCGTCAGGCGCACGAAGCTCTGGATGAGATTGATGTTGCCCAGCGCATCGCCGGCGCGGCTGGCCAGCTCGCTGCGCAGGTCCTCGACCTGGTGCTGCAGGCGATCGGTGCGACTCACCACGAAGATGTTGGCGGCGGCGAAGAACAGGATCAGGACCACCAGCAGCACGCCCAGCCGCCAGTTCATGAGCAGGCTGAGCGGCAGCATGATGAACAGGGCGACGAAGGTGGCGAGGTTCTCGCGGAAGAACGACAGCCAGATGGCGAACAAATCGTCGACGCCGGTCAGCATGACCTTGATCAGCCGGCCGGAATGCTGCGAGCTGTGGAACGAGAAGGGCAGCAGCAGGACGTGCTCGAAGAAGTTCGCCATCGCGCCCAGCCGCCGGCGATGGGCCATGCGGTCGGCCTGCAGGGAGACCACGATGTTGGCGGCGATGCCGCCCAGGCCGACGACGGCCCACAGCACGAGCAGGTGCCGGGCGTCGCTCCACAACAGCTCGGTCGACTTGTCCTTGGCGGTGGCGAGGAGATCGACCACCTTGCCGAACAGCACGGGCTCGTAGAACTGCAGCGCGGCCACGGCGACGTTGGTGAGCGCGAGCATGATCGCCAGCCCGCGCTCGGCGCGCAGCAGCCCGATAACCCGACCGTAGACGCGGAAGAATTCCATTCGTAGGTGTCACCCCGAGCGCAGCGCCTGCCCTGAGCGAAGCCGAAGGGAGAGGCCTTTAGGGCCGCAGGAAAGGTCCCTCGCTGCGCTCGGGATGACAATCATGCCTTGTCGTCGAGAAAGCGTTCGACGGTGCGCACGAAGAAGCTGACGCCGAACGGGATGGCCATGTCGTTGAAGTCGTAGCGCGAGTTGTGCAGGCTGACCGCGTCGGCGCCGCCGCCGTTGCCCAGCCACACCATGGCGCCCGGCACGCGCTCCAGCATGTAGGAGAAATCCTCCGCGCCCATGCTGGGACGCGTATTGTCGGACACCGCATGCTCGCCGCAGACGCCGGCGGCGACGTCGATGGCAAAGCGCGCACGCTCGACGTTGTTCACGGTCGGCGGATAGCCCGGCTTGTGCTCGATCTCGATCTTGACGCCATGCATCTGCTCGGCGCCGCGGCAGATCTCCTCGATACGGCGTTTCACCAGCGCGCGGTTCTCCGGACTCGTGGTGCGCGTGGTGCCGCCGATATGCACGTCGGTCGGGATGACGTTGTACGCCGAGCCGGCCTTGAAGAAGCCGACCGTCACGACCGTCGAATCGATCGGATCGATGTTGCGGCTGACGATGGTCTGCAGCGCCAGCACGATATTGGCGCCCGCCACCATGGGATCGATGGTGAGGTGCGGGTGCGCGGCATGGCCGCCCTTGCCGGCGATGCGGATGTCCCAGCGATCGGCGGCGGCCAGCAGCGGCCCGCCCTTGGTGACGATGTGGCCCAGCGGAATGCCCGGCTTGTTGTGGATGGCGAACACCGCATCGCAAGGGAATTTCTCGAACAGGCCGTCGGCGATCATCTCGCGCGCCCCGCCGCCGCCCTCTTCGGCCGGCTGGAAGATGAAGTGCACGGCGCCCTCGAAGTCGCGCTTCTCGCTCAAAACCTTGGCGGCGCCCAGCAGCATGGCGGTGTGGCCGTCATGGCCGCAGGCATGCATGCGGCCGGGATTCTGCGAGCGGTGCTCGAAATCGTTGGTTTCGTCCATCGGCAGGCAGTCCATGTCGGCGCGCAATCCAATAGACTTCAACGAATTGCCCTTGCGCAGGGTTCCCACCAGGCCGGTCTTGCCGAGGCCACGCGTCACTTCGAGGCCCCACGCCTGGAGCTTGGCGGCGACGATGTCGGAGGTCCGGTTTTCCTCGTAAGCCAGCTCGGGATGGGCGTGGATGTCACGACGGATGGCGGCAATCTCGCCCTGGATTTCAAGCGCACGAGGCAGAACAGGCATTTGGTACTCCGGTTGGATCAGCCGGCATCTTAGCCCAAAGTGGCACGATGTTGTCTCTGCACGATGTCGAGGACGCGGCCGCCATTGTGTACGCCGCCATGCCGCCCACTCCGCAATACGCCTGGCCGCTGCTTGCCCAGCGCACCGGATGCGAGGTCTGGGTCAAGCACGAGAACCACACGCCGACCGGCGCCTTCAAGGTGCGCGGCGGGCTGGTCTATATTGACCAGCTCAAGCACCACCCCACCCGTGTGAAGGGTGTGATCAGCGCGACGCGCGGCAATCATGGCCAGAGCATCGCGCTGGCCGCAGCCAGAGCCGGCATCGCCGCCACCATCGTCGTGCCGCAGGGCAATTCCGTGGAGAAGAACGCGGCCATGCGGGCGTTTGGCGCGGAGCTTCTGGAGGCGGGCCACGATTTCGATGCCGCGCGCGACACCGCCGTCAGGCTTGCCGGCGAGCGCGGGCTGGTCATGGTGCCGTCCTTCCACCGCGACCTGGTACGCGGCGTGGCGACCTATGCGCTGGAACTGTTTCGCGCTGCTCCGCCGCTCGACACGGTCTATGTGCCGATCGGGCTGGGCTCCGGCATTTGCGGCGTGATCGCCATGCGCGATGCGCTGAGCCCCTCGACCAAGGTGGTGGGCGTGGTCTCGACCGAGGCGCCGGCCTATGCGCTGTCCTTCGCGGCCGGCAAGGTTTTAGCCACCAACAGCGCCGACACCATGGCCGACGGCATGGCCGTGCGCGGACCGGACGCCGAAGCGCTCGCCATCATCCTGAACGGCGCCGACCGCATCGTTCAGGTGAGCGACCCCGAGATCGCCGCCGCCATGCGCGCCTACTACGAGGACACGCACCAGCTCACGGAAGGTGCCGGGGCTGCTGCCCTCGCCGCCTTGCTGCAAGAGCGCGAGCGACTGAAGGGCAAGCGGGTCGGACTGATCCTAAGCGGCGGCAATATCGACCGGCCGCTTTATTTGCGGGCTCTTGCCGGAGTCTGAGGCGCCGGCGTCTGAGGAATCGGCGCCCACGCAAGATCGCTCTTCACCGCCTGCATGATGAAGGACGAGCGCGTACCGCGGACGCCCGGCATGCGCAGCAGCGCCTTCAGGGCGAAGTCGCTGAAGCGCGCGAGATCGGGCGCCAGCACGTGGAGCAGGAAATCCATGTCGCCGGTCACGGCATAGCAGGCCACGACCTCAGGCCGCGCGCGGATCGCCGATTCGAACGCCTCGACGGTCTTCTCCGAATGATCGTCGAGCGTCACCTGCACCAGCGCCTGCAGGCCGAGCCCCAGCGCCGGCGGCGAGACGAGGGCCGCGTAGCGCGTGATGACGCCTTCTTCCTCCAGCCGCTTCACCCGGCGCTGGCAAGGCGTGGGCGAGAGCCCGACCTTGTCGGCGAGATCGACGATGGCCAGGCGCCCCTCGGCCTGGAGGGCGGCCACGATGCGTCTGTCTATGTCGTCGAGGTCAGCCATGGTGTTTTTCACTCAAAATACGTCTACCAATGGAGAATAGCTCGAAAATGGAGCCTCCGACAGGCCAACTTCGCCGGGATTCGCTAGGGCCCTCGTCACCATATTCAGAGCATGAACAAAGCCCCCCTCGAGAACCTGCGTGGCGACTATGCCGGCATGGCGCCGGATTGGACGGTGCCGCAGCACGTCGACCTCTATTCGGACGAGGATCAGGCGGTGTGGCGACTGCTGCTCGAGCGCCAGACCGGGCTCGCCCGCGCGCATGCTTGCGATGAGTTCCTGCAAGGCCTGCGCACGCTCGGCATCGGCGACAGCATTCCCGACTTCGAGTCCGTCAACGCGCGGCTGGAACCGTTGACCGGCTGGCGCATCGTCGGCGTGCCGGGGCTGATCCCCGACGCCGTCTTCTACGATCACCTGGCGCATCGCCGCTTCCCGGTGACGGTGTGGATCCGCAGCCGTGCCGAGCTCGACTATCTGGTCGAGCCCGACCTGTTCCACGATTTTTTCGGTCACGTGCCGCTGCTCAGCGATCCGGTGTTCGCCGACTACATGCAGGCCTACGGCCAGCGCGGCGTCGAGGCCGGTTCTAAGATCGACCTGCTGGCGCGGCTCTACTGGTACACGGTCGAGTTCGGCCTGATCCGCACGCCCAAAGGCCTGAAAGCCTACGGCGCGGGCATCCTGTCCTCGGCGGCAGAGGTGAAGCACGCGCTCGAGGACAAGGACGTCGAGCGCCTGCCGTTCGAAGCGATGACGGTCATGCTGCGGCCCTATGAAATCGACAAGCTGCAGAACACCTATTTCGTGCTCGACGATTTCCACCAGCTCTTCGAGGCGGCGCAGACGCGTCTGGCCTAGTCCGTCGGCTCCACGGAAACGCTGCGGGCGACGCCGCTGCCGTGCTGGGCGGCCGCCCTTAGCTCCCCGCCATCGCCGACCAGAGCGCTCGCGACCATCCTTTGGAAGTGGCCGACCAGATGCTCGGCGCCGGCGAGGAAGCGGCCTTTTTCAGGGATCCCCGCCCGCAGCCCGCGCTGCACCGAATCGGTCAGCGCGTCGTCCTCCTCGCCGACCTGTCGATTGAACTCGATCAGCTCTTGGGCGAATTCCTCGCTGACGCCCGGCCCGAAATATTGCTCGGAAAAGCCCTTTGTCGCGCTCGCCCCGTTTGGCGTCCAGACGTCGACCGAGAGGTTCGGGAAGCCGGGGTTGATGTTGATCGTCATGTTGGGAAACAGCAGGTGATACTGCGCCTGCGCGACCTCGCCGCGCGCGTCGTAGATCTTGACCTTGCTCTTGCCCTCCAGCGCTGACGGCCGCACGTGGCCGACCTGGCTGCAGAACCAGCCATGCACGCTGAGATCATACTTGTCCGGCCGCACGTCGATCGCGGCGCTGAAGCCGGGATGGGCGATGGCGCAGTGGTAGCATTCCAGGTAGTTCTCCAGCATCGTCTTCCAGTTGGCGTGTTTCTCCCACGGCGTGCGCGACTGCAACTGCAGGGTTTGCAGGTTGAGTCCGCTCGCGGCGATGATGTCGAGCACCTTGCCGTAATGCCTGGCGAGCGGTTCGGCATCGCGATCGGCGTTGACGAAGACCCACGGACCCAGCGTGTCGACGCTGAGCGGCAGCAGCGGATAATCTTCCAGCCGGAATCCCGGCTCCGCCGCCGTGCGTGGCGCCCGCTTTAGCGAGCCGGTCAGGTCGTAAGTCCAGGCGTGGTAGCCGCACTGCATCATCCGGGCGTTGCCGCGTCCCTTCATGACCTCATGGCGCCGATGCCGGCAGACATTCACCAGCGCCGCCAGCCCGCGCTCGTTGCGCAGGACGACGACGGGGATCTCGCCGACATAGCCCGTGATGTAGTCGCCGACTTTCTCGAGCTCCTTCAACGGGCCGATGTAGTTCCAAGTCTTGCGGAAGATCCGATGGATCTCACGCTCTGTGATCGCCGGATCGGTGTACCAGCGCGCCGGCAGGCTTTCGCCGCGCTCCAGTCCGGCCAGCAGGCTCGCGGAATTCTCAGCATTGTCGTTCATCCGCCGACTCCCATTTACGCCAGGACCACCAGCCCGTCGACAGCGACGACGCCTTCGCCGTCCCGCTTGACCAGCAGGGGATTGATCTCCGCCTCCGACACTTCGGTAAATGCCTCATGTGACAAAACCGAGAACGCCGCGATCGTTCGGGCCAGCGCGCCGACATCGCCGCGCGGCAGGCCGCGGTAGCCGCGGATCGTGGCCAGCCCCTTTACCTCCTCGATCATCTGCCGCGCCTCGGTCTCGTCGACCGGCGCCAAACGCGTCGCGGCATCCTTGTAGATCTCGGCGAGAACGCCGCCCAGACCGACGGTGATGGTCGGTCCGACCAGCGGGTCGCGGCGGAAGCCCAGGATCACCTCGGCGAGGCCGCGCTCCATCTTCTGCACCAGGAAGCCTTCTAGCCTGGCGTTGGGCATATGCGCCTTCACGCGCTTCTCGATCTCGCGCGCGGCGACGGAAGCCGTCTGGCCGTCGGGCAGGCCGAGCGCCACGCCGCCTGCCTCGGTCTTGTGAGCGATGTCGGCCGACAGGATCTTTAGCGCCACCGGACTGCCGATCTCGGCGACGGCGGCCGCGACGCGCTTGGCGTCGGGCACGGCCATCGCCTTGGCCATCGGCACGTCCAGCGCGGCAAAGAGATCGGCGGCGCGGCGCTCGTCGAAGCCCGAGACACGCCCCGCAGCCAAGGCGTCGAGCGCGGCACGCGCGGGCTGGGCGAGCACCGGCACCGGCTGTGGCGAGCGGCGCAGCAGGCAGAGCGCCATGGCTTCGGCGCAGGATTCGGGATGGCGGAACGCGGGCACGCCGGCGGCCGTCAGCAAGGCTAGCGACTTCTCGGCCGACGGCGTCAGCGACACCGCGAAGGGCTTGGCCGACCTGGCGAACTTCAGCAACGGCTCGACCGCGAGCTCGGGATTGAATTGCGCCGAGGAGCCGACGACGAATATCGCGGCATCGTTGCCGTCGTCGGCCAATAGCCGCTCGATCGTTCCCGCGACGATCTCGGGCTTGGCGCCGGCCAGGGTGAGATCGACCAGCTTACCCTCGCCCGCGGCGATGCCGAATGGTTTTAGCCAGTCGACGAGCGCTTGCGGCGGATCCGCGATGTCGAGCCGGGCCATCGCCATGTTGTCGACCACCATGGCCGCGCCGCCGCCCGTCGTGGTGGCGACGACGACGCGCTTACCTTTCGCGGGAGGGCGATCGACCAGCAGCGCCGGCACATCGACCAGCGATTCGAACATCGACACCCGCGCGATGCCGTGGCGACGGCAGAAGGCATCGAAGGTGGCGTCCGAGCCGGCGATGGCGCCGGTGTGCGATTTCGCCAGCTCCTGGCCGATCGCGGAGCGGCCGAGCTTGTAGGCGATCACCGGCTTGCCCGCCGCATGGGCGCGCCGCGCCGCGTGCGCCAACCGCTCGCCGTCGCGCAGCGTTTCCATGAACAGCAGGATCGCGTCGGTTTTGGCATCGTCCACCAGCAGGTCGGCGATCTCGCCCACCGCGAGGTCAACTTCGTTGCCGACCGAGATCAGGCGCGAGAAGCCGATGCCGCGGGCGTCGGCGCGCGACAGCAGGGCGCCGATCAGGCTGCCGCTCTGGCTCACCAGCCCCCACCTGCCGACGCGCAGCCGGTCGACGGCAAAAGCGGCATTGGCGGTGAGCGCCATCGGCGGATCGGTGCTGACGGTGCCGATGCTGTTGGGTCCGACCAGCCGGATGCCGGTCTCGCGCACGATGCGCGCCAGATCGT
>Ga0308309_10000825_pt1 | contig 18622 bp, 12 predicted proteins | sample HubBroMetageWFT5_FD_192491 | JGI IMG/M metagenome (GOLD analysis project Ga0308309, IMG submission 192491) | Warmed and freeze-thawed soil microbial communities from the Hubbard Brook experimental Forest, New Hampshire - Hubbard Brook CCASE Soil... | ecosystem: Environmental > Terrestrial >...
CAAGCCCCTCCCTACAAGCAGATCCCTCAGCCACAAGCGGCGCGGGTGTGGTTAAGCCGTTCTAATGGGGTTGGCTTACTCTCTGGCTACTCCTGTACCACCGGTTTATTGCGGCGTACGGGCCGCATTGTTACGTTACAGGAGGACTCTGCCCGGCGGCCCGCATGGCGAATGAACTAGCGAATAAGACAACTACAGAGACGAACCGGCTCGGAATCAAGCCCCACAGCGCGACGCTGCCAATGGGCAGCTTATCCATCGGCGTAGACAACATTCACCATGACGTGTACCTGAGTCCGAAATTCACCCAGGTGGCGCGGGATTACCTGTTTGATCTGGTCCGGCAGAACACCAGCGGCACGTATCTGTCTGGAATTGAACTGCGCAGCACGAAGTCGGTGGACTCCACGACTTTCCGGCGGTTGCTGGCGGAGATGCTGCAGAGTTCCCTGACCAAAGCGAAATACCAGAAAAATATTGAGATTGACCTGCTGTTCCGTTTGGCGCTGCTGAAGTTTTTTTCCACGGAAATCCTGAATCAATTCGCCAACGTGATTCTGGAGTGCAAGGAATTTATCCGTAAACGCGGAGAATATTTCGAACGCAGCGCGCAGGCGCATGCGATGAAAGCGAAACTGAGCGGGATGCAGTCCGCGCGCAGAGACGTGGTGCGGATGATCGGCCAGATCGTTGCGCAGATTCTGATCGATGTGGAAGAAAGTGTGATTTCCAAGGCGCGGAGAGCGCTATTTGGGGAAGAGTTCACTCCTTATTACGAATTGCTGAAGAACCGGCTGATCTTTCTGGATGGCGGCAAGGACGATTTTTATTTCCTGGAGCACTACGTGCTTTTGGGGAATTACGCACGCGATCCGGACAGGTTTGAAGGGATGACTGAGCTGTTCGAAGAGTTGTTCACGGAAGCGCGCGCTGGGGTTGCGCCGCAGGGGGCGCGTTCGGGTGCAACGGCGGGCTACGAAGCACTCGTAGCGGAAGCCACTCGGTTAAAGCAGGAAATTGGCGCCCTGGAAGAACAGCGAGAAGGCCTGAAGAAAAAGCTGGTTCGTGGCGATGGATTGCTGAACAAATTGCTCAGCGGTGGCGATCCCGCGGAGTTGCGGGCGGCGCTCACAGACGGTGAACGACGTAGCAATGCGTTGCAAGCGAAGCTGGACGCGCTGGGTCCGCAGATCGAGCAGGCCAAGGAGCAGGCGGATTTTGTGGACAAGAGTTCACACGCACCGATGGCGGATTATTTGAATGACCCGGAAAACGCCAAGCGCATGTTTGAGCCTGGAGCGGGAGACGCGAGCACAAGTTCTGTTCGAGCGCGGATGCTCGGGCAATTAATCAGCAAGCTGGAAACGCGAGACGTGCTGCTTTCGGTGCTGGCGAGCTACGAGATACGGCCGATTGTCGATCAATTCTGCCCACCGGTACATTTGCAGCAACTTCGTAAGGCGGTGGTTTCGAAAGAAGAAGCCAAGCGGGTGGAGGAAATACTGCGGCAGGTCCCGGCTAAACGCTTGACGATGAAGCCCATCGAGGAAATCTCCAAGAAGATCCGGCGTTATTCACGCGAAGAAACGCAGGCGCAAGTGCTGCGATTTGCGCAGGATTTTCTGCGACTGCACCGGGATTTGCGTGACGCGGAGCACGTGGCCGCGTGCATGGAGCGCATCAATTTAATTACGGCGGAAAAGGTGCGCGAGCTTTCGGTGATGAATAACCGGCTGTACGAGTGCGTGCTGCGAGAGGAAGCGAAGCAGGAGCACGACCAGGTGGTTTCGCACGTGATTATCAAGGCGGACGTGCGGGGTTCCACGAGGATGACGCAGGATTTGCTTTCGCGCGGGCTTAGCCCGGCTTCGCATTTCAGCTTGAATTTGCACGAACCGGTGAAGAGGCTCCTGGACCGCTATTCGGCGAAGAAAGTGTTTATCGAGGGAGACGCGATCGTTCTGGCGATCTTCGAGACGGAAGGGACGCAAGCGGACGCACGAGCGGTGGCGAAAGCTTGTGTACTCTCGCGGCAGATTCTGGCGGTGTGCAATTCGTACAACGACCGCGCCAGCACGAACGAATTGCCGCCGCTGGAAATTGGAGTGGGCGTGGCATTCCAGGGTTCTGCGCCGACATATTGGACGGATGGGGAATCGCGCATCATGATCTCGAAGGCACTGAATCTTTCGGACCGGCTGTCGGGTTGCGCGAAGCTGGCGAAACGGCTTCTGGCGGGGCACAAGAGTCATTTCTCCGTGTTTCATTTTCTGACGGCGATGGAAGGGGCTTCGGCGGAGGAGTTGGACGAATTTCTGGTGAGATTTAATTTGAACGGCATAGAGCTGAACGACGAGGGTTTTGACAAGCTGAAGGAAGAGATTTCGCTGGAGAGCGCGACTCCGACACTGGAAATGCCCTGGGGCAAGGAGCACGTGACGCTGCACTTCGGGGAAGTGCCCATGGGAGAATCGGTGGAGTTACTGGTGTTGCGCGAAGGGCACGCGAGGCAACTTTTGTCCGGTGGAAAGATCGGGGAGGTTTCCGATCATCGCTACTTTGAGGTTTGCACGAATCCGGTGATCCATGAGATCGTTTCCGCATTGAAGCGGACGCAGGCCGCGGAGCCGGAGATTGCGCGCGTCTGACTCACTTTGCTAACCGCTTTTGTTACCCAACAAGACTGTGAATTGGCTCGAAAAGTGGCGGATGTCGCTTACGGAGCGCCGCCGATTTGCGTCCGGGAACCCTAAGAGGTTAGGGTAGAAGTCTGCTAGGGAATCCGGTCAGAACGAATGAAGGCCGGCTCGAATCGATTCCGATTTATTTCAGCTTCATCGCCAGGGCTTTTCTTTGATTCGGGGTGTGTTGCGTGCGACGGGTAGCGGCGAGGCGCCATTTGGTATTTCAGGTGGCGAAGCTAGAAAATATCCAGGGCAGTCCTGTTTGGAGGATGTTTCGCATTGTGTGGGATAGCTGGGTTTACGCACCGAAATTCTAAGCCGTCGGAAGAGAAAGTTCGGGAGATGGCGGCGACGCTTGTCCACCGGGGGCCTGATCAACAAGGGATATTTACTTCGGATTTGTTCTCCTTTGGCGCGGCGCGGCTGAAAATCATCGATCTGGAAGGTGGGAATCAACCCATTCTCGAGAATAGCGGCGAGAGTGGAATTGTCTTCAATGGTGAAATTTACAATCACCTGGAGCTGCGGGCAGAACTGGAGAAATTAGGGCATAAGTTCACTTCACACTCCGATACGGAGACGGTTCTCAAGGCGTTTTTACAATGGGATATCGAGTGTTTCGCGCGGCTGCGGGGCATGTTCGCAATTGCGGTCTGGAACGTGCCGCAGAAACGCTTTGTTCTGGCGCGCGACCGGATGGGAATCAAGCCGCTGTATTATGCGCAGCAGGGCGAGGATTGTTATTTCGGCTCTGAGCTGAAGGCCATCCTGATACATCCCGACATCGAACGAAAGCTGAGCCGCGAAGGACTCGATTGCTATCTCTCGCTGAACTATATCCCGAGTCCGTGGACGCTGATCGACGGCGTTCGAAAAGTTGCGCCGGGCACGTGGATGGAGTGGAAAGACGGGCGAATTACGACGCAGAGTTACTGGCAATTGCCGTACGGAGTAAATCCAGCAATATCTCTGGAAGATGCGACAGAGCAGCTGGATACGCTGCTGGCGGATTCCATTTGCGAACATCTGCTGTCGGATGTGCCCCTCGGGGTGTGGTTGAGCGGCGGAATCGATTCCACTTCGATTTTGCACTACGCGGCGAAGGCGAGCAGTTCGCGGTTGAAGACTTTTTCGATTACCTTCGCGGGACGCAGCTTCGATGAATCGTCGTATGTCCAGAGAGCGGTGAAAGAGTACGGAACGGATCATGACGAGCTGGATTTAAATCCCAGCGTGGATTTGCGCGGGGCGATTGAAGAGTTTGCCTATTATTCGGATGAGCCGAGCGCAGACGCGGGCGCGCTGCCAGTGTGGTTTTTGTCGAAGCTTTGCAAGCGGAAGACGACTGTGGCGCTCAGCGGCGAGGGCGCGGACGAACTTTTTGGCGGGTATTTGACGTATCGCGCGGACCGGATTGCCCGACATGTTCGAAATACACCGCGCGCGGCGATATCGCTGGGCCTGGGGATACTGCGGCACTGGCCAGTTTCCGACGAGAAGATCGGGTTCGAGTACAAAGCGAAGCGATTGTTGGAGGGTTCGCTGATGTCGCCGGAACGCGCACATGTCTATTGGAATGGGACGTTCGCGGACGAGGATAAGAGAAGTATCGTGAAGGGAGCGCTTCCGGGGACTCTTGCGGAGATTCTTGGTGAGCTGCCAGATGCTGGGAAAAGTGGCGACGATTTGGCGCCGTTTCTTTGGCTGGACCAGAAATATTACCTCGCGGACGATATTTTGACGAAAAGCGACCGCATGAGCATGGCGCATTCGGTGGAGGTGCGGCCTCCCTTCCTGGATCATCGCATCGTTGAATTTGCCGCGGCGTTGCCGGCGAATCTGAAGATTCGCGGTTCCGAACAGAAGGTGGTGTTGCGGAGTTTGATGAAGGATAAGCTGCCGGCTTCCATATTGAACCGAGAGAAGATCGGCTTTGATATTCCGGCGCACGAGTGGCTGCGGGGGCCCCTTCGCGAATTGATGGAAGATACTTTGCAATCCGGCCTGGCGGAGTATGGCCAATTGTTCCGGCGCAATGCCATCGAAAGATTCAAGGATCTCCATTTGCAGAGAAAAATAAACGTCGGGTATCACCTGTGGGGTCTGCTGATACTGTTTTTGTGGATGAAACGATGGCAAGTGAAGATTTAACGGTGGCGAGACCAGGCGACGATTTGTTCGAGCAGCGCTGGTTTTTGTTGCTGCTGGTGTTGCTGTTTGGCAGTGCCATTTACATCGCTTGCGCGGTTTCGCCGCCGTCGCTGATGGACGATGTCGACGCGGTGCAGGCGCAGATCGCCAAGACCATGTTGACGAGCGGGGATTGGGTGACGGCGCGACTGGACGGCGTGCTGTACCTGGAAAAGGCTCCGCTGATTTACTGGCTGATGGCGATTTCCTACCGAATTTTTGGGGTGTCGGACTGGGCTGCACGGTTGCCGGTGGCGCTGGCGTCGATAAGTCTAGGGCTGCTGACTTGCGCTTTTGGCATGTGGGCATTTGGAAAGCGCGCCGGATTTTATGCGGGATTGTGCATGAGCACGTGCGTCGGGTTGTTTCTCTTTACACGCATTCAGATTCCGGATGTGATGCTGACGTTCGCTATCGCTCTTTCGATGTGGGCATTTCTGCGCGCGCTGGATGAAGAGGAAAAACGGCCGCGACTGTGGGCCGTGATCCTTGCAGCCAGTCTTGGCACAGGTCTTCTGCTCAAGAGCCTGGTAGGAATTGTGTTCCCGATTGCGGGGGCGCTGATCTATCTCGCGCTGACGAGACAATTATTTGTGCGCAGAACCTGGCAGCGATTGCGTCCGTTCAGTGGGCTGCTGATCATGCTGCTGATCGCCGCGCCGTGGCATGTATTGGCGACGCTGCGGAACCCGCCCTATTTTGCGTGGACGTTGAAGAGCGGCCCTAATTCGTACCACGGGTTCTTGTGGTTTTATTTTATTAACGAGCAGCTGCTACGATTTCTTAATCTGCGGTATCCACGCGATTACAACACCGTGCCGCGGCTGTACTTCTGGTTGTTCCATTTGCTTTGGCTGTTTCCGTGGAGCGTGTACCTGGTAGCGGTGAAGGATTTGTCTTTCAAGTCCGCGGATCGTGCGGGACGAACGCGGCTTCTGACTCTATGCTGGACCGGATTCATTCTGGTGTTCTTCACGTTTTCGACCACGCAGGAATATTATTCGATGCCCTGCTATCCAGCGCTGGCGCTGCTTCTTGGACCGGCGATGGCGGCAGAAGGGAAGTGGTCAAGCAGAGGACGCCTCGCATTAGGAGCGTTCAGCGCGCTTGCAGGGTTCGCTGCGATCGGGATTGCCCTTGCCGTGCGCAACCTGCCCACGCCTGGGGATATTTCGTCGGCGCTATCGCGGCATCCTTCGGCATACACGCTGTCGCTGGGGCACATGCTGGATCTTTCGTTTAGTTCGTTCGCGTATCTTCGCTTGCCACTGTGGCTGGCGGGAGTCGCTTTCTTGATAGGCGCCGCGGGCAATTTGCGGTGGTCGGGGCTGCGCGGAGTGTTAATGACCGGCGTGATGATGGTGTTGTTTTTTCAGGCAGCCCGGCTGGCGCTGGTGGTCTTCGACCCGTACTTATCTTCTCGCCCGCTGGCAAAGGCGTTTCTTGCGGCGCCACCGGGAAAGCTGATCGTGGATCATCACTACTACACTTTTTCGTCGGTTAGTTTTTATACTAATCAGGATCCCTTGTTGCTGAACAGCAAGTTCAACACTTTGGAATACGGGGCGGCGGCGCCGGGAGTCCCGCCGGTTTTTCTGGACGATGCGCAATTTAAAGAGCTGTGGAACACGCAAAATAGATATTATTTGGTAGCATCTCAGCAAGGAGCGGATCGCATCGAAAAGCTGACAGGTGAAGAACATTTTGAACGCGTTGCTGCAAGCGGAGGAAAAGTTCTGTTAACGAACGTGTCCGCAAAAGATCCCTCCACCACCGCCGACCTAAGCGCCCCCGCTCAGCACGGGGCGAACGCATCCCGCCCCTCTTCAGTCGGAGACCTGGTAGGAAACCCACTAGAAACCTCAGCAGGAAGCCATGTACAGCGCTGACGCTATGCACATGGGGCCGGCAACTCCGCGCGTTCCGGGATTGCGGAAGGCAGCGTTTCTGGCGCTGCGGCTGGCCATCGGGATAGGAATTCTCGTCTACCTCGCGAAATCGGGGCAGATCAATCTATCCGCGTTGATCCGGCTCGTTCACGTATGGCCGATAACCGCGGCTGCGGTCGGCCTTCTGCTTGTGGACATTTTAATGATGTCCATTCGAGCGTCGCTGTTGTTTCGCAACGCGCGGCTGACGCTTTCGCTTTGGAATTCTATTCAATTAAACTTAATTGGGTTTCTTTTCTCGACGTTTCTGCCCGGGGCGGCAGGTGGGGATATCGCCAAACTGGTGTATGCGACTCGAGAGAATCACGGGAGACGCGCCGAAGTTGCGACGGTATTGATTCTGGATCGAATGGTGGGACTGTTCTCGCTGGTTCTGTTGCCGCTGCTGTTTGCGCCATGCTTTCTTGGGCTGGTGCACTCCGTTCCGGTATTGAGCCGGCTTCTGTATATTGATGCGCTGCTCGTTGCAGCGATGGTGGCCGGCGCGGGGCTGATCATGTTTTTTGCGCCCACACGGTCGTTGGTTGGGCGGTTGCTGGAAAAATGGCCGGGAATCAGGAGCATTGCGTTGCGGGTGGTGGATGCATTGGCGACGCACGGCAAGGCCCGTGGTTCGCTGTTGTATGCACTGGTGCTATCGCTTCTGGCAAATCTGGCGCTTATTGCGGTCACGGCGCTTGGATTGTATGCGGTGAATCCTAGTTCGTTCTCGCTGCGTCTCATATTGGTGGCCCCGATGGGCCATCTAGTGAACAGCTTGCCGTTAACGCCTGGAGGAATCGGAGTAGGTGAATCCGCATTCAACGCTCTATTTACGTTGACCGGAGTGAGCGGTGGGGCGGAAACTCTGCTATGCCTCCGATTGTGGAACTGTCTGGTAGGTTTGCTGGGCCTGCTGGCGTACCTGCTAGGAATGGGACGGATCGTGCATCCTTACGCGGAGGACGTCCCGGAGGCCGAGCGGGAGTACGCTGGAGTAGAATCGGCGGATTGATCAAACGCTAGCGAGTTGGGGCCAGCGAATTCGCCGGTTGTCAAAATGACGACGGATGGTGTAAAGGGAAGTTTGAATCAGGGAACTTAATTTAGTCTTATAGGGAACCAAGCAACTGCAGTGATCCGCGCGGGGGTTGGCTGATTCAAGTACACGAGGGGACTCTGTGAAAATTATCGTTCTAGGTGGGGATGGATACTGCGGATGGGCGACGGCACTCTATCTTTCGGCGAAGGGACACACGGTAGGGATTGTAGATAATTTTATCCGCCGACAATGGGATCACGAACTTGGGGCGCAAACTCTAACGCCGATACTGCCGCTCAGCGAACGTCTGCGGGCGTGGAGCCGGCTGACGGGGAGATCGATTGATCTTTTCGTGGGAGATATCACGGACCACGACTTCCTGCTCTCGACCGTAAAACAGTTCGCGCCGGATACGATTATCCATTTTGCCGAACAACGCTCCGCTCCCTATTCGATGATCGACCGCAAACATGCGGTATTTACACAGGTGAACAACGTCGTGGGGACGTTGAACGTTCTGTTCGCGATTCGCGAAGTGCAGCCGGATTGCCACTTGATCAAGTTGGGCACGATGGGGGAGTACGGAACCCCGAACATTGATATTGAAGAGGGTTACATCACCATCGAACACAACGGGCGGCGGGACGTTTTGCCGTACCCGAAGCAGCCCGGATCGTTCTACCACCTTTCCAAAGTGCACGACAGCCACAACATGATGTTCGCCTGCAAGATCTGGGGAATCCGCGCCACGGATCTGAACCAGGGTGTGGTGTACGGAACAATGACCGATGAAGTGGCGCTGGACGAAGCGCTGATCAATCGACTGGATTATGACGAAGTGTTTGGAACGGTGCTGAATCGCTTCTGCGTGCAGGCCGCGATTGGCCAGCCGTTGACGGTTTACGGCAAGGGCGGTCAGACCCGAGGATTTTTGGATATTCGCGATACGGTACGATGTATTGAACTAGCGTGTCACAATCCCGCGAGCCGAGGGGAATGCCGCGTGTATAACCAATTTACGGAGCAATTCTCGGTTCTGGAAATTGCACGCAAGGTGCAGGAAGCCGGAAAGGATCTTGGACTGAGGGTGGAAATTGACCACATCCCGGATCCACGCGTCGAGGCGGAGCAACATTATTACAACGCGAAGCATTCGAGGCTGCTCGATCTCGGGCTACAACCGCATTTCCTGTCGGAGTCGCTGATCGATTCGCTGATGAATATCGCGATCAAGTACAGCGACCGGGTGGATCCCACCATCATGCTGCCGCAAGTGAATTGGCGCGAACCACACAACGCTCGCCGGCCACAAACCAACATAGGTGGTGGAATAGCCGTTAGCGCAAGTTCCAACGGAGGCGAGGCCCGTGTAGCCTCGCGTAAAGAAAAGAATCGATAACACCTTCAGACGGCGCACAAAGGTCCGCTGTGGACAAGTGATCTAACTTCAGCGCGCTAAGAATCGGTCTTGCTGGAGGCGTTCGGTGCGAACTCCGGCGCGGCTGAAACGAAGTGGCCATTCCGGAGCTGGTAATCAACACCACGCCAGCGAATAGAAGTTCGCGTAAAGCTAATCAGCCAGATGATAAATGCGAAGGCGTCCCAGAGTGGAATCAAGGGCATTTTTTGCCAAAGCCCGGACTGTTTCAATCCACGGATTCCGATGAGCCAGGTGATGAGTACGCGAGCGAAGAGATACGAACCCCAGTAGATCGCGGCGATGAGCATTGTGGGATGGACTAAGACAGCGAGGGTTGTCCACGGCAATCCCCAGGTAAACAGCAGACCGAGATGGCCCCACGGCCGCGTGAATTTCATCACCGTCATCCAACGCACGCGTTTGGAGAAGAGTTGGCGGAAGCCCTGGAAATCAGGAACGGTTTGGACGGTGTAGCGTAACAGCCTTACTTCGACGCCTTGTTCGGCAATCAGGCGCCCGAAAAGCAAGTCATCGGCTGGCCGGTTTTCCAGCACCTGAAAGCCGCCGAAGGCACGGACGCGTTGTTTGGTCGACACCATGGTTGGGCCGAGCGCGAATTGCACGCCGTCCAACTGCCAGGCAACCAGCACGCCGGCGTAAAAATCGGAAATCATGCCGATGGTTTGCAGCTTTTCGACGAAGGATGTATCGCGGGCTGAAACGTAGAAACAGGTGACCGCGCCGACTTTTGGATCGCGGAACGGCGCCATGGCCGTTCGCAGATATGCGGGGTCTACGCGCACGTCGGAATCGTTGATGACCAAATATTCATATAGCGCTGCGCGTTCCATCAGGAGCAGTTTGGCCACCTTATCGTTAATGGCGGTGTGCCCGGAGCTGTAAAGCAGGCGGATCTTTTGGTCGGGGAAGTCCTGCATCAATTTTTGAATCACCGGCACCGAGGGATCGACGTGGTCGGTGGCGCAGAAAATGAGCTCAAATTCGGGATAATCCTGGCGGCAAAAACTGGCGAAGTTTTCGTAAGCATCGGCGTCCAGGCCGCGAACAGGTTTGAGGATGCTTACCGGCGGAGTGAAATCGCGATCGGTTTGAGAGCGAGCCACTGGCTGACGGAAGTAACGAGTGGCGCTATAGATGGCGAGAAAATAGAAGATGAACGGAATGGCAGCCGCGAAAAGGACCACGTACTCTAGTAAATTTGAGGGCACGGCACCTCGTTCTCGATGCGGGTGCGGCCGCCCGACATTCTCCCCGGGTACCCCACCGCTATTTAGGATTCTATCTTGAATTGTGAAAATTCCCGAAGGGCGCCGGCCTTATTTGACAGGCCTTTGACACCAATGGGGAACTGCCTGAGCCGAATTTGCTATTCTGAGGAACTGGAAATGACAAACACGTGACGCATACCCGCAGGCTGCAACTGAAAACAATCTCCTTAATGTTTATCTGCGTTATTTTAGGCCCCCTGGGAAACGTATTTCTCGGCAAGGGCATGAAGAGCGTGGGATCGGTGCATTCCTCAAGGATTCTGGAGTTGGTGCCGGTGGTTTCGAAAGCTCTGACGTCGGGCTACATCTGGCTGGGGATCGGCTGCCTGCTGGCCTATTTTATCGTGCATATGTTGTTGCTGACCTGGGCGGATTACAGTTACGTGCAACCGCTGTCGGTGCTGTCGTACCTTTCGATTTCGGTCCTGAGTTATTTGCTTCTCGGCGAAGTGATCTCTCCATTGCGGTGGCTTGGCGTGTCGGTGATCTGTCTTGGTGTTTTCGTGGTTGGCCGCACCGCGCCCAGCACCACTGGAGGACCGTATGGTGCGTGAGGCAGTCCTTTTCTTTTTTATTATTGTAGCCGGGACCGCGGGGGAGTTGTGCGTGAGCCGGGCCATGAAGAGCATCGGAGAAGTCCACGACTTTGGCGTGAAATCCATAGTGAATTTCGTTCTGCAATCGGCGCGGTTGCCGTGGATGTGGGCGGGCGTTGCGCTGATGAGCCTGGGATTTTTCTCGCTGCTGGCGATTCTGTCGTTTCAGGAAGTGAGTTTCGTGGTACCCGTAAGCGCGCTGAATTGCGCGGCAGGCGCGTTCGGAGCGAAAGCATTTCTGGGCGAGCGCATTAACCGAAACCGTTGGCTCGGGATCGCAATTGTGTGCGTGGGGGTCACCATCGTGTGGTGGAGCAGGAAATAACTGCCTCGATGCCGCGTGAAAATCAGGCAGGGGGAGTATTGCGGCGCATCTGATAAATTAGGTAGCCCACGATCCCGATATTGAGGATGAATACCAAAACCTTGCCGGCGCTTGGATGGCGAAAGATTTCGTAGACTTCCACGGGGAGCAGGGAACTGGTAATGATTACGGTCAACCACTCGGCCCAGCGTTTCAACATCCAGAGGCCGATGCCCTCCGTCAGGAAAAGTGCCGCATAAATAAAGCTGCCAATGGCCACGCTCTCGACCTTGTCGGGAGTGAGGTTCGCGGCCTTCTCGAGAGCGCTACCGACGTAGCGACCGCCGGGATCCAAGCCGAGCCGCAAGACGAAATGCTCCATCACAGTCGCCACATCCATGTGAATCAGCTTTAACGCGCCGATACCGAGGGCGATGAGGAGGGCCGTCTTCAGCAATTTAAACACCGCAATTAGGCGCAACATCATCTTGGAATCAGAAGGTTTCATGTGAGGAATAGTATCGTAATTCGATCGGTCCGCCAGCGTCGGGTTGGGCGCGGAGTTTCGGCGTTGGTTGTTGCTAACGTTTGGGGTGAGATCCTTCGGGCCGGAAAAAGCGCCGGCACCTCAGGATGACGACTTCGTCGGAGGGCTAGAAAAGGAAACCGGCGATCTGTTCCGCCACTTGATTGGCCTTTTCGCGGCGCATTTCCTGGGTCAGCGTGGTGTCGTCCTGGACGCTAGAGCTTACGCTCACGACGAATGCCCGATCGCGTACCCGGCCGACCACCTTTTCGGCATGTTCCTCGTTGCTTTCGACGCTGCACATTACGGCCTCGTTGCCGATGGCGCGAAGAGGAGTGCTCTTTGGTGGGCATTGCGCAAGGTAAGTGGGGAATTCCTTGGGGACGTCTTTCATGATGTCGACGGAAACGCGTAGTTGGCGAACTGCAGTGCCTTGGTGGCGCGAAAATAGGCAGACACCGGCGCCCTGATCGGCGACCTTCGCGGTCAGAGTCACGGCGCCGCCCAAAACCCCGCTTGCCGTTGCTTCATTGATCCAGGGACACTTGGATTGGCCGAGGCAAATTGTCGGCAGAAGCGTGAGCAGAGCGGGCAGAAGTGTGTGAATGATTCTCATGGCATTCAATCTCAGGGGCTAAAGCCCCTTTTGAGTCGGAAGCACCTACGGCACGACTGAAGTCGTGCACTCCCGAAGAACGGTAGTTCTCACACGGATTTTATAGCCCGTCGAATCGTGGCGGTGACGGCACGACCCTTTGAAGCTCAGGATAAACTGAAGTCGTGCCCTCCCAGACGTGACGCCCTCACGGGGCGTCGCATCTTTGTGCGAGCTGCTACGATTTGCTCGCGGGCTTCAACGATTCCGACTTTAGAATCTTGCCGCCCTCCTGAATGACGTAGAGCCGATTTACCTGCAGATCATTCAATTTGTCGACTTGGCCGCTCAGCCATCGTATTTCCACGGTGTCGACTTTGGTGGCTTGGTCCAGTCCAAAATGCATGCGCATATCGTTCTGCGAAAAATAGCTGCCACCGCTTCGCAACTCGTCCATCTGGACGAGGGGTTTCTCCGCGGCCGGGGCCGTCTTGGCGGTGACGATAACGCGAGTACCTATGCCAGTGCGATTCGATTTCGTTCCTGCAAGTTTGATCTTGATCCAGTTGCGGTTGAGTGTGGAATCGCAGCGCAGCAGCTGCGGAATGGCGTTGACGCAGTTGACGGCGATGTCGAGGTCACCATCGTTGTCGTAGTCGCCGAAGGCGCAGCCACGGGCGGGAGCATTCTCCACGATACCCGGGCCGCCTTGATTGGTGACTTCTTCGAAGCGCCCGTTTTGCAGGTTGCGATAAAGGTATTTGTGCTCGGCATATTTCAGGTCGGCCTTGGATTTGTCGACCTCGGGATAGACGTGGCCATTGGACATCAGAATGTCGAGCCAGCCGTCATTGTCCATGTCGAAGAACCCGACGCCCCAGCCGAGAAGGCGAGTGTTGACGCCCAATCCGCTGGGATAGGTGCGATCTTCGAAAGTCGCCTCGCCAAGATTGGTGTAGAGCGAGTCGGTATCGCCGGCAAAATTGGTCTTTACCACGTCGAGATTGCCGTCGCGATTGTAATCGCCGATAGAAACGCCCATGCCGGCTTGGGGTTTCGCTTCGGCGGAGAGCGCCGCTCCGGCTTCGATGGCGATGTCCTTGAAGGTGCCGTCTTTTTGATTCAGGTACAGCGTGGCGGGGGCGGAATCGTTGGCCACATAGATGTCCGGCCAGCCATCGTTATCGAGATCGGATGCGGCGACGCTGAGACCGTAGGTGCCGATGGCAGTCCACATGCCCGCCTGTTGGCTGACGTCGGTGAACGTTCCGTCCCCGTTGTTGTGATAGAGAATATTTTTACCGCCTTCGAGTCCGGGAGGGCCGCAGGCAACGAGAATTCCTTTGTAAGTGCATGGACCTTCTTCGGGAAGAGGAACGGTTTTCAGATCGAACTCGACATAGTTCGCAACAAACAGATCGAGATGCCCATCACGATCGTAATCGACCCAGGTGCAACCGGTGTTCCAGCGGGTTTTTGGTCCGGGTTGAAGCAGCCCGGCCTTTTCGGTTACGTCGGTGAATGTCCCGTTGCCGTTGTTGCGATAGAGGACGTTCTGGCCGTAGTAGGTGACGAACAGATCGTCGTTGCCATCGTTGTCGAAGTCGCCGACGCAGCACGCTTGTCCCCAACCGGTGCGAAGCTCCAAGCCGGAACCCTTGGTGACATCGGTAAAGGTACCGTCGCGATTGTTCTTGAACAAATGGCAATGTGGTTCCTGGCCCTTGGCAAATCCTTCCAAGCGCCATCCGTTTACGAGAAAAACGTCGAGCCAGCCATCGTTGTCGTAATCGTAGAAGGCCAGACCACAGCCAGTCGTCTCCAGCAGATACTTGTTCTTGCCCACGCCGCCATAAATAGTTTCGATGTCCAGGCCGGAACCTTTGACGACATCCACGAAACTAACGCCGAGAGGAGTGCCTTCGATTGGGGATTTCGGACCAGGCGGAGGGGGCGCGGGCTTGGCGTCATAGCCGCGTTCGATAGGGCCGATTTTCTTTTTCGTATCCTGTTGAACACCCTGCTGCTGGCCGGCCAGGGCGAGTATGTCGGTGAAGGGAAGCACGAGAGCAGTGCGGCTAAGTGAACGAAGAAACTTCCGGCGATCCAAATCCGACACGAATCCTCCTCGAACTATTGTTGACCGCTGCCGTTGGCGGCGTCGGGCTTCACATCGGTGTGCATGTGCCAGGGCACGCTCTCGGTGGATATCTCGGGATGCCTGCGCAGAAAATCGAGAGAATACGTGGGAGCACCAGGGTCAATTCGCTTGGTGGCATATAGCGCAGCTTGCGCGGCGGCTTCGGCTTTCATGCCCTTGCGGCGGTACAAAATGGCGAGATTGTAGTGCGCGGCGAGATCGTCGGGATCGATGGCCTGCAACGCTTCAAACTGTTTCACGGCGTCTTCGGAGCGGTGCTGTTGGTAATAGGCGATGCCAAGTTCGCGGCGCGCATCGCGCGATTGCGGATATTGTTCCACGACCCTTTGCAGATCGGCGACCTCCGCTTCCGGATGTCCCTCGCGGCGTTCGACTAACGCAAGGTAGTAGAGGGCGCGGGCGTAATCCGGGTGCAGCTGCAGAGCTTTTTCCAGTGCAGGCCGCGCTAATGAATATTTTTCCCACTCGATATAGGTGAGGCCAACGTTCACGTAGCCGTCTTCGTAGTCAGGGCGCAGCTTCACAACTTGCTGGAAGGAATCGATGGCGTCGGAGTATTGCTGCTGATCGAGAAACCCGATACCAACGTTGTTCCAGCGCATCCAGTCTTGATTGTCGCTGGGTTCTGGCGGAGTGGGAGGATTCATGCCCATGTTTAAGGTGTGGGTGCGGGAAGCCAACTCGATCACGGGATAGAGCGGATGGTCGGGGCCGAACACATTGTTTAGATAACTCTGCCGCAAGTGACGGTAGTTCACGCGCGCTGTGAGGCTGAGCGGTCCTTTCACGTCCGAAGGAATTTGGAATTGGTAACGCACCAGAGCCGAGCGTCCGGATGGAATGGAGTTGTCATAGGCCATGGAATGGATGGTCCAGACCTTGTGGTTGTCGACAAACTCGCCAAGAAGATTTACAGGCCGGTTGGTGAAGCTATGCGCGCCCGTTTCCAGCATTCCGTCAGGCTTCAGGAACCCGCTGTGGTAGACATCGTTGCCTGCGGCGTCTTTCACGGTGACTTCCACCCATGCTTCGTAGAGGTCGCGAACTTCGGGGATCAGGGAGTGGCCGACGTTCTTGTTCTGGATGACTACGTACGCCTCCACCATCTCATTCGGTTCCAACCGAAAAGGCGTGGAGCCAAGGGGCGCGGTCATATTGGTGTCGCCGGTTTTTTTCAGCGCGAAAATATCCACGTTGAGGAAGTTGCCGGCCTTCAGAAATTCGATGGTTTTCTGGAGCTGTTCGTCGAAACCATAGTAGAAGGGCACTGCGGTATTTCCCGCCAACCAGCGATGCGAGGCGAACGTTCCGCCCTTCGCGCCGTAGTCAAGGAGCGTGGGCTCCGACCGGCGCATGTGGCAGCCCTGACAGGTGGTGAACTCAGCGGTGTAGAACGTCAGGGGATTACGTTTGGAGAATTTGGAGTTCTGCCATTCGTCGTAAACGGTGAAGGCGCGGATGAATTTGTAGTCGTTCAGCGGATTCGGCAAGTTGGCTTTGTGGCACGCGGCACAGAATTCCGCCGTGCGATAAAAGGGCTGCATCACTGCTTGAGAGTGGCGCTCCGGATGGGACAGGATTTCGCGAAAGGGAACTTCGCCGGGAATGCGGTTGCCCTTTTCGTCCACGATCACCGCGGGAACACCCAGCACAAAGCCGCCATTGCCGGAAGTGGATTGCAAGCGCTGGACGGAATGACACGTGGTGCAGGTCAAACCGTCCTTATCAAAGGAGCGGTCCACGTGTGAATCCTGCGTCAAACCGCCGGAGAGAACGGCGATGGGATTGTGACAGCTATCGCAATGCCGCGAGAACTCAATGCCTTTGGTTTGGATCAGGATGTTGACGCTGGTGCGGTAAAACGGGGTGCGGAAAGAGTTGGAATGCAATGCCTGGCGCCACTGTGCATAGGCTTCTTCGTGGCAATGGCCGCAATATTCGGCCTCCGGAAAAGCGCCGGCCTGGATGAACGTGTTGCCCTCGACGCCCGCATTGCCGGGGAGGGACAAGTTGTCCTTGCCGAAACGAAAGTTGTAGGTCTGGCGAATCTCGTCGGCGTAGCTAGTTCGGTCGGGGTTTTTCTCGGACTGGCCGTGAGCGGTGAACGGAATGGTTCCGGCGAGGAACGCCAAGGTAGCCGCGAAGGCGGCGGCATTTACGAGCACTCGGGTGAGGATTCGGGCAACTGGAAACTTCATGAACGTCCCACCTGCTGAATCGAACTTCCAGTTCATCTGCGGAACGCTGCATTGCGGCTATTTCATTTCGTCGCCCGCAACTTACGTACCCCTCGGCTGGCCTGCTATGCAGTCTGGTATAGCGCATCGCGAGGCGGCTGTAAATGGCGGGAGACACGAGGACTGCCCGCAGTAACTCGAAATCATGGGTGCGACTTTTCCAGTTCGTCGGCCTTTTGTTGCTCGGCGGCGGCTTCTTCTTTCTTACCCTGACGTTCCAGCGCTTGAGCCAAGCCGCGATGTGCCTCGGCATAATTCGGATCGCTGCTGAGTGCTTCCTGATAGCGTTCGATGGCATCGGTGACTTGGCCCTTTTGCAACAGCGAGTTGCCTGAATTTGTGGAAACCGTGGCTCGCTGGCGATTCATCGCCACGCGCTCCAACTCGGCGCCCTTTTTGCGTTCGGCGGCGGCTTCGCCTGATTGACCTTGCTGCGCGAGGACGGCAGCCAGCGTTAGGTGCGAGTCGGGCTGGTTGGGCATTTGACGAATGGCTTCCCGGAGTGCGTCGGCAGCTTCAGGGAGTTTATTCATTTTTCGGTAAAGGCTTCCCAGCGTGGCCCAGCCGTCCGGGTTTTGCGGGTGCAGCTTCATTGCTAGGGAGAGTTCGCGGGCGGCGTCGTCGTACCGGCCATCCTGCATGTACAGGACGCCCAACGTGTAATGAGGTTCGTGGGCCGAAGGGTTGATTTTGGCTGCGGCCGCAAGTTCGGGAATGGCGTCGGCGTTGTCATCCTTCATCTTGAGCGCGAGTCCCAGGTTGTAGTGCAACTGAAAGCTTTTGGGATTGCTCTTGAGGCCGGCGTTGAGGACTTGGATGGCTTCATCGACTTGGTTCATTTGCAGGTACGCGGCGGCCAGGTTCTCGTGTGCGGTGGCATCGTTGGGCTTTTGTTGCAGCGTGCGCTCCAGAAATGGGATTGCGTCCCTTGCGTTTCCTGCAATCAGAAGTGCGAGTCCCAGGGTGGCGCCCGCTTCGGCGTTCTTCGGTTGCGCTTTAACAACCTGGCGAAGTAAAGGCACAGCATCCGCATTGTGACCGGTGCGCTGCAGCGCCAGAGCCAGAAGGTACTTCGCTTCTGTGTACGAGGGATTGAGTTTGATCGCGTGCTGGAACGCGTCGATTGCGTTGTTGTCTTCGCCATTTGCGGCGTAGGCCTTGCCAAGTTCCATGAATGCCGTGGCGTTGTTGGGAGCGAGTGTGGAAGCGAACGTTAACTCTGGGATGGCGGAGGCTACTTGTTGTTGTTCGCGCAGCGCTACTCCCAATTGCATGTGGGCTGCGGCGAACTGCGGATTCAGTTGAATGGCTTCGTGGAATTCGGTGATCGCGGACGGCCAATTGCGCTGCTGCGCGTAGAGAGAGCCAAGGGAGTCATGCAATTCGGCGTTCTGGGGCGATTCGGCGACGGCGGTTTCCATCTTCGCGGTCGCTTCGGGCAATTGGCCTGTGGCAGCCAGAGAACGAGCGTAAGCGGCAAGAACATAGGAAGGAAGCGCGGAGGATTGTGCCGCCGTTTCGAGCTCGTTGAACAAAACGATTGCTTTCTTGTGAGCGCCAGTTTGTTCGTACGCGAGGGCAAGATTGGTGCGCGCGGACACATCGGTGGGCTTCAGCTCGATTGCCGTTTCCAGTTCTTTGATTGCTTGG
>Ga0308309_10000826_pt1 | contig 18610 bp, 10 predicted proteins | sample HubBroMetageWFT5_FD_192491 | JGI IMG/M metagenome (GOLD analysis project Ga0308309, IMG submission 192491) | Warmed and freeze-thawed soil microbial communities from the Hubbard Brook experimental Forest, New Hampshire - Hubbard Brook CCASE Soil... | ecosystem: Environmental > Terrestrial >...
CGCGATTTCGATGACGTTCTTTTCAAGATAGCGATCGACTTTCTCGGGCTCCAGCAGGTCGTAGAGCGCGTCGTAGAGCGGGCGGAGATAGGGATCAATCTTGTCCTGCAAAGTTCCCGGCAGAAATCCGAGGCGCTCGCCGGCTTCGACGGCGGGACGGGCGAGAATGATGCGGTTCACGCGTTTGGAGAGTAGCGCTGAAATGGCCATGGCAACGGCGAGATAAGTTTTGCCGGTGCCCGCGGGGCCAATGCCGAAGACCATGTCATGCTTCTCGATGGCCTCAAGATAGCGGCGCTGGTTGAGACTCTTGGGCTGGACGGTGCGGTGTCCGGTGGCGCGCTGGCGGCCAGCCTCAGCCAAACCGCGCAGAGTGGCTTTGGGATCAGCCATGAGCACACGCAGCATGCTGTTCAGGTCGCCGTTGTTGAAAAGGTGTCCGGCACGGCGTAGATGTTCGTAATCGGCGAAGACCTGCTGGGCGCGTTCGACAGCACTGGTGGCCCCATGAAGTTCGATGGCATTCGAGCGCAGGTCGATGGTGATGTGCAGGCCGTCTTCGAGGACGTGCAGGTTCTCGTCCCTGGTGCCGAACAGGGTTTGAATATGAGGAGTGATTTCGATACTTTTCTTCATTCAGTTTTGGCGTCGGCCTCCGTGCGCCGGGTGCAGGTGCTCGACGGGTGGATTAGATGCGGGCGAGGCGGTGTTTGCAGCGCAAAAAGTCGTCTTCGGTGTGGAGGTGAAGCCCGCCGGAATGCTCGCTCGCAAGGTGCAAGCAACTGCCATTACGGATAGGGTATCTCGGGGATGGAGGGGAGTCAATGGGCGAGATGGGTTGGAAGCGGGCCGACAGATCACGTTTGGAATTCAGAAGAATTGGTGGGATCATTGGAGCAAAAGGCAACAGAGGAAGCCGCATGAAACCATTCGCGATTCTGTCCTGTGTTTTGACAATGGCTACACTGGCAACTTGCCAGGGAGCGCCGGAGCGGGATTACGTACCTAACTCAGACACTGCAATAGCGATAACGGAGGCCGTGTTAATTCCCGTTTTCGGCAAGAAACAAACTGAGTCCGAGCGTCCGTATAGCGCCACCCTCAATGGGGGAGTTTGGACTGTGACGGGAACTCTACGTTGCGCCGATGGTAAGCCTCAAGGAGCTGCCCTACCGACATGTGTCGGCGGGGTCGCAAAAGTGCAGATTTCAAAGAAAGACGCCCGCATCGTTTTGATGGAGCATGGCAAGTAATGACATACCTGGCCCAATACCGGTTTGACCGCGCGGCGTTAGTCCCGTAGAATAAACAGGTTGGAATCGGCCTGCCGATTTAGACTCAACGACATTCAAGCGAAGGTAAATAAGCTTCCATGGCTAATCATTTTTCGGCGCTGAAACGCGCCCGTCAGACTGAGAAACGAACCGCCCGAAACCGGGCCAACACTTCGCGTTTGCGCTCTGCCCTGCGGCAGTTGCGCGAGGCGCTCACCAAAGGCGACAAGACTGCGGCGGAACAGGTGTTCCGGCAGACGGTTTCGGCGCTGGATAAAGCGGTGCAGAAGGGCGTGATCCACAACAATACCGCGTCGCGGTATAAGTCGCGGTTGAGCGCGCGGCTGCATGCGGTGAAGTAAGCTGTCAGCTTTCAGCTCTCCAACCGCCTATCTTTGACGGTCCCACTCGCGAAGAAGTGCACCTCGATCAACCAAGGGTAAATCTGAAATGGGCCTCTAGCTGCTTCACACAATCGAGAAATCCGTACATCGGACTAAACTGCTTGAACCAACCCAGCACCCGTGGAGTCGAGGGTTTTTTGTGCGAACACGATCTATGGGATTGACGTTGGTGGTTTGTTCCGAATCCTCTCAATAAGTTCACCGTCAGTTTGCGAGATAAACCCAAGTCCAATCAGGACTCCTCGTTGACCCTCTATTTCCAGGCCGATTCGCCGGGTAACGATAAAGAAGCGAATTTGGCTCCCCGCGCAGTCAGCGCCACGATGAAGCCCGGTTGTTGATGAAGTCGGGGTTTTCGCTCACAACCCGGTTGATGAGCGAAATCGAGATGTTACTCCAACCACCATGTTGCGGCCGCCAACTCCACGGCCTTCATTGACTCGCGAGTTTCACAGACGTAACATTCTGCACCAGTGATCGGCCAAACCATCTCGCACTACCGCGTGGTTGAGAAGCTGGGTGGCGGCGGGATGGGTGTCGTCTATAAAGCCGAGGATGTAACTCTGCACCGCTTCGTCGCGCTTAAGTTTTTGCCGGACGATGTGGCCAGTGATCCCCAAGCCCTGGCCCGTTTTCAGCGGGAGGCACAAGCGGCTTCCGCGCTCAACCATCCCAACATCTGCACCATCTACGAAATTGGGCAACAAGATGGCCATCCTTTCCTGGTCATGGAATATCTGGATGGGGTGACGCTGAAGCACCGTATCGCGGGTCGCCCCTTGGAAACGGATGTGCTTCTCCCCTTGGCAATCGACATTGCCGACGCACTCGATGCAGCGCACGCCGAGGGCATCATTCACCGCGACATCAAGCCGGCGAACATCTTTGTGACCAAGCGCGGTCATGCGAAGATTCTCGACTTCGGTCTGGCGAAAGTGACACCGGGTGGCGGCCGATCCTCGGGGGCAGCGGGGGTGACGGCGCAGGAGACGGCGGTCAGCGAAGCGCACTTGACCAGTCCCGGTTCGACGCTCGGCACCGTCGCGTACATGTCGCCGGAGCAGGTGAGGGCCAAGGAACTGGATGCGCGTACAGATTTGTTTTCGTTTGGGGCGGTGCTCTACGAGATGGCGACGGGCACGCTGCCGTTTCGCGGGGAGAGTTCAGGAGTGATCTACAAAGCCATTTTGGACTCGACTCCGACGGCGGCCATACGGTTGAACCCAGATGTGCCGGGAGAGCTGGAACGCATCATCCGCAAGGCGCTCGAGAAAGACCGCAATTTGCGCTACCAGCACGCAGCCGATATGCGAACGGATTTGCAACGGCTGAAGCGGGACACGGAGTCGCATCCGTCGGCAGCTATTGTCACGGAGGAGGCAGGAACGGACGTCGGGCCATCATTGCGCAGGGCCAGGAAGGCTCGCGGCTTCATCGGGAAGATGGTGGCGTTGGTAGTGATAGTGGCGGCAATTGTCGGCGGGATCTACTACCGTTCGCATCGGACCAAGCCACTGACCGAGAAGGACACCATCGTTCTTGCCGATTTTTCCAACAGCACGGGAGATGCAATCTTCGACGACACTCTGAAGACCGCGCTGAACGTTTCGCTGCGGCAATCGCCTTTCCTCAATGTGCTCTCCGACGGTGAAGTTGCAAAGACCTTGCGACTGATGACACGGCCGGCCGGTACGAAACTCACGCCAGAGGTGACTCGCGAGCTTTGCCAACGGGCGGGAAGTAGAGCTTATATTGCGGGATCGATTGGCAGTCTGGGCAGCGAATATGTGTTGGGGTTGAAGGCGGTGAATTGCCAGAGCGGAGATATGCTGGCGCAGGAGCAGGTGACAGCGGCCTCGAAGGAGAAAGTACTGGACGCACTGGGCGGGGCGGCGTCCAAGTTGCGAACTGAGTTGGGCGAGTCGCTGGCCACCGTGCAGAAGTTTGACACTCGGCTGGCGGAAGCCACTACGTCTTCGCTTGAAGCCCTAGAAGAGTACACCCAAGGAGTTTTGAAGAGCGACCCAGCGGCGGCCTTGCCTCACGATCTTAAGGCTGTGGAGCTTGATCCGAATTTCGCCATGGCGTACCTCGCGGTTGGCCAGGACTATCTGGCAGAAGCTGAGAGCGGACGTGCCGCGGAGTATTTCACCAAGGCATTCCAGTTGCGCGCCAACACCAGTGAGCGCGAAAAGCTGATGATCACTGGCGACTACTACGAAAATGCAACCGGGGAACTGGAGAAGGGGGCGCAAACCTACCAAGAGGAGATTGACAACTATCCGCGGCACAGCAGCGCGTACAACAACCTGGGGAACGTTTATGCCGCCCTGGGACAGTACGAGAAGGCAGTAGAAGCATTCCGCCAGTCGATTCAACTGTCGCCTGGTGATCTGGGCACGGAGGAGAATATCGGCAATGTGCTGCTGGCGCTGCAGCGTTTCGACGACGCGGGGAAGATCATGCACGAAGCGCAGGCGCGAAAACTGGAAAGCAACCTGCTGCGGATTGGGCTTTACGGATTGGCCTTCCTGAAGAGCGACTCCCACGGCATGGCCGAACAGGTGGCGTGGTTCAACACCAAACCTGATTACGAGAACTATGGATTCTCATTGGAGGCGGACACGGCCGCGTATGGCGGCCGTCTACGGCGGGCGCGGGAGTTGACCCAGAAGGCAGCGGACTCCTCGGTGCGCGCTGACAATAAGGAGAACGCCGGAATCTGGCTGGAGAATGAGGCGCTGCGGCAAGCGGCTTTCGGGGATGCGGCTGTGGCGCGGCGAGCGGCGGCCGATGGTCTGAAGCTGGCGCCGACCAGCCCGGGGGTCCGCATTGAAGCAGCGATGGCTTCGGCCATGTCAGGCGATTCCGCAAGAGCAGAATCGCTGTCGCGAGACCTGGGAAAAGACTTCCCGTTGGATACGCAGATGCAAGGGCTGTGGCTACCCACGATCCGGGCGCAGTTAGCGCTCGCCAGAAAAGATTCGGCTGCAGCGATCAGCTTTCTGCAACCGGTCTTGCAATCGGGCGGTCAACTGGAGCTAGGGCAGGTTGCGTTCGTCACCAATATGTCCTGCCTGTATTCCGTATATGTGCGAGGGAACGCCTATCTGGCGGCTGGGCAGGGGGGAGCTGCCGCTGCGGAGTTTCAGAAAATTCTCGACCACAACGGGATCGTCTGGAACTGTTGGACGGGCGCTTTAGCGCACTTGGGAGTGGCCCGTGCCACTGCCCTGGAAGCGAAGGCTTCGCGCGGAGCCGATGCTGATGTTGCCCGCAGTCGGGCACTTGCCGCTTATAAGGATTTCCTCGCGCTCTGGAAAGATGCCGATCCCGACATCCCCATCCTGAAGGAGGCCAAGGCAGAGTACACGAAGCTGCAGTAGCTGGAACCAATGCTTCGCGTGTGCCGGCATGGTCTCTTATAGGGCGAAAGCGGATTCTCGGACCACATCCTCCAAGACCTGAAAAGCCGGGCCTTTGGCAGGCCCGGCATTCCAACTAACATCTAGTGCTTACCAGTTACGTTCGCCGACAGCGCAACTTGTTGCGGACTGCCGGGAGCATTGTCGGTGAAATTCAAGGTCGCCGTGTTTTGGCCCGAGTCATCAGCATAAAAGTAGACAATGACCGGGCAACTCTTGCCGGCTGGGAGCGACCTGCCGCAAAAGCTGAAGAATGAAAAATCGTCTTCATGCGGTTGGCCCTGAGTCACGTTGATGTTGCTGATCTGGAGCGTGGCGGTACCCACGTTCTTCACCGTCAGGTTTTGCCAGACCAGGTTGCCCATTCGCACGTTGCCGAAGTTAATACTGGTGGGCGAGAAACTCACCTGCGGCCCGCCCGTCACCATCAAAGTGAAGTTCTGCCCCGATGAGCCGGCGGTGTTGATAGCCGTGAAACTGATGTTGAACGTGCCACTGGTTGCCGGCATGCCACTGAGCGTGCCCGTACCGTTGCCGTTATCGTGGAAGCCGACCCCACCGGGCAGAGTCCCCGACTCGCTCAAACTGGGAGTCGGAAATCCTGTCGTGGTCACGGTAAAGCTGCCTTGCACGCCCACTTGGAAGGTGGTGTTGTTCGCACTGGTGATGGCAGGCGCCTGAAGTACCGTCAATGTGAAGGTCTGCATCGCGTTGCCGGCGCTATTGCTGGCTAGCAAAGTGATGTTGTACACCCCGCCAGTGTTAGCCGCAGGCGTACCTCCGAGTGTCGCGGTCCCGTCTCCGTGACTCACCAGCGTCACTCCGCTTGGCAACGCCCCGCTCTCGGTGATCGCTGCCGCTGGAAAGCCGGTCGTGGTGACCAGGAATGAGCCCGGCGTTCCAACCTGGAATGTGGCATTGTTGGCGCTGGTAAAGGTCGGCATTTGGCCGACTGTGAAGTTTGAGGTCTGAGTGCTGGTGTCCTGCACGCTATCTGTTGCCGTTACCACCAACGTTCCGGGGCCGACCTGATTGAATACCACCATCTGACCGTTGTTCACCGAGTTGCCATTGAGCAATCCGGTACAGCTGGTGATGGTTACGAAGGGCGCGTTGGGGTCAGAAGCGCAAGAGAAGCCAATAGTGACGGTCTGCCCGACAATCACCGTGGACCCGTTGGCCGGTGAGGTAATGGTTACCGCGGGCAGCGCGGTGCAGTTTTGGGCGACGATGAAATCAGAAAAACCCTTGCTGCCCGAGTGTGTTCCGGGATCATTACGGGTCTGCGTGAAGGTCTCAATGATGTTCTGCCAGTTGTTAGTACCAATCGGTGCTTTCAGGACGCAGGCGCCGGTGATGGTCTGGCTGGTATTGAAATTGTTGAACAGGTCGTAGGTAAGGCTCGTACAATCGCTGCCCTGAGTTTGCGAGCAATTCACTTCAAACAGTTCGCAATTGCCTCCGGCTCCATCGTAGATGACGCACTGAGCGTTGCTGAAGGGAGTACCCGCGAGGCGGGTTTGGCTGAAAGTTTGCTGATTGATCGGAGTCCCGGTAACCGCCACGCTATCCCCGCTGTTCGCGTTCTGGTACTGAAGTTTGTGATTGTAACTTCCGTAAATGTAATTGGTGTCAGTCGTCTGGGGAGAAGAGACCAAAGTCTGAGTGATCATGGTCGGGACGTTCGCGGGTGCGAACGTCCAACTCAGGATGTCATTGTTCTCGGTATTGCCTCCCGTGGCGCCGGTAAAACCCACCCAGGCCGTTCCATTGTTCAAACTGAGCTGAGTTGTAAGATCAACGCTGATCACCAGCAACGGAGTTCCTAAATTATCTACAAAAATGCTCAATGTGCCGGGATCGTACTGAAGTACTGCCGTGTGGACATTACCATCGGCCAGAGTAATACCACCAAGATCGGCGACGATGCCCAGGTTCGAAGGGTTACCATCGGGGCAAATCGTAAGATGGTCCTGGGTGTTTGGATCCGTCCCGCAGCTCTGCACCGCAATATGGTTGGCATTCGGGTCATAAGGGGGGTTATCTTGGTCGTCGAACTCAATCGCCAGGCTGTTGGGAATGGGAACGCCGAATTCGCCTGGGTCTGGAACGCCATATCCGATCGCGCTCCCAGACCCGCCCACCGCCGCTGTCCCTTGTCCGCTACCGCTCGAATTCTGAATTACGAACGCAAGACCATCGGCCGGCCCATTTCCGTTCACCGGGTTATGCGTGATCTGAAACTGAAAGACGCTAGTGAAGCCCGCAGAAACCGACTGTTGCTGAGTTTGGAACCACGCGGATCCAGAGACGAGAGTCGTACCATCTGGCGTCAGCCGTAACACGTATAGGCCGTTCGCATTCAGCACCGACGCAGCTGTATTGCCGTTGGTTCCGTTCAGGGCCAGGCCAGTGACGTTGCTGAAATCGTTGAAGGAGATCTGGGCGAATAAAGGTGTCGTGCCCACTGCGAGTATAACCAGAACAATTCGCAGCCACGCGTTCAGCCGCTGGAAATGGGTGATCATGGAGCCTCCTGGGGTCTTTCTCGATCGGATAGCCGACTTTGCGCCAGAACTGGGGCTGCTGCCGCCCCCGGGGGGACAGGGTGAGGAATGGTACTTCGGCCTAGGGGCAATAGTCAATCGAAACCACATATTTCCGGGCCTACTTATGGCTAGGGTCGAAAGTCTTATATAAAACCTGGTCGGCCATAGAGCCGGTCGGCGGTTTCGGCCTAAGAACGGGCCAACTGCTTGTCCTCGTCGCTACCGAGGCGCCACTGGCAACGGTTGATCCGCATTGCGTGCGCGTCGGAGGTGTCCACGGATTTACCATAGTTTCAGGTCTGGGAAGGTTGCGGTAACACCCGCGCCCGTCCAGTTGATCGCCCGGCTGGACGCAATGATGCTCGACCAGGACTGAGCAATTCCCGCGATCGACATCGACAACAGCGGTAAGGACGAGAATTGGCACGAAAGTGCTACCGATCGTCAGCCTCCCGTGCCAGAGACACATCTTGCTCAGTAGAATAGAGTGTCGAACTTGGACTGGAGAAGACCATGATCAGAAAGCTAGTTCCACGTCGATTGCAACGCCCCCTGCGCGCTGTATATCTCCGAACCTTTAATCGCGATTACTGGCAGAGGATCCTTCGCTTTCGACATTTCTATCGAGAGTACGTTCATCGCGGAGAGCTTGTATTTGACGTCGGGGCAAACGACGGGGAGTACACAGAAGTGTTTCTCGCGCTCGGTGCGCGAGTGATTTCCGTCGAGCCCAATCCCGACCTCGTCGCTAGGTTGATGACCCATCGTCATCGCTGCCTGACAGTGGTTAGCTGCGCCATCGGAGAAGCTCCTGGAATATTGCCAATGCGCATCAGCGGTAACGCCCATCAGCTAAGCAGCCTTTCCGGAGAATGGATTCGGATTGCCGCCTCCACGGCGCGTTTCAAGGACTCTGGTGCCGTATGGGATCACACCATAGATGTGCAGATTCGGACTCTCGACTCGTTGATTTCTGAATTCGGGGCGCCCACTTTCATAAAAATCGACGTGGAAGGTTTTGAACTCCAATCCCTCCGTGGACTCACAACATCTCCCCGGACAGTGAGTTTCGAATTCAACCGCGAATGGCTGGCGCCCACACTTCGGTGTTTACAGCAGCCATGTTTCACGAGCGACACCCGCTTTAACTATGTCGCCGAGGACTGCTGTTCCCTTGCGCTGCCCACGTGGATCAGCGCGGCACAAATGGCAGAGGTTCTCCAGTCTGCAAAAATGGACGCCTGTAAGTATGGGGATATTCTGGCCACAAGGCATAGCTCACAGTTTTGTAACTGAGCATCTTAGAAGGGTCCTTCTCATCGAGGGTGAAACGCGTGGGTCATGGTTCCAATTGCATTCGCCCGAGTCGAACCACACAAGTCTAAGCGGCGAAAATACCTCGCCCATTGTGGCGGCGCTACCCGTTATCCCCTACACCGAGCAAACCGCGTATGAACACGCGCGCCTCTGGGCGGACTTACAGGCGGCCGGGAGGATGATCGGAGCTTACCACCTGATCGTGGCTGCGACCACCCTCGAACGTGGGAGCCATCTGGCCACTTTCAACACAAGGCACTTCTCTCTGGTAAAAGGATTGCGAGTCATCGAACCAAAGATAACTTAGGTCGTGGCGCCTTTCCGGGCTCCGCGAGTTCTGTTCGATGCATTTTAACTGGCGCCCGCAAATTCGCAGGCTTAGACCTGGCGGAAATCGAGCCGTCGATAGCGTCTGTGAGCCCTATCGACGGCTCAGTCATTTGGCTAAAAGGTCGCTGCTTCAGATGCATGCTTCAAGGCGACTTGACAACCTCGACGCCAAGAATGCAGCGGCACGGCATGAGAAGGTCGGCCTTTTATACTTCTATACTTCCTACTCGGTCGGACACGAGCGGGATGCCCGTTACTTACCTACACCCGTCCCGGACAAGGCCAGTGACTGTGCACCCTTGGGTCCGTTGTCGGTAATCTTCAGGAGTCCCTTCAGGGGCCCCAACTTTGTCGGAGTAAACGTTACACTGAGGGTGCAGCTCTGGGAGGGAGCCAGAAGTGTGCCACAGTTGTTTGTCTCGGCGAAGTCACCGGTCGTGCTGATCGTCGAGATCAGAAGATCACTTCCTCCCACATTGGTTAGCGTGACTTGCACGGGATTGCTGGTGGTATCAAGGAATTGGTTCCCAAAGTCAACTTTGCTTGGCGAGGCCAAGGGAGCCGGAGTGGAGTGTACAAGGCGAATGCGATTGTTGTACGTATCAGCGATGTAGAGATCGCCAGAGCCAGAGACCGCCAAGCCGTAGTCGTCGATAGTGGCCTTAGTCGCCAGACCGCCATCGCCGCTGAAACCGAAGAACGTGGGGTTCGCAGCATTGCCGGCTACTGTCGCAATCGTTTGGGTCGCTGCATCCACACGTTGAACGACTTCAATACTTCCACTGGTGATAAATAGATTACCGGCAGGATCCACGGCCACTTCCACAGGAAAACCCAGGCTGGCGTCCAAGGCCGGGCCACCGTTTCCGGAAAAAGCAAAAGCTCCGTTGAGAGCAGCCGTCGAAATAATTTGTGAGTGCGCATCCACTCGTCGGACCAGATTATCGTCGCTGTCCGCAATGAAGAGATTGCCAGCTCCATCAACCGCTATCCCATATGGGAACCATAAATTTGCATCGGTAGCGAGACCACCATCGCCGCAATTCGGCGAAGATTGGCACGGTGTGCCATTGCCTGCAACCGTGACAATGGTCCCTGTGGTGTACTGGTGCTGTGTGTCGCCGCAGCCGCCGACGGTCCCGATTACACAGCGAATGCGATTGTCAGAAGGATCAGCTAAGAAAAGATTTCCTCCGGCATCAACTGCGGCGCTGTAGGGACCATCAGTCGCAAAGGTGGCACTGGTGGCGGGTCCTCCATCTCCACAAGGGTCGGTGCTTAGCGGGCACCAGGTGTACGCGGTGCCGGCATAGGTTGTAATCGTCTGGGTCACTCCGTCCACTCGGCGGACGACTCTAGCTCCTATATCCGCGATGAAATAATCTCCCGCCCCATCCATGGCAATTCCAACTGGATAATTCAGGGTCGCGCCAGTGGCCGGACCACCGTCGCCGCTGTCTCCGCCGTTCCCGGTGCCGGCGATGGTGGTGATATTGTGGCTGATGGCGTCCACGCGACGGATGCGGCGGTTGTTTGTGTCAACGATAAGTTGGTTCCCTGAGGAATCGAGGGCCAAAGTTGTCGGATCGACCAACACGGCTCCGGTTGCAGGGCCGTTATCTCCGCCCAGCCCGCCGCCGGCAATCGTGCTAATAATGCCTCCACTCACCTCACGGATGCGATCATTAAAGGCATCTGCGATCAGCATATTGCCGGCTGAATCCAGAAACACTCCGCTCGGGCCAAAAGAGCCTTCCGTTGCCGGGCATCCATCGCCCAGGAGGTCGCTCTGTTGAGAGCACCCGCCGCCGGGGCCGGCTACGGTTGAAATCAGTTGGGTGCTGGCACTGACAAAGCGGACTCTGCCCTCATAGTTATCGGAGATATAAAGGTTGCCCGAAGTATCAACAAAAATCCCCGTGGGGTGATAGAGGTTGGCTTGGGTGGCCGGCAGGCCATCCCCACAATTCAGTTGGTCGCAATAATTCCCGTTGCCGGCAACCGTGACGATGGTCCCTGTGGAGTACTGGTGCTGTGTGTCCCCGCAGCCGCCGACGGTGCCGATTACACAGCGGATGCGATTATCCACAGTGTCGGCAATGTACACGTTGCCTTGCAGGTCAACCGCAACCGCTTGCGGAGCGTTGAAGGTTGCGTTGATGGCAGGCCCACCATCTCCGCAGGCCGGGACTGCGGTGGGATCAGGGCATACGGTGCCGTTGCCTGCATACGCGTTGATGATCCCAGCCTGAATGATCCGGATGCGGTAATCATAGGTATCGGCAATGAAGATCTTGCCGCCCGCGCCCAGGGCAACGCCCAAAGATCCGTTAAGTTCCGCCTGAGTCGCAGGCCCGCCATCGCCGCAAGGATCGGTGCCCGCCGGACATACAAAGTAGGTTTGCGCCGTCGAATTTCCGGCCAGATTTTCGAGTTTCCCGGTCTTCGCGCTCACCGCCCATACGTGGAGATCATCGGCGATGAGGAGATCGCCGTGGCTGTCCAGCGCCAAGCCGAAGGGAAAAATAAGGGGGGTGCTATTGGCCGGAGCACCGGAGCGGCCCAGACCTTGATACCCCGTCCCGGCATAGACGGTCAGATTGCCTGATGGATCCATCTTAAAGACATACGCTGAACTCGACGCGGCGATGTAAACATTGCCCTGACCGTCCTTGATGGCCCAATCAACGCCTATGTCGACCGAAAGCGCAGGGCCCGCAGGATTGCCGCCACCCGCAACCGTCTTAATGATGTTCTGCGCAGGAGCCACAAAAGGAAGGAGCACCAAGAGCATCATAGTTTCGGCAACTAAAATCCATCGCATGGTCATCCCTCCGCAAAATATAAACCTAGTTGTGCACGTTTCTTACCTTCGGTTCGAAAAGCGAGCCTGCACCTTGAGGCACGAGTCTGAGAGTCACCCGCTGGGACGGGAAAGCGCCCCCATACACGTGCGCTATACACAAGGTGCCCAGGGCAAGCTGGGGGGTAGCTCGCCAAGATTCGCCGCGAAGTATGGAGCCTTAGGGCGTGGCTGTCAAGAGGAAAGAGTTTGCACACAGATTGGGAGTCTGGGTCGAAATTTCATAGCTTGGCCGCAACAGCGCGGGCGATGAGATCGTATCCTCGTTCTTTAGCTTCCTTTTCCAGTTGCATAAGTCGGGCGTGCGATGCGGCAAAATCTCCCGATGGCGGTTCGATCTCATCGAGCAACAACCGGAACTCCAATTGGTAACCGAAATAGCCTGCCTTCATTGAGTCCGCCAGTCCCTTCTTCAGAGTTGTCCTGGCAGCAATGGATTTCGTCGACGCTAGTTCCGTGCGAGCTTTAGATAGTGCGAATTCAAGCTGCACGGCGAGATTTTGGCTCTTAGCGGCTTTGGGAGTAGTGGCTTCGATTTCTCGCCGCGCCTCTTCTATTTTGCCCTGAGCCAAGAGAGCCCGGACGAGCACGGCCGTGGATGCAATCTCATCATCATTCTTATGCGCGCTCCGGAATGCGTCACGAGCGTTTCTCGCCGCCGTCTCCGCATCCGCTGCATGCCCTTCTTCAATCGCCAATTCAGAAATGGCAACACGGGTTGCGGAAACGTTGTCCTTTTCTCCCAGTTCGTTACGCAAGGTCAGGGCTTCGTCGTAATCCTTGTGGGCTTGAGTAAGATCAGCTGCCTTGGTGTCGATGCTTCCGAGTCCCATGAGCGCGTACGCGATCATGCTCTTGTCGCCAGCAGCACGCGCGAGGCCGACCGCGTCGTTATAATTCTTCCGTGCGCCGGCGAGATCTCCCAGATGTTGCGCAGTATCGCCGATATCAATCAGCTTGTCACTGGATGGGCTGCCCTGCCCGCTCGCGACCTCTATGGCTGCGGCTTGATCCAGAAACTTTCTGGCGACGGCAGAATCGCCGTGTGCGTCACGCACGGTACCCATGCCTGTCAGAGACATCGCGATTCCGTTTTGGCTGTTGATTTCGCGGGAAACTGAAAGCGCCTGCTCATAAAATTTATCGGCTCCAGCCAGGTCACCTTGATCCTTGAGAGCGCCTCCAGCATTGATCAGATTGATGGCTAAATTGTTTTTGTCACCCACGTCACGGGAAATACCGCTGGCCTCTTGCCACAGTTTTTTTGCTTGCTCAATATCCCCTTGCTGGTCGACGACCAGCGCCAGATTGTTCAGCGCGGAGGACTCTGCTCGCCGATTCCCCACTTCACGCGCGATAGCAAGTTCCTCCTTATATTTGCCAAGAGAGCCGGAATAATCGCCGTGATCGAAAAGCACCTGGCCACTGACCTCCAAGGTGCTGGCAAGGCCATAGCGATCGCCAACCGACTGGTAGATTCGGCTTGCCTCCTCGGCAGCCGTCATCGCATTCTTGGCGTCGTTCAGGCCTTCAAAAGCCGCTCCTTCTTCGTAGCGCGCCCGGGCGAGAATCAATTTCGCATTTTGCGCCTTGGCCTTCGTGGCCGCCTGAGAAGCCAAAGCCTGTCCTTGCTTAAAATCTCCCAGGGATTGCCAGGCGTCCGAGGCGGCGAGATCAATACGCGGATCTTCGCTGGCCGGCGGAGGCAGCTTTCGCAACGCTTCTACGGTAGTCAGTGCGTCTTTGCCTTTACCGCCGAGAGTCTGCGTCTTGGCTAGCAGGAGCCCGTACTCGACGTTATCCGGAAAGAAACCGAACAACCTACGGTAACTATCCGCCGCATTGTCCCATTCCTTGGAGTTTTCCCGGTAACGAGCTTCTACTAACAGCCGGTCTTCGCGCGAGAGCTGTGCCGAAAGATCGTACGCATTCTTGGCCGACTGCCGTGCTTTTTCGTCATAGCCGAGAAGTGACCAGGCTCCAGCTAGCGCCGAGTGAGCCAGGGCATGATTCGGATCCGCAATAATCGCCAGTTGCAACAGATCACGGGCCGCCAGTGCGTCAGAGACCCGGAGCTTGGCTAGTCCTTCAGCGTATAACTTCGCGGCTTCAGGGGTCGAAGGCAGCGATGCTCTAACACCCGCTTCATCCTGGGTTGCAATCTGACCGGCTCCGCATCTTTCACGCAACTGTGCTCCGGCCCGGCTTAACAATTCGAACAAATTATTCTCGTCTCCCGTCTCCGGCACCGAGATCAACGTTTCGCCGCTCGCGGCATCTTGCAGTCTGAGGTCCACTCGAATCTTGCCGCCAGACAACGCCACATAAGAACCCGAAACCAACAAATCCGCCCCTAGATTTTTTCCCACCTGGGTCAGAGTGCCAGCTGCGAGGGCGTCGCTATCGGGTAGCGAAAGATCCATCTTCATGCGCGCGACTTCCTCCCCGGAAATCGTCCGCAATTTTTCGCCGGCGGCCAGCTCAGTTGTCAACATCTCGGGAATAGCCGTCGACAGCCAAGCTGCTTCCGATCGTCCAGTGAGATTCTTGAAACCCAACACGGCAACCGAACGACGCTTGTTGACCGATTGACTCACGGGCTCCACCGACCGCTTCCCTCGCAGAAGAACGACATAGGCGATCAAGCCCGCGAGCAGCAGTACCGTGAGACCAGTTGCCCCAATTCCCCTCGTGAGCACCCGGCGGGATATAGCGGGCGCCGCCGATGAAGAAGGCGCCGCAACGGCGGCTGGGACTTGAGGAAAGACTGGCTGCGAGAGCGGCATCGTCAACCGTTCCAGGTCGACTCGCAACTCCCGGGCGGACTGATAGCGCCGTTCGGGGTCTTTGTCGAGGCACTTGATAATTGCCATCTCCAGCCCAGGCGCAATGTCGGGTTTGCACGCACTCGGAGCTTCGGGATATTTGTTCAGGATGGCATCGATGAGGAGGGACGCCTGACTAAACGGGAATGCGCGCCGCCCCGTCGCCAGTTCGTATAAGACAGCGCCAGCTGCCCAAATGTCGCTGCGGGCGTCAGTTACTTCTCCGCTTAGTTGCTCCGGCGACATATACGGCAGAGTGCCCGCAACTTCTTTGAACTCTGACACGCTGGCTGTGACCCCGAAATCGCTTGGCTGCCGCACGAATTGTGCCAGTCCGAAATCGAGGATCTTGAGCCGGCCATCGCCCGTCAAACGCAGATTCGCGGGCTTGAGATCCCGATGAATGACTCCCTGAGCATGGGCACTTGCTAAGCCGTCGGCCAACTGAATACCGAGGCGTAAGACTTCTTTTTGTGGGAGACGCCCGACGGCAACTTTGGAATCTACTGGAACTCCGGACACCAATTCCATAACCAGGAAATCCACACCGTCCTGGCTCCCAAATTCGTATACCGTCCCAATGTTGGGATGATTTAACTTCGCAAGCAGAAGCGCCTCACGGCGGAAGCGCTTACGAGCGGCGTCGTCTGCGAGCATTCCTTGGGGAAGCACTTTCAGTGCGACATCCCGCTCGAGTTGCTCGTCGGCAGCTCGAAAGACCAGTCCCATACCGCCGGCCCCGATTTGTTCCAGCACTCGATAGTGACCGAGAACCTGGCCGACAATCGGTGTGGGACCTGACATTTGCGGGGAATGTTAGCGCCTGGGGCCCTTTAGGTCAACACAGCTGGCGCGATACCTCTTTTGTTGACATCCGTCGAGACCAGGAGGATAATTCGGGCGCTCCTTCGCGGGACTTTTCACCGCCTCGCCCGCCGAGCCGCCCGGCAGCCCTTTGCTGCCGACCGAACCCTGGGACAACTTACACACTCTGGACTGAGGAGGTTTTCCGTGCGAAGTCTTCGAGTACGATTGACAGCACTCATTTCGGGCGTGGCTCTTATATTCACGCTGGCAGTTGTACTGGCCCTCGCGACACAGTCAACTCAAGCTCAAACCTTTACGGTACTGTACAGCTTCACAGGCTTAGCGGACGGGGGAAACCCGCTCGCTGGCCTCGTGCTGGACAGCGCTGGGAATCTTTACGGAACGACGAACGAAGGAGGGACGGGACTGTTCAACTGCCTTCAAGGTTGCGGAACCGTATTTAAAGTGGATACGGCTGGCAATGAGACCGTATTACATAGCTTCGGTGAAACCAGCACAGATGGCGAGTATCCCTATTATGGCAGCCTATTTCGGGACGGTGCGGGAAACCTGTACGGCACGACGGGCTACGGCGGCACTTACGGCAACGGCACGATCTTCCGACTGAACACCAGCGGCACGGAAGCCGTTTTTTCCTTCACTGGCGGAGCCAATGGAGGGTTCCCTTACAGTGGCCTGGTTCTGAATGGAGCAGGTAGCGCCTTCGGCACAACTCAAGATGGCGGAAGTGGCTGTTCACCCTATGGCTGCGGAACGGTATTCAGAGTGAACAGCGCCGGCAAGGTGACCGTCCTCCACAGTTTCATCGGCGTACCGGACGGAGAATATCCCATCTCTGGTGTGGTGCTCGATAGCGCGGGCAACCTCTACGGTACTACTCCGTATGGGGGCAGTGTGCAACGGGGCCGGCTGCACCTTCCCACCTATTGGGGGACCGTGTTCAAGGTCGACCCGAGTGGCAAAGAGACTCAGCTGTACAGCTTCTGTCCAGCGGGCCTCCCGTGTACTGACGGGCAAAATCCCATGGCTGGCCTCGTTCGGGACAGTGCGGGGAACCTATACGGCACCACGCAGTATGGCGGTGCTAACAGCGCGGGAACCGTGTTCAGGGTGGACCCAACCGGCAACGAGACCGCCCTGTACAGCTTCTGCTCACAATCCGGCTGCGCAGACGGATCCAATCCTACCGCTGGTTTAGTGCTGGACAACGCGGGCAATCTTTACGGTACCACGGAGTTTGGCGGCGCTAACCGTGAGGGAACGTTATTCGAGGTTGATACGAACAGCGTTGAGACCGTCCTGTATAGTTTCTGCTCACAAGCCAATTGCACGGACGGCGTTAGCCCCTACGCTGGCTTGGTGCTGGACAGCGCGGGGAACCTCTACGGCACAACACAGTCTGGCGGCGCTTACTTTGGGGGAACGGTGTTCAAGCTAACACCTGGTACTGGTTCGGCACGTGCCGGGCGCGCGACAGCTGGTGGGCAGCCAATCCCTGCGACGATTTCCGAATAGTGAACTGAGGAAGGAATTCCATGACAAAAGCTCGAACGCTATCCGAAAGGATCTTATTGACCATGGTCTTGGTGTTCACTCTGGCGCTCGCATCCGCGGTAGTTGCGACACAGTCGGCGCAAGCTCAGACTTTCACCGTGCTTTACAGTTTCAAAGACGGAGCGGACGGAGGCATCCCATATTCTGGTCTGATCCAGGACAGCGCAGGCAACCTCTACGGCACGACGACCCAGGGCGGCGCAGGACGGTTCGATTGCCCCGACGGTTGCGGAACAGTATTCAAGCTGGATACGACTGGCAATGAAACCGTATTACACAGCTTCGGCCAAACCATCACGGACGGCCAGACTCCCTTTTACGGTTATTTGTTCCGGGACCGTGCAGGAAACCTCTATGGTACCACCTACGCGGGCGGTGCCGACGGCAACGGCACGATATTCCGGGTGAGTCCAACGGGCAAGGAGACTGTCGTTTCTTTCACTGGCGGGGCTAACGGAGGGTTTCCTTTCGCTGGTTTGGTCCCCGACGCAGCCGGTAACGCCTACGGCACAACCTATGGCCGAGGAAGTGGGTGTCCTCCTTATGGCTGCGGGACGGTATTCAAGGTGAACAGCGCCGGGAAGATAACTGTACTCTACAGTTTCACATATGGACCGGACGGAGGATACCCTTATGCTGGCCTCTTACGGGACAGCGCGGGCAACCTCTATGGTACCACCTTGGATGGCGGCGCCATCGGTGATGGTACGGTGTTCAAGGTGGATGCCAACGGCAACGAGACCGTCCTGTACAGTTTCTGCTCACAAGCTTGCGCGGACGGAGCAAATCCATCCGCTGGCCTGGTGCAGGACAGCGCGGGCAACCTCTACGGTACCACCTTGGATGGCGGCGCCTACGGCTATGGAACCGTGTTCAAGCTGGATCCGACTGGTCAGGAGACAGTGCTTTACAGTTTCACCGGGGGAACCGACGGAGCGCTTCCCTGGGCTGGGTTGGTGAGAGACAGCGCGGGGAACCTCTATGGCACCACGGTCGAAGGCGGTCTTGAGGACTGGGGAACGGTGTTCGAAGTGAACAGCACTGGCCAGGAGACTGTGCTGTACACCTTCACCGGGGGAGCGGACGGGTGCGAGCCTTTCAGTGGTTTGGCGCTGGACAGTGCGGGAAACCTCTACGGTACCGCGGCATACTGCGGAACCGGAGGCACGGTGTTCAAAATATCCTTTGATCACGTCGCTGAGAAGAGGGCACAGCAGCGTAGTTACCGATGAACACTCTGA
>Ga0308309_10000827_pt1 | contig 18605 bp, 18 predicted proteins | sample HubBroMetageWFT5_FD_192491 | JGI IMG/M metagenome (GOLD analysis project Ga0308309, IMG submission 192491) | Warmed and freeze-thawed soil microbial communities from the Hubbard Brook experimental Forest, New Hampshire - Hubbard Brook CCASE Soil... | ecosystem: Environmental > Terrestrial >...
GAGGCATTGCATGCATCTTACTTCGGAGGGTACAGTTTTTGGGAGGTCCGAAGGGATGCGGTTGCTATTAGTGGAGGATGACCTCCACATCCAGCAATTTCTAAAGCGAGCGTTGGTGGAGGCAGGATACCAGGTGGATGCAGCGGTTAACGCAAAGGCCGCCGAGGCCTTGGCGCTTGAGGGAGTTCACGACGCATTCATCATTGATCTTGGCCTTCCTGACATGGATGGTCTGGACCTGATTGCCCGCTGCCGGGCGCAGGGCAGTTCCGCGCCTGTCCTCATTCTGTCGGCGCGACGCTCGGTTGATGAGAGAGTGCGTGGGCTGGAACACGGCGGTGATGATTATCTGACCAAGCCATTTGCCCTTCCCGAACTGTTGGCTCGACTAAGAAATTTGCTGCGACGCTCCGCACCTCAGACTGAATCTACGCGTCTCCAAGCAGCGGATTTGCAATTGGACCTCGTCCGGCGCGAGGCCCGTCGCGGCGATCAATTGTTGCAATTGACTCCTCAGGAGTTCTCCCTGCTCGAGTATCTCTGCCGAAACGTGGGACGCGTGGTGACCCGCACCATGATCCTTGACCACGTGTGGCGAATGAGAATTGATCCGGCTACGAATGTGGTGGACGTCCACATTTACCGCTTGCGCAGCAAGGTGGATCATGCAGCGCTGAGGCCCTTGATTCATACCATTCGCGGAGTAGGGTACGTGCTGAAAAATGCCTAAGCGACTTCGCACCACAGCGGCCTGGCGAATTTCCATCTGGACGGCCACAGCGTTCGCCATCGGCACGGCTATCGCATTTTCCATTGTTTATCTACTGGTGGCACAGAGCATCCGGCAGCGAAGCGACGCGTGGTTGATCGGCGAAGCGGATACGCTGGCGCAGGTGGCCGAAGACACGCCGCGAGACAACCTCTATGACCGGATCGTGGAAGAAGTCGCGGAGCTCGCAACGCAGGAGATTCCGGAAGAGCCCGGCACCAACGGGAAGCGTCAAAATTCTGTTTTCTTCCTCGAGACTGACCCAAAGACGCACGAGATACCGTTATGGGTCGGTCCCAATGCTAAAGCGGCCTTTCTTCAGGCAATTCAGACGGCGAACCTTACCCCTGGCGAACCGCAATCGATTCGTATTTCGGGGTGGAAGCAGCCCTTTCGAGTGGTGGCCCGGGTCCATAAGGATGGCTCCGCAGTATATCTTGGGCTTTCCGATCGTGGCGCGCGCCATCTGCTGCACAAGCTGACTCGCAGCTTCGCGGCGGTTTGGAGCGGGATGTTCGTGCTGGGTTGCTTGATTTCTTATTTCAGCGCACGGCGAACTCTGCTCAGAGTCGAGCGCATTACAGAAGCCGTTGCGCGCATGGGAAGCGAGGACTTAAAAGAACGGTTGCCGGAGTCGAAGAACTCTGATGAAATCGCGCGCCTTTCGGAGACCTTCAATCACATGCTCGACCGCATTCAATCGTCGGTAAGCCAGTTACGGGCAGTAACGGATGCGGTGGCCCACGATCTCAAGAGCCCTGTGACTTCAATTCGCGGAACGCTTGAGTCGGCCTTATGCGATGGCACAAACGACAGACTGCAAGAGTCGGTGGGAGAAGCGATTGAAGGTCTGGACCGGCTGCTTCAGCGTTTGAACACAACGCTCGACTTGGCTGAGGCAGAGGCGGGAGCTTTGCACCTTGATCGCAAGCCTCTGGACCTATCTGAGGTGACCACGCAGTTGGCAGAAATCTACCGCCCGGCGATGGCAGAAAAAAATCAACGGCTTGTTCTCGATCTGGAAGCAAAGGTGGTGATCGACGCAGATTCTTCTCTGATGGAGCGGGTTGTCAGCAATCTGCTGGAGAATGAGCTTATGCATCTACCGGACAACTCCGAGATTCTGATCCGGCTGCGAACCGAGCAGGGATCCGCTGAACTTATAATCCAAGACAATGGGCCGGGGTTTCCACTCGAAATTCGTGAGAGAGCGTTTGAGCGCTTCGTGAAAGGGGAACAATCTCCCGGACACGGCTTAGGGCTCGCCTTTGTGGATGCTGTGGTTCAGATTCATGGCGGATCAGTGAAGATCGGAATCGCGCCCTCTGGGGGTGCGCTCATTACGATGTCTCTTCCGGTAGGAGTTTTCCAGCCTGCGTAATTAGCCGAGTTTCAGCGAACCTTCCCGTCCGCAGATTGCGGGTCCTGGACCAGATGGCCACTTGCAGCAATTTCCAGGTCGACCTTGTCACTGACCCGCAGAACAAAAGTGCTGGGATTCTTCATGCCCCATTGCACATAAGGAAGCACCAGCTGAGTCTTGAAATTAGCGGAGCTTCCGCTGATTTGCAGCGGTATGACCAGTGTAATTGGATGATCGCTGCCGTGGATGCGAAAGGTCCCGTCGACTTGAATCTCCGAACTGCCCTGCGGTGAGAAAGGTCCGGACATCTTCGTTGGCGTGAACGTAGCATCCGGGTATTGTTCGCTCTGCAAGATCTCCTTGTGCATCTTCCGGTCGCGCGTGCTGTTGCCGCTCTGCCCGCTCTTGACGTCAACTAGGACCGAACCCGACGCCGACCCGTTGGAAGGATTGAAGTGAATCAGTCCGCTCTTCATCGCAAAGGTTCCATGCACGGTGTGAAGCACGTCGGGCAGTGTAAATTCAACTTTGGCATTCGCAGGATCCAGTTCGAGCGTCATCTCTTGCGCCCACAGGTCAGAAGAAAAACCCGCGACGCAGAGAATGGCTAAGAAAATATATGAGGAGATCATTCGATTTCGAAGGTTCACGATGAGAAGCTTAGGTCCTTTGTGGAAGAGTCCCGTCACGTTTGTGCATATCCTCATGACAATCTCATGCGCGAAGAAGACACCACCCAAACGACAGGGTTTCCTCGATGCCGATCTGAAATAGAGGCAACTCCCCCGTGTGAACCGCGAGCATACGCGCAAACAGTGTTGGACTTGCTTCCAAAGCACGCAAGCTGCGGGCGCGAAGCCAGTGATTGCGATCCAGGAGCAACATCAGATTCGCCATCATGCGTGGAAGACGTTCGATCCGGCGATGTTCGCTCTGATATTGAGCGAGGTCATCGTTCAAAAAGGCCTCACCTAAAGCGTGGGCTTGCTGGAAAGCCATCGAAAGGCCATCTCCAGTAATAGCATCGACCGAGCCTGACGCTTCTCCGACGAGAACTGTTGATCCGCGGTAAACCGACCGCAAAGCCCGCGTAGTAGAGACTGTGCCTTGCTCGCGAGTGACGAGATCAGCACCCTGAAGCCGAGCATATATTTGGGGGGATACGGAGAATGCATCGTCCAGTCTTAATTTCGGATTCCGGCTAAGAAAGGCGACGCAGACTTCCTCCGGACCGACTGGCGTGACATATAGTTGTCCGTGTTTCGTCCAGTAAACTTCCACAAACTCCGACCATGGCACAACGCGATAATGACGGCGAAAGCCGAAGCGCGTCGATGGGGGAGTGCGAACGGACTCCAGTCCCGACCAGCAACGGACCCGCGAATTCTGACCGTCAGCGCCTACCAGCCAGCGGTACCGAACATTGATCCCGTTCATCGTGACACCATCCGGCGTTAAGCCAGTGACGCGAGCTCCCCAATGCATGTCGATGCCAGCTGCAGCAGCGTTATCGATGAGAATCTCATGCAGTTTCGTGCGGCGTGTACCGAGTCCAGGACCTCGTGCGAACCTGGCTTGCACCGAGGACTCACCGTCCGAGAAACGAATCCCTTGAAACGACGATGCCGCATCTAGTGGAATGTTTACACCCAACTTCCTTAACGCCGCCAAGCCGTCGGGCATAATCCCTTCGGCGCACGCTTTGTCGATCGGTGGTTGAGCAACATCAGCGACAATGACCGAAAATCCCCGATTGCGTGCCGCAATTGCGACAGCCAAACCGGCTGGACCTCCGCCAACGACAAATACGTCCGTTTCGACTCCCATTTTTGTCATTTGCTCTTTACCACTCGAGAAGGACTAGTTCGGAACAGAATCAGGCCCATGGCGCTCTAGAATGCTGAGCGTGCAGGCTCGGGGCGGCACTGATTCGTGAGGTCTTGTAAGACTAGAAGCACAGAGGCGGAGGAAAGGTTGCCCACCCTCGTAGGTTGTGCTGGGAAGTGCCAGATACCTCCCTTGAACTTCCACTTTCCGGTGGAGGCGATCCAGAATCTGAGGTCTCTCCAGTTTGTCAGACCAGCGACTCTTCAGCGCTTCACGAATGACGTCTTGGCTGTAATAATTCTCAGGAAATGCGCTCGCGGCTCCGCAAATTCTCATTCTTAATTAAAATATCCTCCGGCAAATAAGGGACCTGGAAGCAGGCCACCTTCGTTAACCATACCCCATTGCGATAACCGGCGAATTGCTGCTAAATGACAATTCATTCATAGATGCCACAGAGGTAATCTAGAGTATTCTTAGTCGGCGAGGGCGGACGTCACCCCTATGAATGGCATGCGGACCAGAACTCGGAACCCGGAAAGTGCCGCACCGATCATCGTACTCAATTCGAGCCAACCCCCACGCAATCAACTCGCCAACGGCGTCGGGTGAATAGTAGCGATACCTGCAAGAATCTCCATTTGCCGCAGGACAGCCGAGAAGTCTTCTTCATTATCATTGCGGGCCAGTTCATCGGAGTTGACGTGAAAAGCCGCCTCTGTCGCCGGCATGCGAACCTGCTCTTTTGCCGCCGCGGCCAGAATCAACTGAAAGTCTTTATTCATCAGGCGCAGTGGGAACTGCGGATCGTAATCGTTGATCGCGATCCTCGACAGTTTTCCGACATGCGCCGGAGCGATCACAGCTGTTTTCGATAACACCTCGAGCAGCCGTTCGCGGTCGAGGCCAACTTTCTCTCCAAAGGCCACAGCCTCAGCGATCGCTTGCATGCCGATTCCCAACAATGTGTTGACGACTAACTTCATCGCGGTTCCAGAGCCAGGACCGCCCAGAAGAAAATATTGTTTTGCAATCGCCTGGAATATGGGCTCAGCGGCGCCGAAGAGTTCTCGGTCGCCGCCCACTAGCAGAGTGAGGATGCCTTGCTCCGCGGCGGGAGTGCTGCCCGAGATGGCGACGTCGAGTACTTCGACGCCTTCTTTCGCACCGAGCCTGTGCAGTTCGCGTGAGCTCTCCGGAGAAATCGTGCTCATCTCCAGCACAACCGTTCCTGGCTTTGACGCAGCAAAAACTCCCTCAGACCCCGTATAGACGCTGCGAACGGCGTCATCGTTGGTCAGGCACGAAAGAATCACATCGGCAGTGCGCGTCAATTCAACAATGTTCTTAGCAGCGGTACCGCCCTGTGCGCGGATGGCATCGGACTTAGAGATATCGACGTCGTATACGGCGAGTTGGTATCCGTGATCAAGCAGGCGTTGGGCAATCCGGCTTCCCATGTTACCCAGGCCAATGAATCCTAGCTTCATCTGATTTGGAGTAAGACGTTTCATAGGGTTGTCTCCTTTGTTTCCTCAGTGTTGGCCATCTGATCTTTAAGGCGCTAGCCGCGAAGAGTCTCGTTTTTCCCGGTTGTAAAAGATTCGCAGGAAGGTCACATTTGTTTCACCGCGATCCCACCAGCTCGGGGACACCAGAAAGCTCTTCGTATTCTTCTTCAGCTAAGCGCAGTGAAGCTGCCGCAACATTCTGCTCGAGATGTTCGATGGAGGATGTACCTGGGATCGGCAGCATGATGGAAGATCGCCGCAGAAGCCAAGCCAGGGCTATCTGCGTGGGGCTCGCACCGTGGGCCCGCGCGATTCGGCTAAGCACCTCGCCGGCAACTTTGCCTGCTCCGAGTGGAAACCAGGGGATAAAAGCAATTCCATTACTCTGACAATAATCCACAACGTAGTCCCATTCACGGTCGGCAAAGCTATAGCGGTTCTGCACAGAGACGATAGGGACTATTCTGCGCGCTCGCTCGATGTGCTCTTGCGTGACGTTGGACAATCCGATCAAGCGAACCTTGCCTTCGTCTCGCAATCCGGCCAGAGTTTCCACCGAAGCGTCGAATGACACGACGGGATCTGGAATATGCAGTTGGTAAAGATCGATGCGGTCCAGGCGCAGTCTCTTGAGGCTGCCCTCTACCGCTTCGCGAAGGTGAGACGGGGTCGCATCGTGCGTCCATTGATTTGGGCCGGGACGGTTCCAGCCTCCCTTGGTCGCAATCACCAAGCCAGGCGAGTAAGGAAACAACGCTTCGGCAATCAGTTCCTCGCTGATGTGCGGGCCATAGGAATCCGCGGTGTCGATAAACTTTACGCCAAGTTCCACGGCACGACGAAGAACCGCCAGTGCGCCTTTTCGATCTTTTGGCGGGCCCCAAATGCCTTCGCCGGTAAGGCGCATCGCCCCGTAACCGAGACGATGAACAGAGACCTCGCCGCCAAGCAAAATATTTCCAGCCAGACTTGCAGAAACTACCTTCGTATTCACGATTAACCTCCTAAGTTTATGTTTCAAATTTTTCCCGTGCCGACAGTCACTGCGCTAGACCATCAACTGCCAGCACATGTATTCCGTCAGCATCAAACACCTTGCCCTTGAGCACGATCCCGGGAATGCCTATCCGGTCGAGAACGTTATCCGAAAGCTTTACGCCATTGCGTTCGCTGAGGACAAGATATGGTTGTCCACCCCGGTCGGGGACAAATACCAACGGACCGCCAGCGGCTGCGCACATCTTCGCGCAGAAGGCATGATCGTAAGCGTGCCTATGAGCGCCAAAGTAACAATTCGCGTCGGTGACTTCTCCTCGGACGTTCACAGCCCGGCCCTGCATCGTTTCTCCTACGAACAAATCGATGTTCCCTTGCATCGCCATTTTCTTTGCGGTTGCCAAGTCAGAAGCCACGCGCTCTACTTGCGCGAATGGCATGCTGTTCAGACCATACCGATCTCCGAATTGGAAAGCACACAATGCCAGAGCCGCGAATACGAGTAACGCGATCGCGGACTCTCTACCTGGATATGTTCTTCGCGACTGGGCTTGCATGGCTTTGCGCACGCTCGCTTTGCTGGCTGCCGGAACTCGTGTAGCTAATGCGCCAAACGGAGTTCGAGCCGTCATCCGTTATCAGCAGAGATCCGTCCTGAGCCACGGTGATGCCAACAGGCCTTCCCCAGACGCGACTGTTGTCGACCACAAATCCAGTGACAAAATCTTCGTACTCGCCGCTGGCCCGGCTTGTTTGATGTCGAGGTACGCGAATGACCTCATAGCCGGCGCGCACGGACCGGTTCCATGAACCGTGCTGCGAAGAGAAAATGTCACCCCGATATTCAGCCGGGAATTGCGTACCTTCATAGAACGTCATCTCGAGTGATGCGTTGTGAGGCTGCAACAGCACGTCGGGAACGAGAACCTTGTCTTTCAACTCTGGATGCTTGCCCTCGTGGCGCGGGTCTTGATGGCTGCCGATGTACCACCACGGCCAGCCATAGAAGCCGCCCGCCTCCACTTGTGTGATGTAGTCGGGCACAAGGTTGTCTCCCAATCCGTCACGCTCGTTGACCGAGCACCACAATTCACCCGTCTGCGGATCTATCGCCAGCCCACCTCCGGCATTGCGGATTCCGTATGCGTACACTCGCATGTCTGAGCCATCAGGGTTGAATTCCAGGATATCGGCTCGATTCTTTTCATCGGGAGTGGTGTCGGGATCGTCGACATTCGACGACGATCCGACGGCAACGAACATCTTCTTGCCGTCGCCCGTGAACTGCACGTCGCGGGTCCAATGCCCTCCGCCGTGTGGGAGGTCCGCAATATGCTGAGGAGGGCCGGTTGCTCTCAGTTCTCCATTTTGATATGGAAACCGGACCACTGAGGAGGTGTTGCTGACATATACCCACTCGGGGTCGCCTCCGGGAGGATAGAATGCAATGCCGTACGGCTGGTTAAGTCCGGTGGCGAAGACGCTGGTCTGCTCGGGCTTCCCCTCGCGGGTGATTCCGCGGAACACTCTGATCTTTCCGCTGCTGCTTTCTGCCAGGAAAACGTCGCCGTTCGGTGCGGTCCGGATCAACCTTGGATTATCGAGTCCGGTTGCATATTGCTGAACGCTGAACCCGGCTGGCGCTTTGGGCCAGGCACCTTGCGGACGAGGCACGACCTTCGGCGCATTGCCGGCTGAGTCAGTGCTGTACGGCGCTGGAAGATCTTGCGCAGTGATCTTGCGAACTTTTCCAGGTTCTTCAAAGCGGAAATCTGTGTAGGGCGGTTGGGGCGGCGGAGCATTCGTCTTGACCGGCTTCGTGTTGGCGGATGCAGACTCGGCCTTTTGTGCGCTCGATGAATTTTTGAGCGATTTCAAATAAGTAACAATCTGCCATCGTTTCTGCTCGGGCAAACTGCCCCAGGCTGGCATGCCATTATTGACAGACCCGGTCGTGATAAACCAGAAAACCTCTCCGTCGGACGCTGCTTGCGTGGGCCCTTCGGATAATGCGGGGATGTTCCCAGTTCCGCGTCCACCAATTCCATGACAGGAGCCGCAGTTCGTGGTGTAGAGTCTTGACCCTGATACAACGGCTGCGTGCTGCCCCGCGTACGGGTTCTTTAGTTGAACGCTGGACGGGGGCGCACTATGAAAATGCGCGTCTTGCGCTGCCAGCTTCGAAGCTGGCAAGATCCACGGAGTAGCACATACTGCCGCGGTCAAGAAATACGAGCGGGGACCGATTTTCAAGACTCTCCTCCGGGGGGCGGTGCTGATTGCTTGCGCAACCAGGCCACCATAAAGTTGTGTACCGAACTTTGGCGTTCCATCTTCGTTAGACCGATTTGCGATTTACACGATCTGTCCTCAACTGAAGCAACTTCCTGGCCATTCTGCGAGAGTGTGTCTGTGCAGCGAAATGTTCAATTGCGGGAACCTGATGTCTCATCTGCGCTAGTAAAGACGACATCACGGGGTCAACAACAGGGTCCGTCCGTCGACGCTGCTGTCGAACCGCGGACACTCCGGGAAAGAGATTGGTTTTCCTCCTACCTCTAAACTAAAAGCACACTTGGCTTTTTGGTCCATTTGAGTCAATGCGGCGTGGCACGTCGAATGCTTGACTTAATAGCAGAGATGATTCAGATGGTGAAGCTCAAGGTGAATGGGATTGATCGCAGCTTTGAAGGCGATCCTGACATGCCGCTGTTGTGGTACTTGCGCGACATACTAGGACTGACAGGAACAAAGTTTGGCTGCGGCATGGCCCTTTGCGGCGCGTGCACCGTGCATAAGAACGGCGAAGCGATCCGATCGTGCATCACGCCGATGAGCGCGGCGGCGGGTAGCGACATTCGAACGATCGAGGATCTTGGAGCAAACGGGCTCCATCCGCTTCAGAAAGCGTGGATGGAGGTGAACGTTCCGCAGTGCGGATATTGTCAGTCCGGGCAGATCATGCAAGCGGCTTCTTTGTTAAGGGACACTCCTCATCCCACGGATCAGCAAATCGATGATGCCATGGCGGGCAACATCTGCCGCTGTGGAACCTACCAACGAATTCGACAGGCGATCAAGCTGGCGGCGGAGAAAATCGCATGAGCCACATCGAAAATGTAAGCCGGCGAAGTTTCCTCAAAAGAGCGTTTGGAGCGGGAGCGCTTATCCTCGCGGTGCGGTACATCCCACCGGTTTTCGGCCAGGCCATGCCGACGGATGGTCAAACCGACGCGGACCGCGCAACCCTTCATCCCAATGTCTTTGTGGGCATTCAGCAAGATGGAACCGTCTACATCGTGGCACACCGGTCGGAGATGGGCACGGTCATCCGCACTTCCCTGCCACTTGTAGTTGCGGACGAGTTGGACGCCGACTGGAAGCGCGTGAAGATTGACCAGGCGATTGGCGACAAACGATACGGAGACCAAAATACGGACGGCTCACAATCTGTAAGGAGATTCTTTGACACCATGCGAGAGTGCGGTGCTGCGACGCGCTGGATGTTGATCCAGGCAGCCGCGCTTCAATGGAACGTCCCCTCGTCGGAGTGTTCCACCGACCTCCATACGGTGGTTCACAAGGCAACTGGCCGGCGTGCAGGTTACGGCGAGTTGGCCGCCGCGGCGGCACGTCTTCCGGTGCCCAAGAAGGAACAGGTTCAAATGAAAAGTCCTTCCGATTGGCGGTACATCGGGAAGGGAATGACCAGCGTTGACCTGGAAAAACTTTGCACCGGAAGAGCGGCGTTTGGAATGGATGCGCGCATTGATGGCATGGTCTACGCATCGATCGAACATCCTCCCGTCTTCGGCGGCAAAGTAAAGAACGTTGACGATCAGGAGGCGCTGAAGGTTGCGGGAGTACGCCAGACCGTTAGCATCGATCCATTTAAACCTCCCGCTGCCTTTCAGCCTTTGGGCGGCGTCGCCGTCATTGCCGACAACACCTGGGCTGCGTTCCAGGGCCGCAAGAAGCTGAACATAACTTGGGATAATGGGCCGAACGAGTCCTACGACTCCGTTAAATACAAGAAAGAGCTTACGGATACAGCGCACAAGCCGGGGAAGCTTATCCGGAGCGTGGGCGACTCTGACAAAGCATTCCCTACGACGAATGTGTTTGAGGCTGACTACTACGTTCCGCTGCTGGCCCATGCTCCTATGGAACCAATGGTTGCGCTGGCGGAATTCAAGGACGGAAGAGTCAGCGCGTGGGCGCCCACGCAAAATCCTCAAGCCGCGCAGGCAATCGTGTCTTCCGAGCTCGGCATTCCGATCGGCGATGTGATTTGTAACGTCACTTTGCTAGGGGGAGGCTTTGGCAGAAAATCCAAGCCCGATTACGTTGCCGAGGCAGCGGTTTTGTCCAAGAAACTGGGTCGTCCGGTAAAAGTTGTGTGGACACGGGAAGACGACGTCAAGTTTGATTACTATAACGCCGTGGCTGCGATGTACCTGAAGGCAGCCGTCGACGACAAAGGAAAGCCCACGGCGTGGCTGCAGAGATCTGTCTTTCCGCCCATCACTTCGATTTTTGATGTGAATGCCGTTTATGGCGACCCGCCCCACCTGGCACAAGGTTGGACGGATCTTCCTTATGATTTGCCAAACATACGCATCGAGAACGGCCCCGCGCAGGCTCATGTCAGGATAGGCTGGCTGCGATCGGTGGCCAACATCTATCACGCTTTTGGAATCCAATGTTTCACCGATGAGTTGGCCCATCGCGCAAATCGCGATCCCGTGGAGTATCTGCTCGACCTTATCGGACCACCTCGCACTTTGGACTTCACCAATGTGCAGTATCCAAACTATGGCGCAGATTACAAAACGTATCCCTGGGAAACAGGCCGCTTGCGGAAGGTTATCGAAATGGTCGCCGACAAATCCGGCTGGGCCAAGAACAAGAGCGCAAAGGGCCACGGGTTCGGATTCGCCGCGCATCGGAGTTTCTTAACTTATGTGGCTACGGTCGTTGAAGTGGAGGTGAGTGATGACGGCGAGATCCGCATCCCGCGTGTTGACACCGCGCTGGATGCGGGGCTGGTCGTTAATCCGGAAGCAACCCGCGCGCAATTCGAAGGCGCGGTGGTTTTTGGCACGAGCATCGTGCGCAGCGGAGAAATTACGGCCAAGAACGGCGTAATCCAACAATCCAATTTCAATGACTATCCTGTGGCCCGGATCAACGAGGTTCCGGCTCAAACCAACGTTTACATTACGGAGAGCTCGGCGCCCCCCGCTGGTGTGGGAGAACCGGGGGTGCCGCCGTTTGTCGCTGCTTTTTGCAATGCTATTTTCGCAGCCACTGGCAAGCGGGTTCGCGATTTACCGCTCTCCACTAACAGCAATTTCGGATAAAGCGTGTCACGACCCAACGGAGGAGATTTTCCCATGACTCTTAACAACGGTGATTCGAATCAATCATGCTCCGATCATCCCGATCGGTCGTCATTTGAAGACATAGTGATCGCGAAACATCATCCTACCGTGAGCAGGAGAGAGTTTCTTGGCATGACTGCCGCCGCATCCTTTATTTTGGCTGGACAGCTAAACGGAGCCGCAGAGAAGGATAGTAAAAACGGAATTCCATATCGAACGCTGGGACGCACCGGTGAAAAAGTCTCATCGATCGGGCTCGGCGGGTACCACCTGGGCAAACAGAGCGATCCCGAAGAGAGCATTCGCATTATTCGCACCGGACTCGATGAAGGAATCAATTTTCTCGATAACTGCTGGGACTACAACGGAGGGGAGAGCGAAATTCGAATGGGCAGAGCGCTACGCGATGGTTATCGCCAAAAGGCGTTCTTGATGACCAAGATCGATGGGCGAAATAAAACCACGGCCGCAACCCAAATCAATGAATCGTTGCGGCGGTTACAGACGGATCGAATTGACTTACTCCAGTTCCATGAAGTGATTCGCGATTCCGATCCGGACCGCATTTTTGCGGAAGGTGGAGCGATGGAGACTGTCCTCGAAGCCCGGAAGGCGGGCAAAATTCGTTTTATCGGCTTCACCGGCCACAAGAGCCCAGACATTCATTTGAAAATGCTGGCTACAGCCTCGAAGCACGGCTTCACGTTTGATGCGGTTCAGATGCCTCTCAACGTGATGGACGCTCACTTCGACAGTTTCGAAAAAAAGGTCTTGCCGGTTCTAACCAAGGATGCTGTCGGAGTTCTCGGCATGAAACCAATGGGCGACCATTTCATACTGGGGAGCAAAACGGTTACACCGGTCGAGTGTCTATACTACCCAATGAACCTTCCAACCAGTGTCGTCATCACTGGTTGTGACTCGCTCCCCATCCTTCAGCAGGCTCTACACGCCGCTCGCAGTTTCCAGCCGATGGACTCGCCTCAGGTTGCGGCTCTTCTCGCAAAGACGGCAAAGGCTGCGGAAGGAGGCCAGTTCGAACTTTACAAAACCAGTCACCACTTCGACGGCACCGTCGCCAACCCACAGTGGCTCGGCTAGAAAAGGAAGGATCTTACCGTCGGCGCGGCTAGAACTGCGACAGTGAGTCTGGCCCCGACGATGCTTGCCCAATCGCATCTTGACCGCTCTGGAGGGGCCGCGAAATCCCCAGCTTCTGCATCTTATGAATCAGTGTAGTGCGCTTCAAGCCAAGTTTGGCGGCAGCGCCTTTCGGGCCGCCGATCACCCATCCCACGCTTTCAAGCGTGCGCTGAATCAGAGTGCGCTCGGAGTCCTTCAAAGTAGTGACAGGTGCACTAGAGGCAGCGGAGGCCACAGTGACACCCTGAGTTCCCGCCGCCGGCAGAGAATTAGGAAGCACACCATCGTTTGAAAGGATCACGGCACGTTCGATCAGGTTCTGCAGTTCGCGAATATTCCCCGGCCATGGGTACGAGCTGAGCGCAGACATAGTCTCGGGAGGAATGTGTTCAATTTCTCGACCCATCCGCCGTCCAAAAACCTCGACAAAATGCGTTACCAACGCCGGGATGTCTTCGCGGCGCTCCCGTAACGGTGGAAGCAGGACCGGAAATACATTCAGGCGATAGTAGAGGTCGCTGCGGAATTCGCCCCGATTCACCATCTCAATCAGATCCCGATTTGTTGCAGCAACCAGCCGGACGTCCACTTTGTGAGTCTTAGTGCTCCCCAACCGCTCGAACTCCTGTTCTTGCAAGACGCGCAGCAGTTTGGGCTGCAACGCCGGTGGAATATCACCCACCTCATCCAGAAAGAGTGTGCCTTTGTCGGCGAGCTCGAAGCGGCCAATCTTTTGCGCAATGGCCCCGGTGAATGCGCCTTTTTCGTGGCCAAAAAGCTCACTCTCCAGCAGGTCCAAAGGAATGGCAGCGCAATTCAACCTTATGAATGGGCGTCCGCACCGCAAGCTGAGATTGTGAATCGCGTGTGCGATCAACTCCTTGCCCGTGCCTGTTTCGCCCTGAATAATAACGGTGGAATCCGTAGGAGCCACACGTTCGACCTGTTCGAGCACTGCTTCCAGCGCAGGGCTGTTGCCTATGACCTGCTCGAATCGGCGCTCATAAGAAACCTGATCACCACTTCCGAATCTTTCGAAGGCTGCCACAGAGGACCTCCCTGGCGCGGGTCTGCACACAATCGGGGTTAACTCTCCAGAGCTGCTCGAACAATCCCGAGCAGGGCTTCATCGTCGAATGGTTTTGTCAGGAATTCCACAGCTCCTGCTCTCAACGCCTGCATTCGCATTTTTTCGTCGCCGTGCGCGGTAATGAAGATGGTCGGAATCCTGCAACGCTCGGCGTTGAGTTTCGCCTGCAAGTCGAGCCCGGAAATTCCCGGCATGCGGATATCAGCAATCAGACATCCAGTCTGATGCTGATCGCCTGAATCCAGAAATTCCTCCGCCGACGCGAACGTCCGGGCTGACAATCCGATCGTCTTCAGCAGGCCTTGCAGCGCGCCCCGCATCAAATCGTCGTCATCAACAATTGCAATTAGTTTGGTGTTTCTCTCAGTGGCCATACTAGGAAGTTAGCAGGAGGCCAACGGGGCCGCAATTATACGTTGGTATGTGGGCTCTAATACCGCCATGCGAGCTTCATTCATGGGTTTCGAGTTTGGTGGGTAGCGTCAGGTAAAAGCTCGCACCGCGCGGAGAGTTTTCCGAAGCCCACAAGCGGCCTCCGTGCGATTCAACGATGGAGCGACTGATCCGAAGGCCCATGCCAGTCCCATGGCTCTTGGTGGTAAAGAACGCATTGAAGATCTGGTCTGCCTGCTGCGGGGGCAATCCAACGCCGGTATCGCTGACCGCCAGCATAAGCTGCGCGTCCTCCGTCCTCTGAGACTCGATGACTAGCTCGCGTGTCCCCTCGACGCTCTTCATAGCGTCGATGGCATTGATCATGAGGTTCATTAGCACCTGTTGCAATTGCACACGATCTCCCATGACCTGGGGGATGTCGCTCAGCTCCGTCCGGACTGATATCGAGTATCGCGATGCTTCGTTGCGCAGCAGCACGATCATCTCTTTAATAACCTCGTTTACATCCACCAACTCCCGCTGCGGAGTGTTCTTCGTGAAAGCGAGGCGGACTTTACTAATGATTTCCGCCGCCCGGGTCGCGTCTTTGACCACTCTCGAGGCAGCTTCGCGCGCCTCTTCCACGTCGGGTTGATCGCGCGTAAGCCATCGCAAGCAAGTGTTGGCGTCGGTGACGGCGGCAGCAATTGGTTGATTAACTTCGTGCGCCAGCGAAGCTGTCAGCTCTCCCATGGTGGTCACCCGATTGACGTGCGCCAAATCAGACTGCGCCACACGCAGCGCCTCCTGAGCGCGGGTGCGGGATTCCCCGACGCGCCGCTTTACCTCCATCAGTGCGGTAATCAGCAAAGTTGCTATCACGAAGACTGCGAACCGCAAGAAGGTAGCCGTCTCGTGGGCTGGCGGAAATGTTCTCCACAGAAAGAAGTGTTCAAACGCCAAGGCCGAGAGAGCAACAGACAAGAGGCCCGGTCCCAACCCTCCGAAAAGACTGCTCACGGTGACGGCAAGAAGGAAGCACGACGAAGGGGCATCGATAGGCCAAGCCAGCACGAGTGCGACCCCGCAGGAAATTATCGCCAGGCCATACCGTTGAAGGTTGGAAAGGACTTTCATTCGCGACCGCCGGGGGGAATCTCCAGCTTCGCCGCCATTCTAACCAGGTCCGCCAGAGATTCAGCCTGCATCTTCCGCATCACGTGCCCGCGATGGATCTTCACGGTGATCTCGCTGGTTCCGAGATCAAAGGCTACTTGCTTATTGAGCATGCCAGAAACCACCAAACTCATGACCTCGCGCTCGCGTGCAGTAAGCGAGTCGTATCGTTTTCGCAATTCGGTGAGCTCACTCTGTTGTTGGCGCGTTGCCCGGTCGCGCTCCAAAGCCAGATGGATAGCGTCCAGCAAGTCTTGATCACGGAAAGGCTTGGTCAGGAACTCGACCGCCCCGGATTTCATGGCTTTCACCGTCATCGGAATATCTCCATGACCGGTGATAAAGATGATAGGAATTCGGATACCCGCGTCAACCAACTGGTGTTGAAATTCCAGGCCGTTCACTCCGGGAAGTCTTACGTCCAGTACCAGGCAACTTGGCCCGTCCGGGCGGTTTCTGCGCAGGAACTCTGGCGCGGTCGCGAATGTTTCAGAACGTAATCCGACCGACTTTAGCATGCCTTGGATCGCCGCACGGACCAGGTCGTCGTCATCAATTACGAACACCACGGGAGCGGCCGCAGTGGTCATTCATGGGCCTCGACTTGGGCGGGCACTACTGGCGTCGTCAAGAAAACAAGGATGGCCGCGGCCTGGGTCGGATCGCTTACCCGGAAGGAGAAAATCGCCGGAGAAAAGAAGGACACCGAACAGTCACCTGAGACGAAAGAGGCAACTGCCCATGCCAGTAAGCCGGCTCGGAGCGACAAAACGACAACCATCAGATATAGACACACATCCCTAGCGACATTGGGGCGAAGTCGCAAGCAGACAAAAATCAGCAACTCAAGAGCAATGTTGCCGGCCGAACATTGAACGACCGCACGCCATCCCATCCGGGCCATGGCCCGCTCGCCTCCTCTCGTCGAACATTCTTAACAGCATCCCGATGGAAGAACATGATAGCGCAGCAGCCTCCCAAAACGGGTGGCGAGGACCCATGCTGCCCATTGCCGGCTGGAAGCGCGGGATTCCGACAGGAAGAAACCTTGGTTTTGCAGCAGCGGCACCGCCGGGCGACGCGCGAGGCGATTAGAACAGTTGCGCGGCTCGGGGGCCGCAATCGGCATTCAGGCGGCGCCGCAATGAACCGGATCGTCGACATCTGGGTATGGTCCTTCCGCATTCAGCAGATACCGCACCTGAGAGGTAAGCTTTTCGCGTGGTTGTCCTATATCGTACAAGTAAACTCCGCTGGCATCCACGCCCGATGGCAAGTGGCCGATCTGTTCACGGCACAGCAGGATGATCGGAACACCTGGCCGAATCGCCCGTAGGCTTTGCACCAAGTCAAAACTGGCCCGTTCTCTCGTCCGGTAATGGAGCACGATGACAGCAACTGAGTGCATGATGAATAGAAGTGCGACTGCTTGTGTAGCGCTGTCAGTGCCCACAACTTCACAGCCAGTGGCTTCGAGTGCGGCGAGCACCGAGTTTCTGCTGGTCGCCTGGTCGGATATGTAGAGAATTGACTCGAGTGCCAATGTATTTCGCCCTCGTTCTTCGATGAAGCACGCGAATTTCCAACATGTCGTACCTCACGGGAGCGGGAAACGATGCTGAACAATAGGCCTATTTGCATGACGACCCAGCATGAGCAGAGGACTGGTACCGCTTGCGTGCGTCCGTTGACAGCTTTGTCCGAATCTTGACATCAATCGCCTTCCAGCCATCTGTCATTGAACCCTGGGCATGTGCTTACGACAGCTGGGCCTCACATCCACGCTCAAGTTTCTGGTGCGCCCCCAAAGGCTAGTGGCTCCGAGTGTTCATGGTGACCTCGACTATTTCGGGAAGACAACTCTCCCGTTTACTACCCTAGTTAAATTACAGTCACTTCCGGTCATACGCGACCCAGTCGTGCTCAACCGCAACGAGGCAGGCGCGAAGATATTGCAAGAGCCTACGCGATCAAGAGAAATTACCCTGCTAGGGTGTTAGTTTTCGCGTTTGAGGGATTGAGCGGATGGACGTCGACGTGGACAGTGGGCCGCCTCGCGAGCATGAGTTTTCGTTCAGTTTTCCAAAAGCAACGTGCCATCAAAATGACCCGGGTTACGGAAACCCGGGCCCTTGGGAAAGAATTTCAAGTTTAGCTGCTGCTTTATCGAATGGCGCCGCCGAGCGAATGCCAAGACCCCGTACTGAGTCGCCAGCTCCGGCAATTTCGGCGTTGGGTCCTTTCCTTTGATCGGCCACGATTGTTTGTTGCTTGTCCTGAGCGAATTCCTTCTCTTTGTGCTTGGAATACAGGAACTCATTCCCGGTTAGGCGACCAGGGTAAAACCACTTCAGGAGGGCATCCGGGTTTCCGGTTCCCTGTTCCGCCAATGTAACCGCAGTATCTCCGGTTGGGTATGGACGCTCCGTAGAAATTGTGAGAACGGTCGCATACGGCACAGTCCCGTCCGCATTGAAGATCTGCACAACATGTTGGCCAGAGTCATCGTCGGCCAACCTGAATAAGTAGGTCCCTGCAGGTAGCACCTCCCCCGGGATTTGGATGGGCTCGCTAAATGTGAGCTTGGTGCTTCGGTCCATCGGTTCAGCGTGAGCAGCAAGTTCGAAAAAAAGAGTAAGGGCGATCATCAGACCTAAAATGATGTAACCTTTGTTCGTTTTCATTTTGGTTCATCTCCTTGAAACAATGTTGGCTGTTTTCAGCTCACATTGCATAAGAGCACAGCGGATGCCAAAACCCCGAGCGAGTGTAGGTTCTGTACAAAGGGATTAGTCTGAGGAACTTAAGCCAGGGGGAATTTTGCGCAGTCGAGCTGTCTTCTGGCGGAAGTGTCGGTGTGAGTACCGCCGCCTCGCGATACTGACACTCTGATACGGGGAATTCGCGACGCCTCTAGTCCGCTCGCTGTCCAGACGAAAACCCGTGAAATGGCTTCGCCGAGTCTCGATAC
>Ga0308309_10000829_pt1 | contig 18580 bp, 15 predicted proteins | sample HubBroMetageWFT5_FD_192491 | JGI IMG/M metagenome (GOLD analysis project Ga0308309, IMG submission 192491) | Warmed and freeze-thawed soil microbial communities from the Hubbard Brook experimental Forest, New Hampshire - Hubbard Brook CCASE Soil... | ecosystem: Environmental > Terrestrial >...
TGCTCTTGGGGGCCGCCTCGAACAGGCCCGAGCTGATCGGATGGAGCGTCGTCGGCATGTCGGAAATCAGGATCTGGCGCCGGTCGGCCGCACACTGGCCGATCAGGCCTTGGCCGATCCTGATCGTCTCGGGGTGGCCCGTGCCGCTATCGGCATAGACCGAGAGCAGGCGCAGGCTGGTCTCGCCCTCCTCGTCGTTCTCCGTCTGGTAGATCACCGCCTGGTGCGCTTCCACCAGCGGCGCCAGCTCGCTCAGCATCAGCCGGCCGACCGTGCCGAGGTCGCGCTGGCCCTGCAGCATGTTGGTGAAGCGGGCGAGGTTGGTCTTGAGCCAGTCCTGCTCGGTGTTGCGCTCCGTCGTCAGACGGAGGTTGTCGATCATGGTGTTGAGCTTGTCCTTGAGCTCGGCCAGTTCGCCCAGCGCATCGACCTGGATCGACCGCGTGAGGTCGCCCTTGGTCACGGCGGTCGCCACCTCGGCGATGGCGCGCACCTGGCTGGTGAGATTGGTGGCCATCGAATTGACGTTGTCGGTGAGATCCTTCCAGGTGCCGGCGACGCCCGGCACCTGCGCCTGGCCGCCCAGCTTGCCCTCGGTGCCGACCTCGCGGGCCACGCGGGTCACTTCGCCGGCGAAGCCGTTCAGCTGGTCCACCATGGTGTTGATGGTCTCTTTGAGGCGAAGCACCTCGCCCGACACGTCGACGGTGATCTTCTTGGAAAGGTCGCCGCCCGCCACCGCGGTCGTCACTTCGGCGATGTTGCGGACCTGGGTCGTGAGGTTGGCCGCCAACAGGTTGACGTTATCGGTCAGGTCCTTCCAGGTACCGGCAACGCCGGGCACTTGCGCCTGGCCGCCCAGCTTGCCCTCGGTACCGACCTCGCGGGCCACGCGGGTCACTTCGCCGGCGAAGCCGTTCAGCTGGTCCACCATCACGTTGATGGTTTCCTTCAGCTGCAGGATCTCGCCGCGCACGTCGACAGTGATCTTCTTGGAAAGGTCGCCGCCGGCGACGGCGGTCGTCACTTCGGCGATGTTGCGGACCTGGGTGGTGAGGTTGGCCGCCAGCAGGTTGACGTTGTCGGTGAGGTCCTTCCAGGTGCCGTCGACGCCGGGCACCTGCGCCTGACCGCCCAGCTTGCCCTCGGTGCCGACCTCGCGCGCGACGCGCGTCACCTCGCCGGCGAAGCCGTTCAGCTGATCGACCATGGTGTTGATGGTCTCTTTCAGCTGCAGGATCTCGCCGCGCACATCGACGGTGATCTTCTTCGAGAGGTCACCGCGCGCCACCGCCGTGGTCACTTCGGCGATGTTGCGCACCTGGCTGGTGAGGTTGGTGGCCATCGAATTGACGTTGTCGGTGAGGTCCTTCCAGGTGCCGGCGACACCGGGCACTTGGGCCTGGCCGCCCAGCTTGCCCTCGGTGCCGACCTCGCGGGCCACGCGGGTCACTTCGCCGGCGAAGCCGTTCAGCTGGTCCACCATCGTGTTGATGGTTTCCTTCAGCCGCAGGATTTCGCCCGAGGCATCGACCGTGATCTTTTTCGACAAGTCGCCGCCCGCGACGGCGGTCGTTACTTCGGCGATGTTGCGGACCTGGGTGGTGAGATTGGCCGCCAGCAGGTTGACGTTGTCGGTAAGGTCCTTCCAGACGCCGGCGACGCCCGGCACCTGGGCCTGGCCGCCCAGCTTGCCTTCGGTGCCGACCTCGCGCGCTACGCGCGTCACCTCGCCGGCAAAGCCGTTCAGCTGATCGACCATGGTGTTGATGGTCTCTTTCAGCTGCAGGATCTCGCCGCGCACGTCGACGGTGATCTTCTTCGAAAGGTCGCCGCCCGCCACCGCGGTCGTCACCTCGGCGATGTTGCGCACCTGGCCGGTGAGGTTGGTGGCCATCGAGTTGACGTTGTCGGTGAGGTCCTTCCACGTGCCGGCGACGCCCGGCACCTGGGCCTGGCCGCCCAGCTTGCCTTCGGTGCCGACCTCGCGGGCCACGCGCGTCACCTCGCCGGCGAAGCCGTTCAGCTGGTCCACCATGGTGTTGATGGTGTCCTTGAGCTGAAGGATTTCGCCCGAGACATTCACCGTGATCTTCTTGGAGAGGTCGCCGCGCGCCACCGCCGTGGTCACGTCGGCGATGTTGCGCACCTGGTCGGTGAGGTTGCCGCACATGGCGTTGACCGAGTCGGTGAGGTCCTTCCAGGTGCCGGCGACGCCGGGCACGATCGCCTGGCCGCCCAGCTTGCCCTCGGTGCCGACCTCGCGGGCCACGCGCGTCACTTCCGAGGCGAAGGAGCGCAGCTGGTCCACCATGGTGTTGATGGCTTCCTTCAGCTGCAGGATCTCGCCGCGCACGTCGACGGTGATCTTGCGCGACAGGTCGCCGTTGGCCACCGCGATGGTGACGTCGGAGATGTTGCGCACCTGAGCGGTGAGGTTGTTGGCCATCGAGTTGACGCTCTCGGTCAGCTCGCGCCACACGCCGGTGACCTCGCTCACCTTGGCCTGGCCGCCCAGCTTGCCGTCGGTGCCGACTTCGCGGGCCACGCGGGTCACCTCGGAGGTGAACACGCTCAGCTGCTTGATCATGGTGTTGACGATGGTGGCGGCGCGCAAGAATTCGCCCTTGAGCGGCCGGCCATCGACGTCGAGCCGCACGGTCTGCAGCAGGTCTCCCTGAGCCACGGCGCCGATCACGCGCGTCACCTCGGTGGTCGGCCACACCAGATCGTCGATCAGGCCGTTCACCGAGCCTTCCATCTCGCCCCACGTGGCGGTGGAAATGCCGAACTTCACCCTCTGGCGCGTGCGGCCCTGCTCGCCGACCGACTTGCCGATGCGCTCGAGCTGCTGGGCCATGTTCTGGTTGGCGCCGACGATCTCGTTGAACAGCACGGCGATGCGGCCCAGCGGGCCATCGCGCCCGCCCGGCAGGCGGACCGAGAAATCGCCCGCCCGCATGGCCTCCATGGCCTGCTGCAGTTCGTGAAGGTCGGTGGAATGGACGCCGTTGGCGGCGGCGGCGCGACGGGAGGCAGAGTTGCTCGGGCTGTGCGCCGCTGTGGCGGCGGGGTCGATATCGGCCGTCATGAACGCTCACCCTGCCTGGAGTTATCCGTCACAGTACCGGTCGAGGGCTCGCGAACTACTGTTATTCTGGATTCCGGGGAAATCACTACCCCCAGATACCCACCCATCCCCCGCAACGGATAGACAATGCCCTTGTTTCAAAATGGTTGCGTCCTTGCCGTGACAAAATTAGTCTGGTCAGACCACGGACTGACCAAAGGCCGCAATGCTCGATATTGTTCGTTCGAACACCGACAAGACGCAAAGCGGCGCGGCGCGGGTCTTTACCTTTTTCCGCGACCGGCTTCTTTCGGGTGAGCTGAAGGCAGGCGACCGGCTGCTGGCCGAGCGCGAGCTGGCGCTGGCGCTGGGCGTCAGCCGGCCGGTGCTGCGCGAGGCGCTGCGCTCGCTCGCCATGCTGGGCCTGCTCGATATCCAGCATGGCCGCGGTGCCTTCGTGCGTGCCGCCGACGCGTCGGTCCTGGGCCAGGCGTTGACGCTCTGCCTCGCCCCCGAGCCCAACATCCTGGACGACGTGCTGCAGGCCCGCATCGCCATCGAATGCCAGGCGATTCGGCTGGCCTGCGGGCGGGCAAGCGAGCGCGACCTGCAGGCGATTGCCGGCACGCTCGACACGCTGGTCGATTCCCTCGACGACCCGGAGAGAGGCGGTCCGGCCGACTACGCCTTCCACTTCGCCATCGTGCGGGCCAGCACCAGCGGCTCGCTGATGAAAATCTACGAGGCGATCTCGCCGCTCCTGATGCAGAGCCACGTCGAGCGCCGGCGCGACACCTTCCGCGAGCCCGCCATCACCGCCCATCTGGTCGATGCGCATCGCGAGGTCTTCCTGTCGCTCGCCCGGCGCGATCCCGACGCCGCCGAGCGCCGGCTGCGCGAACACTTCCTGATCGGCGACGATCTGCGCCGCAACAACCTGATCTCGACCTATCAACCGCCCCATAATCAACCACAGGGGAAGCAGTCATGAAGATCGTCGTCGGCTCGGACCATGCGGGTTACCCCATGAAGGCCGAGCTGCTCGCCTTCCTGCGCGGCCTCGGCCACGCGGTCGAGGATGTCGGCTCCTACGATCCCAAGCCGGTCGACTTCCCCGACATCGCCCGCAAGGTCGCCGCCGCCATCACGTCGGGCAGCGCCGAGCGCGGCCTGATGGTGTGTGGCACCGGCGTCGGCGCCGCGATCGGCGCCAACAAGATGAAGGGCATCCGCGCTGCGGTCTGCCACGACGTGCATTCGGCGCATCAGTGCGTCGAGCACGACGACGTCAATGTCATGTGCATCGGTGCGCAGATCGTCGGTCCCTGGCTCGCCAAGGATTTGGTCGCGGCATACCTCGCAGCGAAATTCTCGACCGAAGAGGAGTTCCGACGCCGCGTCGCCAAGCTCGCTGACATGGACGCGGGCCGCTAGAGTTCAACGAAAGAGAACCGGAGGAAACGATGAAGAGGGTACTTTTGGGCGTCGCTGTCGCGGCAGTGGCGGCGATGGGCGTGACGCACACGGCGAGCGCCGACGCGCTGGACGACATCAAGAAGGCGGGCAAGATCAGGATCGCCATCGATCTCGGCGTGCCGCCCTACGGCATGACCGACGACAAGATGCAGCCGACCGGCTCCGATGTTGAGACAGCCAAGGCGCTGGCCAAGGACTGGGGCCTGGAGTTCGAGCTCGTGCCGACCACCGGTGCCACGCGCATTCCATCGCTGCAGACCGGCAAGGCCGACCTTGTGATCTCGACGCTGTCGATCACGCCGGAGCGCGCCAAGGTGATCGATTTCTCCAAGGGCTACGCCGTGCTGCGCACGGTGATCGCGGCCCCCAAGAGCGTCAACGTCAAGAGCCTGGCCGACCTCGACGGCAAGACCGTGGGCACGGTGCGCGGCACGACGCACGACACCCAGCTCACCAAGGAAGGCCCCAAGGGCATGAAGCTGGTGCGCTTCGAGGACGACGCCACCGAGGGGCAGGCGTTTCTGAGCGGTCAGGTCGACATCTTCTCGACCGCCGAGATGCTGGTTGGGCAGCTCGATAAGAAGAACCCAGCGCGTCAGGTTGAAGTGAAGTTCGTGCTCGACAACTTCAAGCTCGCCGTCGGCGTCAAGAAGGACGAGACGCGGCTGCTGGATGAAGTGAACAAGTGGGTTGCGGCCAAGCTCAAGGACGGCACCCTGAACGCCATTTATAAGAAGCAATTCGGCGGCGATCTGCCGGATGTCATCCTGAACCAGTAGGCGCGCCATGAAGACCGCTTCGCTGTTGCGTCTGATTGCAGGCGCTACCTTCGCCCTGCTGTCGCTCGGGCTGTCGGCGCATGCTGACACGCTCGAAGACATAAGGAAGGCCGGCAAGATCCGGATCGCCATCGACCTTGCGATTCCGCCCTTCGGCATGACTGACGACAAGATGCAGCCGACCGGCTCGGACGTCGATCTCGCCCGGCTGCTGGCCAAGGATATGGGTGTCGAGCTCGAGATCGTCACCACCACCGGGCCGACGCGCATTCCGATGCTGCAGACCAACAAGGCCGACATCGTGGTCTCGACGCTCTCGATCACGCCGGACCGCGCCAAGGTCATCGACTTCTCGGTCCCCTATGCCGACCATCCGTCGGTCGTGGCGGGCCTGAAGTCGCTGCAGATCAAGCAGATGTCCGATCTCGACGGCAAGAAGGTCGCCGTCGTGCGCGGCACCACGCAGGACACCGACCTCACGCAGCAGGCCAAGGGCGCCCAGCTCGTGCGCTACGAGGACGACGCCACCATGGCCCTGGCCGTGGCCTCCGGGCAGGTCGACATCCTGGCGACGGCGCGCTCGCTCTTGCCGGCGATCAGCAAGAAGAACCCGGCACGCACGGTCGAACCCAAGATCACCATGCAGACGTTCTATCTGGCCATCGGCATGCGCAAGGACGAGCCCAAGCTGCTGGCCTGGGTGAACGGCTGGGTCAAGACCAACCTCATGAACGGCAAGCTCGCCGCCATCTACAAGCAGTATCACGGCGTCGACATCCCGACCGATGACCTCCTGAGCAAGCCGGGCGGCTGACAAGAGCGTGCCGCCGGTGTAAGCCATGTCGTACAAGTTCGACTTCGCGTTCCTGGCCGACAGGTGGCCCGACTTCGTGGCCGGTGCGTGGCTCACCATCCAGCTCACCATCCTGTCGATCGCCTTCGGCTTCGTGCTGGGCACGGCGTGCGCCGTGGCGCGGGTCTATGGCGGACCGCTGCTGCGCCGCCTGGTCGGCGCCTATGTCGAGACCATCCGCAACACGCCGCTCTTGATCCAGATCTTCATCGTCTATTTCGGGCTGTCGAGCCTCGGGCTGAAACTTTCGGCCGAGGTTTCCGCGGTGATCGCGCTCACCGTCAACATGGGCGCCTACACCACCGAGATCATGCGCGCCGGCATCCAGTCGATCCTGCGCACCCAGCTCGAGGCCGCCGATTGCCTGGGCCTCACCCGCCTGCAGGCCATTCTGCATGTCGTGCTGCTGCCGGCCATGGAGCGCGTCTATCCATCGCTGGCGAGCCAGGGCGTGCTCCTGATGCTTGCCTCTTCGATCACCTCGCAGATCTCGACCGAGGAGCTCACTGCCACCGCCAACCTGGTGCAGTCCGACACCTACCGCAGCTTCGAGGTCTACGTGATCGTGGCGGTGGTCTATCTCGCCTTGTCGGCGCTTTACCGCCTCGGCTTCTGGGCGATCGGCCAGGTGCTGTTCGAGCGCCGGCGCCGGCTGGGAACGCCGCTGTGATCCAGCTCAACGCCAATCATCTGCTTTACCTCCTCGAGGCGGCGCGCTGGACGGTGCTGCTGTCACTGATCGCCTTTCTGGGCGGCGCCCTGGTCGGCCTGCCGCTCGCCCTGATGCGCCTGTCGAGGATCGGACTGCTGCGCGCGCTGGCCATCGGCTACATCCAGCTGATCCAGGGCACGCCGCTCTTGATCGTGCTGTTCCTGTCGTATTTCGGCCTCGGCATCCTGGGCTACAAGCTGATCCCGCTGGTCGCCGCCGGCATTTCGCTGACCCTCTACGCCGCGGCCTTTCTCGGCGAGATCTGGCGCGGCTGCATCGAGGCCGTGCCGCGCACGCAATGGGAAGCGTCGGACTGCCTCGGCCTCAACCGCTTCCAGCAATACACCTACGTGGTCCTGCCGCAGGCGGTGCGGATCGCCATTCCACCGACCGTAGGCTTCATGGTGCAGATCGTGAAGAACACCTCGCTTGCCTCGGTGATCGGCTTCGTCGAGCTGTCGCGCGCCGGCCAGATCGTCAACAACTCGACCTTCGAGCCGTTTGTGATCTTCTCCTCGGTCGCCGCTATCTATTTCGTGCTGTGCTACCCGCTGTCGGTCGCCGCCCGCACGTTGGAAAGGAGAGCCCATGTCGGCCGATGAGCCCATCGTCCGCATCGAGAACGTGGTGAAGGACTTCGGCCCGCTGCGCGTGCTGGACGGCGTCGGCTTCGACGTGGCGCGCGGCCAGACCGTGGCGGTCGTGGGCCGCAGCGGTTCGGGCAAGAGCACCTTGCTGCGCTGCATCGCCGGGCTGGAAACGGTGCAGGGCGGCCGCATCGAAGTGTGTGGCCACGAGGTTGGCCGGCCAGGCAGCGCCGCGCGCGCCCAGCTGCGGCGCGACGTCGGCATGGTGTTCCAGAGCTACAACCTCTTTCCGCACCTCACTGTCGAGCGCAACATCACCCTGGCACTGACCCTGGTGAAGAAAGAATCCAAGCAAGCGGCGCGGAAAAGAGCGGCCGACGTGCTGGGCCTGGTCGGCCTCACCGATAAGCTCAGGTCCTATCCCGAGCAGCTTTCAGGCGGCCAGCAGCAGAGGGTCGCCATCGCCCGCTCGCTGGCGCTTCAGCCGCAGGTCATGCTGTTCGATGAAGTCACCTCGGCGCTCGACCCCGAGCTCACCTCCGAGGTGCTGGCCGTGATGGAAGATCTCGCGCGGCGCGGCATGACCATGATCAGCGTCACGCACGAAATGGGCTTCGCGCGCCGCGTCGCCGACCTCGTGGTGTTCATGCACCAGGGTAAGGTGTGGGAGACCGGCCCGACGGCCGAATTGTTCGCCAACCCGCGGACGGCCGAATTCAAACAGTTCGTCGGCAGCGAGCTTTGAAGTGTGGAGCATTTGCTTCCCCACACTCGGTGTCATCCCGAGCGCAGCGAGCGACCTTTCCTGTTGCCTTAAAGGTCCCTCGCCGCGCTCGGGATGACAACGTTTTTGTAATAAGCGTCGGGGCTACGCCGGCGGGGCGACCGACAGTCCCTTGACGTGATGGCGCTCGATCAGGCTCGCCACCAGGCCTGACTTCTTGGCTTTTTCGACAAAGTCCGCGAGGTAGCGCGCGCCTTCGGCTGCGGGTTTATTGCAGCCGACCGCTTGCTGCACGGCGGTGAACTGGCCGTCGAGGATCTTGAGTTCCGGGTGCTTCGCGAGGTCCTTCAACAGGCCGGGGCGCAGACCGGCCAGGGCGTCGAGCTTGTCTTCCATGAACTTGTTGAACGCGCCGTCGAGCCCGCTGATCGGCATCAGGGTCGCATTCTTGATGTTGTTCTCCAGCCACAGCCCATAGGCCGAGCGCGCCGAGACGGCGATGCGCACGCCCTTCTTGTCGACGTCGGCGATCGACTTCAGCGGCGAGCCCGGCGGCACCATGTAGGTCGCCTCGATCTCGACATAGGCCGCCGTGAAGGTCATCACGGCCGCGCGCTGCGGCTCGGCGCCGATCAGGCCGATATCCCAGACGTTCTTGCCCGCCTGGTCGGCCAGCTCGCCCGGCGATTTGAAAGGCACATAGGTGACGGGCACGCCGAGCGAGGCGGCGATCTCCTTGGCCATGTCGGGTGCGACGCCGACCGGTTCGGATTTCTCACTGCGGCCCGTGACCAGCAGGAAGTTGGAGAGGTTTATGCCGGCGCGCAGGACGCCGGTCGGGGCGAGTTCAGCTCGGGCTTTGTCGGACATGGCGCCAGTCTATACTGATCTTCTGGAGGAGCAAAACGCGCGGATTTGGGAGACAACGCCATGAAGATCACCGACGTCACGCTCACGCTGTTTGCCTGGGACGACATCCCGCCGACGCAATATGGCCAGCACAGCAGGTTCGCGGGCTCGAGCGCGCTCGGCCTGTTGCGCATCGCCACCGATGAGGGCGTCGAGGGCTGTGCCTTCCTCGGTTCGGCGTCGAATTCGGCGACCACCGACGGGCAGGGGCTGATCACGCACCTGAAGCCCGTGCTGATGGGGCGGAATCCGCTGCATCGCGAAGCGCTCGTCGTCGACCTTTGGAAGAAGCAGCGCGCCGCGGGCGTGCGCGCCATCGGCGCGGTCGACGTGGCACTGTGGGACCTTTTGGGCAAGGCGGTCGGCCAGCCGATCCATCGCCTGCTCGGCACCTATCGCGAAGCGGTGCCGGCCTATGCCAGCTCCGCCGTGCTCGCCTCGCCCGCCGCCTATGCCGAGGAGGCGATGAGCTTCAAGGAGCACGGCTGGGCCGCCTACAAGATCCATCCGCCGACGCGCTGGAAGGAAGACATCAAGGTCTGCGAGGCGGTGCGCAAGGCGGTCGGCGATTACACCATCATGCTCGACTCGACCTGGTCATACGACTACCCGACGGCGGTGCGCGTAGGCCGCGCCGCCGAGGAGATGGATTTCCACTGGTACGAAGATCCGCTCGCCGACCAGGACATCTACAATTATGTGAAGCTGAAGCAGCTTCTTTCGATCCCCATTCTTGCCACGGAATATCCCATTACCGGCCTCGATGCTTACCAGCCCTGGATCATGCTGCAGGCCACCGACTTTCTCCGTGGCGATGTCGCGGTCAAAGGCGGGATTACGACCTTGGTGAAGGGCGCCCATCTCGCCGAGTCGTTTCGCATGAACTATGAAGTGCACCATGGCGGCAATTCACTGAACAACGTCGCCAACCTGCATGTCATCGCCGCGCTCAGAAACACCGAGTTCTTCGAGGTCCTGCTGCCCGACGCGGCGCAAAAATACGGCCTGGAACAGGACATTGTGGTCGGCCGTGACGGGCTGGTGCATGTGCCTAACGGACCGGGCCTGGGCGCCGCCATCGATTTCAAGCTGATCGAACGCAAGAAGATTGCCGTACTAAGCTAGGGGCAGGAGCGAATTTAATCGGCAACCGTCCGCGATGATGAGGCGTTTAACGAGCACCACTTCATGCAAGGAGGATTCCTATGCAGCGCACATTGCTCGCCCTCGCTCTGATTGCTTCCGCCGGCGCTTCCGTTTCCTACGCGCAGGCGCAGACCTATGCTCAGCCCCAGCCCATGCCGCCACAGACCAGGCCGAGCAATGAACCGCTCGACCCCTACGGCCATCCGCTGATCGGTCGTAACGACTGGGTGGCCCAGCCGGGCGACCGGACCAACGCCGGTGCCGCGCCGCCGGTTCGTTCTTACAGGATGAACTCGGATATGGCCCAGGCGCCCGCGATGCAGAGCGGCCCGCATCAGGGCACGTTCAGGGATGAGTACGGCCATCTCTACGACGCCCAGGGCAACCGCGTGGACAGCCGCGGCAACATCATTCCGGTGCATGCCCGTTAAGGCGGCGGTCGACTTCGACTGAGCATTTTGAAGAGCGCCGGCGGTCCGCAAGGGCCGCCGGCGTTTCGCTTGCGCGGTCTTGTTCCTGCGCGAGGGTAATGAGAGCTTGTCCGCAATGACCTCGATCTACGTCGATGCCGATGCCTGCCCGGTCAAAGCCGAGATCTATCGGGTCGCCGAACGCTACGGCCTGAAAGTCCATGTCGTGAGCAATTCCTACCTCGGCGTGCCACGCGACCCGCGCATCGAACTGGTGGTCGTGAGCGACGGCTTCGACGCGGCCGACAACTGGATCGCCGAGCGCGCCGGGCCGGGCGATATCGTGATCACTGCCGACATCCCGCTCGCCGATCGTAGCCTGAAGATGGGCGCCGCCGTCATTGGCAATACCGGCGTGCCGTTCACCAACGCCTCGATCGGCATGGCGATGGCCAGCCGCGAGCTGATGTCCAACTTGCGCGCCATGGGCGAGATCACCGGCGGCCCCAAGCCGATGAGCCCGCGCGACCGCTCGCGTTTCTTGTCGGCGCTCGACGAGGCCGTGCAAAAACTGCGGCGCCGGGGCTCCTGATCTACTTGTCGAGCCACACGTCCTCGAAGCGGAAGCCGTTGTAGACGCTGTTGACCTGCGCCACATAGCCCTTGACGTAGGGCTGCATGCAGATCGCCGCGCGGTTCCACATGATCACCGGCCGCGCGCCGTCCTCGAGCAGCTTGCGGTCGATCTCCCACACGATCTTCTTGCGCTTTTCCATGTCGGCCTCGGCCGACTGCACGTCGAACAGCTTCTCGATCTCGGGATTGCAGTAGCCGGTGTAGTTGCGCTCCGACTTGCAGGCGAAGTTCTCGAAGTAGTTCTGGTCGGGATCGTCGACGCCGTTGCCGGTGGTGTTGAGGCCGATCTGGTAGTTTTTGCGCGCGATCCTGGGGAACCACTGCGAGGTCTCGACGATGTCGACATCGGCGTCGATCCAGATCTCCTTGAGCTGGCTGGCAAGGATGACCGCCGGGTCCTTGTAGAGCGAGATGCCGCGGGTCGCGATCTTGAGCGCCAGGTGCTTGTCGGGCCCGTAGCCCAGCTTCTTCATGATCGCACGGGCCTCCTCGCGGTTCTTCTGCACGTCGGGGCCGTAGCCCGGCACGGCCTCAAAGATCTCCTTGGGCAGGCCCCACACGCCGTCCGGCGGCGGCTGCATGGTGCCGCCAAGCTCGGCGTCGCCCTGGTTGATGATGTCGACGAAGGCCTTGCGGTCGAGGGCGAGCTGCAGCGCCTTGCGCAGGTCTGGATTGTCGAAGGGGGCCGCGTCGCGATTGAGGATCAGGTTGGTGGTGTTGTTCAGCGATGTCATCTGGCACATCGCGCTGGGCATCTGGCTCTTGATGTCCTTCAGGAGCGGTATCGTCACCTCCCACGGGAAGGTGATGTCGAAACGGCCGGAAACGAAGCTCAGGATCGCTGTCGCCCGGTTGGGCACGATGGTGAATTCGATGCCGTCGAGGTAGGGCCGCCCCTTTTTCCAGTAGCCGGTGTTCTTCGTGAGCTTGATGCCTTCGTTCTGCTTGAACTCGACGAACTTGAACGGCCCGGTGCCGATCGGCTTGGTGCGCATCTGCGCCGCGGGTATATGGCAGGGGTAGATCGGCGAGTAGCCCGAGGCCAGTAGCGAGAGAAGCCAGGGCTGCGGCCGCTTGAGATGGACCGTGACCTCGAGGTCGCCGTCGGTGGTGACGGTGTCGACATTGCCGTACCACGGGCGGCGTGGATTGCGGCGCAGCTTGTCCTCGCCCTTGCCGGTCAGCAGGTCGAAGGTGCAGACGACGTCCTTGGCCGTGAACGGCTGGCCGTCATGCCACTTCACGCCTTCCTGCAGTTTGAAGGTCAGGTCCTTGCCGCCGTTGCTCCAGCGCCACGACTTGGCGAGATCGGGAACGATATCCTGCGGACTGTTCTGCGGCTTGCTCTGATCGTAGAGGACGAGGTTGTTGAACACCGACATGAAGGGGACGACCGTCGAATTGGTCGCCTCCTCATGGATCGAGGCGCTGGGCGGGTTGTCGCGGTGATACATCTTCAGGACGCCGCCGCTCTTCTGGGCGAGCGCCAGGCCACTCCAACACACTAAGGCAGCCGCGAGGCCGCCCAGCAACACGATCGGACGCATTGTCGTTCCCTTCCCACCCGCGCCGCATGTCGAGCCGCAGCGTCGTGCGCTAGCCTAATGCAGATTCCGGAGCGCCGAAATCATTTCCCTCCCCACGCAGTGGGGAGGTGTCGCCGTCATACGGCGACGGAGGGGTCATGAGACATGCCGTGGCTCATGACCCCTCCGTCCGCTGCGCGGACACCTCCCCTCGCAAGCGAGGGGAGGAAAGGGAAGATTGATTACGCCGCCTGCCTCTGTCGCATCGCCCGCGAGTAGCGTGGGCATACTTCCTCGGCGAAGCGGGTCATCATGCGCTGGCGCAGCTCGATTGGCGTGCCCGGCGTGGCCGACGACACCATGAAGTAGTTGAAGCCCAGCGCCGCCAGCTGGTCGATGCGCCGGCAGATCGTGGTCGGGTTGCCGACCAGGTTGGAGTCCATGAACGGGCCGAGCTCGGCCGGGTCGGTGAGCTTGCGCAGGTTGGCGAACATGCGGCTGAAATCCTGGTACTCCGGGATATCGGCCCACGGATTGGCGTCGGACTCGTAGTGGGTGCATTGCAGGTCGAAGTAGGGCGGGTAGTAGCGGCGGCCGAGCGCGCGCGCCTCCTCGTCGGTGTCGGCGATGAACATTTTTACCGAGATCGGCAGGATCGCGTCCTTGGCCGCGGCTCCTGCTCGCGCCCGCCAACGCTCGAGGATCCGCACCAGCATCTTGTCGGGAAAGGTCGAGAGGCAGATCGGCGCCACGCCGAGATCGCCCATCACCTCGGCGCTGCCCGGGCTGCCGATGGCGCCGTAGAAGCGCACCTTCTTCGCCACCGGCTCAGGCCTGAGGCGAATCGGCCGGTCGATCTTCCAGAATGTTCCGTCGTGGGTGAAGGGCGCGCCCAAAAGTCCCTTCTCGACGATGCGGTAGCACTCCGCGAAGCGTGACCGGGCCTCGTTCATGTCGACGTTGTAGGCGTCGTACTCCATCCTGGCGGTGCCGCGCCCGATGCCGAGATGGAGCGTGCCCCGCGTCATGCTGTTCAGCATGGCGATCTCCTCGGCCAGCCGCAGCGGATGGTACCACGGCAGCACCAGCACCGAGGTGCCGAGCGAGAGGTCGGGAAAGGCCGCCGCGATGTGGGCCATGAAAAGCAGCGGGCTCGGGGTCGGGTAGTAGTCGCTGAAATGGTGCTCGAGCAGCCAGGCGGCGTCGAAGCCCAGCTTGCAGCCCAACGCGCAATCCTCCATGACTTCGCGGTAGAGCGCCTGGTCGGGCTTGTGGATGTCGCTGGCCGGCGCGGCCTGGAAGCCGAAGGCTAGATCGTTCATTCGGCGCGTCCTCGTGGTCGTTTCTTGCCCAAGGCTAGCAGACCCGACCACTTGCTGTCGCGCGCTCGTCTGGGTGGCATCCTCTGGCGCCCTGGTGCGTTACCACAGGTTATGGCCATGTCCGTGCGCAGAAGAATCGGTTGGTTGGTCGCCGCGCTTTTCGGTCCGCTGGTGGTTGCCGTCGCGGCGACGCCCTATCTGGTCGATGTCGAATCCTACAAGCCGTCGCTGATCGAGGCCGTCAAGGCCGCGACGGGCCGCGAGCTGGTGATCGACGGGCCGATGAAGCTCTCGGTCTTCCCGGTGCCGCGCGTCAGCGCCCAGCAGGTTCATTTCGCCAATGCCGTGGGCGCCACGGGCGCGCAGATGATCGACGTGCGCTGGATCGGTGCCTCGCCGTCCTGGCTGGCGCTGCTCATGGGCCGGGTCGAGGTCGGATCGGTGACGCTTTACCAGCCGACCATCGTGCTGGAGACCGACGCCAACGGCGTGCCCAACTGGCAGTTCCAGCCAGGCGCCGGCGCCGCCCAGCCGGCAGGCGCGCCCGCCGCCGGTTTCCATCTGGCGGTCGGCGAGCTTCGCATCGTGCAGGGCACGATCAGCTACACAAATCCGCAAAGCGGCCAGACGTTCAAAGCCGAGGAGGTCGCAGCCACGGCGTCGGTCGGCTCGCTGGCGGGCCCGTTCTCGATCTCCGGCAGCGCCACCGTGAACGGCGTGCCGCTGTCGCTCGACTTCAGCCTGGGCGCGGCCCAGGCGGACGGCCATGCGACGGAGTTCAGCCTGAAGGTGCTGAGCGGCACGCTCGACTTCAAGGGTACCGTGAGCGAGGTCAGCGCCAACGCCGATGTGAAGGGACACCTCGCGGTGTCGACCGGGGCGTTGACCGACTTCATCGCCGCGGTCGTGCGCGCCATCGGCCAGGCGCAACCCATTTTCGACGCCTCGGTCGTGGGCAATTTCATCTTCGACGGCGGCATTGAATACACGCCGACCCGACTCGCCGTCACCGACTTCAAGATGTCGATGGGCGGCGAGACGGCGACGGGCACGCTGGCCCTGGAGGAGGGCAAGGCGCCATCGCTCACCGGCCATGTGAGCCTGGCCAAGATCGACGCCGAGAAATGGCTGGCGTTGCTTGCCGTGCCCGGAGCCTTCCAGCCTTCGACGCCACAAACCGCGACCCCGACTGCGGCCTCGGCGCCATCGTCGGCCAAACCCGCCCCGGCGGCGCAGGCCGCCAATCCCAACCCGGCGGCGCAGGCCGCCAATCCCAACCCGGCGGCGCAGGCCGCCAAACCCAACCCGGCGGCGCAGGCCGCCGCCAAGCCCGCAGCACCGGCCAAGTCCACGTCGCTCTCGCCATTTCCCGTGGAGATGGACGTCGCGCTGTCGCTCGCCATCACCGAAGTCCTCTACCGCAAGGGCACGGTCCGCGACCTTGTGCTGGCAGTCGACATCCACAAGGGCGTGATCACCGTGCCGCAGCTCAAGGCCGTGCTGCCGGGCGATATGGTGCTGCAGGCCAACGCAACTGCGCCGCTGGCGCCCGCCACTGCGCCGGCAGCCAAGACCGCGACGGCCGCGCCCGCGCCCCCGCCTGGCGTCGTGCAAGCCAGCGGCGAGATCAGCGTGGCCGGGCCGAAGCTCCGCGACACGCTTGCCTGGCTCGGCATCGATACGTCGGGTGTGCCGGCGGACAAGCTGCAGAAACTCGACCTCAAGGGCAAGCTCGCCTCGGCGGCCAACGGCCTGCAGATCGCCGATCTTGCGATCGATCTCGACGGCCAGCCGGCCAAGGGCAGCGGTGCGGTCACCTTCGCGGTGCCCCTGACGGCTGTGACCACGCTGCAACTCGACCGCTTCGACCTCGACGCCTACATGCCGATCGAGCAACCCGCCGTGCCGATCGCACCGACCGCGGACGCGACGGCCGCCGTCACCACCGCGCCGGCAGCGACCAAGCCGGCGACGCTCGTTCCGCCCGCGCCACCGCCGCCCGACAAGACGCTGCCCGTCTTCGGGCTCAAGGCCAAGGTGGCCAAGCTCGTGTTCCGCAAGGAGACGCTCAGTGGCGTCGAGGGCGACATAGCGGTGCAGGGCAACCTGTTGAAGCTCAACACCGTCAAGGTCGCCGACCTGCTGGGCGCCAAGATGGACGTCCAGGGTTCGGTCAGCGATTTCGGCACTGCGCCGCGGTTCGACATCACCTTCAACGCCACGCTGCCGGACGCCGACAAGGTGATCGACTACGCCGGCCTGCCGAAATTTGCCAACGGCAAGATCGGCGCGGCATCGGCTGGCGGCGGCGTGGCCGGCACGCTGGATGCGATCACGCTGCGCGACGCCACCGCGACCCTGCTGGGCGGCACGATGCGGGCTACCGGTGCACTGGCGCTCGGCCAGAATTTCCGCTTCGACTTCTCGAGCTTCGCGTTGCAGACGCAGGATGCCAGCCGGTTGCTCGCGGTGGCGACGGGCCGTCCGGGCGCCAGTACCGGCGCGATCGCCGCTTCAGGTGCTTTCAAGGGCGACGCGCAGCACGTGATCTTCGACGGCAATCTCACGGCGGTCGGCACCGCGATGACGGGCCACATCGATGCCACCCTGGGCAAGCGTCCCAACATCACGGCCAATCTGCGAATCCCGGGCACGCTCGACTTCGACCACTGGCTGGGCGTTGCCGAGGGCCCGCCGCCGGTGGCACCGGTGCAGACCGCCGCTGCAGCGGCACCCGGTGCGGCGGCGCCCGTAGCGCTGCCCGTGCCTGTCGCGCCGCCGCGCGCGGCGACCGGCAAGCCGATCGATCTTTCGGCGTTGCGCGCCTTCGACGCCACCTTGACCCTCGAGACCAGTGCCGTGGCCGTGGCCTCGCTCAAGGTCACCTACGCCGATATGCAGGCCAGCCTGCAGAACGGCCTGTTCAAGATCGCCAAGCTCACCGGCCAGTTCTACGGCGGCGCGGTCGATTTCAACGGCACCATCGATGCCACCAAGGACGCGCTGACGCTCGACCTCCTGGGCAGCCTGCAGGGCATCTATCTCGGCGAGATGCTGCGCGGAACGGCCGGCACCAATACGTTCGGCAATCAGAACCTGATGATTTCGGTCGACGGCAAGATCAGCGTCATGAGCATCGAGCTCAAGGGAGCGGGCACGTCGCCGGAGCAGATCCGCAATTCGCTGAGCGGCAGCGGGCAGGTCAGCGGCTATCTCTACCCGGCCGTCACCGGCGGCTCGCTGGGTCTGGCATCGTTCGCCACCGGCGTGGGCAGCCTGTTCAGCACGGAGATGGGCATGGCTTCGGCGATGCTGGCGGGCTTCATCAACCGCCAGAGTCCCGTCACCGGCCAGTTCGTGCTGGCGGGCAACCTGGTGACCCTGCAAAACCATTCGGTGCAGGGCCAGAACGCGGTCGCGCTGATCACCAGCCAGAACAGCGTGATCGCCGCCACGACGGACACGACGATCTCGCTCAATGCCGGCAAGGGCGGCCCTGCCGACTATGTCGTGACGGTGAAGGGACCGATCGCCTCGCCGACCATGAGCACGCGCGGCGGCAGCAACTGATGCTGTCATCGGACCGCGGGCCTGGAGGCCCGCGGTCCGCTTGACGCGAACTACGCCGCGCGGTTCTTCAGGATGTCCCAAGCGTGGCGGAAGGCCTGCGTCATCTCCTCGGCCGGCACGGCGCCGGAGAACAGCACATGGCCCTGCAAGGCGAAGCTCGGCACGCCCTGGATGCCGGCGTTGCGCGCCATGCGGTCGGCCGCCGCGACTTCCTTGAGACCGGCCTCGCTCGATAGCAGCGTCTCCACCTCGTCGCGGTCCAGGCCGCCCTCTTCACCGAGCTTGGCCAGTACCGTGTCGTCGCCGATGTCGGCGCCGTTGCAGAAATAGCCTTCGAACAGCGCCTCGACGACGCCGTCCTGCAGGCCCCTTTGGCCGGCGAAACGGATCAGGCGGTGGGCATTGAGCGTATTGGGCGTGCGGGTCAGCCGATCGAGGTGGAATTCCAGTCCCACCGTGGCGGCGGTCTCGGTGATGCGCTCGTCGAGCTGCTGCGAGCGCTCGAGGCTGCCGAACTTGGCGATGCGGTATTGCGCGCGGTCGACGCCCTCGCGCGGCATGTCGGGATTGAGCTGGAAGGGATGCCAGGCGACGGTGAAGCGCAGGTGCTGCTTCTCCAGCAGGTCGTGCGCGCGCTCGAGCTGGCGCTTGCCGACATAGCACCAAGGGCAGATCACGTCGGAGATGACGTCGATACGGCCGACAGGCTGGGCCTGATCCATGGCGGCTTCCTTCCCTATTGCGCAACAGCCTATACCCGCGTCGAATCGCCGGCAACGAGGAGACCCTTATGGAAAAGCCAAAATACCGCTCTGCGCTGATCGTCGGCACCGGCCCCGGGCTCAGCGCGTCGCTGGCCC
>Ga0308309_10000832_pt1 | contig 18526 bp, 18 predicted proteins | sample HubBroMetageWFT5_FD_192491 | JGI IMG/M metagenome (GOLD analysis project Ga0308309, IMG submission 192491) | Warmed and freeze-thawed soil microbial communities from the Hubbard Brook experimental Forest, New Hampshire - Hubbard Brook CCASE Soil... | ecosystem: Environmental > Terrestrial >...
TGAAGGCTTCATCGCCGGGAGCGGGGATGATGGCTATCGGACAAACGTGCGATCGACAATCAAGCGGATCCGCAACAAATTCCGGGAAATCGATTCCACCTTCGAAGAAATAAAAAACTCTGTCGCCTTGGGTTACTGCTGGGGCGGCCGTCACGATTTCGATACCGTTGATTGATTGGTAGGGCCGCCCTGTCTTTCGCGACGTGGGCGGAACCTGACGCGAAGCTGACGCAAAATTCTCCGGTTCGGTCACAGTCTCCCCAAGCCCCTCCCGCCGCTTGCCGCGTTAAGTCCAAGACCGCAAGAGGAGGCAACAATGCGTAACGAGGGAGTCAAGCAGCGACCGACGTGGCGGACGACAACGGCCGCTGCGATCACCGGCCTCGCCGTTACGCGCCGCCGGGCCTGACCATCAACATTCCGCTGCTCTAGCGCGCGCTAATGCACGCAACCGGTTCGTCGCGCGGCCGTTGAACGGCGTCGAATGAGGAGATGTTTGATTATGGCTCGCATCCTCGTCGTCGAAGACGAAAACGTTCTGGCCATGGAACTCGCGTGGCTCGTCGAGGATGCCGGCTATTCAGTCGTAGGACCTGAGCGGTCCGTCGAGGAAACGCGCCAAGTACTGGCTTCGAAAGCGGTGGACCTGGCGTTGTTGGACGTAAACCTTGGCGGCGAGTTGGTGTTCCCGGTATCGAAGATGCTGGACACGTTGGGGATTCCGTTCGTCTTCATCACGAGCAATCCCGATTTGCTCCCGGCGGAGCATCGGCACCGGCCATTGATGACGAAGCCTTTCCGGCAGGAAGCTTTGCGGGCTCTGATCCTGCGCGTTCTCGCCGAGCGAACGGGTGCATCTGGCCGCACGCCCAAAATATCACCGTCTTGTGAGCATCCCGCATAGACCTGGTCGCGCTTCGGGGCGGATGCCGATCAGCGGCGGTTGGCCCGCGCCATATCCCGGAAGGCCTGCGATAACGCCTCGACGTCATAAGGCTTGGCAAAAAAGCGCCCGCGATCAGGCAGGTCGTTCGCTGGGATATGGCCACGGCCGGAGGTGACGATCAGCTCGACGGGAGGCCAGCGGTCGCGAACGGCATGCGCCAGCCTGAGCCCATCCATCGAGCCCGGCATCTGGACGTCCGTGAACACCAGGCGGACGTTGGCGCACGCTTCGAGTATGGCGAGCGCCTCGTCTGCAGTGGCGGCCGAGAGCGCTTCGAATCCGGCATCCTCCACGATGTCGACCGCCAGCAGTCGGAGGAACGGTTCATCCTCGACCACGAGAATGGCTGGGGCTGCGGTTGTCATTATTGTCCAAACTGCGGCCCACCGGCCGCGGACAGGCAGATTTGAGGGCCAGTCCTGAGTCAACGGCCGGCGGGCTGCGTCGTTGCCGCCAATTGTCCGATCCCGGACAAAAGCCGCCTGTCCAAAAGCGTACGGCAACTGCAGCGGTTGCGTGGCGTTTCTGTGGCATGCCGCCAACCGTGTCATACTCCAATGTCCGGGAGGAGCTGGCGCTCCTGCGCAGCCTGGGCAGGCTTCGCCGCTTGGCGTCCCTGAAAATGTTGGCTGTGCGGAGTCTGAAACAAAAGGTCCCCCCGATTGTCATACCGGTGATTGCCCAGTCCGATGGGCATCCAGTGTCGGTACGGCGTCATCGCTCGGCCCCGCGGCCGTTGATGCGCAACCCTGCTCGCGGTGTTGACCGCGATGGCGATCGTCGCCTGGCTCTCGGAGAATAGATTGCAATCGACGCCGTCGAGCGCGCTGTCGGTCGGCGCTCGTTGAGACCAGGTTTCAAGGGCAAGCCCCGATCTGTAATGGCTGGGAAGCGAGGCGCGCCCGATCAAGCGGCAGCGCGCGGTCACCGTGAAGTGTGCGCAATATCACATAGAAAACTTCCGGCTGTGACTAGGAATGGCCTCCATCTTCAACAAAGAGGCCTCTGCGATGAACGCGCATGGCGCAATTCTCTTGGCGATCCTGACCCTCGCCGCAACAGCCGGGGCGGAAGCGTTGCATGTGACGGCGCCGGCCTGGCGCGCCGTCACGTCGGTGAATTGGCTGCCGGACCGATGGACAACGCCGCCGATCTGCAGCGGCGTCGAGTTGGTCATCGGCTGCGTACAGCCGGGCGACGTTCCCGCCGACAAGAGCTAGCCCCAGAGCCAGTCCTTGTGATCCGCCCCTAGTTGTTGGCGCCCGGCGAGGTGTCGAGCGCCTTGAAGCTCTCCTCGAGCTGCGGCGAGATGTCGATGCCGAGCCGCTCGCCGGTCGGCAGGCGTTGCATGAACCACGTGCGATAGAGCGGCACGAGGTCGTGCTCGGTCGCAAGCTTGCGGAAGGCGCGCTCGACCACCGCGGCGAGCTGCGGTTCGTCCTTGCGGAACATGATGCCGTAGGGCTCGTAGGACAGGTAATCGCCCACCACTTTCATCGTGCCCTGCGCCTTGTGCCGCGCGATCAGGCCATAGAGCAGGATGTCGTCGGTGGCGAAGGCGTCGGCCTTGCCGTCGGCCACCGTGCGGTAGGCCTGCTCATGGTCGTCGGCGGTGACGATTTTCAGCCCCAGCGAGAACTTCTTGTCGGCCGCCTCGATGGCCTGCACGTTGGTCGTGCCCTTGGTCACCACGATGGACTTGCCCTTGAGGTCGGTGATGGCCGAGACCGGCGCGGCCTTGGGCACCATGAGCTTGGTGCCGGCCACGAAGATCAGCGGCGAGAAGGCGACCCGCTGGCGGCGTTCGGCATTGGCGGTGGTCGAGCCGCATTCGAGATCGATCTTGTTGTTGAGGATGGCGGGAATGCGGGTCTCCGGCGTCACCAGGACGTACTCGATCCGGAGGTTGGGGTCGTCGACCTCGACGCCGATCTCGTCGACGATCGCCTGGCAGAGCTCCAGGCTGTAGCCGATCGGCCGGTTGGCCTGGTCCATGAAGGAAAATGGCGGCGAGGCCTCGCGATAGCCCAGCCGCACCGTCTGTGTGGCCTTGATGTTGGCCAGCGTCGGGCTGAGCCCGCCATCCTGCGCCGGCGCGAGACCGGGCAGCAGGACCAACAACAGCAGGAGGCACGCCGCCGCGATCGGCGGCCTCCCGCGGATCGGCCATCCGCGCATCAGGCGCGCACCGGATCGCCGGGGATCGTGTCGGGCGGCACGGCGTCGTTGAGCCGCATCTCGTGCTCGGGCGCGAGCTCGCCCTCCCACTTGGCGACCACGCTGGTGGCCAGCGAATTGCCGATCACGTTGGTGGCGCTGCGGCCCATATCGAGGAAGGTGTCGATGCCCATGATCATCAGCAGGCCGGCCTCGGGGATGTTGAACTGGCCCAGGGTGGCGGCGATCACCACCAGCGAGGCGCGCGGCACGCCGGCCACGCCCTTTGAGGTGATCATCAGGGTCGCCAGCATGGCGAACTGCGTGCCGAGCGACATCTCGATGCGATAGGTCTGGGCGATGAAGATGCTGGCGAAGGTGCAATACATCATCGTGCCGTCGAGGTTGAACGAATAGCCGAGCGGCAGCACGAAGCTCGAGATGCGCGAGGAGGCGCCGAAGCGGTTCAGCCCCTCCAGGGTTTTCGGGTACGCCGCCTCCGAGCTCGCGGTCGAGAAGGCGATCATCAATGGCTCGCGGATCAGCCGCAGCAGGTGGCGATAGCGCGCGCCCAGCACGATGAAGCCGACCGCGACCAGGATGCCCCACAGGATGAACAGCGAGACGTAGAAGCCGCCCATGAACTGGACCAGCTTCCACAGCACGCCCAGGCCGTTCTTGGAGACCGTCGCCATGATGGCCGCCCACACCGCGATCGGCGCGAACAGCATGACGTAGCCCGTCACCTTCAGCATGATATGGGCGAGATCCTCGATCAGCTTCAGCATCGGCCTGGAGCGCTCCGGCATCGCCCCCATGGCGACGGCGAAGAACACCGCGAAGACCACGATCTGCAGGATCTCGTTCTGCGCCATCGCATCGGCAATCGAGGTCGGGATCAGGTGGGTGAGGAACTTCTCGAGCGAGAAGGCCGAGACCGGCAGGCCGGTCGCCTGGCCCTTCTCGGGCAAGGTGCCGGGGAAGTTGGCGCCGGGCTGCAGCAGGTTGACCATGACCATGCCCAACAGCAGCGAGACGAAGGAGGCGCAGACGAACCAGCCCATGGTCTTGGCAAAGATGCGGCCGAGCTTGGCGCCCGAGCCCATGTGGGCGATGCCGCCGACCAGGGTGGCGAACACCAGGGGCGCGATGATCATCTTGATCAACCGCAGGAAGAGCAGGGCGATCAGGTTGATGCTGGAGGCGATGTCGGCGCGGTCCTGTGGAAGATAGTCGTAGACCAGGGCGCCCATGACGACACCGAGCGCCATGGCAATCAGGATATAACGCGTGAATTTATTGGACATGCGACGATCATCCCCCTTACGCCGAATGACAAAAGTATGAAGGCAATCTGCGGCACGCGGCAAGCTCGAACGGTCCGGCGGCGCAGGATATGGTTGGTTATCGCATGTGGCGACTTTCCGTCGTCTCGACCGAGGGCCGCAGGCCCGAGTGGAGAGACATTCTTTCCACGATAAGCCGCTTATCGTGGAGAGAAGGTCTCTCCGCTCCGCGCTTCGCGCTCCGGTCGAGACGACGGAAAAGCGATACCTCGGGGGCACAGGGAGGGGCGACATGGATCGAGGCGAAGCAGAGCGCGGCGAGGGGCACCACATCGCCGGTTTCTTCCAGTCCCACTGGCTGCTGTTCATCGGGCTGGGCGGCCTGCTGATCGCGGCGGGCGGCGTGGCGATCGTGGTGCCCGCGATCTCCTCGATCGCGGCCAACGAGGTCCTCGGCCTGGTCCTGATCTTCGTCGGCATCGTGCAGATTGCGCAGTCGGGCAAGATGAAGGGCGAGGCCCAGTTCGCCTGGCACCTGACCCTGGGCGTGCTGGCCGCGGTCGGCGGCGTGTTCGTCTACCTCGACCCGTTCGAGGGCGTGGTGACGCTCACCATCCTGATGGCGATCGTCTTTGCCCTGCATGGCCTGACGCAGATCGCTTTTGCACTCCGGGTGCGGCGCATCAGGGGTTCTAGCTGGTTCCTGCTGTCGGGCTGCGTGGCGCTGCTGGTCGCGGCCCTGCTGGTGATGAAGCTGCCCTACGGCCACACCTTCACGCCGGCCACCGTCGGCGGCGTTTCCCTGCTGTTCGCCGGCTGGGCCTACGCCGCCATGGCGCTGGTCTCGCGGCAATCACCGTGACATTCATGCAACAACTTTCGGTAGCTCTGCTGAAATGAGATTCATTATCGCGGTGGGGGTTGCCCACAGACATTGCACGGGAGGGCAGCGTATCCTGAGGCCGTCAGGCTGACTTGAGACACGGAAGCAGCCCTGACCGGAACCGATGAAACGAGGGAGACGACAATGACGAATCTGTTGTTCGGCTTTCAGGGGCGCACCAACCGCGCCAAGTTCTGGCTGGTTGCTATCGCTTTGCTTGTCATCGAGGTCATTGTCCTTGGCATCATCGGCGGCAACGCTGCGATGTCGGACGATCCGCAACAGGCCGTCGCCTCCCTGGGACCGGTCGCCGGCATCGTGCTGGTCATTGTTGGCCTGGCCGCGACCTGGATCACGATTGCCGTCGGGATCAAACGCTTTCACGACCGCAACAAGAGCGGCGTGTGGGTACTCATCATCTTCGTGCCGGTGATCGGCAGCCTCTGGTACCTGATCGAGTGCGGCTTCCTCCGGGGCACGCCGGGACCCAACGACTACGGTCCCGATCCGCTGGCGGCGCTCTGACCGCGCGCTGAATCATACCTCCCCCACATCGGGGGAGGTGGCCCGTAGGGCCGGAGGGGGAAGGCCGCCGTCGAAGCGCCTGCCGCTTTCAGATCATGATGTCTTCAAGAATCGTCTGTGGGGCATTCCCCTCCGCCCCGTCTGACGGGGCACTTCCCTCGTAATCGTCATTTCATTTGCCTCCCCCGTCTTACGGGGGAGGTGGCCCGCAGGGCCGGAGGGGGAAAGCCCCAGTCGAGGTCCTGCAAGTTTCAGATCTGAAATTCTCGGAGATCGCCTGTGTGGCCTTCCCCCTCCGCCCCCTTCGGGGGCACCTCCCCCGTAAGACGGGGGAGGCATGACTCCGAATTATGTCCACTCCCTAGCGAAAATGGGGAGAGCGCTCCGGCAAAATAGGGGAAACCCCCGATGCGCGTGGAAACCGCGGCGCCTAGCGTGCGCGCCTTCCACGAGTACCCGTGCGTTTCCCCCAAAAGATGCCAGAGGCCATGGCTCAGAAGGCCGCGTCCCCGCCTGCGTATGCGGCGCCATCGAATCCCCTCGCCCTGGCGCGCCAGGCGCGCGCCGAAGCCTTGCGCGACTGGCTGTCGGCGGCCGGGCAAAAGCGCGCGGTCGTCTACGGCGCGAGCGCGGCGGCGCTCGCGGCCTATGGCGGGCTGCTCGCGCTGGCGACTCCGGCTTCCGTCTCGCCGTGGGCGATGGCTGCGGTCTTCGTCGCGGCGCTCGCGTCGAGCATCGTGGGCTTCGCCTTCTCGGCGATTTGCGGTGCCATGCTGTTCCACCTGCTCGACGATCCCGTGCGGGTCGTCGCGATCATGATGATCTGCAGCATCGCTGGCCAGGCGCTGATGGTGTGGTCGCTGCGTCGCGACATCGCCTGGCGCGGCCTCGCCCCCTTCGTGGCCGGCGCCGCCGTCGGCCTGCCGCTCGGCGTCTATTGCCTGCTGCACGCCCAGCCCGTCGTCTATGTCCACATCATCGGCGCGCTGCTCGTGCTCTACGCCGCCTTCATGATCTTCCGCCGGCCGATCGTCGTGCGGCGCCAGCATGCGCTGTTCGACGGGCTGGCGGGCTTCCTGGGCGGCGTCACCGGCGGCGCGGCGGCTTTCCCCGGCGCGTTCGTCACCATCTGGTGCGGCTTCAAGGGTTTCAGCAAGGAGCGCCAGCGCGGCATCTACCAGCCGTTCATCCTGATCGTGCAACTGGCGGCGCTCGCCGCCCTGGCGCTGTCGAGCCTAGGCGCCGGAGGGCGGCCCTTCGACTTCGCGGGGATCGTCTACGTGCCGGCCATGCTGCTCGGCTCCTCGTTCGGCATGGCGTGCTTCAGGTGGCTGAACGACCGCCAGTTCGCCCGCGCCGTCAACCTCCTGTTGATCGCCTCGGGCCTGAGTTTCCTGCTCTAGGGCCGGTGTGAGTCTTCGCACAGTCTGGTGGCCGGCTTTGCCGCATGCTGAGGCGACATTCAATCAATCGCAGAGTGCGCCAGCATGAGACTCATGGCAGCCATCGCGCTCGCCGCCGCGACCTGGATCGGACCGCCGCCGCCAACGACTGCCGGTGAAGAGCCCAGCACCGACAGCGTGCTTCTTGTCGCCTACTGCGTCGGCATCTTCGGCGCCGACCCGGCGCGGTCGAACGCGTTCCCGGCGCCGGCCTGTCTCGCCAACGAGCGGACCGATCAATGTCTGGCGCGGATCGCCGATATCGACCGCGAACGCCAGCGCGTCGATCACACGCTGCACGGGCTCCAGGACTCCCTGGCGGTGCGCGGGATCGTGGCGCCGCAGCGCTACCTGACGCTCGCCAAGTACCTGGTCGCAACGTCGTGCTGGGAGGGCCTGTAGATGGACATCGCCGACAGTAACCTGAAGGACTCCGGGCCCCGCCGGAGAGCGTCGGAGAACGGTGCGGCGCGCACCGCCGGGCAATCGGCAATCGGCAAGCGGGCGGTCGCGGGCATCGGCCTGCTTGTGCTCGCCGTCGTGCTGTGGTCGTTGCGCGACACCGTGCCGTCCTGGATGGCCAAAAGCATGGCCGCGACCGTCGAGCTCGCGACCACCTCCGAGCGCGACGATGCCCGCGTCACCCGCGCCTTCGACGCCGCGATGCACGTCTATTCGGTCGATGCGACGCTCGAGGCGCTGCCTAACCAGATCAGGGTTCGCCACACCAGGCTCACGGTACGGGCGCCGACCAGCGACGAAGCGATCGAGCTGGCGAGCCGGATGTCGCTGGCGATGGCGAGTGCCTTCGCCAAGGAAGGGCCGGCCACGCTGTCGGTCGATATCCGGCGGCGCACCACGCCGGTCGAGGACTCGACCACGACGGCCGCGGGTTATGCGATGCGCCTCGGCGCCGCGGTCGTGGGCCTTTTGGGAGCCCTGCTGATCGCGCTCGGCTGGTTCGGCCTGCAGGCCGGCCCCGATCGCCTGCCGCAGCAATTCTGGTGGCTGGCAGCCGTTGGTTCGGCGCTCGCCGCCGCGCCGGTCTTCCTGCCCGGCGACGTCATCATGGCGCTGTTCTTCATGGCCATCCCGGTGTCGCTCGCCGGCGTCATCCTGTGGAAGGGTATCCAGGTGCACCATGCCGCGGCGTGGCCCTCGACGCGCGGCCGCATCGTGAAGTCGACCCTGCGCGCCCAGCATCACCGCCCTCAGGGGGATGTGACCCAGGTCAGCAACGTCGCCGACGTCGAATACGAGTTCGCCCTGGGCGATCGCGTCTTTCGCGGCACGCGCATCGGCATCGGCGAGATCGCCGGCGCCCGCCTCGCGGAGACGCTCAACCACTACAGCCTGGGCGCCACGGTGCCGGTGTACTACGATCCGAAGAATCCCGAGAACGCCCTGCTGGAGCGCGATCCGCCGGTGCCGGTCGGCTGGCTCTACGCCATCGCCGCCGCAATCTTCCTGGTCGGCCTCGCGGTGCTGGCGCTGTTCTGGAACTTATCGACCATCTTCGACAGCCTGTCGGAATATTTTCCCGAGAAGGCCTTCCTGCCGGGCGTGGCCTTCTTCACCCTGGGCGGGGTCATGCTGGTGGCGATGCTGTGGGCGGCGCGCCGCCAGGTCGCCGAGGCGTCGGGCTGGCCGGCAACCGGCGGCCGCATCGTCAAAAGCAGCGTCGAGCATTATCGCAAGCGGGTCGGTGGCGCGCAGAGCGGCACGCTCACGACCTTCTACGAGCCGGTGGTCGAATATTCATACCGCGTGGCTGATCGCGACTATCACAGCACGCAGGTGAGCTTCGGCGGCAAGTCGGCGGCCTCGCAGGCGGTCGCCGAAACCGCTGCGGCGCGCTATCCCACGGGCAACCTGGTGCTCGTGCACTACGATCCGAAGAACCCTTCGAACGCCGTGCTCGAGCTCAAGGTCGCGCTCGCCGTGCCCTTGCTGGTGGTGGCGATCGCCTTCTTCGGGTTGGCGATCTTCTTTTCGGGCGCGTTTCGGTAGTTCGGCCCACACGTATGCCTTGCATCAGACTTGAAATTTAATAAGTTTATACCCGCTGTTTCGACATGAATGGGGGGTATGAATATGTGCACTGCATGTTTGGCTGCCGGAATGTCGCGTCGTCTCGCGCTCGGCGCCGGCGTCGCCGCCTTGGCGGCGGCGCCGCTGGTCGGCAGGGTTGAGGCGCAGCCGGCCCGCGCGGTCGACACGCCGGACGCGGCGCTCGCGCGCCTGCTCGAGGGCAATGGCCGCTACGTCGCCGGCAAGCTGAACGAGCGCGACTTCTCCAGCGGCCGCGCCGCCCGTGCCTTGGGCCAGGCGCCATTCGCCGCCATCCTCGGCTGCGCCGATTCGCGGGTCGCGCCGGAGCTGGCCTTCGACCAGGGGCCGGGCGAGCTGTTCGTCGTACGCGTCGCCGGCAATTTCGTGACGCCCGACGGGCTGGGCAGCCTGGAGTTCGGCGCGGCCGTGCTGGGCACCAAGCTGATCATGGTATTAGGCCACACCAGTTGCGGCGCCGTCGACGGCACCGTCGCGGCGCTGCAGAAGGGCAACGACCTGCCGGGTCATATCGGCGATCTCGTGCGGGCGATGAAGCCCGGCATCGAACCCGTCCTGAAGCAGCCCGGCGCCGACCTCAACCAGCGCGCGGTGGTGGCCAACGTGCGTTACAACGTCCAGCGCCTGCAGGAAGCGAAGCCGATCCTGGCCGACATGGTCGCCGCCGGAAAGCTCCGCGTCGTGGGCGCGGTCTACGACCTGCCGACCGGCAAGATCGCCTTGGTGTAGGGCGACGCCAGCCAGTCCTCTGCGTGGTATCCCGCAGGAATAGCGCGGGGACGGCCCATCGCGGCCCGTCCCTTCGAATTTGACCGGGCGCTCTCGACCGAGCGGCGTCATCGCCAGTCGGTCGATTTCGTTCAGCGCCCGCTCGCCCGAGCGACAAATGGTTGCCGCAGCCGCGCACGATGCGCCGGACAAATGGCCGCGCAGCGGCCCAATGTGCCTTTTCTCACGTTCTCGACATCATTTCTTCTCTATTCCGGGCTACATGGCTCCGATTGTGCATGGTGAGACACGTCGACAGGGGCGATCTATGGCAGGCGACCTTGGTAAGCACGGGCAGCGTGATCCGATCCGCGTCAACATCCTCGAGGCCCAGGAACTACAGGCGTGGTGCGCGGAATTCGGCTGCACGGCCGATCAATTGAAGACGGCCGTCGGCCGCGCCGGCGTGATGGCCACCGATGTGCGCGCCTTTCTCCAGGACAAGCACTGGATCCCGACGCCGCGGCGCCCGCCCGGTTGGGCGCGGCTGCTGTCGCGCCGGCAGCGCTACCGCTGATCCGGAACGCGCCGCCGCGCCGAGTCTGATTGAGGCGTCTCAGACGAACGGCCCGATCCTGGCCTCGGCGAAGGCCGGACGTGACTGGACGCGCTGCCACCATGCCAGCACGCGTGGGTGTTCTTCCTGCGAGACCTCGTCCGGCGCGATCTCCTCGTCGATGCGCTTGACGAAGGGCACGACGGCGATGTCGGCCAGCGAATATTTTATCGCCGACCAGCCAGGCGTGGCGGCCCAGACTCTCTTCCATCTTGTCGAGCATCAGGACGAGGCGCCGCCGGGCCTCGCCTTCTTCCTCTGCCGTATAGGGCCGCCGGGCGGCGCGCAGCCAGGCTTCCTGGCGCTCCTTGCTCGGCACCCTCTTCAGCCGCTCGGCCAGCTCCTCGTCCGACCATTGCGATGCCGTCTTCGCCAGGCTGTGCTTCCAGTTGAAGATGATGAGATTGCCGATCCGCTCGTCGGCGTGGCGGATCCAGTTGCGCATCTCGGCGCGCCCGTAGGGATCGGCCGGCCGCAGCGACGGCTCGGGCCAGCTCTCGTCGAGGAACTCGCAGATCGTGCCGCTCTCGTACAGCGAGCGGCCGTCGGGCAGGACGAGGAGCGGGATGACGCCGTTGGGGTTGAGTTTCAGATATTCCGGCGTGTGATGCTCCATCTTCGCCAGGTCGACCAGGACGCTCTCGAACTTGAGCCCCTTCTCGGCCAGGCAGAGCCGCACGCGCCGCGAGGCGCTCGATCTCCAGGCATGGTGCAGCACGAGCATCCTGATTTCCTCCTGACTTTCCGCCAAGCGTGAGCCCCTTCGACCTTAGCCCGGCTTGCGGGCAAACAGCATCGCAATGTCGATGGTGACGTCCATCACCGCCGCCCCGACGTCGAGCGCCGAGGCCGCGATGTGACGGGCGTTCGGCCCCATCAAGACCGCGTGACGAACGCTCTCGCGATCGAGGCTCGTACGATGCACGAGCCGAACGGTCGTCGATGGTCCGACCCATCGCTGCGTCGCCGCGACGTAGCGTCCGGTCTTGCCGGCCTGCTGCTGCAGGAGGCCGAAGCGGTCTGTAAGCTCGGCCAGGTGATTGGGTCCCGGATAGGCCACGGCAAGCCATCCGCCAGGTCGCAGGACGCGGGCCATCTCGGCGAAGTTCTTCGGCGCGAAGATGCTGAGCACGAGGTCCGCTGCCTCATCCCGCACCGGCCATTCGGCCCGCACGTCGGCGACGGCAAAGGCGAGCTCTCGCCACCGGCGCGCCGCGCGCTGTGCAGCCGCCTTGGCAATATCGAATCCCAGGCCGATCACCGGCGCTCGGAGCGCTGCCGAGACGCCGGCGAGATGATGGCCGGTGCCGCACCCGGCATCGACCACGCGCCAGCCGCCGACGGGGGACGCCGGACCGGCGGGCGCGAGGTGCGCTGCGATCGCCGAAGCGACAGGGTCGAAGTGCCCGGCCGCGAGGAAAGCCGTTCGATGACCGAGCTGCTCCGCGCTGTCGCCGCGGGCAATCAGCCTTCGTCGCCGGCCATCGAGCAGATTGACGTGACCGTCGCGCGCAAGGTCGAAGCTGTGGCGATTGCCGCAAACCAGGAAGCCGGCCGCGCCGGCGAGATCAAGCCGGCAGACCGGGCAGCGCAGAAGCCCATGGCCGGGGCGGGGCAAGCGCGGCGCCACGGGGCCGCTCCAGCATCGCCAACAGCATGAAAGCAGTCATGAGCATCCTTTTTTCAACCGACGGCGATCATAGCCTCGGCTGCCCTCGACGTGAAGAACCCAACGCGCGCGAGCGTGGCGATCAGCGGCTGAGTTTGAGCAAGGTGGTTCCGACCAGGGTCAGGGCAATCGACGCCAGGCGCGCCGGATTCACCCGTTCCTTCAGGAACACGACGCCGATGATGACGGCGAAAACGATGCCGGTTTCGCGCAGCGCGGAAACCATGGCCAGCGGCGCCAGGCTGAGCGCCCAGATGACCACCCAGGTTGATCCGTAGCTCAGGATGCCCGCGGCAATTCCGGCAAATCGGCTGCGCGGGCTCAAGGCCGTGCGCCGGTCGCGTTGCAGCCAGCCGACTGAGCCCACGATCACGAGCGCCGTGATGAGCGACAGCCAGATCATGTAGCCATGGGCGCTGCCGGCGGCGCGGGCGCCCAGGCCATCGACGATCGTGTAGCTGCCGATGAAGGCGCCGGTGACGAGCGCGAGCACGATGGGACGCCAATCGCGGAGGCTCGTCGTGCCCCGGGCCAAAGTCAGGCTGGTGATGCCGAGGCCGATGAGCAGGATCGCCAGAATGCCGGTCTGGCTCAGTTGCTCGCCCAGGAACCAGACCGAGACGACGGCCACGATGAAGGGTGCCGCGCCCCGCGCCAGCGGGTAGACGAGGCTGAGATCGGCCACCTGGTAGGCGCGATTGAGGAACAGCATGTAGCCCGTGCACAGCACCGTGCTCGCCGCCAGATAGGGCCAGCTCGCTGCCGCCGGGACGGCGACAAAGGGGACGAGACACAACGACAGGACGAGCTGGGTCTCCGACATCACTCGGATGAGGGCGAGCCGGTCGCGGTCGGTCTTGACCAGCGCATTCCACGTCGCGTGGACGAGGGCCGCGCCCAAAACCATCAGGAACAGGTCGATCGGCACAAGAACTCCGGCATCAAGGCGGGCAGTGAACCGACAATTCCAGGCCGCCGTCGAACGGCAGGGTCATGGTGCGGAAGCCGTTGGCGGGCTCGGCGAGGAAGGCGAAATAGTCGGCATAGGCGCTGCGGTACTGCTCGGTATTGTCGCAGACGACGATGGCGCCGGGCCGCAGATGCGGCGCCACCAGCTCGAGCGCCGGCCGCGCCATGGCGATCCAGATGTCCATCAGCACGAAATCCACCGGGCCGTCGATCTTCTTCAGGGTCTGGCGCAGATCGCCCTCGCGCAGGTCGATGAAGCGGCTCAAGCCCGCCTCCGCGAAATGGGCCCGCGCGGCCTCGGCCTTCGCCGGCTCGTATTCGGTGCCGATCACCACGCCGTCGCCGCCTGACGCCGCGATATTGTCGCGCACGGCGGCGGCGAGATAGAGCGTCGACACGCCGTAGGACGTGCCGATCTCGACGATGCGTCGCGCATTGCCGGCGCGGCAGAGCTGGTAGCAGAACTCGGCCTTGTCGCGGTCGAGCGCCACCAGCTTGTCGCTGCGAAAGGCCTTTAGCCGCGCCGCCTCGTCCGCGGCCGCCGGCTGCGCCTCGTTGACCCGCTCGGCGTCGTAGCTGCGCAGCGCCGCGAGCTGCTCGTCGCTCCTGGCATGCAGGGCAGCCAGCAGGCCTTCCAGTTTCGGATCGTGAAGGACACTCATCGCAGCGGACTCCCTGCCGCGCCGGGCAGTCGTAGCCAGACTAGCGCCGACGCAAGACGATGTCCTGCTACACGACTCCGCCAGCCATTTCGAGCACTCGGTTCGGCCACGGCCGCTCGGCGAGCTCCGCATACATGCTGCCGCGATAGACAAAGCTCTTCCACGCACCGTCGGCGTCGAGGAAGTGCGTCTCGTTCTGCATCAGCCGGTAGCCGCTCGACAGGTATACACGAGGCTCGAAGGCGAACAGGATCGAAAAGGGGATCGACCTAGTCCGCAGGTCGTCATGCGCCCGCCGCAGGAGACGCCGGCAATGGCCCCGTCTTCTGTGATCCGGTCCGATCTCCAGGACCTCGTCGCCCATTTTCACCGGGCGCCGATAGAGGGCAAGGTGGCCCACGACCTGCCGCGCCTCGCGGGCGATCAGGATGCGGTCCGGTACGCCGTGCCGGGCATAGTAGTCGCCGTCCGTCGACGAGCCTTCGCGGAACGCCCGCACGAGCAGCGCCTGGACCATCGTTTCAAGATCGCCCGTGAGGGCGTCGCGGCTGATCTCATCGATAGTCAACGATCGCCTCAATCCGCCCCGAACAGATCGCGCGTCACCTTGACCTTGCCATTCTCGATGTCGCGCAGATTGACCATGGGATAGCCGACCGGCGTATCGGCGCTCTGTTGCCAGGCCTCGACGATCATGTCGCGCACGGCGGTGGCGCCGGCGGCGAGACGCGCCGTGGCAAAGGCGATGCCGCGCGGGTCGCCCGGCTTCAGCCCGCCATCCTTCTCCAGCGTGTAAAGCGGTCCGACCTCGGCCAGGGAAGCGAGCAGCAGCGCCCGCGTGCGCGCCTCGATCGAGCAGTCGCAGGCGCGCCAGGGGCCGACTTCAGCCGCCACCTCGGCGCGCACCAGGTTGTTCTTGACGAACTCGCCTTCGAAATAGGCATGGAAGTCCTTGGCGCTGTAGCCGTTGGGATTGGCAAAGTTGCCCCAGCCGCTGATATGGACGGAGACGTGCAGAGGCTGCGAGGCGTCGCCGTCGTAGTGGCTCCAGATGCCGATGTCGCGCAGCGTGAGCTTCTCGCGCAGCCGCCGGTCGGCCTCGAACCAGGCACGCTCCTCGGGCGTGGCCGCCGTCTCCGCGCCCTTGAGGTCGGCGCGCCAATAGGCGAAGTCCTTGCGGATCTGCTGCCAGCCGTCGACGATCGAATAGGGCAGGTAGCCCGCCTGGTACTGGTCAAAACCCTTGGCGCGCAGCAGCGTGTCGTATTCCCGGCGGGTCGGCGGCAGCTCGGCGAGCGGCAGCACGCCCATGACTGCGCCGAAATCGGCGGGCGGGGCGTCGGCCAGCAGGATCCAGTGGCCCGGGTCGCGTTCGGCGTCGTGCGTGCGGCCGGAGCCCTTGGAGCGGTCGAGCTCGCGGCCCATCACCGCGATCTCCGCCGCGGCCTCGGTCGTGCGCACGAAGGCCGGCAGGCTGTCGGGCAGCTTCTCGATGGCGATGCCGCTGATCCATTCATGGCCCGTGGCGCCCCACGCCCAGCTCTCGCGGCCGGCGCCGGTCGCGAGGGCGAGTGCCAGAAAGGCCGCCGCCCATTTTCGCTTCATGCCGTGCCCCATTCCCCTTGTTGGTCGCTTGTCCTTTAGGCGACCCTCGCGGGCACGCCAAATCAAACGTTCATGTCAGCGTAGACGGTGCCCTCGACGATCAGGGTCCCGCCAAGCCCCCCTTGCCGGCCGCTCGCCATCCATTATATCCATCGCCAACTTACGCCACCCCGCTCGAGAGGATGCAGATGGACGCCGCAGGCGCACCGGCCGAGACCCATGCCTTCCAGGCGGAGGTCGCCGAACTCCTGAACCTGATGGTTCATTCGGTCTATTCCGAGACCGACATCTTCCTGCGCGAGTTGATCTCCAACGGCTCGGACGCCTGCGACAAGCTGCGCTACGAGGCGATCGCCAAGCCCGAGCTTCTGGCCGGCGCGGACAAGCTCGTGATCCGCCTCGTGCCCGACAAGGCGGCCGGCACGCTCACCGTCGCCGACACCGGAATCGGCATGGACCGCCAGGAGCTTTTGGACAATCTCGGCACCGTCGCCCGCTCCGGCACCAGGGCCTTCCTGAAGGGGCTGGCCGAGGCCAAGGCCAAGGAAGGTGAAGGCGCCAGCCTGATCGGCCAGTTCGGCGTGGGCTTCTATTCGGCCTTCATGGTCGCCGACCGCATCGAAGTCACAAGCCGCCGCGCCGGTGCCTCCGAGGCCTGGGTGTGGACCTCGTCCGGCGGCTCGGGGTTCGAGCTGGCGCCGGCGAGCGCGGAGCAGGCCGGCCGCGTGCCGCGCGGCACCGAGGTCCGGCTGCATCTCAAGGAGGATAGCAAGCGCTTCCTCGAACCGTTCGAGCTCGAGCGCCTGGTGCGGACCTATTCCGACCACATCCTCTTTCCGATCGAGCTTTTGGACGAGACCAACGCCCAGGCGGGCGACAAGGGGGGCGAGGCGCGGCAGGTCAATGCCGCGAGCGCGCTCTGGCAGCGCGCGAAATCCGAGGTCAAGCCGGAGGACTACACGCAGGCCTATCGCTCGATCGCCATGGCCTTCGACGAGCCCGCGCTCACGCTGCATTACAAGGTCGAGGGGCGGCAAGCCTATGCCGTGCTGCTGTTCGTGCCCTCGACGCCGCCGTTCGACCTCGGCGATCCCAACCGCAAGGGCCGGATAAAACTCTATGTGCGGCGCGTCTTCATCACCGACGACGCCGATCTGCTGCCGCCCTGGCTGCGCTTCGTGCGCGGCGTGGTCGACAGCGAGGACCTGCCGCTCAACATCTCGCGCGAGATGCTGCAGAACAATCCGCAGGTGACCCAGATCCGCAACGGCCTTTTAGGCCGCGTGATCGGCGAGCTGGAGAGCGCGGCGGACAAGGACGCCCCGACCTACGCCAAGATCTGGGCCGCCTTCGGCCCGGTGCTGAAGGAGGGTCTGTACGAGGAACAGGAGCGCCGCGGCCAGCTTCTGGCGCTCGCGCGCTTCGCCACGACGTCAGGCGATGGCCTGCGCTCGCTCAAGCAGTACGCGGCCGACCTGAAGCCCAACCAGACCGAGATCTACTATCTCGTGGGCGAGAGCGCGGAGCGGGTGAAATCCAATCCCAAGCTCGAGGCCGCCCGCGCGCGCGGCATTGAAGTCCTGCTGCTGACCGATCCGATCGACGCCTTCTGGACGATGATGCCGCAGGAATTCGCGGGCAAGCCGCTCAAGTCGCTGAGCCAGGGCGACGTCGATTTCGCGCTGGTGCCGCTTTTGGATCAGGCGTCCGAGCAGAAGCCGGCCTCCGACGAGGACGCCACCGTCATCAAGGCCGTCAAGGACGCGCTGGCCGACAAGGTCTCGGAGGTGCGCGCCTCGCAGCGGCTGACGGAAAGTGCCGCCTGCCTCGTCGCCAGCGCGCAGGGCCGCGATCGCGAGCTGGAGCGCCTGCTGGCGCGCCAGAATCGCGGCAGCGGCGCCAAGCCGATCCTCGAGCTCAACATGGGCCACGATCTCGTCAAGGCCCTGGCCGCCGCGCTCGGCGAGAAACGCGACGCCGACGTCGCCGACATCGCGGCCCTGCTGCTCGACCAGGCCCACATCCTCGACGGCGAAGTGCCGGCCGATCCCGCGTCCTTTGCCAGACGTCTCAACACGCTCGTCGTCCGCGGCCTGCGCGCCGGCGCCTAGGGCGTGGATCGGGACGACAACGGATATTTGCCGCACCCACCCTGCCACGTTTTTCCATCGCTTTCTCGTGTACACTTACTGCGGGGAGTGAAACTGGTCTGGAATACGCGCGATGATTCATCGTGGGCGGTATAGGGCGCTGCTTTCGACAACCTGGTTCATCCCGTCGCTCGCCGTGGGCGCCCTGTCGCTTGCCGTCCTGGTCTCGGGCACCGCCTATGCCGTCGACGGGACCTGGATCGGCGCCGGCAGTGAGTGGACGACAGGCACCAACTGGAGCTCCAGTCCGACGGTGCCGAACGGCATTGCGACGTTCACCAACAACGGTGCGCCCACATCGGTCACCATCTCGGGCACGACGTCGATCAATACGCTCAATTTCACCGCCACGGCGCCCGCCTATTCATTTGCCATCGGCAACGCCGCGACCTTCACCATCAACGGTTCCAATGGCACCGTGAACGCTTCCTCCTTCAACCCGGCCTTCAGCGTCGATGTAGGGGCAACGCTGAGGCTTGGGGATGCCGCGTCGGCCACGATCGGCTCGCTCGCCAACGGGACTTCGGGCGGGGGCGCGGTCATCATCGGGCCGGCCGACCCCACGACGGTCCTGAGCATCGTCGGCAATGGCAGCGCGACGTTCTCCGGGCGCTTCTCGGGCGCGGGCTCGCTCGAGCTCGACAACGGCGCCGCCCTGACGCTGACCGGCGCCAGCAACGGCGGCAACATCGGCACCATCGGCGGCGATCTCACGCTGTGCAATTGCTCCTCGGGCGGGCTCACGATCAGCGGCGGCTCGCTCACCGTCAACGGCTTTAGCACGGGTGTATCGGTCCTCGGCGGCACGCTCGCGGTGATCAACGGCGGTACGCTGCAG